>Ga0179591_1293948_pt1 | contig 18470 bp, 34 predicted proteins | sample CZOMad2_1_08_16f_FD_182891 | JGI IMG/M metagenome (GOLD analysis project Ga0179591, IMG submission 182891) | Vadose zone soil fungal communities from Angelo Coast Range Reserve, California, USA - CZOMad2_1_08_16fungal (PacBio error correction) | ecosystem: Environmental > Terrestrial > Soil >... | reverse complement strand
CCCTTCCCCCCAATCTTGAAACCAATACTCGTTTTTTTTTCCCCCCCCTCCTCCTTTCTCATAATGGTGTTGTAGCTATTTCTACCTCATACTCCAGACCCCCAACTTACCGACCTTGTCCCCTTTCCGGTGTTGAATGTGCCCAGGAACGCATTGGCCTTCTTTTTTTACTCTTTCCCCGAACAGGTTAATAGTCCGTTTTAAATAATAGCGGGCTGACACATTTCAGAAATTTTCAGAAATTATACAAAATGATCCTCCCCCTCTCTCCCTTTCTCCTTCAAATGGAGTAGATAACGTCTTTCAGATGGTTTCTCCTTTCGACTGAGATATCAATGAATCTTAGAATGCCCGAGTGTGATTTCAACCCACAGATTCCCTGTCTCCCCCTTTTCCCCCCCAACAGATGATTCTTTCTTCGATTATTGGCCCCCCCCCTTCAGCCTGCATCCCCCACTACACCCGTTTTTAGTGGACGTCCCCCGTTCCCCAGTAAATATCTAAATTCCTCCATATAAGCCCTCTTTCCCTCTCCTTCACATCATTACTGGAGTAGTGAACTACTTCTGCTCAACCAAACCTTTACCTATTCTAGCTTTCTTTCTCCGAGGCCTATGCCAACTATTATCTCTGTCAGTTTGTGTTTCCCCCTGTTTTGTAAGGGTCTATCGTTCCCCCTTTCTCTTTTTCCTTTTTCCCAAATACGTAGATATCACCTTGTCTTGTTTTCCCAAAACCTGTTTCCCTCTGAGTGGCTTTTTGCGATATCACATGCTAATATTATGATGTGGGTGAACATTCATCAAATTCTTTCTTTCTCTTTTTTTTTTGGTAGCAGTATGAATTTTAGACTCCCACCCAATCGTTTGTTCACAGGCGGAGCAATTGCCCAATTGATGTAAGTGCGGTAACTTGTGGTTGTCTCCCTTCTCCAAATGAGGAGGGAAAAAGTTCCTCGTGATGCCACTGTCAGTGTCTTATTTCCGTTGCTAATAAAAGATTGCTCTGTTTCTTTCCGATCTACCCCTTCTTCCCACCCCTCTCTTTACTCTTTGAGCTTTCGTAAAACTTCTTGAGTCTTGTTCCTCTGACACTCCATCTCTTAGTCCTATACCTCTTTCACACTCCCATCCTCCTTCATAGTCAATTAACAGCATAAAAGAATCTAGGCTCTCCCCCCCTTTACACCCATCCCGATTGGAGAACCTTAATAATTTTCAAGACACCGAACTTTCCCCCTTTCCCCCCTCACCTCACAACAACATATGATGCCCCTCTTTTTACCTCCTTTGATCTACCTGTATCAAGGTTCCTCCCACGGAGGGACTCTTAATATGTTGATGGGGCTTTTTTCAAAAGTTTGTTTTTTTTCCTTTTTAGGTTTAGGCAGGGGTGGTGGGGTTCCATTTTAGTCACGTTGGGTTTTTTGTAACCATTATTCTTTTGCTGACCGCTTCTTGCCCCCTTGATTGTTTCTTTTTCCCCCCTCCAGATGTTTCCGACTTTTCCCTTCCCCCTGAAAACCATTACTTCTTTGTAACTTCCCCTCTTGCGATTGCCAGGGTCTTGATGATTCTTGTAGAGCATTCACCCAGCGCTTAGATTCTTGTCGACATGTTGTGTATAGATTGTACCTTCTCTCCTTCATTTTTTCTTCCCACAATTTTTTATGGCAAGTTTCCGATCTAAAACTTACGTGCTTTCTAATTGACTTTTGTTTGGAGATCTTTCTGTTTTTTTCTTTTGAAGTGTCCGTCTTTTCTTTTTCCCCCCCCATTTTCATACGTAAACCCCTGTTTCGCCAACCCCCCAATTACCCACACCACTCTGTCACATATCAAAAGATTTTATCAACATTTTATCCTTTATAATAGACACACCTCTATTCCCGATCCCTTCTTCTCCCCCTCTCTTCCTCTTCCCAGGCCCCCTTGTTGGAAATTGCTCTTAATTTGCCCTTGGTTCCTTCGATGAAGTGCCATATTGGTCATTGTTATTCTGTGCATTTGGTTAGTGATTTTGTGCCTCCTATTTTCTCATTCCGTTTTTTTTTTCTTTCCAAAGTTATGGCGGTCTGCACACTCTTACAAAATCTGTCTGTGACTAATACTGTCCCTTCTTCCCTACGCTGGGTCGCCCCCCCACAAGAATCATTTTTGAGGCCCCCCCATGGAGGTGACCTTTCCTTTGACCAAATTCCCCCCCCCCTTCCCCCTGCTCCCCTCCATGCAAAGACCACTGTGCAGATCATTTTCAACTGGTCTTCACCCTCTTGAGATCCTCCCCCCCCCTCCTCTTTTTTTTGAATTCTCTCCTTTTCCCGTGTTGAGAGATGTCACCTTAATATAATTTATGACCTCCCTTCTGTTTTCCCCTCCTTTTTTGAACTGATCTGCCCTTCTGCCTTTCATTCCTTTCTCGGATCCTTTGTCCCCAAAGGCCTTTTTCACCCTTCCTTGATACAACAATGTTTTCCATCTGTCGTTATTCGCTTCAAGCTTTCTCCCCTCCCCTTTTTTGTGCGCTGGTCATTTCCCAATCATCGACCCCCACTTATGTTTCCAACCACCTTCTTAGCAAAAGAATACACTTCCCCATTAGCCCCTCCCCCCCTTCTTCTCGCAGTCTTAGGAAGAGAAAGCAACCCGCTCTCCACTTGCCACCCTTCCCCTTGATGAAAATCTAATTGTATGACTTAGAGGTGTCCTATGTCTTTTTCCCTGCTCCTGTTTTCTAACTTCATCCTCGGGTGTCCTAGGTTTTTGTTTTCTGGTGATTGTCACCATTTCTCCCAAGGTTATGCATTCTCTTGCCCGCTTTTTAATATAAACCGACTCTTTCACGTTTTCACCCAATTTGCCACACCCAATGTCCTACAGATAGCCCCCAACCAACCCCTCTTCCCTTTTTTTTTGTTTCCGATCTATGACTACTGCAAGTTATTAGTTGTTGGCAACTTCAACCCAGCGTTGAGAAAATACCTATTCCCCCTCGCCCCACACAGTTAGAAACTTCCAATCCCCGAATGTACCCCATTCTGCTCTCCCCCCCCAACCCACAAATATGTTCTGCCCCCCTCCCACAACTTGTCAAACCAGTTTTGCAAGTCCTTCCTGTTTGCAGGTCGAGGGAACTGCTGTGCTCCCTTCAACTTTTGACCCCAATACCACAACCTTTTTACCTCCCTCTTCATAAAGGAATGCTTCAAGTTTGTTCCCCCCCCAACCCTTTCGATCACCCACACCCCGTCCTCCTCCCAGTACCAAATATCAACCTCACAAAAATACCTTTCCCTTTAAAGACAGTTTCCCCCCCCCCTCTGCACTCTGCCGAACTCACCTAATACACGGTAAGAGTCTCCTCTGTTTCCCCCCTTGAATTGAGGTTATCTTTTTTTTTTTTCTTATTTTCTGGTTTTGCTTGAAACATTTCTTTTTTTTCTCCATAGGCGGTTGGTGCGTAAATGTCCTTATTTTCCCTTGGCGCCTATCGGAGGCAGTTGAAGGGCCTTCCTCTCTCTTCTGTTCTTTGGTTTTTTTGCGCTTTTCAAGTCAAGTTGGTGCTTTAGAGGAGTGACCAGTGAGAGGAATTGGAAGACAAGGCTCCCCCAACGCTTCCAGAGCTTTGTACCTGACCGCGCTGACTGAATCTCAACAAAGGGTTCCGTTTCCTGCAATTTTGTATTCGGCAGAGGAAGAAAGAAAAAAAGAACTAGCCCCCTTTTGACTCCCCTCGTTCACTTGGGACCTTGCCAGAGTAAACGGCGAAGCCAAAAATTTTTCGCTACCTTACAGTCCAAGTGTCCCACTCAGCATTGTACAAACCCCCCCCAACAAGAATGTGTTTGATTTCTAAATCCCCCCCCCCCCTTGTTCTAACAACTTCCCACGTTCGACTTTCTGTATCCAACCCCCCGCACATCTATCTTCTTATTTGTTTCCTATCCTCCCCCCCGCCCCCTCCAAGTCCCACCCCAGCCAATGTAAGTTTTTTTTATTCTAGTCTTATTACGTTACATATCAGGTAATCCTGCCCCCCCACTTCAGCACTCTTTTTTTTTTTCACCACCGACTCTTGAGCGACATCTTTAATAGCGCATTACACAAGATTAATTGAGTCATCTTCCCTTTCACTAGGGTCTTTTTCTTAAGATGGTCCCCACTACTCAGAAATCCCCTATCCCTTACTGAGATTAGGAATAGAAGCCAGTCCCCTCAGTTAGACCCTTCATCACTTGCTTGCCAGACTCTCCGAAAGAGGTTCAACCCATTCAAACTTGACGAACCCGGGGGTGTACTCTTAGGTGGGAGTAGGGGACATGACGCTCAGAGAGCCTTCTTTTTTTCCTTATAATTAACTGTTTGTGACCTCTGGACACCAGGCTTATACCCCCAAGTAAGGGAACTCTGGTGGAAATCCTCTGTGACTATCGAGGACTACCAGTCTGAAGGAATAGATTTTCTAATCAGAGGAGAAAACCCCCATTTCGGCCACAAGATGACTCTGTTCTACTGAACTTTTACCGGAGACCTTCCAATGTCTCTGTTTTAAGGTCCCGGGCCCTCCACTATACTCACCCATTTTCTTTGGGAAGAGCTAGTAGGTTGAAATGGCCACTTAAACAGTTAATACCTCAATCATAGGTTGTCAACTCAACTCCATCCGACTTCCCTTCTCCCTTGCTGGAGGATCGGAGTATCATTATTTCCACCTAGACAAAACCATTATTTCCCCTAGAGGGGGCCCAACCACGCGTATTTTTTTTTTCCTTTGCTGTGGATTTCAATCAGCCCCCTTCCGCCTTTTTGTGTTGAGAAGAGTATATGCCATTTTTTTCTTCCCCCAAACCCCATGCAAAAAATAACGCGTGGTGTGAACTTCCTCTCTGATCCCCTTTTTTTTGTGGCCGATCATATGACTTGGTCCCAAACCCTCCGGACAGGTCAATTCTAGTTTGTTAGTGTATTGAAGTACAGACCTTTCTTTCTCTTTTAATTCCCCTAGCCCCCCCGTTAAAAATACGTAGGCTACCAAATCCGTAATTTTCTTTCCTCTCTTATAAACATTATTCGATTACCCTTTAGTTCGTTCCCCTGGGAGTCCTTGCCTACCAGTCTCTTTCATCTTGTCATCTAGGACGACTCATTACTGCAGACAGTATCAGCCCTATCAGGAGAAACCAATTTCCTTCAGTTTCTTTTTACAACAGTTTATGATTGAGACACCGAAGGGTAACTCCTCAGCTCTTCATGCACCGAAACCTTTTCAGTGGTAATGTCATCTTTTCCCCCACATAGGGACTAACAACAACCTCAAGCCCAGATGTCTCTCTCCTTCCACTACCTCATACGGATTCTTTTGGACTCTTCTGTTATAAACCACCCGAAAATCTATACTCATTCTCTTATCGATTTTTTTTTTTAATGAGGCTCCTGCACCCATTATGAAAGTATGTGTCACTATGTGGCTTCCGTTTTTTTAAGCTTTCTCTTTACCTTGCCACTTAACATAAGAATATCCTATAAATCCCCCCCCATTTCTTCTTTGGAGGTTTAATTCCAAAAAAACTTGTTCATCGATGCTTTCTCTACATCACAAATGAGAATTTAATCGACTGGTTTGGGTTGGATCACCCTTAAAAAGTCTAATCGGAGTGGTTTTTTTCTCACCCCCAGGTTCGATTCACCACCCTCGTTTGTTTTTGGAAAAGCGAGCAGTGCATTTGACCTGTGATTACTGATAACTTTTTTGCTGTACTTTGAATCCCAAATTTCTTTCAATGTCAGTGCCACGTGGCCCTTCTTGATGCACTGCTCGGAAATGTTGAGGTTGTTTTCATACCCTCCGTGCTGCTCATTGTGTGAGAGTACTTTTTAGTGCCCCGGGGTAACTTCTTTCTCTTTGAGCCTGTAGTTACCTTCTCCCCCGGACCCCCCCAGCTCTTCTTGAATACCAGTAACGTCAAACCAATTAGTATTCTTCGTTCCCTTTTCCGCCCTACTAGGTCATAAACCTGTACCCCCCTTTAACCATGCCGCCTCTGGCGAACCTTTCTTCTTTTTCCCAACGAAAACGATACACCCCGAACCCCTTTTCTCCCCCAACGCTCCTGACTTCCCCCCGTGGTTTCGTCATTATCGTATCAATGGACTCTTCCAAACTTTCCGTAATATTTAACTTGGGCGCTTTTTTGAAGAGGTTTAAAATTCTTTTCTGATTCCTTTTTACTTTTGAGTACTGGGATTGGGTGCAATTTCGTCATTTTTGGTGCAATTTCTGCTTCATTTAGGAAAAAGTTCCTCTAACCCCCCAGGTTCTTCTGTTTCTTTTTCCTCCAGATGTCTCATTTAAGATTACCCAGTCCTTTGTTTTGCCAATCATGGTTTCCGAAAAATTTCTCCTGGAGTGAGGTGGAGCTTCCTTTCCTTCCGTTCTATGTAGTCCTTTAGACTATTTTTCTGGACTCATATTTGTACCCCTCATTTCTTTTCTTTTCCAACCCAAATTCCTTGCTTTATTTCCCCCTCCCTATACACTTCCCAAGGTGCTTGTTATCTGTCCTTGCTTTGTTCATTTTGACTTTGTTCTTTTTTTTAATAACCCCTTTTGAACAGTCCTTATAAACCTGTGCCTCTTTTTTTTTCCCCAACCCAACCATAGTTCATATCCCCTAAATCAATTTTTCTCCCAGGTTTCCCCCTATGCCAACACATAACGTATGACTTGAATTTCAAGTAATATAATAGATGACATTAGCCCACTTATTTTTTGGCCCCCTTTTCTCATTCTTATGTATTTCCTTCCTTTTCCGTCCCCCCGCACTTTGCTCAGGTTCTGTCATCGGGGCCTTTTATTCCTTTTTGCTTTTGCTTAGATAAGTGGTTTATATCCTTTTTCTTTTTTTGTTCCCCAGTTGGCTTTTCCAAGTTCTGCACCTATTTCCCCCCCATTTCCCCCCTGTGTCTAAACTGTTTTCCCGCATACAGTTTCCTCCCCCCCCCCCCCCACACGGCAAACCGGCCCAATGTGATAAAAGGCCTTTACCAATCTTTTCCCCCATTCCTACCTTCCCCCCAAAGAGTCACATTTGCATAGTTTCCCCCCCTTGTATGTTCCCCCCCCCTATGCTAGTCCTTCCGAATCCTCCTCTCTCTGGGCCCCCCTCTCCTCCGGGTGTTGTGAGAGCTCGCCCGCATTAGAAGTTTGTTTTTTCTTTCTCCCACTTGTCCCCTTCTCGTTGCCCCCTTCTCTTGCATTTAAATTTTGCTGTTTGCCTGACTCTGAGATTACTGTTTCAAAGGCTTCCACAGCGCTCAAGGGAGTTTTGAGACCGTTTTTTTCTTGTTTCTTGTCTTTTTTTCCCACGTTAGTCCATAGGCAGCCCGCCATCCGTCCCCAAGAGCAGGATTTCATACCCCCCCACAAGGGAATACCCACACTCAATCACACCCCGAACCACACTCTGACCAAACCTTACAAATATTTGTCCAGCTATAGGAATGCGCACCAGAGAACGAACCCTTTCCTAACTCACGTTTTCTATACTTTTCCCCAAAAGGCGGAGAACTTTCTACTTGATTTCATGAGGAGTAGTTCAGGATAGAGGGGTAAATAAGATGGCTGTCTGTGCTAGAGGAGAAAAGTCGGAACCGTCTTATACCGCTTGTAGGGAGGCAAGGGGTTTGGGGTTCCCAACCCTCGACGGCAGGATCGGTTAATGCGGGTGATCCCCTCCCCGGACCTTCCCAATCAAATTACCCCCAGACCCCTTAGCACACCCCCCCCCCCGATCATAGAAATCGTGCGGCATCTTTTCTTGTTTTTCCCCCCCTTTTCAATAAACTTGATTGCTGTGTTGGAACGAAAAAGCCTTCTTGTCCCCCCTCTTACAACCTTAATCCACCCTGTCTCAAATTATCCCCCCCATTTTTTAATCAGCTTGATTTCATTCTGACTTTTTCCCCCTTTCCCCCCGCAGATCATGTCTGCATCAGCCAGTCTCCCTTTCTTTTCCCCCCCAGGGCAAGCATCAGGAATGTTTGACTCCTTTGGATTTTCAAGGCGGACCATTCCCTTTTGTAGGTCCCCCGCAATAATCAAAAGGTTTGGACGGAAGCGTCTCGCTGGAATTAAGACAAGGGGTCCCCCCCACCTTGCCGAAGGAAATACGTCCAACCCACCTTTCCCGTACTATAACATAAAACCCACCCCCACATCCTTTTAACCCCTTCAGTAAAAAAGCGAAAAAGCCCCTCTTACCTCTTTTATCAAGAACCTTTACATAAAGGAAGAGGCTTTCCCCGGTAACAAAATTATGGACCCCATATGCGTTTTTTGGTGATGGATTGATCCCAGTTGTGTTTCTTTTTGCTTTCCCATTGCAAAGGTTCGTCGGTTGGATTTTTCCCTGTAATGGATACAGTTGATTTTCCTATTCTTTACCCGGAGGCAGACGATTTTGCCCTTCCATTGTTCTTCCATCCTTTGGGCCATAATGCTCTAGTCCTTAGGCCCGCTAACCTTTAGATTGGAAAGACAGGTTCTCAAAGCGGACCCGCTTTTGTTTTTTACTAACAGTGGAGCTCTCCTTCTCCCGAGTTAGCAGCGTTTATGATGCTTACCTTGAAGATCCTCCATCTCATTTCCCTGTTTCACCTTGGCTGACCTTCATTTGGAACACTCCTTCTCCGCCCACATTACATTCCTAGTTCCCCCCCCTTTCCCAACCATGTTTGTCCTTGTACCCCCCCCCCACCCAACGACTTTTTTTTTCTTTTACATAGCCCCCCAAGGTTGTCCAAAAACCAATCAGACGCTTCTTCCTTTGCGAGTATCACACCACGCCCACCTTCATTTAGCGTTTCTTTCTATTTTCCCCCCACTCTAAGATAAATGTTATATTTTTGACTATCCCACATACATCAGAATTTTTTCCTAGTCCCCCTTGGCCCCCTTTTTTCAATTAAGCATACCCTCCCAGTCCCCCACATATTGTTCACCTACTTTGAAGATATACTAGTTTTTTTTTTAGCTATTCCCCCCCACCTCTCTTGACCGCCCTTGCTCAATTTCGTTTTTCAGTTTTCCATTGAAGTATTTCCCATTTCATGATCCTCTACGCTTCTCCTTAATGCCCCCTTTTTCCTTCTCCTCTAGACTAGGGATTCACCCCTCCCCTTGTTCCTTTTTTTTGACTGAATAATGCCTGTTCCATTACTTTCTTCCTAATCGTTCACTCACCTGGTACATTGTTTTCCCTTTTCTTCTTTCTGTCCTTTCCCCTAAGAGCCTCATAGAGTTTTTCAACCACATCTTGAAATATCTTATCCCCCTTCAGCCATTGAATATCCATGTCCTGATCTGTATACTTTCCCCTCTTTTTTCATTCCAGTTTGTTACTCTATTTCTTTACCCTGATTCTGAATTCCCCCTCCCCCTTTTAGCACCAAACCCCAAAAACCACTGCAGTACCTGTCGGGAGTTTTCTTACCAGGAATTCTAGAGGCAGAATCAGTCCCCACAAACAACCCCTCTTCTCCACTCTCTCTGGGACCCCCCTTCCTTCTGTTTTGTTTTTTTTGAATTTCCCCCCCAGGACATATTTATATCCTCTCCTCCGTGTTGTTGTTCTCAGCTCTCTTGGCTCCAAATTCAGACCAAAACCCCTACGAGTTTTCCCCCCTCGGATCTTCCTTTTTTTTTTTGGGAAGCATACTGCTTTTTTTTTCCCCAGGACCACCACCCCCAATACCGACAGTTCCCCCCTTTTTTTTACTTTTAGGGTACTCCCTATATTGGCCCCCCTTTCCATTTTCAGAAATAGCATAAAATAATAGAGGAGACCCCCCTAAATTCTCCCCCTGAACTTCTTTATACAAACTCCCCGAATCGAAGCATAGAACCCAACCCTGGGCATTTCCTTTATAACGGAATTTCTCGTTGTTATACTCATGTTTCTTAACCTCCTTCCCCTCCAGATTCCCCCCTCTTTTCCCCTCTTTGGACGATGATTTAGAAACTATTGACCGTCCCCATACGCCAGCCTAACATTTGAATACCCACCAGTGGATAGGTCGCAGATTTCCTTAATATCCCCCCCTTTTTCATACCTTCCCTCCATATGCCATTATTAACCGGTATAGGGATTTCTTTTTTTTTAAGTCATGTAGTTAACTGACTGTTTCTTTTCCAACCTACCCTAATTTCACCTCCTTGTTGAATGTTTCTTCCCCTATTTATCTCTCCTCGTTTTTCCCCCTGGACAATGTTCAGATAGTGTACTCTCTTTACTTGAAATATTTCCCTAAGCTTCCATAAACCCATTGGTGTGATATCAAAAATAAATTTTTTTTTTGCTCCCCCCCCCCTCCCCAGCTCAATGTGGGGTGTTTTACATTCCTAAGCTGTATGCTTGGTTTTTTTCTCCCCCAAGTTGGGCTCCTTGTTAGAATAAAACCATTCTTTGGGTTTTTTGTTGGAGATTTCCCCCTTTCTTTTCACCTTTTTCTCTCCTTGTCAGGTATTTTGCTCCAGTTTTCATTGCACTTAATCCCACTTAACAGTTCTTCAATTCTTTTTCGGGACCTTTTCTGGGTTACTCATAAACAGGAATGTATGAATTCTTTCCTTCTTTTTTCCCCTTTTTCGTCCCTCATTTGGAGAAGGTTTTACCAACATCTGTTTCCGCCCCTCACCTTCTTCTTTCCTTCTCCACCCTTTTTTCCCCCCCCACTCCCCACACCATCTTTATCGTCACCCTGCCTCGTACGACTTTTTCCCCTGTTCCCTTTCCTCTTTCCCACCGCCCGGTCTGCCTCACTTCTCACATAAACCCGACTCCACCACTTTCAAAAAACACAACCCCCCTTGCCTTGATTCCTTTTTCCCTCCTTACTCCCCTTTTACGTTTAGTTAGGTTTCCCCTTCAGGGGCTTTGCAGAGGTTCAAAAGAGTTTAGGTGTTATCCTTTCGTTGAGGTCTCTTTACTAGTGGGGCTGTTTCTTGGCCCGTCAAGTTTGGGGTGTCCCCTTCCATTTTAGGACCCCCTCTTTCTGTTTTCCAAACCTTATGATTGTTATTTAGCATATTTTTTTCTCCTTATTCTCCCCGACAAACATCCTTCTTTCCTTTTTTTCCCCCCCTGACTATGATTTTGATTATATAGGTTGATTTTCTCTTTCATCCTCTTCCTTCTGCTATTGCGTACATGTTGATTCCCCTTGGAACCTCATTTATTTGTTTTTCCACCAAATTCAATCCTATTTCTCCCCCTTCAAAAAACGCCACCTTCTGTGATCGTTTGTGTTCTTTTTTGCCTTTTTTTTCCTTCCTTTCCTATCCAATGCAGTGAACCGCTCCTCTAACCACTGTTATCCCTTTTTTAGCCACAACACCCCCAAACATCCAACTGATCTTCTTTTCCCCTTTTCTTCCTTTTTTCCCCTAATCTTCCCTAGTTTCTAATTATACCTTAGCTTCCTTTTTCGTCCCCCCTAAAAGGCAAAGTGAGAGCGTTCATCTTTTGCCATTTTCTGGGTTAAGTTTGTCTTGTGCTTTTTTTCTCTCGTGTGCTTTTCTTGAATTCCTTTCGATTTTTTTAACTCTATTCTGTAACTTTCTTTGTAACTTTCTCACATGTAAACAGCCACTGTCTGTGACTTTCCCGCGGACATTATATAAGACAGAGTTACCCTCGAATTGATTGATAACCCTTTTTTTCCCCACTTCCCCCCCCACATATTGCTAAGCAAGATCCCTTTCTTTTCTTCCTTGTCAAAATGGCCGTCCCACCCCTCCTTAGATCCTCAGCACTTAATGAGGTGATCTTCTCTCCTCCGTTGGTGTGTTGGAAGCTGTACTCCCTTTTTATCATTCTGTTTCCCCTTTTTCAAACCTGGGTCCCTCTTTGTTCTTCCTTGAATGAGTGTATAATGTTCAAACGGCCTTTTATCACCACATTGGTCTCCCTCTTCTTGGCTCCCCTTTTTATGAGAATGTCACGCTTACACATTTTGTTGACGGGTGTTTTCCCCACCACTTCCCCTCTACCCCTGGATGTCCATCATAGTCTAAATTCAATCATTCCCCCCTATAGACCTCCCCTCTCCCCCCCCCCACGATGAAGTATTCTAGGAATCCCCCCCCGCAAACCTCACCTCCTCCAAAGTCTCCTTTCCCCCCCCACGTTTCTCCGGAAATTTCTTTCTAGTAGCTTCTTCCCTTTTCTGTTTGAATCGTCTTTTACCTTTGAGAAAGTTAAAATAATCTGTCATTTTTTTGGTAGTGTGCCCCCCCTTTTTCACCGTGTTTGTAGGAATTATCTTTTTACTGGATTTTATATTACCCCCGACCGGACAAAGTCCCCCACTTCCCAAACAAAACAAGTTCCCCGAAGCAAAACCACATTTCTGTCGCGTTTGGTTTTCCTTTCTCTATGAACACTTTTCCTCCCTTTTCCATTCCTGTTGTTCACCCAGCCCATGGATGTGTAGGCCCAATATACCCCTTCCACTCTTCCAATACAAACATTCGCCTACCCATCCCATAAACAGCTGACTGTCAAGGCGATTACCTCCCCCTTCTTTTCCTGTCTGCATCAGAACCCCCTTTGCTCTGATTAACCACCACTGTGGCAATCAGGTCTTTAGAGTTGCTCTCGTTCCATGGCGTGCCCCAAAAATTCTGAGGACAAGCCCCCAATCTTTTTACAGCGTGTACTTTAAATGATGTTACCCCAACTCCTCCCTTTCACCCCCCCCCAATGACCACTCTTTTACTTCCCCTAACCAGAATAACGACAAACTACTTTTTTCCCCCCCCTCCAACCTCACCCCTCCCCCCCCCTCTAAATCGCGAAACGTTTGGGGAAAAGTACCCCTTAATCAGAGGCGGGTCCCCACTGTCCCTCCCTCCTTCGGATTTGGTTCTGTTTATTGGTATTACTGCTTTCCCCACTTTCAACTGTCCTTTCTCGCCGGCTTGGCAATGTATGGAGAATTGTCTCTCCTTTTTTCGGAGGTCCCCTTCCTCTTTCTAAGTATTTCCTTTTTTTTTGTCATATTCAAGCAAGTCTTTCCGTCATTTTTGTTTTTTCTTCTCAAATCACTGAGCCGGATGGGAAGACACCCCCCCAGAGAAAGAGAGTTCAATGGAAGCGCATGGCGTTGCGTCTGCCTTTCCCTTTCCGTCAAATTCAGACACTATAATGCCCTTTCAGTCTGACCTTACGAATTTTTCACTTTCCCCTTCTCCTCCACAATTCCCTGCCTACTTTTGGCACCCTCCCTCTACCCACCCACTTTTCCTCCTTTTTGCTTCTCAAATTCGCCCCAACATCCAAAACACCCGACGTAAATTTTCTCCGTCCCCCCTCAAAATCTATTTATTTAGGATGTATCTCCCAGCGGACCAGTTCTTTTTTGTAATACTCCAACAAGACCCAAGAAGTGGTATTCAGCTATATTAATAATTTTCCTTTTTTCCTCTCATTACCGCTATCTAAAATCCCCCACCATAAGAACACAGGGCCATCACTATCCCTTCCCCCATCGGATAGCTTTTCCTAACTAGGGTCAATTACATATTCCCCTTCCGTCCCCCTCCCCTAGTAATTTTGGAATGACAAGCACTGGCTCTCCTATTAATTAGTTAGACTATAATCACTCTGCTAATCACCGGTTCTTCTTTCTTCTCTTTGCTTTCATTAAGGCTTTTTTTTTTTTTACCATATGTTGAACGTCCAAAGCTTTCCTCCTTGTGAAATCCTCTGAGTCCTTACTTCTATATTCTAGTATACCACACCTCGTGACATATCACAAAGTAATGCAATTTTCCTAACTTCTTTCTTCTTCCTGAGGATCTTTGTGATCCCTCTCTGAATAATTCCTCTATTCCCTTTTTTAAAACATCTCCCCCAACCTTACTTCTTTCCAACCTAGAAGGGTTTGCCTGTCTTTCTTGTCGACCAGGTGACTCAGTCTTTCCTGAAATATCCAAACAAAAACACCCATTATTCTCCCCTAGGGAGTGGACCATTTGATTTCCTGGTAATGTTTCCCACCCTTGCATCTATTCAAATAAGTACTTCCCGTTTTCTAGGATATGCTTGTAAATGTCCCAATCCCCCCTGCCCCACAAATACGCATTTTGTTGGTCATCCCTCTCTGAGAAGCCCATTGGCTAATTTCTTTCTCCTCCAGGGTCCAGACATTTTGTCCATTATAGTTTTCCGGGCTTTGTACAGACCCCTTTATTGGTTCTTTTCCTATCTACCGCCAGTTTTCCCCTTATTATGACAAATTGTAAACTCCCAAAGCTACAGATCAGGAATGTAGCATTCCCCAATGTGACTTACCTTACTCTTCCCGGTGAGATCTGAATGAGTCTCCTTTCCGCAGGCCCTTCATACTCTCCTGCTCTTTACAAACCTATGTACTCTTTTTTTCGACAGTAACGCGCAGATGCACCCTCGAACCCCCTCCTCCCACTATCCCCCACTTTGTGTGGAATTCCTTCATCTCGTTTTCCTAATTCAATACTCCCGGCCCCTTTCAGAGCTAACAATAATTCGGTGTCTCTTTTACTTCTTTTCTCCCCCAACATTAATGGATACCTTCTCGCAGACCTTTTTTTAGATTTTGCTCCCTTATCTCTGAAGGTCTGTGAAATTATGTGGATGTGTTAGATTCTCTTGAGCTTTTACTTTTGCTCCCCTCCAGTTAATCTCGATAACTAAACACTTTTTATGGGATTGTTTTATGGTGAATTCCAACCCCTACCTTTACGGCGTTTGTCATTATTTTTTTTTCATGGCTGGTGGCTCCCCAATTACTCTTTTGTTTGGTGTGTTCTCCCCGAGTTGTTTTAGAATCCCCCCCCCAAATATGTTGTGTGTTTTTTCCCTTCTGAGAAGTGAGGGGTGTGTTTGAAGTCCATTGTGCTGCGTACGTTTTCAAGTGCCCCCAGGTCTTCCTGTCAGCACTTTCACCCCCATCGGCCTTTCTCTTTTTAAATTTTATGCCTGGATCCTTCCCCAGTTGCGAAATGTTCGCTCAGGCCTTACCCTTAGTCAACTTCTGGGTGACTGTTCCCCTAATTTCTTCTTGAGTCTGTCTCCTTTCCCCCCCCCCCTTTATTCTTTCATACCAAGCCAAAATCTCCGCTATAGTACAATAAGACGGTACACTAGGCGCTCCACATCCCCCAGGAATTACTCCAATAAGTTCTGGCGACAAGACCTTCCATTTTTCACCTTCAACTGTAACCACCCTCCCCCCCACAACCCACCACTCCCCTGTCCCACTTCCATTGGTTACTTTATTCCTCTTACCTGTCTTCAAGTGAAGTACGTCTTTCATTCTGGGAGCTTTTTTTTTTTTTCTAGTTGTCCAAACGTAGGTTTGTGATAATTTGGTCATGTTGAGGTCCTTTCCCCTTTTTCTGGTTGTCAATTTTCCATTTTGGTTCCAACTTTAGGCCGTTTTTCTGACAAGATTAACCCCAAGCAGGAACTGATGTAAGCTTTTTCAACTTTAAAAAAGGCAGTCTTAACCTGGGTCCCTTCCACGGAGAGTTTTCTCTGCCGACCATTGGATGAGGTTCGGTGCGTTACGAATGGTCCGTTTGGGAGGTTCTTTTTCTCCCCGTGTTGGATTTTCTCTTAAGAGGCTTCCCCGCCCCCCGGTCTATTTTCTCAAAAAACACCGTCCCCTCTTTTCTCCTGATTTGGATCAGCATCCGACCAGGTGTCATTTCTTTCTTTGGTTGGGGATGGGTGGGAGGCCCCTGTCCTGTCGTTTGGGACTCATTAACCGCTGCAGTATCAAACCTCGAAATGTTTTTCTCCCCCAAAACAGGACCACAACCTTTTTTTCTCAGATCAAAAGCCCTCCCCCCACGTTTTCCAGATCTAGGTCACACTCCATCTTTACTCCTCCCGTCATTACCTTCGATTTCCTCGGGCTGGCCGGTATCTAGGTATGCCATTCCTTTTTCCCATTCCGAGCATACTTTGCTATGTTTTTTCTATAGGGTTAATTATGTTATTGCATTTTTTATTATACTCCCTTTTTGTTTCTTTCCCCCCCCATTTAGATTGCTGGGTTTCCAGCCTGCACCATTGTTTTCCCCCCAGTTTTGATAAATGAACATTCATCAGGCCTCTTTCTCCCCCTCATTGAGCCAATGTGCAAAGGTCTGGCTACTGACCACGCTTCCGCACAGATGTTCACCTGTTGTGAAGATCGTTTCCCTGGCCTTGTCAAAACAGACCTTTGAGATCCTTAACTTAGATAGAGGGTTCTCTCTTTCCTCCCTCCTCCCTTTTTTTTTTGCCCGACTACTCTAGCTTTGATGTTTGACATACTCCCTTTTCCACTGCTCTGCATCAGTGTTATCTTCTGGACTTTGTCATGAGTTTCTCCTTATAGATCCCACCCTGATATGTTGATCCCTCTTCTTGTCCTTCCCTCTTATCACAGGGGAGTATCCCCTTGACATTTGAAACCCCTAACCATCACTAGCCAGGATGATACACCCCCTCTAGTAGAGCAAAAAGCATAACATACAGCACCTTACCCCCCCACTCCCTCCCCTCCCCTCGGAAGGAGCCATTCCAGAGAACACCACTTTAGCCCCCCCTTTCAGAATTCCCCCTCCTGGGAATGAACTCTTTTTCACATAGTTTATCACCTTTTGACCCTTGATCCACCTTCTTTGGCTGCTGTGGTGGGCGCAACCTTTTTATGAACTTTCTCTTTTCCATTTGATTGTTATATCCAACTACAGACCGGATTTCCCCCACTTGCCAACCACTCCCTCCCCATTTGCCCCCCCCCAACAGACTAGTGTAAGTTAGCGCTTATCCCATTTGTGATAATTCCCTTCTTTTTGCCGTTGTTGAACCTCCCCAAAATGAGGAAAAGATACCATTCCCCTCCCCACACCTCCCTGCCCCCTCCTCCATACTCCTCCTTATCTGATCCCAACCCTCATAACCTTACGTCTTTCTCATCCACTCTATCCTTTTTTCCCCCCCAACCTGGAAAAGGTGTGATTTTCTTGCTTAAGGGACCATCTTTGAGTTGAACCTCCATCCCCCTTTTTCCCTTCTCCTTCCTCCCTTAAAATGGTGAAAAAAAAATTGCACCCCCACTTCCCACTTTCCATTCTCCTAAAATCATCACCTTCAAATATTGACCCTCTTAAAATCCCCCCCGCCCCCCCCTTTTCCCTTACTTTTCTCATTTTGCCTTCCCGACTACACCCCTAGTCAGTAAACCGGCCATTGGACAGCCTGCCTTCTTTTTTTTGGGTTCTGGTTTTCTTTTTCTTCGGTGTCTTTGACTCTGCCCAGGTCTCCAGATCTTCTTGGGCGTTCCTTCTCAAGTACTTTAAGTTTTTTAAGTTCTCTTAGGATGGTGTGTTATGTTTGCCAGTCCTCTCGTCCCTCCTGAGCTGGCTCGACTTCTCCTTTCAAGAGTCTGTCCTCGGCACCGAGTACTCCTTTTTCTACCTGAAGCCTTTTCTTTCCCCTTTAAGAGATTCAGGAATGGCCCAGACACTAGTTTCCCATTTTATCACTCGTGCCACAGTGACTCCCCCTCTCATTCCCCCCTTCCCCTCAGCATTTACCCCTGCATCCCCTTCCCCACCCCCCCCCCCCCATAAAGCCCCCCCAAACACCTGGGTTTATTTTTCTTAAAAATAGCACCAAACTTTTGTGCTACCACACCCCCCACCCCCTCTTCCTAGGAAAAAGGTATACCTCATCGTGTCCTCTGCTCCTATGGATTCTCTCCCCCCCCCTTCAATAATGGTTCACCACCACGTCCCAATCAGGCATTTGTTGCTTTCCTGTTATATTACTTAATTTTTCGTAAATCCAGCTATCCCTAATCAACAATGTCCCCCCCTTCCCCTTGCTATACATTTTTTCCTTATAACCCCGGTACTCGCTAGCCATCGTAGACCTAGGGTCTGTTTGGAGCAGTCCCCTTCTTAACTACTCCGAAATCTCCTTAATTAGTTATTAATATCAGCTCGCTTATTCTTGTACCTCTACCCCTTCCTCTGCTTCCCCCTTTTCCACTTTCTTCTGTGGAGTCCAGTTTTTTCTTTTTTCTACTTCCTCTGTTTAAAGTCCTCCAGCTAACTAGGTTTTGAATCTTTCTTCTGCTATTGTCTGAAGGGCCTTTCTCTCTCCCACCCTGCCCTTTCGACCTCCCCCCTGGGAATGTTCCTGTCTCTGTTAGGATGGGTGTCTTCCTCCCCCCTCTTCTTGAACCAATTGCTTTCTCTATCAGGATATGGAATATTCATCCCTCCCCCAGGTCTGTCCCCCCATGACCCCCCCCTTTTTTCCTTTCCAGGTATGTCTTGACCGGCAATTCTAATCAACCAAATTAGATCCAACGAGATTCTTGGGGACCCCCCCCATGAGTTTTTTGTATGGATTGGACAACCACACTTGC
>Ga0179591_1366044_pt1 | contig 18474 bp, 25 predicted proteins | sample CZOMad2_1_08_16f_FD_182891 | JGI IMG/M metagenome (GOLD analysis project Ga0179591, IMG submission 182891) | Vadose zone soil fungal communities from Angelo Coast Range Reserve, California, USA - CZOMad2_1_08_16fungal (PacBio error correction) | ecosystem: Environmental > Terrestrial > Soil >... | reverse complement strand
CCGCCCCCCCCTCCCCCCCCCAGCTGCTTTGAACGCCCCTCCTACTCCTCTCTTCTGAAGGGTGGTGCCGTTGGTAGACATTCCTATTCCTCGATTGCCCCCCTGACGACCACCCTTCCCCAAACCCTTTTCCACCGTTCGTCCTAGGACACCCGGAAAATACACGACCATGTACCTTAAACAGATGAACTCTCGGTCGCCGCCAAAACTACGACTTTTCCTTGTAGGGTTAGTTAAACCACCCGCTTCCTGCTGGGACCCCACCCAAAAAATTAACCTCTTTGATAGCCTTCATGGACAACCCGCGTTAACAACCGTCTTTCCCTATATTTCTATGCTTAACGGAAGTATAGCCGCCTTCATCCCCCCCAATACCCTCGTCGCACTCCCTCCTTATAATGACACACGACCGCCCCCCTTTTTTGCGACTCCCCCGAAAGCCCCTTGACGACCCCTCTAAAGCCGCTCATGTTTCCCTGAAGCACGTTTTAACAAACCGAATTCCCGATGACAAGCCCCCTTATTTATACACCCCTCCCGCTTATGTGCATATGGCGGGTTGCCCATACCTTTTCCTACCAAAGTGAACCCCCCACCACAAAACCCCCCCCCCAAAGTCCCCCCTCTTCCTCTTCATTCCACTTTCCAGTTACACTAAAGATCGGATATCACCTGCTAGTCCCTTGTCCCCCCCTCCCTCTCTCTCCGTGACCCCCCTCCACTGCTCCCCTCCCCCACCTCCTTGACGTCGTTGCACCACTTCTTACTCACGACCCCCCCCTTCAAACCCTTACCGGAAACCCCCCCCTACGGTATCCCACAGCTGTTCGTTTTACTATTCTTCCTTCCTTCATGACTGGTTCGAAATTCACATGTTCCGGGACAAAACAAACCTCCCGCTGATTCTCCTCCTACCACCATTTTTTCTATGCCATACTTTGAACGTTGACCCCAATCTTAAGTTCGTGGCACTACACCCTCCTTTTCTCCTTCTCCCCGCCATTCCTCCCCCTCCTCGCCCCTTTGACATTGATTTCTTTCCCTCGCAAGATGGTAGCGATTAAAGATGCCTACCCCCCCCACTAATCAAAGACTTGCAAACCTTTTTCCATGACCCCCCCTCCTCAATCTGCACCACTACCCTTATGGTGTCCATCGGCTTCCTCCGTCCAAGGTTATGCTGCTCCCCTCTGCCCTCCCACGCAAAATCATTTTTTTTCCCCCTCCCCCTTCCTCCTTGGGAAGTCCCCTGCACTTTCCCCAAAACCCCCCCACCCCAGCCTCACTGTGGCTTCCCCGAAGTTTGACGATCTCCCCTGAGACCTCTACAGAGGCGAAAGACTTCCATCTCTCACCACCCTCCAAAATCCCCCCTACGTTGATCCCCCAACTCCCCACTCCCTCTAAATCCTCTCCCTTACTTGGCCGCTGTCCCCTATCATACAACTTTGCCGCCGTCGGTCTGTTTACCCTAATGAAAGCTGGAACACAATCTTCCGTTCGGTGAGTCTCCCCCTTGAATCGGCACCCCAACCCCTTCCAGCCACCAAATGCCACTACACTTATTTTTCCCCCCCGGTTCAGCTACTCCCCCTTTTCGACCTGTTCGTACTATTTGGCAAGGTTGCTCCTTTTTCTACCTAACCACTCGGGGTCTTTTTCCTAATGTCCCCGACACCACAACTCAACCCCGAACTTCGACAGCCCCAATTATTACCGCATCCCCCAAACCCTGCCTCCCTTACTCAATTGATCTGGACCAATCACGGTCCACCGCACTTTCACTAAGAGGATCTACTCTCCCAAGGTCTTCTCTATAGCCATTAACCCAGGGAAAATCCATTGGCAGGAGTATTCTAGCGTACCCCACAGATTATTGTTTTTACTTCTTATTTTTGAGATAATTTAAGTCACAAGTGGACCCCCTTTTTTTTTTTACGGCACAATCTGTCTTTGAGCTCGCTATCCAAGATCGGCGACCCCCCCTGCGAATCTACCGACTTCACAACCTTCTCCCCCCCCACGAGGGGCTCTTAGAGTACTCACCCCCTTTTGAGCCAAATATATAATCTAGTAGCCTTCATGCCCCAGTTATCCTTTATGTCACTGGTGAACATGTAATTCCGTACACAACGACCAGGGTCCTTCACTTTGTCAACCCCATCCCCCCTCTGTTTGGCTATCTTAACCCCCCCTAACCTCTCTCGGTCCTTAGACGAAAAAGCCCCGAATAGGACCCCGTCTCTCGAGTCCCCCTCCCCATGAAATTGCTCAGGTCTCTCGTCGCATCTCCAATTTTTTCCCACCCCCCAACCCCCCCCCAAACGAAGGAGTTTCCAGGATTTTCAAAGTCTCTCTTTCTTTCACCTTAACCCTCTATCTTTTCCTCCTCTCCTTTGTTGTCTTTCTCTCTATCTTTAGTTTCAGTTGACTTCTACCCAGACTTTTCCCTTCCACATTTCTCTGCGGGCCCTTTGTTTTCCACCTTTTTCGAGCGATCGCTGAGCACGTTTCTGATGTTTGGGCATAGCTCCTTTTTCCTCCTTTGATTTTTCGCCCCTTGATCGTGATTCCTTTTTGGGTCGACCACCTCTGTTTCTATAGGGTTCTTCCAGCAAGCTTTCACCAAAGGTTGTGTGTACTCTTCCTGAGCCATTCCTCCCTAGATGTGCATTCGTCTAAGATTTTATAATGGCTCTCCCCATGTGGTTCATTTTAGCAGATTCCCATCCGGTTTGAGTTTTTCCTGCAGGATATATTTTCTCCTATTTTTTTGCTATCTACCCCGAGTTGAATCAGTATTTTTCTCACGTCCAAGTTTTTTCTCTGTCTCAATGATCTTCGATTCCAAGCCCCCCCCCCATGGATCTTTTCTTGCAGTAAGTACCCTCCTCTTTCTTTTGCCGGAGTCTTTTCCCTTTTATTGTGAAGTCTGCTAGAGATATAGTTTTCCTTCCCCCTCTCATTTAATTTTTGGGACAGTTGTGAGCAGGCAACCCCCCCAAGCGATGAGGTCAATTGCGCCCTGTTCCCTTTCTTTGAATTAAGGTTTTGGTATGCTTTTTTTAGGGGGTATCCTCCTTTCGATTTGCGTTCCTTTCTATTTTTGAAGCTTCCTCCCCCTAGTCCTTTTCTCTCGTGATCCACTACTGAAATTTTTCCCCCATTTAAGAATAGGAGAATTTCCTGAGAAGGTGTCAGTTCCTCTCAGTTGCGTCCAATGATGCAGGGGCGTTGTGTTATTCTCTGGCTTTTCGCTTTAGTCTGCCCCGGGGCCATTCACAATAAATATTTTTGACAGATTCCTTGGTATAGTATTCCTAATTTTTTTTCGCTTTAGGGAGAGTTCTTAATCCTTTCTTGGGTGATGACCTGTTCGTCTCCTCCCATCATTTCTGAGCTTTAGGGGTTTGATGGTTGCTTTTGAGCTTTTCCTTCTTTTCTTAGTTCTCTGGCACTGTTGCAGTCACGTCTTCTCACCGTTCTTTCATTTGTCTCCCCCAATAAAGGCTTCGGGCTTCGTTTTTTTCCATGTTCTGGATTGGTCCCCCACTTCTGGATTTAAAATTATCTCTTCTTTCTGTTAGGCGGGATCACTCGTCTTCTTTTCCTCCATCCCTTTGCCATAGTGGGTGCCCTATTCTGCTGACAGTGGTGTGTTAATGTCCTGTTGCCCCTTTTCCTTTTTTTTTTTGCTCTTTCTCTGACGCGACCATATGATTTGTTCTCCTTTAAGATAGAGTCATGTCACATACTTGCTTTCGCCCGTCCTATAAAGTTCAGGGGGGTTTTCTCTCCCCAAGATCCTTAATTGTCAGTTTCCCCTTATAACCCCTGTCTTATATGGTCAATATTCGCGTGAGGGTTTTTTCCTGAAAATGTTTGTTCGAACCCTGTTCCTCAATCTCCTTCAATAGTCCTAGGATTTGTTACCCTTCTTTTTTTTTACCGTATGCTAGGTGAGAGATCAGTGTCTTCTCTCCCTTCGAGGGAGTCGACAGTTGTGTGCAGGGAGCATGTCTCCTCTCGTAGCCCTTTCGTAATATCCATAGTTACTCTCGTTCTGTTTAAATGACGATAAAGGCCCTCGGGTGAGCTTTTTTTGAGGATTTTTTTTTTTGTGATGTCTAATTCTTGTACAATCGTTTACTCATTTTTCGTTCTGTTTTATCAGCGTTGTAATACTGGTTGTACTCCTTCCTTTTTCCTTTGAACAGTACGGTGCGATTGCTTTCGTTTGTGCCCCCCAAGACCCCCTTTATTCTTTTCCTGAAGATAGTAGGGGTAGTGCGATGTGCCCTTCTGAAGTAGTCCTGAGAATCCTTTTCATCCTATAAACAGCTGACGTCTTTTTTTTCAGGGGGATTTCCATTCATGCTAGCCTTGATCTGCGGTGTTTTCCCTCTTTCTCTGGTTGTTTCAACCCCCACTCCCCTTCGCAATGTCCTATTCTTTCCGTCGAGACCTCTCATTATCTGGTCCTTTCTTTCCCATTTAGGCTTTTCTCACCAGCTTGTCCTGTACGCTTTGAAACATTCTTTTTACTATTCCTTTAACTTTGCCATAAGCAAGCCGTTCTCCTCTCATACGTCAGAACAGCCTCCACGAATGTCTTCTCCTCAGCGGGACTCTCTCTTTAATTCGTTTCCCCCCTTTTCTAATAATCAGGTTTGTTGTGTTTCTGCGAGCCTCAGAAAATCCAAGAGATTATGAATTTCCTCCCAATCTCAGAATTCGGGGTTGAAGGATGGCTGTACTCTACATTCCAGACCCAATAGCCTTAACCCCGGCACTACCATTTCCACCCTGAACCGCCACCGCTCTAGGACCAAACTTTCCCGCAAAAGAACACTCCCCTGTCTCCCCAGAGAAAAAATCGATCCCAACACTGACCATCGAATTCTGGGAGTTGTTCTCAACCACCCTCTCCCCCGATGGCCCAAAAACCCTTCCCCCCGGGTCGTGTTCAAGACGACCTACCCGCGAACCCACAGGACGGGCACGCTCGTTTCTAGAGGAAACGGGCATCTGCCTCCTTTTTTCTCCCACCTTCTTCCCGCGTCGCCCCTCCCCCCCTCTAAAATGTCCAACTCATTTGCCTCGTTTTTCGGGAACTATCACCTTCCCTCCTTCTGCACTCAAGATGTTTAATGTGCAGAGTGACCTAGCTTCCCCCCCACCCCTGCTGACAAGAAAGCGTGATAACACTTATTACCTCAATTTTCGTGTTCAGGTGCCTTCCTTACACTCCTTTACACTCCCCCCCCCCCACCCCAAACAACTCCCACCTTTATCACAAAGATAAATACCCCCCCACTGTTTACCCCGAACCGTCAAATATGATATCCGACCCTTCACTCTATCCCTCTATACCTTCAGTTAAAAACTTGGAATGACCGCCCCCCTGAAGACAACAATCCCAAACCATCCATACATGCACAACTTAACTTTGGCACCCAACCTAAAGTTTTTTGGACCCCTCTCGCAGTTTCGGTAGGAGAGCCCTCTTCCCCCAGCTTACTCCCTCAAAATATCTTCTGGACCACCCCCCGCATAGATTTTCCTTCCAGTCAATTTTTATATTCCACGGGTGAACGGGTATCCTCCTTCGTGGAATAAACCCTGAACTGTTCATCCAACGAAGAGGCGCACGTAATATTCCCTTCTCTCGAATCTTCGTGACTACCCCTATCCCCCTCTTTGCGCACCCTTATCCCCCCCTACCGCCCCCCCGAGCATGTTACCCAACAACTGTAGCACTTACGCCCAACCCTCCTCGATCTTCACTTCTTGCTTAAGGGAAGATATCTCCCTCAGCGCGTCCCACCCCTTCTCCCCCCCCTAACCTCTCAAACATCCTTTAACATCCATCCTGCCTTTTTCCCCCCCAAAACCAACTGTTCCCCACCCCTCACCAAGGCTAACGCCCGATTTTTTTTTGGTTTCCGGTCATGAAAGACCTTTCTACAGATAAGTGTCTTTCCCACTGAGAACACCCCCCCACCCCCCCCCCTTCAAGGAGAACTTGACTGACCATCAAGACCACACACACTCCCTCAACCCCTCCCTACCGCTAACCCCCTGATCGTCTGCCTCAAAGAATCCAGACGGAATGAATGGAAATCTCCCAACACACCCCCTCTAGGTAGATATTCCCCCGCAGCGTCTTAAACCTATTTTTTTCTCCTTTTCTCTCCCCTGATGCACCTCAACGCGAAAACCCAGCCCCCCCACACCACCCTGACCCGTTCTTGCAGGCCGGTCTTCGACTGAAACCTTCTTTACCAGGTATCTCTTGCATGTGAAGTGGGCCTCTATAGGCCTCGTGACTCCAAGACACTCTCTGATCGGTTTTCTCTCCCCGACCAAAACATCACCCCTCACCATTTGAAAACAAACTCTTCCCGAACATACGAAAATGCCCTACCTTTTTCCCATCAGATGAGCTGGACCTTTTCATCCCTGAACTGCGTTTTCAAATTCCCCCTACTCCTATTGCTCTTATCCACGGATGCACGAGAGTACGTCTTCCTTCCCCCCCCGTTGCCACACAACTTTCCCTTTTCCCTGGAGTCGCTTCGTACTTCACCCCGCTACCTCTGGTTTGTTTTTGCGGAGTTTAATTCTACATCTCCCTTTTACTCAACTGGATGTCCGAAGTTTTTTTCTCCCCAAGACTTACAACATAATCAGAATGACTTCCCTCCCCAATTATCTGCTCTTTGAGTGAACCAAACCTGGCCCCTCCCACATACTAGCCTGTCGTTGTCTGATGCACAAGGGAGACTTAGTCAAGGCTTACGTTTTGAGCTTCACCCCGACCATGCCACATCTCCACGCTGGGCGTACTATAACCCCCTCTTTTTTTTCTCTCTTTCACCCTTCCCCATCAGATTTGCACAACCCCCCTCATACCTTCTTCCCAACTATTCGAGTGACATAAAATCGACCCTTTCAGAGAGAGGCGATCAACAAGGTTTGCCCAACCAAGGCCCCCCTTAGGACTTTCACTTTTCTCCCGTCTTTTCTGATGCGTCGACCTGAAACCAACTCCTTTCTCTTTCGAATTTTTTCCTTTTGTGTGGAGAGCGTAGTTTCAGGTTTTTCCCGACCTCCCCTCCTTTTTTTCCCCATCTGAATTTCCTCTTTCTTTGGCTTGGTTTTGACACTTTTTTTTCTCATCGCCGCGCCCTATGTCACTTTCTCTTTCTTTCCTCGATCTTCCTCTTTTATTTTTTTCGCCTTGATCTGTTCTCCTTTTGGATTTTTCCAACAGAGTTTCAGGGGTTCCTCCCTCTCTGTAATTTGACTCCTGCTGTTCCCCCCTTCTCCTGCTCCATGGTCATGCTGGGCATTTCTCTACGTTTTTCGCACCCCCCCCCCCCCCCCCCCTCCTGACCCCATTTTGTTTTATGACGATCAGATATCCCATCTTTTTGAGTTCTCCCATCCTCGTGGTTTCTCCTCTCTTCCTCTCGCTTGCATCCGAATGGGAAGGACACTTTTTTCGTTCCGTTCACAATGTTCTTTACGCATACCCAAAATCCGTTGTTGCCTTACCATTTTAGCGATAAGACCCTTTCCTGTCGGTAAATGGTTCTCCAGTACTCTTAGGCCCCGGTATAGAGTCTTGGTCTTATTTTGTATCTTTATTTTTTTGGACTGTCTTTCATTTTCCCGTTTCTCTTCAAAGTTGATATATGCCTTGTATTCCCTTTTCTTGGGGGGATGCTTCCTCTTTTTTGTCTTTTATGTGACGATGGGTTATATTTTTTTATGTTGCTCTTCTCTCCCAATGAGTTTCCCACGACTCACCTGGAACACGTAAGTTTTCTGGAGCCATGGTTTTACGGTTGTATCAGTACCCTTTTTTCCTTAAGTCGCGGTGTTGTTTTCTTTTTGATGTCTCGGTTCCTTTCTCATTTTTCTTTTTCCTCAAACCCTTCCCCCTTGTACTCCGATTAGTCCTACTAGCTAGAAATTTGGGCCTAGCTTTACTATAGTTCATAAGTACACCCTGGCTTATTTCTTTCCTGCTTTGACCTCTTTTTGAGCGTAGTTCGGTGGTGCTTTGAGTGGTTCTTCTTTTTCGAGGTCGATTGTTTTTCGCGACTCCCACGTATCTCTTCACCCCAGGCTTTTCGGCCACCAATAACTTAGTGAGGCTTTGTTTTACCTTTCGGTGTGCATGGTCACTCTTCCTGATGTGCTGACCTTTCTTTTTTCTCTTTAGTTTTCTTTTATACTCGTTCATTCTTTTTCTCCCCCCTGCATAATGTAGTATTTTGGGCGTATGAGTTGACCGTGAGTTGTGTCAGCTCTGTTAAAGCTGATTACGCTGTTGTCCTTTCTCTTGAGTTTCTCCTCCATCTGATCTATCCTCTAGAGCCCCTACCCCCCAGCCTCTCCTTTTTTTTTATGGCTGCATCGTCGTGATGTCCCTTTTTTTCCTTTTTCGCAATTTTTTCCATTGCCCGTCACCCTTTATCTAAAGTTTTTTCTGTCCTCGGTGCTTTTGTGTTGCCGCCCCCCTGTTTTTCTTCCAACCCAGTCTTCCTCATTTTATTCCCATCGAGGAATTCTGCCCCTTTCTTTTTTTCTTTTTCTTAAACACTCTTTCTTTAATGTGGTGATGATTTTGTGGTGCGGTCTTCCCAGTGCTGCGGTCTCCAAGTGGTCGTATTTAATGCTCGTCTTCTTCGTTCCCTTATCTCTACTCACCTCATATCGGTCCCTTGTTAACGTTGCCTCGTACGGACGGGTGTCTTGACGGGGTTTTAGGGTTTGTGTGTTTTTGTCCTTTCTTTTCAGTTTATCAAACGCAATATGAGATTCCTGGATTTGTGGGAGCCGAAGGCTTTTTCCTTAATGCGCTCGCTTCATGGTTCGGACATTTGAGCATTTCTGTTTAGCCCTGGTCTTTTTGTCACGACCCTTCGTCTTCTTGTCAGGTCTAGTTTGGTTTCTGTTTGCCGTTTTTCTGCCGTCAGATCGAAGAATGTTGAAGAGAGACCCACTCAACTCCAACTTCCTCTCCCTCCGCACGCTTTCCTTGCCTTTTATAGGGTGTACTTTCCTGCTAAGAACGTTTTGTGGGATTCCCTGTCTCTGTTTTGATCCACCACACTCCCCTTGTTTAATTCCCCGATCTTTTTTTTCGGAACAGAATTTCCGGCTTCCTCCTTTACATTTTTTTTTCCCCTTTTCAAGTGACGACGCGGGAAATTATTGCTCTGAATTGGTCCTTTTCTCTCCTGTGTGCATAAGAATGTGCATTTGAGTTCCTCCACGAACTCAATTAACCGCAGAGAGGTCTAGCTCATCTACGTAAGTCGACGAAGGGAGGCTCCCTATAGATATTTATCCTCCTCCTTTTTGGGGTTTCGTCGATATCTCCCCCTAAAAATTAACCATTCCTGATGCCCTGACGCCCTCTCTAAGAGTCTCTCCGGCAGGCTTTTCAAGTTTATAAGGTCCCGCCCGCTCTATCCCCCTCTGACTCCTATTCCCCAATTTTTCCCCCCCGAGCCTCAAACTGGACCAGAACACGACCTGTCCTAACCCCCCCGCGCCCTTTCCCTGTTAGTCAACCTCATTGCCTCTGGGTTCTTTTGTAGCCCCCCACACTCCTGATGGACCCCCACCCACGACCAGATAGTATTTTTTTAGCCTTGGCCTAACTCTTCAAAAACCGCCGTACCCTGATAGGTTCCGGCCTTGTCAGGAGGAGATACTCTTCAGGTCAGCCCACCAACTTTTCAAGAGTCGCCACCTCCCCTTAGACCCCGACACTCCTTCGTACCGTCTCTGGGAACTTCGGCCCCACAACCTCCCAGCTCCCCCCCTAAACTCTGATAACTTCCCGAGACCCCTGCTAAACAACCTCTGTGTCCCCCCTCACATGGTCACAAACGACTCTCCTATGGCTTTTTCCTCCATTCTACAAGAAGGAGACCCATCAACCCACCCCCCCCCCCCCATACCCCCTCCACCCGATTGCCGATCGGCCCCGTTTTACCTTCCCGTCGTTTAGGATCTTTTCTCTCCCTACAAGTCCCTTAATCGTATTCATTAACTCCCCTTCAACCCCTTGAGACAGACAACTCATGGAAGACCTACCCCTTCCCACTCCCCAGCTGCAACCTTACATTGACCCCCCCAGAACTGGTAAACCTAAGCCTTGCGCGCTGGTCCTTGACAATTTAGGATCCGTTTTAGAATCAACGGACTTTCCCAACCCCCCACCAGCAAGCCTTGCTCTCCGGGCCCCTTGTAGATGCCAATTTGTTCCCTTGCCCCGACTCGACGTCGTTTAATACACTCTTTTCCTTCCCGACGATTGCAGCCATCCGGTCTTGCCATTTCCTTCTATCCCCCCTTGACCTTCCCTCTCTATTTTCTCTCTCCCTCCCCCCTCTCAGTTTCGACACTCTGAAGGATTTTTCACAGTCTGACCCCCCCCCCCCCCCATCCTTCTCCCCCCAAGAACCCCAGAGCTTTTTTGCCCTGCAGTTCGAGAAAGTTCTCGCCATTTTTTCCCCTCCAGTGCAAAATCATGTTACACTACTCCTTGGGGACCAGAAACTAACCTGCCCCCCCACCCCCCCCCCCCCCCCCCACAACCACCAAGCCTCCCTTATTTTTGGCAGGAAGTCCTCCTTTTTTGGTGCGGATCGTTTTTTTCTGAACTTCTAATTTCCCCCAGGCCCTTCAGAACAGAACCACTTCCAACGCAACCCCCCTCCCTCCCGCTCCCAAAAATTCTTCGAGAATCAAGTTCTTGACCCCATAACCTTTGACTTGAATTTCCCTCTCACTGAAAAGAAAGGAGTCCTGACGCTTCCCCAGCGGATGGACAAAGGGTACTTTTTTCTTCTTTCCAAATGGATTTCACTTTTACCCTCCCTCACTCCATCTTCCCTCCAAAGCCCGCATGGAAACCCCCGTTCTAGACGCCCCAACCTTGTCAGGTATAGCTTCTTAAGGGTTTTTTGAGGCGCTTGTATCCAACTACTTCCACTGGTGCGCGATATTTCCAACACTCACCCCAATATACCCCCCCTACGCGAAACAACTATAGCCCCCCCCACAACTGACCTCTCACCCCCTTTCCAGGTCTCCTTTCCCCTTTAATAACCCTTTTCCTGCGCAACACCGGGCCCCACGCCCGACTGATAATGATGGTATAGACATGGATCTCCCTGCGAGCCATTATTCCTCCCTGTGGACCCTGCCATTTCCGGGATCAATGAGTAGCATAACGAGTTAAGTCCAAACTTTGAGAAATTCTTTCTTTTGGGCCTGCAGCCTGAACTCCCTCTTGAAAGACCCCGTTTTAGTCCAATCAGGCTTTCCTCTCTAGACTAGAAGATTCTTCTCCCCCCCATCTCCCTATCGACTCCACCATTACCTTCCCTCTATGAGCGACCTCAACCCTTTTCGAAGCCCTATATATCTGAGGAACAGTTCAGGGCTCTTTGGTTCCTCGATTGGCCTTTCCGCTTACACCACATACAATGAATTAAGTGGGTCCCCCCCTTATAGTAAACTTTTATCGACCCAACCCTCAGATCAGCCTTTTTCTGCGCCCGAAAACAATCGACTTAGGAAAGTCGTCCTGCCTCCTGAAAACTTTCTCACTCCGATCGCGTCTCTTCCCCACGGTGTGCCCAAAATTCCACCACAGAAGTTCGATCAATGAGGGAAGACCCCGTGGTTAGATTCTGTCTCCACCCTATCTTTCATAATAAGTTGTTGTTGTGTTCTCTCTCGTACTTTCGTCGAAGACTCTAAAGACGGTCTCCCTCCTTGAACTTTCATGGTTCTTCTGGTTGACCTGTTGATCTCCGCATGCGGCAGTTTCTGCTTTTTTTATGGCTGAGCGTTGTTCCGCGTTGATTGTAGTCGAAAATTTTCTGATTTGATCTTCCTTTTCTTCTTGGGGCGCATGAGTTGCGGTGTGAGGACTTGCTGCCACCTTGCTAGGTGGTCGTGTTGACAACCCTGGGGTTAAATGTGCCACTGTTGTGTGAAAAGTGGGATGGGCTTCTTTCGTGTGTGGGGTGAAAAATGGTGGCGAGTTTCTTCTCTCTGAACCCCCTTTTTTTTTTTTTCTTTCTCTTTCTCTTTTTTTCTTAAGTTGGGTTCGATAGAAACCCTTTCATTAGGGGTACGTCCCATCTTTTCGAATGGTTTTTTCCCTGCTTCCCCCCCCCACTGAGAAATTGATACCTATCCCTGTCTGTGAATTCCGAGTTACTCTCTGAAAATTGGTTACCCTCCGTCCATCGCCCCACTCTTGGTGGGTGGACTCCCCCTCTACTGACTCCTATGTTTGGAGAATTTAGCTTCTCATTCAGACTCTTGTTGTATCCAAATGGGGTATGTTCTGTCCATGTATTCTTTCAGTAAAAACATAGGATTTGTTGTCCTTACCGCTGAGCCGAAGGGGACCCTTTTAGTTTCCCATTTTTTTCGTTGAAGATTGGAGGCGATCATCCTCTTTCCCCCCTTAATTATCTTTTTGTCGTGGGGCCCTTGTGCTGCAGTCCCTTTTGGATGTCCTGATTACTATGATGGCTCTTTTCTTTTCCTGTGTTCCCTAGCTTTATAGTGGGCTCTTGGCTGTGGTGCTGCTCCTGATGGGTGCCAAATCGCTTGCAACCTTCTCCCGTATTTCGTCCACATAGAAAGCAAGCAAAAACCAAGTACTTGAATCTTTCTTACCTTGGCGAAGGTTTGTCCCTTGTGGGCCTTCTGTGGGGTTTTGTTTTCTTGACTTTATCTTTATACTCTTCGGGTTGCCACACCAAACGCATTTATCAAGCGAGCGGTCCTTCGAGACCTCATGCTGGAGGGTGCATTCCATTCAGTCCCTTAGGACTTTTAGTTCAGTCCTCTCCTATTTACTTGAGGTGTTGCTTGTTCGGTGAAGTGATGGCGCTCCCCTGTGCGCACCTGTTATACATATTCGTCCCCCCTGCCTTTAAGAAACCAATAACTGAGAGGCTTGTTTTGGGAGTCTTTGGAAATTCCCGCGGTGTTGGTCCGCAGTAATGGCTTGGTCATTTTGCTCTTTCATTTTTTTTGTTTAGTTTCCTTCTTGTGCTGTCTTGCGGGATCGCGTCCCCCTGCCCCAAGTATTGAACTAGGTATTGTGGTCTATCTTTCTCCCCCGTGGTAGTATGATATGTGGGAAAGTCTTCATTGTGGTTCTTATGCTCTTCTTCCCCAGTCCCTTTTATCGAGACAGAAGCGACCCCCCCTGTACTGTCCTCGGATGGCTGCATTCTCTCCCTCCCATTTCAGGGGTAGTCCCTACGGTCTTCACTGTCCGGACCCCGTAATTACACATTGTCTGGCTGAAATCCTATTGTCCCGTGGGTGCCCGGACATTTTTTTATTTCGCCCAGGTATTTCTCCCCCATTCTCCAGTAACCATCTTTACACGTTCTTACTTTTTTGGGTTACCACCCTGTAATTTTCATGGTAGTTTTTCTTGAGTGTGAAGGTTTCTTGTACCGGCTCGTGCGTTCTCTCAGTTGAGGCTTTTACTGCCTTGTTCAAGTATCTATCTCATAGTCTCCCGCGTTTACCGTTGCCGAGTCATAGCCAATCAGGGCTCCGTTGGTTTTTCGGTTTTTGTGTTTCCTTCTCCTTCCCTTGTAAAATGAGCATCCCCCCTCTTCCTTCCTGTTTTCCGTTTTCAGCACGGTTTTAATTCTTTTTTTGTTTAGTTTTCTTCAAATGTTTCCTAATTTTCGAAGGGCTTTCTTTTTTTCCTCCCCCACTTCTTCCCCCCGGGCGACCATTTTCCTTTCATCTAGGGGTTTCTCTAGTCTCTAGCTGGGGATGCAGTAGCGTAGAATCGGTGCCCTTCCCCCCTCAAGATACTTATCTTGTTGGTCCTTTGCTCCATTCGCTACGATTGGCTTTTGTTTGTTTCCCTTTTCGTGTTTGTTCCACACCCCTGGAATCGAGGTTTTCTTTCGCGCAACGCATTCTCTGTCGTAATTTGATTTGTTTGTCTAGTCCCTCGTGGACACCCCTTCTTGGTGGAAATTTGTTCGGGTCAGGTTTTTGACTTCTTGCCGTAGTACCTTTCTCCCTTCACCAGATTCCCGCCTTCTGAATATAGGTTAATAATCGATTGGGAAGGTTTCCCTTTTCTCTCTTCCTTCCTCAATATTTTTTTGTTTGTTTCTTAGATCTCGAGATATCCCCACTTCCCCAGCGATGATTCCCCCCGTCCGACGACGATTTTGAGGCTTCTTGCTTCTTCTGCGGTATACATGTCCGACAACATCCGCTCTTTCAAAAAAATTGCCTGACCCAATTACACAAAGACTTTCACCCGAGCATAAGCCCCCCTCTCCGCACCTCCAACCCGATCAATCTCTTTAGTCAAACAACGATCCCCTCCCTCCTCCGGAGTGGTGTAGAACCCCCGATGAGTCCCCCCCCCACCATCCCCAAGTTAAGTAGAACATAAAGCACTGAATGGCCAGAAACCGAGACAATCTCTGTTTCCCTTCTTTTCTTTTCACGGAGCTTCATTCCTTCCCACCCCCCCACCGGTAGGAGATTACTATACCTACCCCTCCGGCGGTCCATTGTTATTTACTCGGCCCCCTCACGCTTCGAAACAATTACATTGCTCTGGCACTTCTCCCCAGCCTCACCACGCCTTGATTGACACCCTATTCGTGCACCCACCACTACGAAAATATATGGGGGCGTTATTACTACTGTAGCAATCCCCCAAAAAAACCCCTTTTTTCCACCCCTTTTTCTCCACCCGGAGAATATCGACCCGCTACCCGACTATCTTAACTTGATATGTCCTTAACACTCGCGATCCCCTCCCTGACAACTTGCTCCCCCCCTCCTGGAAGAGAACCCCCTTTTTTCAACCCCCCCCTCTTCTACCATCCCACTTACCGTCAACACCACGACCGTTTCCACCAGACGCCGTCCCTCCATGATGGTATTTCTTAATTCAGGTTCCATAAGGGTTCCTCAACTAACCTTCTTTCACCCAAACCTCAATCCCTCTTCCCCCCCCCCCCCTTGTAGCTGCTATGTTTTCACGGTTCCCATGAGTCGTGGTACATGCCCCTTCCCCAACGAGAGCAATCCGACCCTTCCCTATCTTCGGTCTCCCGCGACCTATGTTGCGATCATCCCCCAAAGACCTTTTATCTGACCCACATGTAAGTCTTTCCCCCATTGAATGAAAACAACACATTTTTTCTCCTCCCTCTACCCCCACCATTTCTCTGGCTGGTTAAGAAGTGAGCTAGTCTTCCTTGTCAGAATTCGCACTCCTCCCTCCACATTAATGTTTCCCCCCCATCATGTCCTTCGACCCCCCAACCGAAACCCCGCCCCCAAACCCCCATTTCCCGTTGGTGTCCGGCCCGCCAGCCGGGGGTCGTTTGATCGTTGACGAATGCGCCAGTGCCCCCTTTCGAAATGGCATAAACCGAACAACAGCAGCACCCCCCGCCGCCACTTTTATAAAACCTCGCGCGACGCCAGCCTCCACCCAGAACCCAATAATGACTGCCGGTTTTCAAGAATACAAGAGAAATGACCTCTTCTTGTAGCCTCTTCCACGTCAGGGAGCGTTCTTCCAAAAAAGAGGGAGTTGTGGGGATTTTCCCACCTAGAACTTTTTTCACTTCCCAGACCCCTCCCCCAAGTTCCCCCCAAGCCCCGCCCGCAGGACCCCCCCGTCGAGTCCGGAAAACATACCAGGTCTCCCTTCTTCGTTTGTAAAGTATTCTGCTCTTGATCACGCACCACGTTTCTCTTGAGAGATCTTCACCGAACAAAATCATCCCCCAAAGAAACGCGACACATACCCTTCCCCAACCTGCAATCCCTCCCTTGACAGAAGATAGATGGACCCATAAAAGTTTCTACGACCCAAACGGGAAACCCGAACGATTTACTGCCTATTCTTTCCCGTGCTCTTGATCCCGCAGGCAGACCATTTCTTTACGCCCTAACGGGTCCCGGTTCGTCGTACTGTACTTCACAAGCCTGATTCTGTTGTGGACTTAGAAGTTCCATTCCCTACCCTCAAAGTTTTACGTTACCCCCCCCATGAGGAGCGCTAGGAGCGCAGCCCAGGCTTGACAAAACAGAAGAGTCATTGCAATCAAAAGAAAAGATGGGAGATAGGGTTTTTTTTAGAAAAAATGGGTTAGAGCAAGAGGTCCCGAGTCCACCCAACCGACCGACCAACCCTCGCGAACCAGTAAAAGAAGGTAGATTGCTCTTCCCTGGACACCTTGGTGGAATAACCGTAACACGGTTCCCCCACCTCCCGCGGAGTCCACCTAACCTCATAGCGACAACATATACCTCCCGTGTAGCCCCGAACCAATCACGACGTTCACCCACCAAATTTATAGAGGGCCCTCACATCATGAAACGTCTGGCCCCCCTATTTTAGCTCTCCCCCCCTTGGACACCTACCCCCCTAAGGAACTTTCTTACCAGGATCCCTGTCCCCGGTTAGTAGGCCTACGCCAATACCATTTCTCTCCTTTATTTCCTCTAATAGTTGTTGTTGGAGTTGCTGTACTTTTTCCCTTTTAGACTTCACTTCTCCCCCCACTGATCTACTGGAACTTTTTAGCCTGTCCACCCCTTTGTTTTATCTCCCCTCCTCTTGAAGACTTTTCTCTGTAGTGCCATCCTTCAGACCCGTTGTGCTTTTTTGCCAACTTTGCCGGGCCATTTTTTCGATAGCCCCACGATTTCGGGTTCTCCTACCAGGCTGAATGGGCATCTCGTTGTGTACTTTCCTGATTTCCCGCTGAGCCTCCTCCCCCCCCTTCCCCCTGCACTGTGAATTCGCTATGAGGAGATCTATTAGACCCATTGTTTCATTCCCCTTTTCTTTTTGAATGCAGTCGATCTTTCTGTTTGGCGCCTCTTCTTATCTAGTCGCCTCCGTTTCCCAGTTAACCTGTGTGTTCACTGTCGGATCTCTGACGGTAATGTACAAACCATTTGTTTTGATCCATTGGCGACCTAAGTCCTTTATGTTGTGGAAAAGTTGGAGTGGAAGCCGGAGGCTCCCCAATTTGCCCCTAAGTAAGATCGAGTCTGTGGGGAAACTCTGGCTCCGTAAGTATTTTTCTCTGTAATCTTCCTAGGAGGGCTAGGTATTCTCCTTTTTAATCCCTGGACCTTAGTTGAGTATGTCGCGATTTTTCCGGGTTCATTGTTCATCCTCCCTAGTTTGTAAAAAGGCGACCTTTATCCCCACCGATCTCCCATTCAACCATACCAACTCTTATAGGAGAAGTTTCCCTTGGTTATCGGTTGTCTTCGTCGTTCCTTTCCAGTCGTTTTCAACCGCCTGGGTGACTCCCCAAAAAACCCTTAATATGCGCCATGTTCCCTCTGCATTGATGATTTTTAGTGTCGTCTAGGACTTCCCATTATTCTAGGGCCGATGAGTTTACTGGAGTAGTCTTTTGAGCGTATTGGCTTCTTTTCGGTTGGTTCTTTTTATGTCATTTCGCCTTGTCCATGGGACGCAGTTCTCACCGTCCCCAGTCCCCCTTATCGCTCCACCCCCACTATCATGGCTGTTTTCTTTTTTTTGTCACATTTTTTTGGTGTCTTCCTTCGTCCTGTTTGGAACTGATTTGCTGCGAGGGTCGAGGATGGGAACTAGTAGAAATTCCTTCCTCCGAATCCCTGTAATCTATGTTTTCGTCTCTTGCTGATTGTCTTTTGGCCCAAGTTTAATATTTGTCCCGATGCTGTGCTGCTACCCTTACCATATGATACTTTCTCCGATTTTCAGGAGGTCAATCCCTGCGGCTTCTTTCCTGAAGTCTGACCCATTTAAGGAGTTTAGTCTTCCTTTTCCGTTCACACTTGTAATAGCAAAGGAGGCAACTTTTTCGAGGTCGGTTTCTCCCTTCCCCCTGATGTGAACCGTTAATTATAGCCTTCTTCGAAGAGTCTTGTTTTACCCTGGTGTTTCCAAGCGGTGGCCTCGTCTTTTTATGTTTGCCGTTGCTTAGGCGGGTTCTTTCGTGTGGAAGTCTTTTCCTCGTCGTTTTCCTTTAGTAGAATATTCTCGGTATTTGGTAAAAGTTGCAGTCGTATAGGACACGTCTTTGGAGGAATTGGTTTTGGGGTTTTCGTTATGTCCCTCTTATTGTCCGCTCCCCTCAAATATGATGATGGTTTGTCCTCCCTCTTTTTGTTAATCCCATGTTTCATCACTTTTCGGTGTTGAGTCTGGTTCTCCTTTTTATTGGCCTTACCAGACCATTTTCTCTTCTCTTCATTTTGTTAAGGTATAGTGGGGTCGCTCTCAGTAGTTGTTTATGTGGCTTAAATCACAAGCATAGTGATTTTTCCCTGTCCGTGGGGTTTTTTCGGCCAATTTTCTACGAATTTGGTGTACTCTGTATCTTTTGTTCCCAACAGGTAACTAGT
>Ga0179591_1259552_pt1 | contig 18474 bp, 21 predicted proteins | sample CZOMad2_1_08_16f_FD_182891 | JGI IMG/M metagenome (GOLD analysis project Ga0179591, IMG submission 182891) | Vadose zone soil fungal communities from Angelo Coast Range Reserve, California, USA - CZOMad2_1_08_16fungal (PacBio error correction) | ecosystem: Environmental > Terrestrial > Soil >... | reverse complement strand
CGGTACTTCGGGGCAATGCCCGCCATCCCCCACCCCGAAACGGGCACCCAACCAGTTACCCTTTACGATCTCAGAAACATTTTTTGCTTCCACATATCTTTATACATCCGTACGCCCTATTCCGACAACTAAAAGCCTTTCGTCTCCATCGGCGGGATTGCTGGCCGTGTTTTGCCAGCAGTTTATTCGAAATTTCCCCATTACTCTTTTTGTTGTTCGTAGTTTTCTTCGATCTTAGCCCACCCCTCTTTTCCCCCCCCGGCACCTCCTCTCTGTGCCAATCCTTCGCCAACGTTTTTGTTGGGTCAGCATCAAATTTACCCCGAGACCTTCCTCCCGCCCACCCCTATTTTCTTATTACACAGCGCTTCCCCGCTTTTCCCCCCGCCTCTCGTAGGTTGATGGGATTGCCTTTTTTGCAATGTGACCAGGCCAAACCCTTTTTTTGCTTTGGGATACACCTACCGTCTATTTTTGTGTTATGCACCTGTCTTCCTATCATTCGCAAAACCCCAGCCTGGATATACGTCAAGGTTTCTACTGATTTCTTTTTTTCTTGCTAAGGTGAGTCACGAAGAATTTTTCCACTTTTCTTTTCCCCCCCCGTGATCTTCTTCCCCACGGTCCCAAGGTTTCAGTTAACGGATAGCGACACCCCGTCTCCCCCAGGAGAGATTACGATTAATTAATTTTGACTGGCCCCCTTCCATTTTAGTTCTATCTTTTGTGCGAAGTTATTCGTTAAGCCTAAAATGGATTTACTCTTTTTCTTCCTTTCTTTCCAGGTTTCACCGGGTTCCGAAAATACCCCAGCCGACACACTAATTATACCAAATTTCCTTAATCAAATACAATATCGTTTTTCCTTCTTGGCCCTTCCCTTCATCTTTTTTTTGCCCCTTTTGGTCGCCTTAAGACCCCATCGATGAGTTGTCGAGTTTCATCGTTCTCGTATTCTCGTCAATTAAACCCCTGGCGATGATAATTTTCCATTCTTGCTGGTCTATGATCCCCTTTTTCTTATTAGGGACACTTTTTTTTTTTTTTTTGTTTTGTCCCTTGGTGCAGTCTTGTCCAAAGCAAAATGCTGGAGGATTGATCTTCCAATCCCGAACTCAGGTCTGAGGATTGTTGCCCCCCGTTTCTTTAAAGAAACGGGTACCTTTTCGTTCGTTCATTCCTTGGGGTTCTTTCCTTAACCCCGGACAAAAAGTTCCATTATGCTGACCAACCAATCGAGGGCCATCCCCCATACCCGTCATTTTGTTCTGGTTTTATTCAACATGTGCCCCACGCGCGAAAGACCCTGTCCTCCGACTCACCTCCCGTTTTTGACTGTTTTTCGGTGATCAAGCATCCCCACCTACACAAAACCCTTTTTTTTTCCCAGCCTGAACATCATGCTTGCCTTATGACAACTGCGACAGATCTGAAATTGCCTGAACATTCTTACCCCAGATTCTACTGGCTACCGAAAACCCATCAGCCGTTGTAGCCGGGATATGGACGGCAATTTTTTCCCCTTTACGTGGCTTGGTTGGCTTCAACCCCCTACTTCTCACATGGGTTCTAATGATGTTTCGGGACTTGATGAACAGTGGCCCTTTGATGAGGGGGCGAACTCCCCCCTTAACTTTCCTTCTTTCTGGGGTTGTTTGACAACCCCATGTCTCCGTGGCGGGGTTGCTGGCACGACGTGGAACTCTCCTATTACAAGTTGTTCTTTTTGGCGCCCGCATGACCCTGGTAACAAACCATAATCTTGTCTTACACTTTACCCCCCCCCCAGGCGATTACCAGCGGCGTACATTTTCTCGGGATCCATTTTCCAAACCCTCTTGGTGCTTCTTCCCAACCGGGCGGCGGCACCCACTGGCCGGAGCTTTTTAATACGGTCCCACTATTTTGGCAGGACCAATCCCATAGTCAATGGAGTAACTTCATTGGTTTTTCCTGGTGTTTGATACTACCCCCTTATCACCCCCCCGGCGGTATTTCAACCCCACGTGTCCGTTGGGTATTCAAATGAGTTTGTGGAACGTGTCATTGGCAGACTCCAGAATTACAACCGGGCCCCCCCTTTCATTGCTTTTGTATTATACCCTGTTGGTTTAAAAAGATTTAAAGAGTTTGTTCGCAATGCTTGAAAAATCCCCTCTCTCTATCCTCTCCCCGCGCCTCACTCTCTATCGCGACAGTTCATTTTCTTTGTTCTCTCCCCTAAAGCTACAAGACCTGTTTGTCCTTGATTTTTTCGGAATACCTCATCCCTTTTCCCATTTGGCAACTCTATGTTGGGCATTAGGAGCAATGTTACCACAAAACTTAGCACCGATACACAACTGCGCATTCCTTGGGATGCCGGTTCCCAACTCCGGTGGAACTACCAATATTGTCAAAACAATTTCCCTGATCGGTTGCGTTTGTGTGCGACACTCCCCCCGACCCATCCTTTTCCGTAGTTTTTTTTTTTGATGGCAGCAGCACTTGTCGCATCCCGATCCAAACCTACACCACCCCGCCATGATCTTTCACCTGTGGGGCTTGGCCCTGCGCCCCCCACGTACCCCCCACTTAATTAATTGACCTTCGCTTTCCTCATCACCGTGGGGTTTGTTTGCACGGCACGCGTTTGGCGTAAAAGTGGTTACCTGTCTTGGTAATCTGGGGTGACAGCAACCCCCCCCAAGTTTCAAATTCAAGGGCGGCGGTTTTTTGTAGTTCTAAAATTTTTTGCCTATCAAGGTTCCCCAGCGTTTCTTTCATCCGGTAGCAATTACGAAAGTTTTGATTCCACCCCCCCGACTTCCGCCCACGAGTTTTAAAACTCACAAGGGTCATTATCGTTCCCGGCTTTTTTTACAGTTTTTTTCCGTCAGTTCCATCCATTACTCCTTGTCCGTATTTCTTCCTTGGCTACTGATCCTTTGCGCGGATCCTCCTCATAGTCCCCTTGCTGAAATCTAATTATACCCCCCCAAAGCGTCGGCCCCTCACAGTTCCTTTTTTTAGTTCTTGACGTGCTTCAATGTTCTACCCACTCAAATCTTTTTAAAGGTACCGTTTATGGTATAGAGGATTTATTTCTTCCCTGCCCTCTTGCGTCCCCATCTTACCACACCTTTTTGTACTTTCACCTGTCCCCCACTTGTACCCTTGCCGGGGCTGCTACGACAATTCCTCCCCTCCCATAGTGCTGACCCCCCATTCCTTTGGCACCAACCCGCTGAAGGTCCCCCTTTTATATTCTTGAAAATGGTGGTTCCGCCGGTTGATTTTGTAAATTTCTTCTGATCCCCCCCCCCCCCAGGTTCCAGTTATACCGTCTTCAGGTTATTTTCTGCTCTGATGGGGAGTCACCAGGTTGGTGCCAAAAGGCCCCAACTTACGACCCTTTTATTTTCCTGGGTCAGTTGTCCACTAGTCCCAGATGTTTCAGCAGAATATTCGCTTTTTTTCCTTTATCTTCATCCCCAATTTTGGTTTTTCTGCAGTTGAGGGCGTAAAAAAGTAAGCCTAAAGTTTTCCCTAGTAGTCGTTTTCCCCCCCGTTCCTTTTACACCTCCCCCCTTGATGCCGGTCCTTTGGAGGTAAACCCCTTTACTCAACTGCCTAACCAGTTTACCGACTCATACAACTTTGCTAACTTCCCTTCCCATTCCTGGCGTGTCTTTTTGGGGTTTTTGTTGTGTGGTTTTTTGTGTTTGTCCCGGGGATTTTTGCTTTTTTCCACGCGACAAGCCCTGATTGCCCTTTTTTTTCCACTACTTTTCTATCCTTTGCCCTTCGGGATACCAAGTTATGAGTACATTCATTCAACGGTGAAATCTTCCTTTTTTTTCATTTTGAGACATTCATTTCGGAGGTGAGATGCTTTTTTGGCACTTCAACATTGTTTTTACTTTTTTGGGATGCTGAATTGTCACTCGACCCGTCCACTAAGAAAAGTCGGTGAGTCTGTATGGGCGACCAAGTCTGAGCTGGTTTTTCCCCCACAATCACCATACCCTTTTCACCCCCTTACTTAAGTTCTTTGTTCATTTTGGATCTTTCAATTCCTTGTTTTCGTCTTTAATTTCACGTGAAAGTCCCCCTGATGACCTTGAATGGCGAAAGTTTTATTACCGTTTCCTTTAAGTGGTCCCCTGCAATGCTTCCATTTCACTGCGAGATTCTACTTCTCTGCACCCTCCTCCCGCATTGGCTTTTAGTGACTACTTCAAGTACAAGACAAAGTCAGAACACCTCCAAGTGGCAATTAAAGGCCTGGACGGACTGACTAAAGTCCCCGGGTGATCGGTCCTTTGTGACTTTTTTGAACCTATACGCGGGTGTTTTCTTTGGCGTTCCCTGTCTTCTTTCTTCTCTACAACTTTTGTGCCCCATGCCATCTTGTCGTGAAAACTTATATTTAGATCTTTGCTCGGATTATTTTTTTCGTAATATTGGTCCCTTTTCTGTCGGTTGGTGCTTTCGGCTGACCAAAAGTGCTTCCGTCGATCCAGTCAAAGCCTAACTCTTGAGTTTCATCCACTCGTTTGACGTTTTAGGGTAGTCACCAATGTCCCTTTTGACGTGGGGGTACCTACTTTTTGATTTTTGCAGATCCACTTTTCACCCCGATCTTCTTGGCCGTGAAACCCCGCCAATAAAACGGTTTTCCCCCCCTTTGTCTATTTATTTCGTGTGAGATCTTGTTTTCGGGAAAAGTGTCTCAGGGCATTAAAAGCGGTCGTCACGGAGTGATACCCTCACAGGATGGCCCTTTTTTTTCAAATTAGTTCCAATTTCCCTTTGTAGTACTCGGTTAAAATCTTCATTTTCGCTGCTGTATCCTCCTTCCCTTTTGTCAGGTTGGATCTTGTTGCTGTAAAGGGTTTGGAAGTGCCCACAACCGGCCTTTCCGTGTTTTTCCCTCTTGCCCTGCTTTCTTTGGCCAGCGCTTTAGGACAGACAAGCCCGTCCCCCTCCACCACCTCGGAAACAAACGCGGGGAAATGGTCAATGCTTGTTTCCCCAACTTTTCCCCCAGTTGAATTCGCGATTGAGCCTAGGCCATAACATAGTCTCTCTCCTTGGTTTATGCCGATCTTCTGTTTCCTTGGACAAAAATTGGAATAGTCCCTTTTCCTTTTGCCTGGGGTGTGTTGCGTCCGAATTTCCCTTCCCCTTCTCTTTTCTTTATCTCCCTTTTTTTTGTTTTGTGAGAGTTGCATGTCCTCGCCACACGGAATGCATGTTTTACCGGCACACACCCCCGGGTGCATAAGATGGAGGATGAAATATTTCAAAATTTATTCCACTCCCTATTTTTAAAAGTGAGCATCGACTCTGATGAACATTTTGTTTTTCCCAATTGATCCCGTCCCGAACTTCCTCTTTTGACTTCCCAGTTCTTACAAGACCTGGACCATTGCGGTTTTCGATGTTTAATGTGCAAGGGGCTCCGACTTTCCGTAAAATGAACGTGTACATCTCCTTTCCGACTCAATCTGGTCACCGTTTTGGCGTGTTCTACAACATAACGTTCCCCCCCCCGCGGCCCACATTTCTGGAATTACCAGTTACAACCCCGAATTCGATTTTTCCCGCTTTCCCCCTATTAATCATCCTGAATGGGGATGACGATTTACCGTTTTCCCTTCTTGTTGTCCCAATCACTGGTGCTGCTCACTTTTCACCGTATTCCCTTTGTGCCCTTATCTGTGCATCATCTCCAAACCAACGTTATATCGTTCACTTAGAAATTGTCCCGTTGCTTGGCCTTTAGATTTCCCGACTTCCCCCCAGATCGTGTGCAACTTCGTCTTCTGCCATAAGTAGTTACTCCCCCCAGGGTTTGTTTTTTTCCTCTACTTCCAACAAATTCCCAATTATATCTATCGGTGACGAAAATAATAAGTTAATTCTTCTACAGGTGTATTCTAGAAGGAACCCTTGTGGTGTCGGTGCTCCTGCGAGAGTAAAAGTGGTCTCCCTCCCCTACAGCCCGTGACCACCCCCCCATCTTCCCAAGATAATTTCCCTCCAAATCCTTTTCCTATATGCCTGTAATGGCCCCCCCCACCCTTTCTGGTTCCTTTTTGTATCCATCCCAGTGACGAGAACCGTCCTCTCAGCCCATTCTCTATTATTTGGCCCAAGGGTTCCTCCCAAGATCCCTTCTTTGTGTACACTTTTTTCTTTTCAGGTGGAAACCTTTCTCTTTTTTGTTGATTTAAAACTTTTCTGTTATTCGTCTGTTCCTCCACCTTTCCCCTCTTTTTTCTTTTGCTTTTTTTTTCAGTCACTTCCTTCCGCAGCTTTAGTCTTAAGGCCCATTGCCCCGTGGGGACGTCCTTTGTTCTAACGGTGTCCCCTTTCCATCGTTTCCAACTTGGGAGTTTCCCTTCTCCCCCGTGGCCAACTCCTTATTTTTTTCATTCGAAAAAAGCAGAGTAGCCCTTCCCACTCGACTACCCGAATTTTTGCTGTTATGTTCTGGACTTTGCACGCGGGGCAACGGTAAACCCTGGTCTTTACCCCTCCAAGTGAGGATGGTCCGAGTGCCGGTTCAGGCACCCCCAAAAAACACACCTTTTCCTGGTTTCTGATGAATCTACCCTGCATTAAAGTTATGCTCCAACCCCCTCCCCTCATTTTCCTGACCTTCCCCCGTCATGCGATTCTACGCACCGTTCAACCCCTCCCTTTCCGGACCACTATGTTTAGCGGTTTTCAATAGTGCCCGTTTTTCCCCCCCCACACCTTCCATTTCCTTTCGGTTCCTTTGTACTTCGGGTAACATCCCGCATTTCACATCGTGTATGGATGGATGTTTTTTTTGTGTGAGCGGTTTGTGCCGTTTCTCCCCTGTATATGGCCACCCGTCTTTTCTTTTTCTTTTTGCCCGCCACCCCCGACTTTCTACATCTCATGCATGTACGGTATTGACAGGGGTCACACTAATTTATTACGTCGATGCGGTTGAATTGACCCACCCAACCCCCCCAATCATCTTGGGACCGCTAACAAGCCCCCCACCCCTCTTCCATTCCGGTATACATCTGCCACCTAGTGACAAACTTCCGGATACCCATCACGGGTTTAAGAAGGAGTGATGCAATTCCACGTGTTTTCCCCGTTTTTCTTCCTAGCAGCAACTTCTAACCTACGTCAGCTTTTTTCATCCCCCCCACTTTTCGGTGCCCCCCCACTGACATGCCCTATAACCCTATGTCAAGTCTTTTGGGGGCTTCAGTCCCCTGGATGGGAATGTCCTTATCTCCTGAAATCAGACCTTTCCGGAGGGCCCCTTTTTGTCCGATTGCTTACAATGTTGGTTTCCCCAGACCCCTTTTTTTCCTCTTCTTCCAATGCGAAGACCTATCGATATATTACCCCGAAGCGTGCACTCTGTTCACAGGCGTCCCAGTCTTTTATGTGGTGTCCCGCACTACCCGCTTTTCCATTTGCAATTCGTCCCGGTCTTTTTTGAGGAATAATATCTGCATGTTTCACTAATCCTTTGTTTTGCATCCCTTCCGGCGCCAATTCCTTTTTACCACTTCGCGCTTACCCACAAGGGCACCTCTTGTTTTTGATTTTTCGCTTCTTCACGATGTTCCCCCCCAAAACGCCGGCCCAAGATCTGTTTTTGATGGAAAAAATCAATTATGTTTGGCGATGGTGCTTTGTTTCTCACCTTTTTTTCCCCCAAGACCATTCCCACTGTTTATGGCAGGGCCTCGACGTTGGACCCAATCCTAACGATACATTTGCTTTAGACCACAAACTGCGGACATTAAATCTTTGTGAAACTTTTTCACACCTCTACCCAGTTCCCAACTCCCCGTTTTCCCTTGTCCTTATCTTTCTATTTTCTTCTAGTGTTGTTTTTTTGAGGGAGACTCTTTTTCCAATTTTTTTTGACCCCTTTTGTTTTTTTGTCCCCAGTTGGATTGTTTCTCGGGCTTGGCCCCCATTTCCCCCTTTTTCACTTCCCTGCTTAGTTATAAGTTCTTCGTCATGTTGAATTTCCTTCCTTGGACATCCGGTCAGCATATTACGTTAACAGTCGTGTTTGTTTTTTCGCTTTCCCCAGCACAGAACCCCAGTTATTTTCCGTTAAAATGGTTTGCCTCAAAAGATGTTCATATTTTTCGTTTTTGGACGTACGTCCCTGTCTTGCCATCCATGCGTCTCTCCTTGCTAAGTTGTCTCACGATCATTGTTCGTCGTTCTCTGAAGCAAGCTCTTAGTCACCTGTCCGGAAAAGAATATTTTAAGTCAACTCCGGGACCGCCCCCTTCCCAGTTCTTCTTTTAGATTTGATTTTTGCGACTGATGACCCCCATACAAAAGTAGGCTGTTCGCGTTTCCTTTCTTGGCCTTTATACCTTGTTTCTTTCTTTTTCCCTTATACGAGCGAAAATGTTCTGACACAATTTGTATGCACTTCGTACAGACACGGTGGCTAGTCCCCCGGAGAGTCCCGTCTCTTGTTCATCCCTTCCCCTCGTTTTGTCCTGCTGTCCTTGGTCAAACGCCGTTGAGAATTGGGGGCCCCCTTAGTGTAAACATAGCCGCCGGGATGATTGTAACCCTGTTGGAGCACTCAGGTACCCTTTTTACGCCCCCTTGTTCTTTTCATGGTGCCCCTTGTCCTTTTGAGACCCGTTTGATGAACCGGCCATTTTTATGCCCCCCGAAACTTTAGACGCATTAGGAGTGTCCTATAGCAGAAGATGGCCTTTGGTCGTTATTTTTCATGCCCCGATTTGTTCGTCCCAGGAGGTTCACCGCAGCCTCGAAAGTTTCGTACTATTTCCTAAAAGGTACTCCTTCCATGTTCGAAGTGCCTGTTTCCGGTTTGACCACAAACAGTTTTTTGGTCACTGCCATTTATACCTGCTGTTTTTAAACTTCATCCCCCCCTTCACTTTTCTCGCCTTTGCCAGGCCCGCCTTTCCCCTATGTTTTTTTGTCCTTTTTTTCCTTGCCCTCGCAAACCTTTTATGACTGTTTTCCGTACATACCGTTACCCCCCCCCCTCCCTTACCCGTTCCCCCCCGTTCCCGGCTTTTTTCCCCCAATGCTAGAATCTGCAGGCCCGTTTTTTCCTTTCTTTCTGTTTTTTGTGGTGCAAGGGATGAGTCTTGAGCTTTTTGTTTTGCCAGTTTTTTTCCTCTCGGTGACCTTTTTGGTATGGGATGTTCTTTATCTCCCCCCCCGAAAACTCTACCTTTGACATAGGGGAGCCCCTTTGAAGTGGCCCTTTCTGGGTTCTTTGTTGTCCCAATACCCACAGGCAAAAAAAGTCCCGTCGTTTTTTTAGATTTTCCCTGTGCCGCTGTTTTACCATCCTTCGTTCCTCCGTTTTTTTAAACGCCTGTCCCCGGCGAAAGGGTTCACAATTCCTGTTTTGGTGTCCCCCCCTTTTTTCAACGGCGGTCTCAGGACCTGCGCTGCTGTTGTGGAAATTCTTTGCTATCACCCCCCCTCCGTCAATTGGCGTGACAAGACGCCTTAAAACCAGTCAGACCCCTGCAAAAAAATAGAGTTTCCCTCCAGTGGACCTGGCTCCCCCTCCCCCCCTCAAATCATAGTGCTTTTTTCGGTCCTTGACCCTCTTATAGGCGCCGCTCTCCCCTTACTTTCCTCGGCCTGGTTTTCGGTCCCTGTTCCCCTTTCCCAATCTTCACTTCGACGGGCATAAGAGGTAACTAATTTTTGAAGAGTTCCTGATTACTCTTGAGTGTTTTTTTTTTCTTGCCTTGTGTTCTGGTCGTTGAAGTTACCGCGGGCTTTGCTCCCCAGGACGGACACACTTTCTTCATTTTTCTCCCGGCGTCCAAAGCACTTTTTCAATTCAACCTATTATCCTTCCGTGACCGAAATTTGCTTCCATTTCGCAGTTTTGAGTCTTGTTGCACTTCGCGTCTGGTTTGGAAGCAGACTCCCCCCCCGCATTTGCACTCTGCGTCTCGGTGGCGTTTTTTGGGCAAATCCCAAAACGGCAACTAGTACGGCGTTCTATCCGTTGAGATGCTCGGACAAGGTTGTTCGAAACAGGGTCTCACCTTGTTTTCCGTGTGCCCTTTTGTCCCCTGGCACCTGCAAATCCGTCATCCCCCATCCCTTTTACTCGGGACCAAAAAATCGGTTCGGTTTTTTGTTCGTTAAATAATCTCATTTTTTTTGTTCTTTTCTTTATTCCCTGTTTTTCTTTTTGCGCTCCGAAGGTTCCCTTGTATCCGGCAGTAGGCCGGTGTTCATGTTTGCTATTTCTGAAACCCCCTTACGTCCCCTCTTCCATTCGTTCCCCAACCCAAACGTAGGGAACTGGGTCATGTATGCCGTGATAACTTGCGTCCGTCCCAACCTCGTGTTTTTTCCCTTTAGTGTCTGTACCAAATATTTGAAAATCGATTGGCTCACCCGATACTGACTCCCCAAAATTGATATTTCACTTTCCCTTTCCGGGTCTGTTATTTTTTGCCTGTCAGTTCCCCCCTATCTCTTTTCATTCCCCCACTTTGTTGTTTGAGCAGTCTCCCCTTCGTGACAGTCTCCTCCCCCCGCCAAAACCCTTGAAAATTACGCGGGGGGTCTATTTACCTCCCCCCCCCAATTTTTTTGTCTTACGTGGCATTCCCTCGTGTCCCGTATCGATAAGTTTTTCCGCCCCGATTCTTTCGCAACGAGTGATGGCCGCAGTGCCCTGCCGTTCTTTTTCCCCCCATTATTTGACCCTTTTTCCATGTTTTGTTTGAGAGCGTTTCGTCACGCGCTGTCCGGACAATCGCGTTCCCGATGCAAGTCGCCCTTGGATACCCGTTTTGGTTCGGAATAACTTCCCCCAGCCGATCCCTGTCGCAACCTTTGGATTTTCTTTACAGACCCTAAACTTTTCTTCCGCTTTTTCTTTTTGCACCTGTACCTCTTGATGTTGTCTTCACGATTTGTACACCTTCCCCCTCACAACATGAGGGAGGATTTTCATACCCGTCTCCCCCTTTCTCTTTGCTCTTTTTAACGATCATCCAAAAACACGAGCCACGTTCAAAGTCAGGATTGACTTTTGCTTGGCTGATGGTTCCCCCAGTCCGTTTTCCCGCCAAAGACAGGATCGGTAATGTCCCCCCTTTTTTGTGCTCTTCTCATAAGTAGCAGTGTTCAGAATTCACGGTTTTTTTATCTCCGCGTCAAGTTTCCATCAACTTTATCATCTGTGGTTTTTTTTTTTTTTTTTTTTTTTTTTTTTTCTGACCCGCTTCCCCTTCCCTTTGGTCCCCGGAACTGAGAGTACTCTTTCACTTTTGTTCAAGTATCTCGACACTTTTTTCAGCCCCTGGTTCTGTCCCGACCCCCACTACCCCAGCCGGAAAACACCTCCTTTTCTTTAGATACTTCTCTTATTTTAATCAGTTTCTCTGTTTCAACGATATTGGGCCCTGTGTTACTGTCCCCGTTATTGATTTCCGCTCCGAGCCCCCGTATTATTTGATATTATAGTTTATCCTCAAACTTCTCATGCTTTTACTCCCCCCTTTGGGAGGAGCCGTTGCCCCTTAGGTCCCCGACTGTTTGCTTACTTTTCTTTCTTTCCCCTTCGGTCCAAGCCAGTTATGGGGTTTGCCATTCGCCTTATTAGAATTACCCCTGCCTTCTTCTTTAATTTTTTTGCGCCCACTTTGGACTTGTCCACGGCATTTCGCCCCTTCGTTCATCCTTGGTTTCCAGAGGAAACCCTAATCCTAACACCTGCAGCGCGTCATTGGACACTACCCTTCCCAATTACACCTACTTTGTGGTTTTCATTAGCACCTTTGACCCCCCCCCCAAAGATCAGAAAAGAGACCCCCACATCCTGACCCCCCGTGTACTTGTTCGAGTGCCGTGTCTTCAAGACCCACATTCACCAAACTGTTCTGGTTTCAGCCCAAATCTCAGAAAAGTCCATAAGGTGTTGCCTCTGACCCCGCTGGTCCCCCATTCAGAAGCCCTTCCCTTTTTCTCTCCCACCTTGGTTCACTCGGCGCCATTCGGAGTAATATTGTAGTGTACGCACCCCCCCGGTCTCCTTTCGCTCCAAGAATCCACCCCTCTTCCATGGGGACGGTCTGCGCTGCCTCTGATGATTCCAGGCTTTTTTAGAGGTTTACACCCTTTGTATAATTGGCCCTATTGGTTGTTGCCGCCCCCCCCCCACAGTGCTCTTTCCACCATTCCCTCTGGGGACTGGCTGGGACTTGAACGTACCGACTACTTCCGCTTTCGCGCTGGGGGTGGGGTTCTAAACGCCTCCTGCGACCAAACCAATCTCTTGGACCCCCCAAACGCCCCGATACCAGCGGCTCCTCTTGACATAATAGTTGCCCCCAAACTGCTTGACCATTTTGCTGGGTCAACTGGTTGAGGGGCATTTTCCCCAATTCAATCGCCGGGTTCCCCTAAGGTTGTTTCCCCCCCTTCCGGCTGCCCAAATAACACTACCTTCAAATGGACCCACTTCTTTCGTGGATGCCTCTCTGCTTCATCAATATTCTCCGCCCCTGGCTTTTTTGTGGCCGGATTGCGCTCACTTGTGACTATGACTCGACTGGGACTATCTTTTTCCGTAAAGTGTGGTATGGACGAGAAATGTTGTTGTTTTTCCAGTCTGATAGATCAATGCTTTTGAAAGTCACCAGATGCTATACCCCCCCGTGACGCAAGGAAGATGTCACCCCGGGTCCCCTTCCATAGGTCTCAGATCAACCTTTGACACCCTTTTCTGAACCACTTTTTCTTCCGATTGGTTTGAGTCATAATATCTTTATCAATTTGGGGGGCTCATCTATGTTTTTGGCAGGGAACCCCCCCCCGGCTGCACATCTTTCGTTTACCCCTTTCTCCTCCACATCTTCCCCTTTCATGCACATCGTATGCCTCTTTTTCTTTAATGTAACACCCGCATGCACGATACAAAACTCTGGACCATCTCAACTTGATTCTTGTGGCTTTCCCTTTATTGATTTGTTCCGGCACACCACACTTTTTCCCCCGCTCTGTCTTGACAGGGATGTTGTTCCCTTTCCTTTGAAATTCCCGATCCTCTCTCCTGAAAACTACAACGTCCTTTTAAATTAGTGTTTCCCAACTTGTAACCAGCCACAATCCGTTCAACCTTACGCATTATCCCTCTCGTTACTCACTAACTCGTGTTTTTTTGTGTGTTGAGTTGTGTTGAGGGGAAAAGTCTCTTTTTGACTGATTGTTGTCTTTTTTTCTTCCTGTGCCAACCTCAAATTTTTAAGGGTTTTCGTGTCATGGGGACCTTGTCCAACAGTATTTTGGTCCCCCTTTTTTCAGAAGTCGTCTTTGTTCGCTGACAAGTATCTTTTCGCCTGATCCGTTTCAACAAGTTATTGTTTTCATCCCCCCTGTGGTCAGGCGGCCACCTATTAAGGCTGATTTCATCGATGCGAAAGCCCAAGATGGCCCCTTTGCAAAACAACCCACCTTTCTCTTAGTCAACCCATTTATCATCCCCAGAAAATACGTGCACCTCAGTTTCTTTCCCCTGTCTGTAGTTCTAGAACCACCAAGTAAGTTTGTCGCTTTTCTGCCCCCCAATCGTCTGCCGTAGATACTCTTTGAATTCTTACGTTCTTTCTTTTAGGCGTGTCATTCTTTTACCTTTTTTGATGAAATTCCCTACCCACGGTCTGTCCAGGTCCTAGTCCCCGTCCCGATTGGACTTCCTCCCCATTCGTTTACTTTTACCCCCCAACCCTCCGAAGGCCCATTTCTATGACAAGACGGCAGGTGTGCTCTCTGTCATTGAGTTTCGGTGACACCGCCAAGGGAAATATTTCATTCACTTATTCCTTTCGGATTTTTGAGTGTCAAACGTTGCTGATGATTCCTTTGCCCCTCCCCTGGCCCGGGTTGTCCCTATTCTGTTTTATTCGGACTCCTTGGCTGGTTCGGGTAATAGTCTCCAAGATGTTTTTGGTTAGCAGGATTCTTTTCCCTTTTTTTCAGTTCGAGATTCTTTCCGTCCGTACGGCCGCCAGGGCACCGAGTCCTGTACCAAATGAGGCACCTGCCCATCTAGCTCCCCTCTCAACTTTACCCCCTTCTCTCAAGCCTCATCTTCCCCTCCCTATGTTTCGTTCTGTAGTTGTAGCGTGCCACGCCATACCCCATTATTGGGTGGGTTCCGTAACCTCTCCCCCGGGGCTACAAGTACCTTGAGGATGTTGACCTATCGTGTAAGGACGTCACTTCGAATTACAGTTGCATTCTGGATGTCGTGGCAGATTCAGCCCAATGATCGCATTTTTCCCGCGCGTGGCGCACCGAACAGTTCTTTGTTGTAATGTTTTCCTGCTTTAACCACTCGACCAGTCCACTTTTTAGGAGTCGTGGGGGCACCCGTCTTCGTGTTGGGGTGTCCCAATAAAACCAGCAAAGACTAAGTGTCGTTTCCATTGTCGCTGACGGCTTCCTTGCCCTTTTTGCAGCTTCTTCGTAACCCCCAGGATGAACCACCTGCTTCCAAAAGGGTCTTACTTACCCAGTTCGTTTGCCAACAGAATTCCCTCTGGCGAGGTTTCTACGCTTGCACCGCCCTGGAAACCCGCCCTCCTTCCTCACACTCTCCGGGCAACCCCCCAACGAAAGTGGCCCTACAGGAAGTGTCCGGTGTTTCTCTCAGACCCAATCCCGTTCCATTCGGCTGGGAGCACTTGGAACTTTCCTTTATGACTTCTGGCTGGCCGCACCTGGCCGCTTTTGGAGTACAACCGGTCCCCCATATGACGTGGACAGGCAAGATTTTCCGTGACCCCCCTCTACAGTGAAGTGGCTTTATTGAGACAGTTTTTTTTGGTTTATGTTTGGACCGACCCGTGTTCCCGAGCCTTCCCCCCCCCGTTATCTGGCTAGATCACCAGACCTATTTCCCCTAAATGGATTGGTCATTATTTTCGACTTGCCCGTACCTTGATGCCCCCTCTTCGACCCTTTATCGGGTCCGGAGACGCCTGAAATTTCCCTACCGATCTGTCGTGTTGGCCTGAACCCCTTCCAGCACACGGCTTTTCCTCGATTTCCGTACTATCAGTTCTTTTTAGAGTCTCTTCTTGACAGCGATTTCAGTTGAATTGAAACAGGTGTCCTCCGGTGTTTACCGCCAGCAGGTATTTTGCCTTTTGTACCCTTTTTTTTACCCTGCCCTTCCCCCCCCACTCCATCTCTGTCCTTCGGGGAAAAAGCTGGTAATCGTTTCTTAATACCTTTTTTTTTCGCGATTATCGGCGTTTAAAGGATTTTACGTCCCCCCCCAACGGCGAGCCTTTGATCTTGCCATGATCGTCCCCCCGGTCCTTTTGCATTTCCCGAGATCGGAACGCCCCTTTTCATTCACCCCCCACCATTTCAGAGAGTGCATGCGTCAAGTTTTGATATGCTGGCCCAACCCCATAGTCTTTTCCTGCGGATGCAGATCGAAATATTTTTGCAAATCGTTCTCTTTGATGCTCACGATAAGAGGGGAAGAAAAAAATTGAACATAGTACCTTTTGCCTGTGAGTTGGTCCTTTTTTCCTGTTCCTTTTTTCACATTGTCTCACTTCCCCCCCTCCTTTACTAATTCTTTTCGTTCTTTTTGTCAGCTATTGCGTCCTTCGTTAACCCCCCGGAGGCCGAAAGAACGCAACCCGTGTCCCAAGGTTTTTGCCCCTGAGACAATATTTTCTTTAAAATTTTTGTCTTCCACAACAGGACTCTGCAACCCTCCGTGTGGCCGAGAGTCCCGCTCTTTTTGCCCCTCTACCTATTAAATTTATCTGAACTCCGAATTTTTGGTTCGTACCAGTTATCGCCACTTGACCCTCCTTTCTTTCAAGGGAGATGTTTGGACACTCACACACTGTTGTTTCTTTGTGTTTTTTTTTTTATACGTCCTGAGGGCGGGATCGATCCTTTTTGTTTACCACCGGGAGCTGCCTCCCCCTTCGTTTGCCGCTTTCTTGACGGGGGGGGGGGAACATCTTTCAAAGATCGCCCTCAACCGTTTTGGGGCGGAGCTTTTTCACTAACACTTTTCGATCCCCGCGCAAAATTCGGTGCTTACTTACAGCCCCACCGACAACTCGATTCCCGTTTGCCCTTTCGTATCCTCTCTTCTGTAATTGCCTCCCCAGGTGGCCAGGCAAAACCGATCCCCTAAGTATTGAACTCCCCCTTTTTTCCTCCGCTTTACTTCCCATCTTCGACCACCCAACCATCCCCTTTTACATACGTCAGTCTTCTTAAGTTTCTTGGGTTGGCTCTTTAAGCTCCCCCGGAAAACCCCAGGTATTGAAAACATGGCTTTCTTTCCCTCCTCCCAGTAGCCCGTGAAGTGCCCCAGGTGCCCCAAACCCCCACTTTCTCTGCGACAGTGTCTCCTTGTTTGCTCGATAATACGAGTCCCTGACCCCTTTACCCTTTCTACTTTTCTTGGAACCCTTTGATTGCCCTACAATTTTTCTTTTCTTTAGGCGCGAAAAGCGCTTGTCAACCCGTGACATTTCCCCCAAGGAGGTCCAAAAACCCCCCCCCCATCAACGATAATCCTCCCTCTCACTTTACAAATATAGTTTCTTCTTTACCCCTTGTCCTTCATGGGGCCCAGACCGCCCCCAGTTTGCGGACGTGTGCTCCGATCCTCTTATTTTTTTCATATTCAAGGCATCACCCCCCGTGAAAAATCTCCCTTTTTCTTGTGTTCCGAATTTTTTTTTTTTTTTCCGTCCTTAATTGAGGGTCCCCATTTCCCCGATTTTTTACTTTGTTGCGTCTTCGTTTGTTCCCAAGCTTGGCGCATGGGTTATAATCATTAGCCCCCTTCTCGGCAGCTTTTTAGGTTCTCCCTTCCATTTGCCTTTTGGGCCCACGGCCCCCCCACCCCACTTTGCAAGGCTTCCCCGGGTTATCGGTTTTATCCTTTTTGTTATACAACTAGGAATGGAACGTACTGGATTATGCGAACCTTTTCTTTAAGAATCCCGAACTGTGTGGGGGGGTTTTCTGTCTTTGGTTTTGTCCCCCCTACCGACCTTATCTTGCTGAAGCCCCCTGTTTTGTGGATCGCTGAAAATTTTTCCACCTCGCCCCCTCCTGATTTCTTGTTTCCCCTATTTGGTTCAGTCAATTTCCCACTTAACCACCCCCCCGTGAGGGCTAATCACCTCTCCCCCTGGCCACCATTAGCTCCACCATTGTCTTTTCCTCTTTTCTTCCAGACCCTTTCCCCGTGAAATGGGTTTTTCTAATTTGGCTTAGGCCCCTTGTCCCAAATTTGCGGCCACGTACAAGCCTGGATTGCTAGCAAGACATCCAGGTATTTTCTTTTGCCGGGAAGAACCTTGAAATCAAACCTTTTTCTTTTCCCCCGGGAGGTTGCCCACTTTCTTGGCTGTCTATCTCATTCAATGCAGGGGCTTTTAAACAGCATGTAAAAACACACAAAAAAATGGAAGTTTCAGTGTTTTGCACCTGCCCAAATGATGCCTGTTTTCAAGGATGTGGTAATTTCCTGCCCCCTCCCCCCCCCCGTCTTTTGCAGGTTGGACGATAAGGAAACCCCAACCTTCCTTTCCGTTCTTCAACAGCACTAACGTTGGGACCCCTCTCCCCCATCTTGCCTTCCTTCTGAAAAGTGCCAAATGCGGCCCTAACGCACATCTGACTTGAAATCCCCCCCCCTTGCCTGTTTCCTTCCTTCCTCATTAGAGACCTTCCACCTAAGTTCCCCTGGCTTTCAACTGTCCTTGGATGGGTTTATCCTTCCCTACGTTCTCTCCGGCCCCCCTTCTATTTTTCCCCTAATCTTACAGTTCTACCTGGTCTATTTGGTGCACGTTTTTTTTCCAACTCATGGACTTGAGAATATGAAAATTCCTTACTCCTGCTGGCGCTCTGTCGATAACCCTTTTTTGGTGTTAGAAGAGCTCGATCCCTTGCTGGGAAGACTCACATTTTGAATCGATACAGGCGGGGTCCTCCCCACTTTGGTCCCTCCCGCGGACAGCTTTGGTCATTTTTGCACTTCCGAAAAGGGGCATGTTCGGCTTGTTTCGTCCTGATTTTTTGATGAATCCCCTTACTTCCCCTTGCTTTTTGTTCCTATCCTAGTTTGGTCCCAAAGGACCTGTCGCAACGATTCTTCTATCACACTTTGGCCCTCTCATCTACAGCGGTCTCCCCCCTCCTGTGGAGGTTGCCCTTTTCTTCTTACCGCTGTCCAAAAGCGGACACGATCTTTTGAGGTCCAAACCAAAATGGAACTGGAGACGTCTTGGGGATCAGCTTTACCCCCCCTCCCCCCCCCGTTTTTTTTTAGGGAAAGTTCTGGCCGAAAACCCGGACCACTTGTGAATTCGGTACATTTTCCCCTGGATCAACCCCCACGAGCTTCAATTGTGGGCAACGTGCTGCAACCAGCTCCCCATCAGTACC
>Ga0179591_1322886_pt1 | contig 18475 bp, 21 predicted proteins | sample CZOMad2_1_08_16f_FD_182891 | JGI IMG/M metagenome (GOLD analysis project Ga0179591, IMG submission 182891) | Vadose zone soil fungal communities from Angelo Coast Range Reserve, California, USA - CZOMad2_1_08_16fungal (PacBio error correction) | ecosystem: Environmental > Terrestrial > Soil >... | reverse complement strand
TTTCTTCGAGCAGCTTTTAAGTAAAATACAATGTAATACCCCATTACCAGCATAGCTGTAGTCTTATCCCAACATTGCCCCCCCCATGCACTCATTCTTCTTCCCTTTGCCCGGATGACGCCCGCCCCCCACGGTGCAAGAGAATTTCTTTTTTTTGAGAGATCTCTTCTATGAGCCAAGGGACCCACCCGTTCACTCAGTCAGATGTCTGCCTCGGAGGTCCAAAAGTTTACCCCCATCGTAATCACGCGGTCAGGCCTTCTGGGTAAACGTTCAAAATATCGAATTAGAAGGCCTCTGGGTGATTGTGGCGGATTTGCTGCTCTGGGTATTCCTAGGGCTGTCCGTTTAGGACCAGCCGCCGTTGGCGTACCCTCGCACTAAGCTACTTGGCCTGATTTCCAGACAAAAGTACGTCGGACGACATCTCAGCAGGACTCGTTGCGGCCAGAGATTCTCTCCCAGGTTCGCCGTACCGAGGGCCCGCCCCAGGTGATGGAGCCGCTCGTCTCCCCGTCACCCGTCACTACCTTGTAATACGAGGAGGAGAACGTGATTCAGGAGGGTCCGCTCGCTCGGAAGGAACCGCTCAACTACTCCGATCGCGTTTTTTTTCGTGATAGATTACATAGTCCGAAGGATTGCCCCTCTTTTTCTTTCACCCCTGGTTGGCGTCCCCTTTTGGCTTTTTTGTATCTCGACTCGGCCGTAGGTTCGCCGTTGCCTGTTCCGAAGGGTCTCAGGAGTGCGGAGCCGCCTCGCTGCGAACGCATTTCATGTGATGAACGCTCCCTGATTTGTCTTCCACTGGGGCTTCGCCCCCTCGAACCGTTGCATTACGACCGTCTACGGGACGACGGAGACTACGTCTCCATTTCCTTGATGCCACCCGAACTGCTCTTGCTCGAATGAAGGAGACCTAGACAGAGGATCCGGCTCACTTACCTCAGGAAAAATGACTTTTCAAAAGCCAAGACCCGAGCGTTGAATTTGAATAACGTGTAGGACATCCCCCTTTCGCCCAGTTTATATGCCCCCCCAGAAGCGCCCAAAACCTCCGCACATCTCAGCCCCTTCAACCCGGAGAGTGAAGAAGAGAACGGTAACGAGAAAGCTTCCAGACGCACTATAGCTTCATTGCGTCCCCGCCACCAAGTCTATCCTCAGAGTTCTGCGCGTATGGGGTGCTCATCTCGCCGAGAACTGGTTGCTCCGAGGGTAAGGAACCTAGGCTTCACGCAAATAGGTATCTCCAAAGCTCCTCACACCCCCCCCATTCAAAGGCGCGGCATCAAGAAAGGCGCGGGGCAGATTATTCTGAGAAGTTTACTGAGACCGGTAGTTCCCCCCCCCAGTTAGATTGGTTTTCGCTGTTTCCCACCTCTTTCCGTGCACCCCGATTTCGGGAGTCATATATGTCTGAAGCGCAAAAGATGCCATTGGTTCAAACGGATCCGCCCTCTCTTTTCCTTGCTAAACACTTTTTCCCCTCTTCAAGCCCGAGCCATTGTTTTACCCTTGCGTTCCGGCGTGTTTAGGTCCAGCTTTGTAGAGGCGCGGAGATGCCGGACCATCAGTAGGAGCTTTTCCTTTTTCTTGATCTCAGACAAGCCAACGCCTCGCCTTGCGCCGCACAAGTTGGGCTTCCGCCTGTAATGATTAAGAACAGGGTTGTGTTGGAAGCCTATGAAATCGCACGGGCTTTTTTTGGGGTGTATCTCGTCTTCCCCATGTAGAACGGGGCTGGCCGTTGGGCCCGGCCCCCCCATAGATCTCTTATTTCCCCCAGAGTCTGGGAAGTGTTGCGTGGTTGAGGATGCAGGTAGGCGGGGTTTCAGGTATGGTTCGTCCGGACCGACCTTTCTTGCGCTCAATTCTCTTCCTCCGTTTTTTTTTTTTTTTGAGAGATGCGCGTTTTGGAGTTTTCACGAACCAATACTACACGCTTAGGCATACCTGTCCTGATTCGCAAACTTTAACACACGCTCGCGTGTGGTCTTAGGGACCGACCCTATTTGGTTGAGCGCCGGCACCAACAATCATTCCTGTTTTATTAATTTGGTCAACGAAGATCCAAACCCGTGCGTTTTCATCGGTTACCAGCGTTACAACCCGCTAGGGAGGCCCTCTCCAGGTGGTAGACAATCGCGCAAACGTGGCTTCGGTCCAGTACGGCGAGTCCTGCTTTCGTTCTCTCCCTTCTGTCTGTTGGCCGTGTGACCTTCGAGGGCAATCTTCCCTCGAAGAAAATTTTGCAAGGATAAGGAACGTAGGAAAGAGGTCCGGTACTAGAATGCTTGTGTACGCAAGGAACCTGGTATCCCCTTGTTTGCCCAATGGGCGGGAGCTGGTGCAAGGTCTCTTTTTAGTTATAATGAAAGCGGTGTACGTAAGAGTTGGCGTGGAGCTCTTTCCCCCTTTTTTATTCTTCTTAAACCAGCACTAGCGGCTCGTAGTTCAGGTCCTCTTTCCTAGATATGCGGCCTTATGTAATGATTCTGCGAGATATTTGTCGCGAACGCCTAGCCTTTCTCTGTTAACCGCTTCCAGTTGTAGTCTTCCCTCGTGAAGCCCATCTCAGGGCCCGGTATCGGCTTGGCTTGAGACGATGAATCTTTTCTTGAGGAAAGAGTGGAGCGGGACCCGCTGCCGACGCATACTCTACTCATTAAACCGCTTTTATTTTCCTGCTGTTGGGCGCTTCCATTTCTGAGCATGGCTAAGTGTCTTTCCATTTCCACCATTCCGTCGGTATTGGATGACATTCGGAAAATTTTCCTAGGGCTTTTGCCTCTGTCTTGCATATTTCGACTCCCCGACCGTTGAGCAGCGGCTCGAAAAACTTTTTCTATCGAGCCGATGGAGGCTATTCTAAGGTAGTGTGTAGCGCGCGGTATCTTCTCGCCGCGATGTCCGACCACCGTTCGGGGGCATCCAACATCCGTACCTTCTCCGCGCCCCCGTACAAGCGGTCATCGATACCTGGCCCTTTTGATTATTAGAACTTCACAGGAGGAAGAGCCGAGATAAAAGGCCCCCTACGCTTCAGTCGCAAAACCCAGGTCTTCTTCTTCCCGGGGCCGCGCCCTGTCTATTCCAGATCCCCCGCTTCTGAGGCCGAATTGATATGTTCCTTTTGAGAGAGCGGAAACAAATCCGGTCACGCGTGACGTACTTTTCAGCCAGAGTCCTTTAGCTTGAGGCACGTCGGGACCGAGACCGATCTATACAATGGGGAAAACATCGAGGGCGTCTTTTCGATAATCTCGCCCCCCTTCCGGCCCGCATTCGTTTTTTTTTTTTTCTTTCCGACGAGGACTGCGCCGCGAGCAGGGCTATATAGAGAGGGCGCGAAGAGGCGTCAGAAAGGCCAGCCGCACATCTTCACCACCGCAAGCCCATTACATCTTGCGCCGGGCCGATGCCGCAGGGGGGAAATTCCCCTAAACGAGTGTACCAGATTAGGCATTCGTGTGAGCGCTGAAGTACGAACTTTGGACCTCCCGATGTTAAGTCCGGCAGTGTATGCCTTTTAAGGGCCCTGCTGCGGGCGTTATAGTGAGGACTCATAAGTGAGATCGAAGCTCGTTGCTAAATCTCTTGCACGGGTAGTTTTTTTCTTCCTCTTTGGGTGCGGTCGTTCCACTTAATCCGCTAGGGGAGGGGCCCCCAAATTGTGCTTGGAGATGACATCACCCTCCTCCCTCTTGCTTTGTTTCCCCTGGTTTTTTATGTATTGGAGGTTTCGTTTTGCAGGTAGAGAAAGGAACAGTACCTCTTTTGTGTTGGAGAGCTTTCCTCTCTAACAGCGACCGACCCAAAACCAAATTACATCCCCCCCCCACTTACCCGAAATAGCTAGGTCCTATCCCTAAACAACCCCCCCTGAAAAAGAAATGCTCAAATGTAGGGGAAAAGAAAGAACTGAGATTTGACCTACCCGCAACCCTTTTTGCAAGTCTTTCCTAACGCCGGCGAGCCGATTATCTCAGTTCAGCCAGTCCCAACCGAATCGATCAAGCCCAGGATTTTTAGTTCTTTTGTTCGGGCTGTACATTGATTCCACCCGTTCTACTTTGCCGCGGGGGCCTGAATCTCCAATTTGGAAGTGGGAGAAGCAGGTCCTCTGGCCCGGCAGCCCCCCCCTATTGCGCGATGTGTCTGTCTATGGTCTTCTTGATCGCGTCTCGTCCGGGGCTGTCCGACGCTAGAGCGAGAATAAGTACAGCTACTTGACGCGGAAAAACATCTTCCTCTTCTACTCCCCCCCTGTGTAAGGCGTTGCGGCTCCATCGGAAACAGCAATAGGGCTTTCGTCCCATTTGATGGTAGTTTCCGGTTTCCTACCGGTAACGAAGCCTTTCATTTTTTGTACCCCCTTCTGATCTCCGGCAGCACTACCGGATTAAGGAGGACGAGAAGATGAGCCCATATCCACTCATCCTATATCATCGGTTTTTTCTTCCCCAGATTCCCTTCCACTTGCCTCGCGCAAACCTGGTTGGCGACTCGGGCTGCGCTCTAGGGCTCAGGCTGATAGAGGAACATAATGTTACAGTCCCATCTTCGATGCAGCGATGTTGGCACGGAGCTTTTTCCTTTTTTATTGGTTTTCCACGCTCGGCACGTCGGACACCGCGTCGGAACCCTAGATAAAGGCGTTGCTTAACGTATTGGCAATGGACGATATTTTCTCCATCACGTTTCTCAGGGCAAGTCGCCTTTTTTTTCCTTTTCCCTTTCTGGGTCGACGACAGGAGAAGATGCGGACAGATGGCTCGAAAGATTCAGGAGGAAAAATTTGCACGCATGTAAAGCCAGGACCAGACGACTGAATGGTAATAATTCTTAGCGACATTACTTCTTTTTCCGTGTTTGCATGTTTTCCCTTTCCTTCAACCACTTGCACCATCAGCAGTTCCCGTGGTACCTTCGTAGAAGTTTGAAGAGCTGCTTTCCGGGTCCGCCCAAGTCCCTCGCACCCGAGCAAGATTCAGTCGCCAAGCCGGCGCCGGGCTTTTTTGAGAGAATATTAACCTTGGGAGAAATGGACATCTCGAGGTCTGTCTTAGATAGAGTTGCTAAAAGAGTCCCCCTCCCTAACGCATAACCCTCAGTTTCCAGGAATCGTACACTCGGTCTCGTTTTTTTGATTCCATTTAAAGCTTCTGCAGAGAGAAAGTTAGCCCGAATCAGCGCTTGGTCCTGTACTTGCGCCCAAACCTTTCACATCTTCTCTGGAGTTTTGCCTGCTTCTTATTCGCAGCGCTGTAACGATAAATAGAATACGACAAGATCGTTCCTTGCGTAACCCCGCCTGTACGCTGATTAAAAGCTTCGTTTTTCTGAGCCTTTCGGAACAGGATGTCGTCGTCGGGACGATTGCCCTCGCGGTCACGATGCGGAAACGTTAAGGAGTGCCCCTTAATGCTCCGCGTTGCTGACTGCCACCGGCGCTTTGAGATTCCCCCCGAGCCCCTGCATGTCATTTCCCCGTTCGGGTTGAGTATAAAAATTCGCACTTTTTATTGATATTAGTTACATATCTCTTTTTAAAGTTCTGTTTGGTGCCGCCCAAAGTTACGTTCCTTTTTCCTCGTACGCACGATTTTTTTCTCTTGCGTTGCCTCCATGGAGTTGCTGCTACGGTCGTTTAGTATTGTTGTATTCCCGACTGGAGGAGAGCATATCTCAGGAAGTGGGTTGAGAGAGTGCCTGAACGGCGGAGTGTTTCCGTACGAACATACCTCCCCTCCGGCATACTGCCAGCAACTCCTGATTTTTTCCAACGGCACACGTCACGCGTCGGCTCTGTGGTAATATCAACCCTTCTCCTATTTAGAGCCGGGCACCAAGGACTCAAAAGATTCTATCGTAATCCCGTGCGCTTTATCGGATTCCAGACTTGCCTCAAACCTCTCGGCGCCTATTACTTTTTTTCCTTGTTTCCAGTCGAGTTGGTTTTTTTTTTTGGGGTGGTGGCGTGGTCCAGACCGCAGGTGAAGGGCTTCTTTAGGATTATCGGTGAGAACGTCCCTCGACGAAATCCGAGGCTCCCACGCTAAGCTTAACTTTTTCCTTCTTCTACTTTTTTGCCCCCCTTTCATTCACCTAGGCGGATCAATTTTGACCTTTGGTCTGGACAGGAGATAGAGAATCATTCAAGAGAGAGGGGGCCCGACCGTTGGAGCATGACAGATAGCCCCCAACCTCTTCTTCGGCTAAGTCCTTCCTTTCTTCTTATCTTTTTCTAAGGAGAAGCGGCACGCCTGTTTCGCCGACGGAGAGTACTGGTTTGTAGAGAACCTTTGTCGAACGCCAATCGCTGCCCAGTAACACGAGAGCTTTTAGTTCGTAACCGCCCGCGTCCGCCCCATTCGGCTCTCCTTTCGGTATGCTCGCCCGGGCTTGGCTGAGGACGCTGCCTCTTGCCTTAGTGCGCTTCCTCGCGCTGAAAAGGGACGAAGTACTCAGGCCGCGATGATGATTGTGCTGGTTGTGTGTTTCGGCCATGCTGGCAATGGTTTGAATTTTTCCTTCGGTCTCCAAATGTCCATTTGGTGCTTTGAACAGGCGGCAAATTTTGTTTTTTTTTTTTTCTTTTTTTTTCCTCCGGTCGCCACGCCTTGCGACCTGTTGTCATTGAAGACCAGAAGTGTCGTAGAACTTGGCCTTATCAACCTTTCTGGAGGACTCTTCGCCGTCCTGTAGCCGCTTTTGAAATGCGCTTACGGAATAGTTGGAATTTTTGCGACCACATGCCGGAGGCGTGCCTCCCAAAATAGAGAAGTCTGAGTTCTTCGTACATGACCCCAGCTTTTTTGCGCGCCGGCCGTTGACGACGACTCGTGGAGTCTCCCTCCTCTACTTTCGCCAACCGGTTGGTAGGCAACGGTTAAGTTTTTTAAGCTGATTATCGTGGCCGGCATCGTTCGCGTTCGCGGAACCCCTTCATCCGTTAATCGGCCGTAGATCCGCGGTACGTTGAGGTTCTCGGGCAAGAGACCCCCCTTCTCCCAAAGACCATACTGAGGGCGTCTTATGCTTCATCGCGGAACTCCTCCTGTTTGAATAGTCGTCTCCTTCCTGTCTTGTCGGCTGGGCGTATTAGTCTGCGATCTTTCTGGAGCGAAATAAGAGCCCCCTATCCGAAGCACCCGCAATCGGGCCGGCGAGGCCGCGGCTGCCGATTTGACCATTACAGGGTACCCATGATTCAGGCCTCCTCGTGCGATGATACGTGGGGAAAATGTACATAAGGAAGCGGCCTCTGGCCTTTGCGGCGGGCCGTTCTCAATGTTTTCCCTTGTTCAGGCATTTGAGCTTCCTTTCAGTTTCGCCCTGGCGTTTTCCTGCGGTGGGTGGTGCGGGCTTCTTAGTTGAGGAGTCACTGCTTGAGACATTTGGGTTAGGGTGTGGACAACCTATTATTTGTTGTTTTAATGGGTTTTTCTTTCCACCATTTTGATTCCTTCGGTCTCAAATAGATATAGGGTAATCTCAATAAGGTGTTGTGATATTCATTCGAGAAACGCGCCTACGTAAAACAACATCACACCCGTTCCCCCCCCACAACACCCCCCCAATCCCAGCAACCTAGCTAGGTTATCTAGACCTCCTGAAAACAATGCTAATTATGGATACCCGCGTGCCACCCCCCACGGTTTTCCTTCTAATCCCTCACGGCGAGTGCGCATTCCTCAAGAATTCATCAAATATGGTAAGAGCAATTGGCCTTCAGGGTCCGGACTGTACCATCGTGCCTTCCCTCCAGCCACTCTTTCCCCGTCTAATCATGGGTACACTGTCCTGTTATATAATGAATCGGACATTTGCCTGTGTTGAGTATGGGGTTGCGGAGTATTGCTCGGACAGGGCTGCCCAGATAGAGGTTTCTAGCTCATACCGTCTGCTACAGCGCTGCCGGCACAGCCGTCGCGTTAGGATTACAACTGAAGACGAGATGAGGACGGACGGCCCTTCGGGGGTGGTCGCTTCTCCGACGTGTCAGTTTTCCCTTTTCTCCCCTGGCTGCATGACGTTAGGGTTCCGCGCTGCGGCAACGAACATACGCAGCACTCAGCGGCTCATATTTCCTGAAAGGGCGATTTGCCCATTTTGTCTCGCCCCCCCCCTGTTGTTGACGTTTCCGGCGGTTGCTTGTATTGTATCTAGCACTCGCTTTGTTTAGCCGGCCTGCTCCTCGGGTAACTTCCGGGAAAAGGACGGCGATGCGATGGTGGAGCGCCGGCTGAGCTTTAGGATGCAGCCCTCGCATGTTTTTCTATTTTTCGAGCCCCATTCCCTTTTGCCTCTACGACTTACGAGGACCAAGGACCATAATAAGATCGAGGCTTATACGAACTGATTAAATGCCGGTTGATTAAGGACAGGATCTGCAGATGAGAGTTTCCCTTTTTCCGGCCCTCCTTAAATTTTCCGTTCACTTTCCCAATCCCAAGGACGCGACGTTGGATGGGGCAGCTAATATGCATTAGCGCTGCTAAGGAATGGACGAACACCATCGCACAATCCGCTCTTTCCCTTCCACGAACTGCTTTTCTGGGTTTCCCGCGCCAGCTTCCCCTCCTAGGAGCAAGATTACAGAACTGCAAAGGGAGGAGCACCACGAAGAGGCGCTGAGGCATGCTTCAGGCGCGCGGCGAACTTCACCTGCCTTGCGCCTGGTTTGTGAGACGATCGGTGTTCGCTGCCCCAATATTTTACTCTACCGCCGAATAATCCAAAGAGAAGTCCCTCCTGGCATATGCGCTTTTGCTTCTCCTTCTACGAGCCGCTATTGAGATTGTCCCTCGTCGTAACTCCTCTCGTGTCGAGCTGTCACTCCAACCTTTGTTCCGTCGCACCCAGAGCGGGATGATCAGGACGAGAGAATTGAAGCAACGACCCATTGGTCAAACGACTGATACCCCCCAGATCGTTACCTGCGTACAGCATTTTTCCGTCTTCCCCTGGCCTTTTTTTCTTTTTTTCTGCTTCTGCCCTGATGGTCGTCGAGGAGATTCCCTTCGAAGACGATGCGGCACCCCCCAGTACGTGTGTTTTCCACCTGTTCCAAAAGGGCTGAGATCCTTCCTTGTCTCACACGGGAGACCCAGCTCCCCTCTCTCACAGTTTTTTTTCATCGTCGGTATAAAAGATGAAACCTCCCTCCAGGGCGATATTAGTTCGAATTCTGTCGATTGCTCGCGTTTGCCCGGCTCGCCCCAAAGCGGTCATCCTTGCAACTTCTCCGTTTTTTGTGCCTTTGTTTGCCGTTGGGATCCCGTGAGGCTGCAGGTAGGGCCGGTTTTTCTATGTTAGTAATGCACTCAGACCGTATGAGAGATCTTCTTCATTCCTCCGTTGTGTTTTTTTTCGAGATTTGCGCGTCAGACGTCGGCCTTGTAAGTTTTCCCCCCCCCCTTTTAACGAGTCCCGCCTACCTGCAGCAAAACGGCTACAATCCCGGTAAGATAGAAGGCGCCATATCAACCGGGACCATCTACCGGGGCCCCCTCCCTTCTCCCCTCACACCCCCCCCCCCTCACCCCAAAACCCCCATCAAACCCGCATCTCCGAACCACTTACACCCCTATCACCACCTACACCACCCCCCCCCCTCTACCTCGTGTCTCTCCCCATACCCTTGCTCACCCCACATCCCCTCTTTCACCATTCCTCACTCTCCCTCACACCCCCCATTCCCCCCCCACTTTCTACAGCTATCACTATTATCCTCTACCTCTACACACATCCCCACCTCCTTCCCCACTCCCCCCTCCCCCCCTCTTCCTCCCCCCCCCACCCCTCCCACCACCCTATTAACCTATGTCTTTTTCCCCCCAACCGCCTCCTTTTATTCTCCTTTCACTACCTCCCACTTTCACTCTTTCCCCACCCAACTTGCCCCCCAGCCTTTCTCTCCCCTACATCTACTCCCTCCAACTCCACTCTCAATCCCAACCCCCTCTTATCACCCCCCTCTCCAAATCCCTTCCCTTCTTCCACCCTCCCGCCCCTCCACCACCTCTCACTACCCCCCCCCCCCTTTCCCCCCCTTTCGCTCACCCTACCATGAGCCTTAAACAATCGTTCTACCAGATCCATCAGTGGCCGAAGACTCCTTTCTCTTCCGACCCTCAAAGCGACCAACCAGATTGTCCCTTCCTACTGACATGCTGGCTCCCCGTGTCGCGCAATTCGAGTGGATTGGACGTCGCGAGAGGGAATTCTTTTTTCACTATTGCCTGCTGTTCTGCTCGGACCTTCGTAGGGACCATTCCCCCCTCCTCCACCTGGCTCCCTTCTCACGCCGAGTAAAGCTTTTCCCGGCCCAGCTGGTCGCGCTTTTCTCTGATAATAGCGTGTTTCTCCAATGGTCAAGATAGTGGCTTGATTCAAATTAGTTCAAATCCGGGGTGGAGTGGGCAAGGCGCTTAGTTCTCCTTATCATCCCGAGCGTATGGGTGATTAAGGGAACTGTCTTTCGAATTCCAGCTCGTTCCCCACCGCCGATGATTCGGCTCTACATCGAGGTTGTATGAAGAGGACCCAACGCGCCTGCGGTTTGAGTTTCGACTTTCTTTCTCGTAACTTGATATTCTGTCTTCTTCTTTTTCTTCGTAACTCTTTTCGCGAACGCCTGAATCCCCGCGAGTGTACAAGTTACTTGACAGCCCATCGTCAGCGCCTCTTCGTTTTGCTCGACCATGTTTTTTTGATTCGATTCCCTCTTCTTGAGTGAGTTTCTTCCCTCTTGTTCGGGACCCGGCTGAAGACGCACTTAGACGAAGGTAACGCGTTTCTCTTTATGGTTGGGGCTCGCCAGCTGTCCTTTCCCACTTGCGTCAGCAGCGTCGCTTGAAACCTCCTTTCACCTTCTTTTCTCGGGTATTTTTCACCAGGCGGCACCTTTTCCTTCGGTAAGGAATTGATCATCTTTTTTTGCAGTGGCCCGTTTTTCGTTTTGGTCATTCGGCTTTTCCGTCTATCGAACCGTGGAAAGCCAGTCCCCTGCCTTCGTTATTAGACTTCCTTCTCTTGAATGGCCCTTCCTGATGTTCTCGCCGCGCTTGGCCACATGCGGAGGCGTGAATCCCCATCGCGTTCAGCCAAGGCTAAAGTAAAAATATTATTACTTCCGACTCCTTTCCAGGTTGGCCGCATGCCGTCTCACTGACTTTTGGTGGAGAGTCTTCTGATTAAAGAAGAACCTGAATTCGCAAACATGTTGAGCGGCCCATTTGCTTTGGCCTCTCCTCTTCCCTGTCCCTCTTCCGCTCTACTCCGATATGAAGATGTCTTTTCTATCGTGTTAGACGAGTTCGGCTCGTCCCTCCCTTGCCCATCCGGTCATTCGGCCGTTAGATCAGCCTTCGATTACGCTTCTTCCCCTTAGTTTCGGGACCGGACTCTGAAGTCAATCTGGACGAAAGCCATTTTTTTGCGTACTGCATTGGAGAACCATGGCCGAAACGCCCTGTTTTGAGATCCTCTTGACGTTATTTTTCTTCCCTCTTGCTTTTATCTTCTGACTTCTTTCTCGAGGGAGACGCCTTCGCGGTATTAAGACCGGTCGGAAGACACCTCACCCATCACGCTCAACGTCTCTTTTTGGGTTCTGATGATCATTCTGACTTTTTCCCCCTCTTGTCCCCCATGATTCTCCTTTCCGAGTGAGCCGAAGTAAAGTTGTGGCACTCTTAGGCTACAGCACTCGAGCCTTTTAAGTTCCTTGTGCTTGCCTTTTTTTTGCCTGGCTCATATGTCTGAATTTTCCTTATTCTCCCCCTCTTTCCCCTGTCGGTAAATTCTCTGCCCCCCGGGGTGTGAGGGCCGTCGAGAGTGTTTACAATTGAGGATGCTGTGTTTTCCCCTTGGGTTAGGGTTACCTCCCGGATTTGCTGTTTCCATTGGCCGTTGCCTTTTTTCTACTTCTCCTTTTTCTCGACCTTCCCCTTCTTTCCCCTTTTCCTTGTTTTTTGAGCGGAGATTGAAACGAGGATAGACTCGACCCCAAATGATACATACCAACCCCCAATTTCCCCGTCTCAAATCGCTAAGTTCTATCATCATACCCCCCCCCCCTTGCCCCCTCAAATGCATCCCTTTTTATTTTTCCTCCCTCCCGACCGCGATGCCTCCCTAAACCAAACAACGTGTCATACTCTCTCTATTAGATTTATATAAATTTTTTCCTTCCTCCAAATCGCCGGCCCGACCCGCACCCAAGCCACTTTTTGCAGTCGCTTCGTGCCTTTCCCCTTCGGCCCGTCCATTAACTCCCCGCTTGAATTCCTGAATAAGTACAGTAGGTCATAAATAGTCTTCTCCTCCTAGGCCACCCCTGGCGGCAGCTGTCCGCGATGCTTGACGGACAGGGTACGTTGCTAGCCGCAGAAATTCAGATCGGAGTTTCACTTCCGACTTCTCCTCATGACTCCTCAGCGGCCGCGTACGTCACCATCCCCCCTTCTTCCCCCCCCCAACTCTTCTTCGTCTTCTTCTCGATGAAGCTCTCTTAAGACTTAATGATTCTGTTCGCCGTTCTTGACGGAGCGTCTCTGTCACTTTCCGACCTGATGCATCCAGTTCCCTCACCGCGGCTGTCTTTTTTTAGGCCATTTTTAAAGATGGGGCCAGGAGGTTTCCCCCTTCGCGCAATTTCTTCCCTTCCCCCACTTACCCCCAAATCCGCGTTCCCGCGGCGTTCCAGGTTTTCGCTGAACTTGGAGATGGTTGTGCTCCGCTCCCCACTTTTTTTTACCTTCCCTTCCTGGCGGCTTGCATTTCCCTCCCCCCCGTCGTCGTCGCGGCCTTTCGAGGAGAAACCACCCGGGAAGGACATTCATCATTCGCTTAGGTCTCCGTTTAGGACATTCCTTTTGCCCGCTATTGATTTTTGCACCTCCTTCCTTTGTGACCTCTTCTCTTACCTCCAACATCCTCCCTCTACTGGCTCATTTCGACGCGTTCTCGAGAAAAGGACGGGTCCCGGAATACGTCTACCGCTATTTCCCACAAGTTATAAGCGACCTGTTCAAACCGGTCGGGCCTCCTTCCAGTCGATGCCGCTCCCATTCTCTTTTCTTACCTGAACTTCCACCTTCCCCGACCTTTTTTTCCACCGCACGAACCGAGAGAATGGTGATCACTTCTTCAAGTAATTTATTAGAGAGCTCATGTTCGAAGCGCCACCCCCTCCGTCTTCCCACCCCCCAGTACATGCCAGGTAGTTCCCTTAGTAGAATCTTTTGTGAGACTTTTTTTAGTCCTTTCATCAGCCCTCGAGCAAGACTCCGGTCCCTCCTCGACGGGGCGATAACGAGAGGCCTCCTTCTTCCTTTTTCTTTCTCCCCGGTCCCACTTGACCCATGCGCGGTCCCTAGAGATAGTCGTTATCGACCAATATTCCATATAACCATCATTCTCATGAATACCCATTCATTTTCAAGGAAGCTTCACCCGTACTCTTCCCTCGGTGTCCTCTTTCTCCTTCTACTCTCCTCTGAGATGCGAACGTTTTAGCGCCCGAATCAGTTTTAGAGAGGCTTCCACCCTTGCTTAGTCGTCCCTTCTCTCGGAGTGGACTCTCTCTCGCGCGAGCTCTTTCCCAGATAAAAGACCCCTTTTCAACCTCCTTTGCCCAGACAGACTCGTCATTGCGAAAACACCGCTTGGTTCTTTCCCTGATCTCTTTGAGAGCTTTCCGGTTTTTAGCCTTTTTCCCCCTTCTGCATGGGTTCGTCGACTTGTTCCCTATTTCCCTACCTCCTTTTTCCCCCCCCCTCTGTCTTGACCCCTCCCCCAATTCTTCTCTTGGACAATAGGACTTAACTTTCCGAAGTATTGAAGAAACCCCCACGATTGCGATGACCCTTTTGGCGCAAGCAGGTCAGGCCACTTTCCGTCGCGGTTTTTCTCTTTTTAAAAGCGACTCCGACCACTGTCTTCTTTCTTTTCCCCTTCCCCCTGCTGATCATCTTTTCTCCCTCTTTTGCTTTTCATTTTGTGTCCCCCCGGCTCCGCCCCTAGTCGGCCGTTTGATAATTGACCCTTTAGGTTTTCGTGTTTTGGACTCCATGTGTCTTTTTGTAGTGGTTAAGCGTTTTCAGGTATTTTTTCTTCCTTACCCCCCCACATTTCTTTAGAGCTCTCTTCCCCCCTCCCATCGTTTTTTTTCTCTGCGTCTTGCCTCCTCTATTTCCCTTTCTTCCCGTACGAACCGACCAGATTCAAAGGTGCGGCACTCCCGATCCATTCCAAAACCTTTTCCGCGCGTGTCAATTATTTACCTTCCCGATCTTTTTCCTCCAGCCTGTTGAACCCCTTCCCTCCCTTTTCAGATTGATTCCTCAGGGAATCCTTCTAACCCTTCGATTTCATCGGCTTCCCCCAGCTTTAACCCGATCGCATCCATTCTTTTTCCTTGACCCTTTTTTTTCTTCGCAAGCGTAGGTTTTTCTTTCGGCCCTGACTTTTTAGCACTGTGATTCCTCTTTCCCCCTACTTCTTTTTTTCTTTTTTTTCCTGTCTCCCTTAATTTTCGAGGGGAAATAGCCTCAGAGACTGTTAAGAAAGGCTCACTAGTCCAGTTGAAAGTGTCCCCGTTTTTCCCTCCTCGACCTCGTTTTTTCCCTCAGGACCCTATATGGCGGATCCAATTTTGAAGAGTTTCTAAGGTGCGCTTCCCTCCTCCCAAGTCTATCGAGGGTTTTAGGACTACTTTAGTTTTGAGCATGACAGCTTTTCTTCCCCACGCGCTGATTCGTCTCTATTGGTATTCCTCCCCCGTCCTGAAGTAGAAGGATCCTCTGCCACGCGCATCTGCGTCTTAATTAATGTGAACATATTTTCTGCTCTCGGTTACTAACCCATATTTGTAGCCCCCTACGATCTCTCCTTGACCAGCCTAAGCTCTTTCTGACGTCTTGAAGAACACCCACTAGAGAAGGGAATATAGGTTTACGGGCTTTCGTCTTCCCCCTGAGTGACCTTATGAAGCCTTTTTTCTTTCCCCGTTTCCCTCACTACCTTCTCCTAAGCAGGTAGCCTCTTTTCTTTTTCTTAGTTTGTTGCGTCCTTCTCTTCCTCTCGACGGCGCGAAGATGCCCCCCCCCCGCTTAAATCGATCTAAAACATAGTAGCGGGTCTCTTGAACAGTGCGGAACTTTTACCTTCCGGCAACCGCCCCTTCGCTAATTCCTTTCGATTCTCTTCCTTTCCCTCCCGTCCCTCCCGTTTTCTCCCTTTTCCTTTTCAGAACTTGGCCTCTAAAGATGGAAGTATTAGCCCTGTCGTTAGACTCCCTAATTCGACTTATCTCGGATTTTTCTTCCTCCCTTCTCTTTTACCCTTCTATTTTGATTACCTATCTTCCCCCCCGCCCTCCTTCCCCCCCCTGCGAGTACAACCCCGACGTGAATAGAAGATCTCTCGGATTTTTCTTTTTTCTGGCCCCGATAATTAACTGAGAAGTCGCCCTTAGTTGAGCCCAACCTTCCTTGCGCCGCATTCTCCAAACCCGTTTTTCTTGCGGCGGGCAACGGAATCTGTTCGAGAACGCCCTATGTAGAGAGATGTAGTTTTCTTCGTTCCTGGTCTTCCTTTCCTCTATCTTCCCCCCCCCCCCCCCCAAATCTTCCCCATAGAGTAATGAGGATTTCACAGACGAGGCCCTCCTGGAGTAATAGCTTCACCCTACGTAGAAGATCCCCTTCTGGGAGAAGCCCCCCTCATTGCAGGCTTTTTTTTTTCTTCTTCTCTCGCGTTCCCCTCCATCCCTTTTAGCCCTTGAGATTCTCTCTCCGACTTCGCCCCCTCTTTAGTCAGGCTCCTTAGTCTCGATTGGTCCTCCGTCTCGCTTTGCGCCCCCTCCGGTCTGCCTCCCTACGAAGCACAAACCCAAGGCTCCCTCTTCTCGGGCCCATCCGAATTCGCCCCCCCCCCGATTTCTTTACAACTCCGTGTTCCCCATTCTGTTTTTCTTCCCTCCCCCCTGCTTTCGATGAAGTTTTAAAGGGTTCGATTGTACGTCCGCCGCGCCCTTCTAATCCCCTGTTTGGAGGGCCGTTTTTTTTTCTCTTTTCCTGGTTTGAACCTTCTCACATTGCCTCTTTTCTGGCCCATCTCACAAAGGTGGGTTTCGGGCGTTCACAGGTTTCCGTCTTCTCCCCATAATTTTAGGCTTTTTTTTGGCTTTTTTCTTTCCTTGCCTAACCTAGCCTTTTTTGCTTCACTTGGCGTTTTTGTAATGTTGATTTTTACTCCGCGGTTCTAGAAGTCCCATCTCTTCTTTTTTTTCCTCTCCCCCTCCCCTCTTTCCCTTTGGTTGTTGAGATCCTTTCCCCTCGATGAACAGTTCGACTGTTCACACCCCCACATACTCACCAAAACACACTTACCCCCGCCCTATAGGTGAGAGTCTCTCCCCCAGAAAAAAGGTGCAAAATTTTTTTCCCTTCCCCCTTAAAGGATGTTCCTCCCTACCCGCCCCCTCCCCTCTTTTCCCCATCCGACCCCCCAACCCCGTTTCTTCATTAATTTTCCCCCCCAAAAAGCAGGAGAGCCTGAAGATTATCTAAGGATTCCAAGACCATCTTCCTGGAAGAAATAAAAAGGGAAACTCTTCATCCCGATTTCCGTTCCTGTCTTCTGAAACCCTTTTTCTCCCTATTTCGCCATCATGCTTTATTCCTGGAGAATGACTCTTTTGTTAAACTTTTTCCTTGTTCTTCCCCCTCGTTCTGACTTTATGAAGAATCCCGTTCCGGCTCCTATTTTTTTTATTCTTTGTGGCTTTCTTATGGTTTGAGAGTCGGTGAAGAGAAGAGTCTTCCCGGCGCCTCCCCCTTCCCTGAGATCCGTACAGCACGCCCCTCCCGCTTGAACTTTTCTTCCCTGAATCGATCTCCCCCTCCGTAAGGCGTGGCAAGATCAAAGGCCGACCTCCTCTCTGAGGTCCCTTTTCCCCCCATTATGGCTGCGTCCGGTATCCGTTTCCTAAGTAGTCAATGTTACCTACGCGGCTTACCCTCGGCCTCATTCCCGGGCTGGTTTTTTTACATGGGTAACAGGACCACTCTCTTCACTCATCTAGCCTCAGCGTCTTGGCCCGATTCACTCTGGACTCCCGGGTATTCCCGGTATCCGCTCACAACTGGAGACTTAGACGCGCCCTTGATCTCCTCTGCGTCGTCGCCGCCTTCTCTCTGCGCACAAACCCAGGTCCTTCCACGGTCAGTAGTTCCCTGCCCCTTCATCGCCGCTTCGTTTCCCGATTTTATGGTTAAGAATCCGGAATGTTTTCGGAACAGCGCGGCGCGATGAACCTCCCCTCCTCCTCCTTCTTAGACGGTCTTACTAGCAAGTTAACGCGAGAAATCCGCTTCATCGGCTTCCCAGGTTATCTCAAAGATCAAAAGGTCGGTAGGAGCCATGAGATGCCTCTACCCTTGTCTCAAGGCCGTTGCAAGGAACTTGAATTACCCATTTTCGCACTTCCCTCCAATCCTGGACCAGAATGGTGCAAAGATAATGGAGACTTACATTTTACTCGCCCCCCCAGTTCCTTCCTGCCATTTCCCTTGACATCTCCCAACATTTTTCCACCCCCAACCTGCAGCTCCGGTCAACCTTCGTCGAAGTCACCTGGTCGTCTGCAGCCGGTTCCTCCCCAAGATTTTACTTCCCTTCTCTCCCGATATCCTTCAGGCGTCTCAAGCCAACTAAGGGAGATGATTAACGTGACTGGACTGCGCGATGGGCTCAGACGCGGGCGGACCGGGACAAGACGTAGGCGAGATAGGGCGAGACAAATAGGTTACTCTACCGCCCTCCGCCCCTCAACTCTTTTCCTCACAGGAGCGTCACCCTCAGATGTCTCCCTGTGACGCTTATCCTCTACCTGACGACGCTCTTCCGCCCGGTTACTCCCCAGAAAGCAGGTTGTCTGTTGAGAAAAACATCGGTAGAGCCACACCTCGTTGGTCACCTCTATATGCGCGAGACTGCCTTTCCCCTCCCTCTTCCCCAACATTTTCCCCTTAATCCGCCAGTCGTTTCCTTTTCTCACACAAGATTAGTAGAGCAGGACTTGCCGAGTTGGCGTGAGCCTTTCTTCCCCCTTTTTTGAGAGGGACGAGACCCGTCATTTCCGTGACGGCCAGCAAGTACGGAGTGCCCTCGTCCTTCACCTGCTCCCTCCTTCTTGCCGCCCCCCAAAAGCATCGCCTTGCTTTCCCCCTTTTCCAAGCATGTCATGATTCCGCTGAGTGTTGAGCGTAGGCGCACCTATGAAATAGGGATATTAGTTCCCTGCTGATCGGTTGGCCGAGTGCGCCGTTGGTGCCCGTTCGCCCCCAGATTTTCGTTTGATAATGAACTTTTCCCCGCCGTCGAGGTGACGGTTGGCCGTTGGACTTGCGGTCGCCGGGAACGTTTCGTTTTTTAGTTACGGAAACTGTCTGCGCGA
>Ga0179591_1180148_pt1 | contig 18476 bp, 25 predicted proteins | sample CZOMad2_1_08_16f_FD_182891 | JGI IMG/M metagenome (GOLD analysis project Ga0179591, IMG submission 182891) | Vadose zone soil fungal communities from Angelo Coast Range Reserve, California, USA - CZOMad2_1_08_16fungal (PacBio error correction) | ecosystem: Environmental > Terrestrial > Soil >... | reverse complement strand
TTCTGTAGAGATTGGAGGCCACCCTCTCTCCCCACATTTATTCATGATTTTCCTTGATTCTTCTCGTTTGTCCTGTTTCTGTTGTGCCCGACTCCATCGAAAGGGGGAATACATATACATTCGTCTTTTTTAAAATTTTTAGTACCAGCCGCCTCCTTTTCTCTTCCTTGGTAATTTCTGGGTCCCTCCCTTTTTCCGTCCGCTATTTTTGCGATAATTTTCCTAATTATTTGAAGTTCTGTGCGGGACATCATGCAAATGTTCTTTCTTTTCCCCCTTTATACGCGCGGCTTCACCCGATCTCATCTCTTGTAGGTCTTTTTCTCTTTGATGGTGTTGAAGTCTTTTCTCTCTTTGATTTTCGCGTTATTCCTTTTTCTCTATTGTCCTCCGGTTTTTGATTCTCCCTCTTTACTTTCCCAATCCTATCCAACTTCCGGAAGTCCAGGAAGGGTCCCCCCCCCGTGGTTTTAATTTTCATCGTTCGATCAACTCCTTCGGTGCTGGTTTGAGGGTTCCCCCCCCTTCTCTGAAGTCTGAGCTTTTTAAATCTTGCAGTCTTTTTTCAACGGAGAATTTCACCTTTTTCTTCCCTATCCACTTGCTGGCATTTTGTCCTTGACGAGCAGGAGATGTTACGTATTTCGGCGTTGCTCTTTGCACGGTTGCCTTCTTCTTCTTCTCGGAATGGGCCTCAATCAGCTTTCCTTTTTATCCTTTGACCGATGAGTGTGCTAGATAACGTATCTTCTTTTGCCCCCAGTCTCTGTACTAGGACGGAAGCTCTCTTCCCCCTATTCTTTTCGCCTCGATTCGCGCTCTGAGCGTCTTTTCTTGCTTTAAGCAGAGCGCCAATAGAAAACGTTTTTTCATGGTTTCCCAAGATAAACGAACTTTCCTTCCCTCTTCGTCCCTTTCCTCAGATGGATATGGAGATAGATCCTCTCCGGAATTCCCTCTTCAATGTTTCTGCTGGATGCGCCTGGCTCCTTCCTTTCAAGCCCTCCTCACCGACGCAGCTGGCCTGCTTCACAAATCATAGTTCTTTCCTTGTGATTTTTCTATGATCCCTTCTCTAGTTGATGGGACATTTTCGATTCGTACCGTAATGCCCCCCTTCTAGATCATTTGATCCCAGTCCCCCGTTATCTTCCTCCTCCTCTTTGTCTTTTTTACGATTTCCTATTCCTCTTTTGATTGCCCCCTATAAGTTCGTCCCGAATCAACTCCCTATTACGTAGGACCATTTACGAGAGAAAGTCATGCTATACCTTTTGTCTCATGCCTCTTACAGGAGCATTTGTCGGCTCTTTTCTTCCTTTTATGCCTGCGGAGCTAATCAAGCCTGTTTCTTCGTCCTGAGGGGAGAGGGCGATTTATACAAGCCGTTTCTTCTAAACTGCACTTCCCATTTAGTGGATCTGTGTGACCCCTCTCCGTTCAGAGTTGGCCGTTTTCTCTTATCTCAAGCAAACGGCCTCTAAGATCGACGCGTGCCTCATTCCTTCTTTCTCTTATGCTTGTGTGACCCCCCCGAGCATTACTGTTTAGCAAACCCTTTTTAATCCTCTCCTTTATTGAAAGGTTCCCCCTCCGCTCCTTTCTATTCGTTTCGACCAATGTTGCACTCCCTTCCCGAACTCGCCGCTGCGTTCTTCTTCCTCCGGTTACCACGGGTTGTAAGTGCGTTCCCTATTCCTCTCCTTTCTGGCCCCCGATAAGCGATCCGATTCTGGTTAACCCACGACGTAGCCACCTCCCTAGAATCACTGGTGCGCAAGCTCCCCATCCCTTTCGGCCCTGTGATTTTGCCTTTTTTTCCTACCCTTTCGCGTCTTAGCATAAAATCTTCGCTCCCTCTTCACGGCCCGTGACCACACATTTTTTTCCTTTTTCCACCCCCACACACCCCAATCCTGAAAACTTTCTTCCCTACGATCCAATGGAATCCTTCCCTTTCCCCGGTTCCCCCCTCGACTTCAGATTCTTCCTACCAATCGCCCCCACTAGGAGCAAACCCCTCATCCTCCGAAAGAGATACCTTCCTCTACCCCTTCACACCGTTTTCCCCTTTTCTCTTTTTCCTTTCTTGGAAATGAGCCAACCTTTTCCTTCCCCCTACCAGTGCCTCCCTCCTTCACAATGACGACGGACCATTCACTAGCCTAGGTATTATGTCCACCATTCGACTTTCACTTATTCACATTCTGCACCTTTCTCCTTTTTCCCATCCTCCCTCTTTATAGCTCACCCCTTCCCAACAACCGCCTCCCCAAACAAGAATAAAATTGTCCCTGTCTCCCCCCTTGTTCCTCCCACCTATATTTATACATCCCATCCCCCTATTTCCCAGCAGTTCCCTATTTCCCTCTTTAAGCATCCTAATTAAAAGTGCACTTTCGCGCTTCAGATATTGAACGTACATAGTCTCGTTAGCGTCAGTACCTAGAGTTGTACCCTCCTCTTCCTTGAATCACACTTGTTACCCACTTTTCTTTCCTTATTATGATCTGACCGCATTTTCTCCCCACACGAATTTTTTCCCCTCCCTTTTTTTCCCAAAACCTTTTCCCTACCCTTCAGAAGCTTCTATTCTCATCCCCGTCACTTCCGCTAAGGAAAAAGCCCCCAATTAATGTTCGTGATCCCCGACTTCCGTTTTCTTGGCCAAAAAGTTTTTTTTCTCCTTTTCCTTCCAATCCTGACATGAGACGACTCGCCTAATCTTGGCATACCCCCTTTGCTTTGTCTCGTTAGGCCAGAGCCATAATGATTTTCTTCTTCCATCCTTTGAAAGCGATGGAGTAGGACAAGGTCCCCTCCTTCCCAGCTCTACCCCCAAGTGAACCACTGAGGATGACGGCCGGTCTCTTCTCTCACCCTACCATCGCTTTTTCTGCAGTCAGTTTTTTGGTCCTTTTTGCGAAAACCGTGGTCTTCCTTTTTTTCACACTTTCTGCTCTAATCTGAACGCACGCCCCCCCCTTTTTTTGAAAACCCCTCTTAAACGGAGAATTGATGGCACCATCAACGCGCGCCCTTCGGTTTCACGCATTCCACCTCTTCCCCGCAGTCTGCGCATCCCCCTTTCCCCCCTTTTCTCAGTCTCTCATGGAAGACTCTATTCGCCCCGTCACCGCCAAACGGAAGATATTACACCTTCTTTCCTCCCAGCCGAAAACTTGGTGTTGCCGGAATCCCCTCGTTTTTTCCCCTCCCATGATGTTCACTCTGAAATGCAACGTCTTTCCCCCCTGCTTCACAACAACCCTTCCCCCCTCTTAGAATCGGCCCGTCCTTATTCTCTCCTGTTACCTCCGCGTCCCCAGCTTCTTTCTTTCTCCTCCTCCAAACAAGTCTCTTTCATTTATTTTTTTTGGGCTCAGGACCCAGTACCGCCCTCAGGTGGACTTGAAAGAGGGGAAAGTTCCTCCTACGGGTTTCTGACTGTTTAAGGCTGTCTTTTACCCCCGGATGCGAAGCCTCCCCCGGGTTCCATGAGAGCGAGGAAGCTAACTCGAGCGCCCGACCACCCTTTCGTAGCACTTTCATTCTAAGTATTTTCGCCCTTCAGTAGGACACCACATTCTCCATTTTTTCCCCTTTCTGTTTCAGGAGACCTCAAAGAAAACCCTTCTATTTCTCTCTTTCCTTTTCTTTGATTTCTACCTTTTCGAAATGTATCCTTTTTTTCCCTCGTACAAATTTAGTGGTGACTGCACCTTTTTCTGCCGTAGATTCCTTTCCTTCGGGCTGTCATGCCCCAGTCCTTACCCTCAGCAAAAAATTGATTTTTTGTTATCTTGGGATTATAAGTCCTCTCCCCTTCCTGTCCCGTAGAACCGACCCTACTGTATCCTCGGATGTTTAATGTTTCTCTTTGATGTTGTCAAGTTTGACCCCCTGCTTGTCGTTATCCCCCGGTTTCCGTTTCCTTATTTTGTCCTCTTTCTTCTTCTCTCTTCACCGAGTATATCTCTATTTTCTCCTACCTTTTTTGTCTATTTATACCTCTTCAGAATTCAGCCTCCTGCTTCCCCCCCCCTTTTCCGGCATTTAGGTGACTGCTTCTGTGGTCCTCCACACTCCTTCCTCTCCAGGACAGTGAACCACGAAATCTTGCGATTCTTTTTGTTGCGTTTTCCATGTAGGAAAATTTTTCCTCTTTTCCATGTTCCCCAACCCCTTTGACCCAACTTGGTTTCTAGGGCGGATGAAGACTTTCCTGACCCTCCCTCAAGCTGACTTCCTCGGCTGATTACACGCGATTTCACCTACCCTCTCCCCGCCTCTTTCTCTACCAGACAGTCTACCTTCACCTTAGATCGAACCGGTCGCTATATATGCTTGCTTTCCCCCTTTGTTCTTTAGTCGCGCTGTAATTTTCCCCCTTCCCCCGGATACTTGGTGACCTAAGGAGCCTCGTCAGAGAGAGAGGTTTTTATTATGTTATGTGCCATCCCCCCATTCTTCTGGTTTCTCAAGCTTAGGGCGTCTATCTGACCGCAATGCTAGGTGCGCACCTCCACTCTGAGGTTCCGCTGTTCTTCCCCTTGAAATACTTTAGTCCCCCTTTCAACCTAGTATTCTTTTTTTTTTTCCTCTCCGTAACCAGCCAAGATGATTTCCCCAGTTTCTTAGTTCTTTCCCTTAGCTTTCTCTTATTTGAAAGTCCCCCAGCAGTCCCCATCATTCTCTCTATGTCCTTGTTGGTTGAGATTGTTAAGTTTTTCACCTTGCACATTCTTTTATTCTCTGTTATGTCGGACTCGTGAGGGATCCTACCACCCCCTCTTCTGGGTGAGTCTTCCGGTTATCTTTCCTTGGCGTCTTATCTAATTCGTCTCTTTTATCTCTCTCCTGATAGTGGAATTCTCTTCAACTTCTCAGTACCTTTTTCCGGTCGTGTCTCTTTCCACTCTTTAACCTTCTTATAGCGCGTTTTACCCTCACTGGTCGCCTGGTTCCTCCTCCTTTCCTTCCTTCTGCAGATCTGTCCTTTTCTTCTTCTTCAGAATGAAACCGGTTTTCTACGCTTTTCTTCTCCTCTATTGCAAATTTCTTCTTGCCTCTTGCTCTCTTTGTTGGGCCTTTCATCGCATTTGCAAGTTTGTCGGCCTGTTTTGACTTTTTCTCCTCCCCCCCTTTCAGGAGGTGCTCTTTTTCATCTTCCTTTCTATCTTTGAGATCATTCCAGAGATTAAGCATTCATGCTCCTCGTATGCTAAGCATGAGTCTCTACTGTTCTCTTGAAGTCTAATTCCTTGTGGCCCGATCTCCAGATGTTTACACCTTCTTACTTCTGTCTCCCCTGATCCCTTACCTTTTTTCGATTCAGTAGTTGCTTGTTTTCGTGCTTCGCGGTCCCTTCATTAGCGGCACCGGCCGCAATTAGGTGGTCTTTCATCCTGGCGTCACGATGCAATCGTGTGACGGCTTCTTTTCCTTTCTCGAGGCTTTTCCTTGCACCTCCTGAGCTCCGATGTTTCTTTTTTCTTTATTTTTCCGCATGTCCTGGTTTGCCCTTGCCTACCCCTTTCTTGGGTCTTTATCTTATGTTAGGCCATAACAATTCGGTTGTCTCTTTCTTTTTGTATTTCTCTTTCCCGATTTTTTCTGTCATACCGAAGCAGATGTAGTCTTGTTTTTTTTTTTTTTTTTGCTTTTTTTCCGAGATCCAAAATTCGTGGTCTCCTTGTCTTCCCCTGTCTTCCGCGAACAATCTGCTCCCTCGGACCGATGTTTTCGTCGCTTTTTCAGTACATATCTTCCTACAGTTTTTTTACTTAGTATTGGTCGAGCTGTTTTCTTTTGTTTTTAGCATTTCACTTGTTTCCTCGTTACTCCCCCATCTGACCCTCCTTTTTTTCCCCCTGGTTTGGATCGAGTATCATATTCATGGATTTCTCCGGCTTTTTGGTGGTATACTTTTTCTTTGTTGCTCGGACTTTTCCTTTGCTGGAGGACCTCTCCGGTATGGCTTCCCGTTTTTCTTGCTTCCCGGCCCCTTCCGTACGCTGATCTTTTTTTTGTTGTATTGGTGTTGAAGTTTCTTTTCGGCTGCTAGTTTTTTCTATTGTTTTACGAGTGTTTTTTTCTTTTTCTTGCTCTATTTGCGCTCCACCTTTTCTGGCAACGCCCTTCCTGCCTTTTGGAGGATTTTGTTGTAATTTTGTCCGTTTGTCGAGTTTTTTCTTTTGATGGTTGCTGTTCACCTTTGCCTTCGTTTCTGACGTGATCGCCATTTGTTCCCTCCGTCCTCTGCGTTAAGAATGACTCCTCCCTTGTCCCACGTTCACCACTGTCTACTTTTATTTTGTCCTTTTCGCCCTTTTGGTTCTATTTGGTCAGCTTCTTTTTCTTCGCCTTGGATTCCCTTTCCTCGAGTCTCACGGCCGTCATGGGTCCTGAAGTCCCGCACTTGAGATGATACGAGTAGTTATATAACACGTCGAGTGTTGTACACAGCTCCCCGGTATTTTATCTCTTGCCTTCGATCTGCGAATCTATCTCGCCTGATGCTTTTTTCGCGTTTCTAGACAGTCAGTTTTTTGACTCACTCGCTAGGAATGGTTCCCCCCTATCATCCTTCTTTTCTTTGGATCTCAGGTACGCCTTTCTTCTTTCTCCCCGAAGAGCCCAATCCGGTCCTCTTTCTTTTTTTTTACTGTCTGCCCGTTGCCTCTGAAGGAAAAATCCACTGACTCTCTCCCCCTTTCTTTTCATGCCATAAAAATATCTTCATCTTAGCCCTCTTTCTAGCATGACACTTCTATTTGCTGGTATCGATCTTTTTTTTTTTTTTATTCGGACTCCAACTGTTTCCACTCTTCTTTGACTCGACACAGAAGTACTGATTTTTCCTCCCTCCCCTTTTTTGAGAGAGTAAATTGACCTTGAGTGTAAATCCGGCGTGCCACTTTTGACGACATACCTCCCACCAAGATTCAGAGAGTTTTTCATTCTTCCTTTTCCTTCCCTCGCTTTTTGTAGGCTCTTTTTTTCCCGCGTCCTTTCTTTCCTTGAAGGACTAGGATTTTTCCCTTTCTTTCCCCAAAGGGCCGGAGAGGTATTCGGGAGAGGTCGATACATCAAGCCGTCTTTCCCTTTAGGCCGACTTCGCTTCCAGCGTGGCTTCCTTTGTGATCGAGTTGCGCTGCTTCGCTCTCCCCCGCTCCTCTTCTCTATAGAGGCGCAGCATTTCCTCTCTCGCCGCTTCCTATCGGTCTCAAAAAGCGCGACGTTTCTCCCCTTTAGCTTATCCTTTTCACTTCTGGCCAGTTTTGCCATTTTCTTTTCCCTCTTTTCGGCATCCCTGTGCAACCTGCAAGTTTCTACCTTCCCAACCTAACCACAATGGTCTGACTTCAACCTGACCGGTAATCAGGTTGACCCCGTGGTCTTGCCGTTCTCCTTTCTTTTTTTCTCTTCCCTCCCTTTACAATGTTATGAAAGTCGCACTTAACTTTTGCACCATCCCCAGACCTCCTCCCCCTTTCCCGATTTACCTTCAACCACAGCCTCCCCCCCTTGTCCCTCTTTGCCGCGGGGCTTTTTAAACGTTTTTTTTTCCAATCTCAGCCTTCGTGAATAATCCCTCTCACTACTGAGAGGTCCTCCCCCTCCCAGAGCTTACATTACCAAACACCAACCTCTGAACTCTTCTTATCTTTATCTCTCTGTTTCTTTCTGTGCCTAAAGCCCTCCACTGTGCCTCCCTCCTCTCTCCCCCCCGCTGCCCTCTATAATCCCACTCGCCCCAGACGTAGCCCACACCCGCCGTTCCGATTTCCTGATACGCGATCCCCAGGGTCATACGGTTTTCATGTTGATTCACCTTTCACGTGCGCTTAAATCGCACCCCCCCCTTTTGCCAACGCCTCCTTTCAGCTCCTCCGTCCGCATTGCCAACCCTTTTTCTCTTCACGTTATTTTCGGCAATAGCCTTTTTTTCACGCCGCCTTGCCCCCTGCGCTCGCTCTTCCTTCAAGAGATTGATGCGACCCCCTTCCCCTCCCCAAGACAGCCCCCAACAACCCAAGTTTAAAAGTCTTTATACACGTTAGCGACAAAAGTCATCCCTCGCGTGTATTTCCCCGAAGTTCAATTTCCCCTCATCTAACGGCTAGAAAGGCCCACATTGCTTTTTCTCCTTCCTTAGTTACTTTGCCAGTCCATGACTGATCTTTTCATAGCGTCAGTTACCATTCCTTTCGTGGTCAGTAGAGGCCGGTTCCCTCCCTTCATCCCAGGCGTGGATCTCCTTTCCCGAGTTATGAGATTTCTGCCTAGCCAAACTCCTGCGTCATGCTTCCCTTAAGTTATACCGTCTTCTCTTCAGCAGCCAACACAACTGCTCTTCCCCCCCTTAATCTCAGCAAAGGAATTCTCCTTTCTTTCTCTCCGTAACTCGGTATTTGCCAACATCTGTCTACGATCTTGACCTTCTCCCTCTCAAAGCTGTATGACGAGTCGTCCCTTCTTCCTTCCATCCTCTTTTCTCGGTACTTCTTCTTCCTTTTATTGAGCTCTATGCCCTACCGCGTGCTTGCCCATGAAGGTTCCATCTTTAAAACAGTCATTGCCAAGCCCGCGTTTGAAGCGCACTCCGTCCTCGTCCTTCCAAACATTTCGCCACCTGCGTTTTAAGTTTAGTCTTTGAGGAAAAATCCCCCTCCCCCCGCCTCTAGCATTTTAATTCCGACCGAAATCCATGCGTAGTTCCCCGCTTCCTCGTGGTGCCCACTTTTACCCCTTCACATGCTCGGCCGAGAAAAGCTTTTTATTCTTGCCGTGCCGCCAGTGATGGATCTAATTTCACCGAGATACCCGAGTTAACTTTTTTCTTTCTCCCCTTCGAATTATGCGACACGTCCACCCCCTTACCAACGTCAGCATGCTTCTTCTCCTCAGATTATGTCGACCTGGAAAGCTTCCTCCCGTTTTTGTAAGGATGACCCAGCGAATCACAGCCTTGTTTCTGACCTCGGCGCCCTCGAAGGACAACCCCCCCCTTATCCTGTTGAAATCACGCCTTACCCTGTCTCACACCAACACCCAAGTACCGATCCTTTCCCTTTTTTGTATTCCTCTCCATTCAATGAAGTTTCCCCGGCGACATCTCCCGCACTTCCCCCTTTCTCTCAGCGTCAGGTCGGTCGAAGTACAGAACTCCCTACCAGGTGACAATAGTGGACAACTTTCTTTCTTCCTTTTTTTCCCATCTTTCTTCTCCCGCTAATCTGAGACGCCATTAGAGGAGGATCGATTACCGTTGAACTGATACGTATTATGCGACCTCCAAACATGTGTCTGGCCCCCTTCATATCTCTCCGCGTAAGGAGGGGGGTGACTTTTTTTTTATTCCCCACTTTTCTCCTTTTTGGGAGTTTCCTAATAGTTGGTTTCCCTTCTAAGTGCCCTCCCATCTACAGCCGCTTTCCTATCGCGCCGTTAGTTCTCCCTACCGTCGTTCCTCTTTATGGCTATTCGAAATTTAACGATGCGTTTTTTTCTTTTTCGGTCGTTTCATTGGTCAAATTATTTCTTTCCCTTTCCTCGTGGATGTCACACACCGGCTCTCCCCTTTTTTTCTCCCAAAACCCGACATACTTTGTTTTTTTGAGTGGTATTATAAGAATGATTTTTCCCCCTTTCCCGAGGGAAAAATAAACCTATAAAGTTTCTCTCCCGGTTTAGGTTCTTTTTTATTGTTGGTAACCTTTTATGTTCCCTCTGCCTTTCTTTCCGTTCATGATTTTTCAAGTTAGTATTTCTTATTTTCTCTTTACTCTCTGACTTCACGATCATCCGTCTTTTTTTCTGAGAATCCTTGCTACTTTCTCCTCTTCACCAACATTTCCATTCAACCGGTTATTTCTCTTCACACATAGAGGTGGTCACCCTCCTTACTTCTCAAGAAAATGGCTTCCCCTCCCTCTTCCGATATTTTTCATAGTTCGGGTTTTCTCCCTCCGGACATCGTCGTCTTCTTCCGTCCTCACCCCATGACACAATATTTCTGCTTATCTTCTTTTTCTGCGGAACGGGGGAAGCGACAGCAAATTTCCGTAGGCTCCGCAGGCTTCTTCTGCCATTTCTTTCCCTTAACAAGGCCAGTACGCTCTGTGGTCCCCCCCTTTTTTTTATTACGCTTCTCCTAGCGATAATTTTCTATCACTTTTCCTCTCTATGATTGCTGAGATCTTTTTTTTTGGCCCCCTTCCTAACGAATCTCTTTTTTTCAACTGCCATTTACGATATCCTTTTTCCCCGGTGGCTCCCTTCGTACCAACTGGTTTGCTTTTCTCTCCTCCTTAGCTTTCCCAGAGAATACCCACGAGAGCAACTCCATACCTTCATCGAGACCTTCTCCTTGTTTTCCGCGCCGCCTGCAGACCCCTCTATCTTTCTAAAGGTCTACTTCCTTTTATTTTCTTCACTTGGAATCATCCGCTTGGTGACTTTAGGTATCTTCACTTTTTTTCCCTGGATTTGACTTTCTCCGCCTCCTCCCTGTCCCGATTCCGAGCTCTGTGGTTGATCTGTCCGTAGGATGTTGCAGTACTTCCCCTCCTTTTTTTTTATTCGGGCGCCGTAGGGATTACTCAACTTTTTGAGCGGGCCTCCTCGGGTCAGGTTGCTTTTATCTTGTCAGTTTCTGTCAATTTAATATTCCTGGTCCTCAGCTATTTTCTCGGTACTTCCCCGGTTTCTGTGGGAAGGCGTTCCTCCTTTTTTTTGTTTGAACCGCATGGTCCTTTTTTCTTTTCTCTCGTACCTGTCTAAGGTCCGCTTTTTCCTTCTTTCTTTCTTTAATCCTGGGCGTTTTCTTCTTTGATGATCCCGGACCGCAGCCCAACTGTGTTTTAATCTTATCGGAATTAAAGTTTTTTGTTTTCTTCTCTTTTCGTGCCGGATCTATTCCACGTTTCAATCTCGCAGGTTCATTTGTCTGTGCCTGCTGTCTTCCTTCTTCTCTCCATCGCAGTTTCAAGGAGTTTCTCTTTTTTTTCACATGAAGAAGTCCAGGATCCTTGGCAGTCATCGCTCCCACAGCTATTAAGAGGAGTACGCAATGATCTTGTTTCCCTGTATCAGATCTCTTCTCCCTTCTTCCTCTTCGTATGGAGATGAGCCAGTCTGCTTCCCGGGCCATTTCTTATCTGCTCCCCCTCTGGGATCTACTGCAGAGTAGTAATCTGATTGTGATGCTGATTCTCTTCCCCCGGTCTCAATTACTAGGTAAGGTCCCTCCTCTTGTTTTTATCCGGTCCGAAATGCAGGTGCTCTCTCCCCTCAAATACGTGCACGATTTTCTTGGGTATTAGAAGTCGCCCTTCCTCCTTCCACTATTATTAGAGCTGGTAATTTTTTTATCCCCCGCTTCTCAGGGGCTCACCATATCTCTACCACTATGCCTGGGGAATGGATCTCTTATTTTCCCCTTTTTTAACTGCCTGGTTCCATAAGACTTCTGATGTTCTTCTATGCCGATCTTCTTATTACTATCTCTTCTACTTTTTTGGCTGATTTTTTTTCTTTTTTCCCTTAAATTGCTGGATTAAAGGGCTGCCTTTTTTTTTTTTTCCTCCTTTTTCAGTGTTTCGTCCCCTTCCTCCGCTAGGGGAGGACTATTGGTTCCCCCTTCTACAAAAGTGATGGTATTTTTTCGTTTTTTTGCTGCCTTTCGTCTGGGTCACCGGTTTTGTTGGAGATTACCCAGCTCCCTTCATCTCCCTTACGGTTTTTAAAATGGGTTTTTTCCCATGGCGGTCATCGGCGGGGTTTCCTTTTTTCTTGTCGGAGCGGTGAAGTCGTCGAACCTTCTGGAGTAGTACAAGATTCAGGTCTTTCCCTTTTTCCGTCTTCGGCAACTACGAGCCTGATCGTTTGGTCTGTTTTTGATGGTCTTTCGACTCCTCGCTATATTGTGTTTTGGGCATTAGTTCCGTTTTGCCTTCCTCCTTTTTTGTTATAGCTCGTTTTTTCCAGACACCAGTGTAGCAAACTCCCCTTCCTATTTCGGCGGATTTTTTTTTTTTCCTCCTTTTCGCCGTGACTTAGGATGGATTTTTCCTTTTAAACCCCTGAAGTTCTTTTTGCGCGGCAGGTTCCTCTGCTGATTCGGGCCAGAAATTACTCCTTCCCCCGAAAAAGTTTCCAAACATTCTCTATCCTTTTCTTGCCTCCTGTAGTTCCGCTTTCATCTTTAGCTCTTGCCTACTCGTTTTCCTCGAGCTAGATGAGCAAGGATCCCGGCTTCCTCCCTTTTAAAGCACGTTGTAATTGAGTCGACAGATGAGTGTTTTTCTATACCTTCCCTTCTTTTCGCCCCACAAGCCTCGCAGCTTCTTGAGCTTCTTCCTTCTCTTCCTCGATCGCGCCGAGTAATCGTTTTTCTCTCTAGAAGCCTCTGAGCCCCCAACCGACTTTCCTCGTTCGGAAATTTTTTCCCCAGTCTCGACCATTGCTTTCTTTTTCCCCCTAGTCATCGGCTGGATGGAGATAGCCCTTCCCTCTTCGGTCCCTGGTTGTGCTTTATGATCGGCCCCTTCTCCTCCCTTACTCAACAAGGCAAGGAATAGTTGTTCTTCTTTCTTTCAACCTTTGAATGCTTTTTCCTCTTGCTTTCCGATTTTTGACATGGATATCGTGATTCCTCGCCGCAATTTTTTGTGGGTCATGGAACTAGTCCTCTCCTTTTCCTCGTTGATGTTACAATCACAAGTCCTGATATTCCTTCTTTCCTCTAACCTTTTTTTGGAGAGATTGAATTTCGTGTAATTGCCTTTTCTTACAGTTGATTCCGAATTCCCAGAAAACCCCCTCTTGCCACGATCCATGTCTGCTCAGACAAGTCCTTATGCTATTCTTTTTCTATTTTCTCATCAGTAGGCGTCCCCTTCTCACTCTTCTCCTGGCCGTCCGCGAAAGACTTCCAAGCAGTCAAATTGCCGATCCTGATTTTTTGGGAGATCTCCATAAGCGATGTGGTCCCGTATGCGTCTCTTTCCTTCCCCCATGTAGGGAGAATGGTTGACCTTCCCTTCCTCTTTCTAGTTGGTCTCTCTATGATTCTCGAAGCCCCCTCTCTCTTAGATCGAGTTCAGGCCTTTCAGACCGTGCTAAGCGGCTGTGTGCCCCAACTTGGACGTCCCCCCTTAATGTCGGAATTCATCTTCACCTTGCTTTTCCCGTTCTTCCTTACGCATCGGTAGAGCTAGCTCGAAGTCCTGCGCAAGTTCTTAATTTTAGCTCCGCCTACAACGACCTCGACAGTCGTTCAGCCCTCACGGTAATCAGGTTTGAAAGTTGTCCTCTTTTTCCCTGTGACGTTCAGTTCATCTACTCTTCAGTTCTCATGTTCTGTTCACACTAAGTAGTTGAAAGACTCCCGCAGAATCACTTGCTACCGATTTCCCCCTTCCCCCCACCCTGTCCTACACAGTTGCCTTTCTGTCCTCGCCTTTGCCCAGTCTTGTTTGCGACCATCGGCTTTGCTCCCCAGTACGCGACATCAGAACTTCCGCTCCCCCTCCTCGCGTACTTCACCCACCTACCAACTCCTTACTGATAGCTTGTTTCGAGCCATAACCTGTGCAGTTTTTCCGCTTTCTCTCATCTTCAAGCCTGACTTCCCCCCCCCTTTCACCAAGAAGTAGCTTGACCCTCCATGAAGAGATACCTACAGTCCCCTTTCCCCCCCCCCGTCCGGTCGATGATTCCCACATGCGCTGGACCTTCGGCCCTAGTCCCTCTCCAAACTTCACCTAGCACGCACGCCCCCTACCTACCTCCCCCTTTTTCTCCGACTGGGATAATTTTTCCTCCTTTCTGCACATGCACCCTTCAGTTTCAATGCTCAGTTTCCCGGCCGTGACCTTCCCTCGTTCGAGCCAAACTCGCACTTTCCCCCCAGAAGACATCCCCCCTCCCCCCAAGCTCCCGATCTTCAACATGAGCCCCCCTTCACCCCTGCTACTTCGATTTTTCCCCCCCTCTTCAAGTCCGTCCTATTTTCCCACCTTATTCCAGGCCTTAGAAAAGATAGAAGGCCTTGACCCTTACCCAGTGAAATGTTCTTCCCTATATTTGACCATGTACTTCTCCGTCAAGAGCTGCCCAGTTTTACCAGCGCGTTCAGCCTTTTTTCTTTCTTTACGGACCGCAATCCCTTCCCCGGAGAGATTCAGTTCCCCCGTATTGATCATGTTCGTTCTATGCTCCGAATACCAACACATTCCCCGCCGCCTGAACAGTTCTTTCTCCTTGACGTCTCCAAGAAGTCAGACTCCCTTCTATATCCCCTTCCTAGATGCCAACTTCCCCCTTTCTTTGCGTGATCCAATGTCCCTTCTGTGCAACTCGCGTGAGATCGCCCCCCTCCCCTCCTCGTATGTGTCTATCAGATGCTCCTTTGTGCTTCATGGGCTACTCCTCGTTACATCTTATGGGATCTCTGACCTTCTCCCAGCTACGGGGCTCAGGTGGACCCCCGCATCACAACTTGTCTTTCCTCTAACGAAGACTCAGTTCCCCTCCTGCCGTCACGTTCCCTGAGGTATGCGGCGGGTCTTTTTGCCTTGCGACCCTACCTCCTCATACGCGTACGAGCCTTTATCCGTCCGAACTCTCCTTAATTCTCATGACACATGTCTTCTTTCGCCTTTTCCACCCATTCCAGAGTTCAGACGCGACCCACCTTTTGGACCAGATTTTTTCCCTTTCTCCCTTCCCCCGTCCATTCAAACCTCTCGTTTTCCCCGTGACGTCTGAGGAGACAAAGCCTTCACCCCCTTCCGGCTTTTGGTACCGAACCAAGCCCATCAATTTACTAAGCTTTCCGGTCGATCCCTTTTATCTCAGCTTGATGCTTTGACCCATAACGTCTTTCTTCACCGTTCTCATTTCACCAGAACCCCTTTTTTTTTTTTTTATGCCCTCGTGCACGGAAACCTACCCAGTTTTACAGCGTGAAAGCCCACGTCTTTTTGACGATCCAACAACCACCAGTTTTTCCCGCTTCTGCTCTTTTCCAGTGATGGGTGGACGAGATGTCACCCTGTAAAGAGTTGTTCTCAATAAAGTCCCCAGATTTGAATGCATCCCCCGTCCGGGTTACGGTGATGATTGCCCTCTCCTTTACCCCATGTTACACCTGGTGCAGACGGCGGCAGGCTGCGCGGACATGTCGTCAAGACTAATGATGCACGCTCCCCATGTTCGGACCCCACGGACCTGTCATTTTGTAGATGCTTCTCCCCCTAGTACGTAATATTATCTCCCCCCCCGCTGTCTTGAATATCTCACCACAATTTTACCGGGACCCATAATGCATCCATTCTCGTCTTCGTCAAGGCTGCCTCTCTTGCAACTTATTGTTTCTTGGAATATCGTTCTTCTTTTCGGCCCTGAACCAGCGATGCTCGCTTCTTGTAATGAGCACGTCTCTGTCTGTTCTCTCGGCGAGTCTATCCCGGCTATCGAAATGTTCCGTAGTAGCGGCATTTATCCCGATTGAGGCGGGGGCTTACTCCCTGAGGCGACCTAATCACTCGAGTGGCCCTCACCGAACACCCCCTTCGGTCCCCCATAATTCAACCCCACCCCGACATATTAGGCGGGTGTGCTCGAAGCTCTGACCCCGATGTTTCTCCTTCCCCGCCGGGAACCCCGCCCCTCTTTGCGCCGAGAGTTTTACCCTTTCAAGTTCGTTGGGCTCTGATTTTGTTTCTCGATATGGGCATCGGCCCCACGACCTTCGCCGTCCCTTTTCTTACATCATGCTGTCCCGAATTCGCAGAGTCGATTTCCTTTCCGTGTTTTGTTGGAGTCGTCTTACCTCTTTCTCTTCCCTGATTTTCACTTTGCCCCTGGCACAAGGTCTCTGCCTGAGTACTCTCGATTCCTTTTGCCCCTTTACTCCTCCAATTACTTCTTCCCCAACGGAAAATCTCTCCCGGCGTAAGATGATAGTTTCGGGTTGCCCTGTATCCTTCGGACATTTTCTCTTCCGAGACCCCCAACGACCACCTCCTTTTTAGGGGTTTTTTTCTTCTCTTTTTTCTTGTAGTTTCTCCTCTTGCCTTCCCCCGATGAAGTAAGCTATTTTAAATTGCCAGTTCCAGCGCCCCCACCACCCCATTGCCCTCCCTCCCTTATTGCCCCCTTTCCCAGACCGTACTTCATACGTTAGATAGCTTTGCGTATCTATGCATTTTGGCCCTTCTCTCTGGTTCTGGTCTTCTCCGTTTCCCGTACAGATCGATTCCCCCCATTGCTAATTCTTTGCCTTACGGCGACTCGTCCCGACTGCTTCAATTAAAGTCCGATTTCTCACGGTTGCCCCGCCCCCACCTGGTTGGTGCTGGCTCAGATGCTATCATGTCCCTCGCTACCGATTTCCTCCCTACTTTGGGCCCCCCGCAGTAGTAGCTGGCGACCCCGTCTCTCTTTTTCCGTCGCAGGCCTTTACTGCTCCTCTCTTTTTCACCCTTTATCACATGTCTGGTGTCTTTCCAGAGCCCCAGTCTTCGCCCTTATTCCATGCAGCAGATTGGTGACGTTATTCTACATTCCGCGAGTCGGGTCCCCTCTGCCCTGTACCCCTTCTTCTAAAAACTCCCTTTATTGCGAGGAGTACTGTGCTCTTGCCCGTAGGCTGTGAATTTTGCCCCCCCCTTCTGGGTCGGTTTTTTAGTCGTGACTGCTACTCACCACCGTTTATGGGATGCGCTTTCTCTTTTCCGTGGCCCCCAGTCTTTCTCCTTCGTCATCTCGTACAGAGAGAGTCGTATTTAATCTTTTTGTCTTTTTTTCGGTTCTCTCTTGGGAAGGGACGTTTTTTTTTAGAGAAAAAGCGCGTGCCCGCCTTGTCGACGCGGTTTTTTCTGTGTACCCCCCAGGGCCTCGTTCCGCTCGAGTTGCTGGCGGCCGTTTCTTCTTCTTCCACTTTTCCCCCCTTTTGCTGAGGCCCCGACCCTCACTTTTTTTCTTGTCGACTCTTTTCTTTTTATTATCGGACTGAAAGTCTTTTTTCGGATATCTTTTCCCTCTCAAAGTTTTCCGCAAGCAGAATGCATTTTTCGGAATTCTGGTACTCCTAGCTTTTCTACTCACGGCTTCTTCTCCTGGATTTTCCGTTCCTCATCTCGGTTTCTTTGTGCTCCATTCAGGCGGCACCCTATCCTTCGGAGGTAACCGAAATGTCTCCGGTCCCTCTTTTTCCTTCCTTCCTTATTTGATGGTCATCTTCAAGCTTTTTTGAACCCTACTCTCTCTTCAAAGCAGATAAATTACCTTTTTGCCTCTTTTAGTCATCGGTCGGGTTTGTGTCCTCTGCTCCGGGTCTTTCTCACTTCATTCGTTTCCGTTAAGTAGTTGGGAGCTTCCTTGGCATATATCCACCTTTGCTATCTCGCCGTTGAGTCCGGTTATAAGGTCTTTAAGTGACCAACTCCCTCTCCTGCGCTTCGCGAACTGTTCTGCCCTGCTCAGACCAGGTTCCCTGTCACTTATCTTGCTTTCAATCTGCCATTCCTGCATGTCTATTGTTTGCACACCCCCTTGGCACTAAATATACGGTTTTTATTCGCGCGATACTTTTTTTTTCTGCCTCCATTGCCCTTACTCTATACCTGCGTTGTGTTTTTTTTTTCTGCTTGCCTTTTTCCGAGATACATCTTGTCTCAAGGGCAGGAAGGGAGCGGCTCTTGTGTTACTCCAGGAGGTCGCCTCATATGGCTGATGCGATGGGCTTCAATTATTTTCAAGTGAGTAGGTCTTCGCTTGGGGAGCTTTGGAGTCGTGGGCAGGTTCTGTTGTCCGTTCCCCTCCAGCGCCACGGCGCTCTCCCATCCGCCAGTCGGTCTTGAAAACGGTGTCTTTCGTCACTGGAGGCATCGGCTTCGACCGGTTGTGGTATTCCATCTTTCCTGTTTTTGTTTGAGACCCGGCTTTTTTTCTTTTCACATTGCAGGTCTGGATGAAAGTTTTTTCCCCCGGCAGGCAACCCCTGAGCTTTTCTTTTTTTTTTTTCAGTGGTTTCCTGCTGGTGTTGAACTTTCCTCTAGTGCCTTTTTGTCTGGGCCCTTCGGTTTCTGATGCCTTTTTCTCTTTGGATCGATTCGGTCGCAGCATTTGAGCAAAAGCCCAGCTTGGTGTACTCCGTGTTGTGGACTTCCTCCTTTTCTTTCCTTCCCTGCGCGTGAGAAGTGAATTATTTTTGTCCGTTTTGCGTGTCAACGAAGCCTTTTCGTCCGTGTCGCGGGGAAAGGTCGCGCTGCTTTCCCCTCCCCTTACCTAACTCGAACAGTTCCAACCTGTGACACTTGTTTGTTATGCTGTATTGTGAGTTCCTCTCCCTCTGTCATTGCATGCCCCTGATGCACTCTCGTATTTTAAAGTATATTCCGGGGTACCCGCAATCTTAAGAACGTCCATATGTATTAATTTCCTCTTTTTGGGATAGAGTA
>Ga0179591_1188509_pt1 | contig 18481 bp, 15 predicted proteins | sample CZOMad2_1_08_16f_FD_182891 | JGI IMG/M metagenome (GOLD analysis project Ga0179591, IMG submission 182891) | Vadose zone soil fungal communities from Angelo Coast Range Reserve, California, USA - CZOMad2_1_08_16fungal (PacBio error correction) | ecosystem: Environmental > Terrestrial > Soil >... | reverse complement strand
GTTTACCCCCCCTACCTCTTGATGCCCCTCCGGACTTTATCGATGTCGGGTGGGTGGTGGAACCGCTTCCCAGACAGACTCACCGCGATTGTAGTGGCCAACGTACTGTGCCCAGCCACCCTTTTTTCTTCCTCGCCCCGCTCCTAGTACTTTCTCTCCAATAGGCCTCGACCCTTGACTGTTGCGGCTTCCAGCGGCAGTTCATGTCTCTCTCCCGAGAGTAGGCCCGGCAATCCCGCTGAAGATTTTTTTTGTTGACTTTTTTCACCGTCCACAAAACGGCGTGATTGAGTCTCCCTATCCCCCCCCCCCCTGTGTGCTGCTAGAGGCACGGGCGGAATTCTTACCACTCTGCCCTTTTTCAGCCCTGATCCCCCCCCCCCACTTTTAGAATCGCGTTTACGTCTGATGATCCCTCAGATTTTCTCCCTTCGCCCCGGCTTCGCGACTACTTCTTTTTGGATGCCTTCAGGGTTGTAAACGCCTTTCAGCGATGCGCGTTGCTGCCTCATCTATGCTCTGAACGAGAGTCGGATAACGTCCCCTTGTCCATTTTCTTTTCTGGGGTGACTCCCTCCCATCCTGAACAAGCTGGATTCCCGGACGACCCTTTTCCTTTGCTGTTTAGTTTTGTAAACCGGTAGGACGCTTTCCACCATATACAGCTGCTGATCTTCTATCCCGGCAAGATTCCCCCCCCCCACGCGACAGAGCCGTTCCTCGCCTGAAATCCTTTGCTTCTTCAGACTACCGTACCTCTGATCTGAGAGGGTCGTCAATCCTTTCCCAATGTCGCTTTTTCCACGAATTCGGGTCGTTCCCCTCCAGGACCTTTCCACTTTCGGTTGTGTAACAGATGATTCGACCGATTTTTAATAAAGTTGCTGTCACTCCTTTCAAGGAAAATCCTTGCAGGTACTCCCCCCTGCATTTGAAAGCCACTATGTTTCATCTCTCTCTTTAATAGTTGTCTCTTCCCCGGCGCCGCGCTAGAACTTGCCCCTCCAGCTCTTCATGCCGTTGCGTTTTAATCAGGTCCGAAACACTTTTTCTTTCCCTTTCTGCGAGACCCCGGAGGTTGGCCTCCCTCGACCATATCATCTTTCTCCGTTTTGTGCTCGATATTGGCGTGGGTTTTTCCTCTTGTATGTTTTTCGCGTTTGGCCCTGATAACCACGCACATCCCTTTTCCTTCCTCCTCTTGTGACTTATACCCGGTCTATCATTCGCTTGCGCATTGCCTTGACCACCTTACTTCTTTTTTCTCGACCCAAACTATGTGTGCTTTCACATCGTGGTAAAGTTCCCCGGAGCACTGATTGGCTTTTCTTTTCCCCCGCGGTCGGTCGGAAAAATGTAGATCAGTGATTGTGACCAATGCCTATAACCTTGGTTTGTTTTTTTTGCCTCGCTTGCCGCCTTATATCTTGAAAACCCTTTTTCTCATCGAACGGACTTTTTTCCTACTATTTCTTGGTTCACGGCGCGGGGAGCACAGTATTTAACAGGCGTACCCTGAACTTCTCTGTAAGCCTTTGTCTTTTTTGATCTGTCCATCAAGAACGTCTGAGCTTTGGGCCCTTACCGTGAACCGCACCACTCCCTCTCGAGTTCTACACTAATACTCGGCTTAGCAGTTTCTGAGTCCATCACCTCAGTACAATCATTGACAGCCGTATCCCCCCCCCCTCCTTCTCCGGACATCGCCATTTTTCTCCCAAGAAAACCTGCATATTATTGTTGGACCAACTGAACGGCCCTGGTTTTTCTTTTTAGAATGCCGTCCTTTCCTCTTCTAAGCGCGTGGACCCCCCCCCTTCCTATTTCTATTTGTTCTCGGGTACCGTTTCTCCGAAGTTGTCACCTTTCTCGCCTTGCAGCACTCCTCCCTCATTGAGGTTTCTCGTAAATAAATTTCCCCTCCTCTTGGTACGTTCTGCGTTAGGCCCCTATCGAGCTTTACTGCGTGGCTTTGCTTGCTACTGTTCGTCGCACGACCTAGTAGTTGACTACGCTTTATTCCTTCACCCCCATCCCACTTGTGTCGAAAGGCGCGTATCCTCTTTTCCTGAGCTGCCGACCGACGCGTCCCTTCATTGTGAAAGTTGTTTCATTGCCATCCTCGTCGTTAGATCCCTTGAATAGTTCCTCCGACTCGACCCTTCCCCCTTTTTTCTTAAGCCCCACTGAGAATGCTTTACCATAACCCCGTCGAGTTGAGGTAACCGGTCCTGAGCTTTCCTTCCCCCCCCTTCTAGATATTATGCGGCAGGACTAGTAATCACGTCCGACTGTAGAGCCGCCGTTACACCTTGAAGGAGAGTCGTATTTCTTCCTGTCAGGGAATGCAACATCTTTTCAAAAAGTATCTCCCCCCTTGTTTTTCCACTCGATCGAACCAGCCTTCCCTCAGCTCAAGGTGCCGCGCCGTAATCGTTTAGTCAACCCCCCTTTTCAGGTTTTCACTTTTTTTTCAGGATGTGGTTCTTTTTCAGTTAAGATCCTTCCCCGCCTCGTCGCGTCCCTCCCCCCACCGTAACATAGACAACCTTCCCCTTTGAATCCTTGCCGCTGTCACCGCTTGTAGGTACCTGCGTCACGAATTCCCTTTCTTCCCTAGCCGTCCCTTCAGGCGGTTGAACCTTTTTCCCCGCCCCCCCCCAATATGACATCTTTCCGACGACATTCTTCTAGTTTAATCTGCCTTTTCATGTCTTCTCTTTCCGTAACCCACCCCTTCAGGATGGATTTATTGACTTTTCCTTTTCCAGTCCGACCGTGCTCTAGTGTGATCTTGCGGCCTGATCGTTTGCTCCCCCCCCACAACGCCAAGCGTCCAACCAAAACTCTCACAAAAGCTGCCGCTCACCGAGTCGCCCGGCGCCAACGCTAGCATTTTTGTAAGTGCCGCTCGACATGCCCCCTTCCCCTCGCTTGTCCGACAACGCTGTTTTTTTCCCCCGGTCTGCGTGCCAAGAAGGTCGGACTCCTCAAATTCACAGCGTGCAGACTCTCAGATACCTCTTTCAATCCAGAGTCAGGCCTGATCTTCCGCAACCGCCGCGCGCTCCAGTCTTTTTTTGCCGCGTCCGAACCGCGTTCCTCCTTTTTCTTCCGAAAGAACACACATGATGATTGCAACCCGCCCAACCCCCCCCCCCATCCTCTCTTCCATGTTGCGCCCTCCCCCCATGTTCGGGCGACACCAGCACTCCCCCCCCTACAAGGGAAGGTCAGGCGCAGGATGTAGAACAGACCGATTGCGACGGCGGGCCTCGCAAGGGAGGTATGGAGCAAGTGTCCTTTTCTTCATCTCGTTTTTTGTCGTGCGTTTTATTGCCCCCCCATCGATGTTTTTGGTACCGGTGTTTATTTTTCACTAGACAAGTAACGCCGCCGGTTTTCTTGAATTTTCAATTATGATGATTCCCTTTCTTTTGTCGACGACCTCACTGCCCCCCTCCTCACGATAAATTGTGCGACATTTTTTCCCTTAGAATGCGCCCGACGTCCCGCAGCTGCGTTCGCCTGATCTCCCCATTCCACGCGAACGATGCGCATGCATAGACCGGCGCCCCTACTTTCTTTGTGAAAACATTGATCTTTTTCCTCCCCCCTCCACCTCAAGGGCGGATCGCTCTACCAAAGAGATGGGCCAGTGATCCGAGCATGACGTCGATGTGCTGGATCAAGTTATGCCGGACACCACATGACCTTGGTTGCTGCTTCCCGCAAAACCAATCGGGCGGCTTTTTCCCCCTAAACCCTCGTTTGAGCCACCAGCCCGAAACTCCTTTTTGTACGATGGCCACATTTTGGCACTTTTAACCCATCGGTCGGACGACTCAATCTGCTCTGTTCCCGAAGTGGCGAGAAATTTGCTGTCCCCTTGGCTAGTTCACATCGAGAGGTTTTATTCGTTTTCTCCCCCCCAAGTGAAGGTTTGCTTTCTCTCTGGCAGTATAGTCCCCCATAAAAGACCAGCCTTTCGGGGGATTTATTTAATTGCTTTTTCCCTTTTCTTGGATTTTGCATGGGAGTTGTAAAGATTGTGTGATTCCTCTTTGTCCCGCCTCGCGTTTTTAAGGGAATGTATCCGCACAGTCCCCTTCTTTGCCCAAGAGTTTACACCTTGTTCCCCCTCTTCCAGACCGAGTTTCCGTGACTTTTCTTCTTGTACCCCGTCTTCTTGCTGACTAATTACTCGGCGACCTCTCGAACATGTCCTGGTTCCCACCCCCCAAATTGGAAGCCAACCCCCCCTTGAGCCAACGATCCTTTTCCTTGTTTCGAACGGCATTCAGAGTGTGAACGGTCGATCTCCTTTGCCATTTTTTCCCCCATTATTCACCCATGTTCGGTCTTCTCCTCCCCTCCCCCATTGGCCAAGCCTGGACCACTCCTTTTTAGATTTACGAGAGTGTGCACCCCCCTATTGTCAAACGGGCCCTTTCTTGTCCCCGACGGCGACTGCCCGGATGACGCTCGGCTGCTCGCTACTCCCCCCCCCCTGAGTCGGCGACCAGAAAGCTTAGAATGTTAGAGTACCTTCCCCGTTGGGAAGACCAGAGAAAGTGTCGGTGCCTCCGTTCTTTCAATGTGATCATCAGTTTTAACTTCCCAAAACGAACCTTGTACTCTTTTCTCTCTTCCCTTTTATTTCACTCCCGATGAGGTTCGCGACCTTCGGTCTTCATTTGTCCAAGCCCCCGACCTCGATTCAGTTTCCACTCCGCCAGCCCATCTGATCCCTTCTCCATTTCCCCCCGCTTCAGTCGATTAGACAAACTCATCTCAGAAACGTCTCCTTACGTTGATGTTCACTGACAAACTAGCCCCTTACGTTCTACAGAGCGCTTGCCCACACGTTCAAGCCAAGTTTTCTTCCCCCTTAAGCGTCCTTGCCCATCAATCCACAATCCTTGGAGCTTTTTTTTGTGTCCATACATATCTGTTGGATGAGCCTCCCCGTCTCGGTACGTCGATTTTTTCCTCCGAATCACCGGAGGTGCGATAGACCTTTTTTCGAGTGTTTAGGACCCAGGACGGTGAGATCTTTTCCTTGACCGGTAGCCTCACCTAATCCCCCTCGGTTGGAACTCGCGTATCTACTTTTTCTCTTCGCCCGGGAGGGAAGTGTTAGTGGAGGGGCAGCCCCTCCCCCAGAGAACATGGACCGAGGCGGTTATGAGATCGATCCACTAAGACTCTACTGGAGCCTTGTCATCAAAAGGCTGACCCCCGGCGTTTCAGCTCCCCATTTGTTTTTGATCGTCGCCATGGCTTCCTCTTAGTTTGGAGTTTTACGCACCAACATTATCAACTTCCCGCGCGTTTGTTGCCTATTAAGGATGGCAGAAACGGACTTTCCCTGCCCGCCAATCTGTTTTGTCTCCCTCGCTAGCCTCCGATTTCCCATTCAAAACTATCGAGCAGCTAGTAATTCGCCAACCTGGTGGTTTTTTTAGATCAGCGGTCTTCTTTACGTACAGGCCTATGCCCTCTCCCCGTCAGGCTGATCCCTGGTGTCCCACCTATACTGGTGGTAGGCCTTTTGGAGGTCAGCGGAATACTTTTTTTTTTGAGTCCTCGGTACACCATCGGTCAGCCTCATTTTTTTTTCTTAGTAAGAAGGAGATACCGCTCCTCCATGCCACTTGAAGCCGGTCCCGCCCTTCCGTAAGTTCTAGACCGTTCGGCGGTTATGCTTTCCTTCCTCTTGCCCCCGTTTCCTCGTCCCCCCATCCTCTCTTTTCTATGAATTGACCGCCAACCCTGGACCCTTTGTAGACTTCGCCTTCAATCTCCTTCACCCCTGCCGTGCGGTGACAACCGACTGTTTTAAAGAAGGTGCGTACTTTCCTCTTTACTCTCTCGTGCATTAGGGCCTGTCGGGTTTTTGAAGGTGCTCACCGAAGTCCGTAAGATCGTTGAGTATTATCTTCATACGACAGCACCCTTCTATGAGAATTCAAAGTCCGAGTACCAAGTAGGCCCGAACCGTTTGGTTTTGCCACTCCGAAAATGTGTAGGTCCCCGTCACACGAATTTATGAATCTTTTTTGACTCGTCAGTTCACCCCGAAGTCCGGTAGGCGACTGGTCCCCTTCCGTTGCGGATAGTTGAACCTTTTCCCCCCCCCCCCCCCATATGAAAGACGGGCTTTCGTTTTATGATGAGCACGGAAGGTTTCTGCCTTTTACTTTCCTCATTTCCATCTTTCGGTCCCTTACTTGATATGCGACCTCCTGTTCTCCACTCGACACGTCCTTCAATCTTTACTTGCTGCTGTTTTTTAGGACGAGATGACCCTTTTTTTAAACGCGTCTAGCGTTTGTGACCTTCGCCCCCGAAGGTCTTTCTTCCAGATGCCCCCCGACTCCCAGTGTATATTCCGTTTCTCCTCAAGGAACTTTCACCTTCTGTCTGGTCTTATGTACGGAACAATTTTTTTTCCTCCCGTTGCGAGTTTTCGGAAGATTTTCCCTTAGTGTGAATACCGTTTCCGGCAATGCGATGTCCCCTATTGTTTCTTTGGTCGCCGTTGCCTTGCTGCTTTGGTAAATTCCCCCAACAAAGCGTTCTCCTTTTTGTACCAACCATCAGCTGAGGTGCTTCGCAAAAAGCTGATAGTTTGGAAGGTGTTTGTTTTACAACTTTAACCCTTCTCTTGATAGAGGACTCCCTCAACGGCACCCCATTTTCAAGGACGAGAATATCTTCTTTACACCTCTATTCTTTTGAGATCAGCCCCCTGTCCGGCACTGCCCTTTTTACCCGCTTGACCGTTTCGGGCCGTCCCCGTTTGTTGGGTCCCTGTGCAAGTTCCCCATTCGGCTCTAAAGGCTGGTCGCCAAGCTGCCCGATTGGTGCCGATCTGCAACGCGTGTGTTCCTTGGGCTGCCAAATGCGGACAGGCAACTCTCCAAGCTCTTCCCCCCCCCCCGTCATAGCGCCTCGCCAGCGTTCTCCTGACTGTAACCGGCATTACTCTACGTCTCCAGACCACGGCAATGGCGGTAGAAAAGGTTATCGTATTCCTTCACGACGGTGCAAAAGCATTTTTCCCTTGATTCAAGACAGTTTCCCGGATCAGTCCACCGCTCTTCTTTCGTGGGGAAGACCCCGTCAGGAGGATACATTGTCCCCTCTGCGCCCACTGCAATACGGACGCCTGCGCGCCTTTTAAGCCACCGGCCGCCCCCTTCTACACATGTAATGACTTTTTTGACTGGTGCGGCGAACCTTCAAGAGTTCCTGATCAAGTCTACCCCTTACCTAGACTCTCTTCCCCCCCCACCCCCTCCTAACCTGCGCGACTTTCCTGAAAGTCCATTTCTGTGCATATGGGTTCGGTTTCACCTATCCGCAAACTTTCACTCCCCCCGGAGGTCCTGCTGGCCCTTCTGACCTTCAGTACCAAATTTTGAACTGTGATCGGTTGCCCTCATTGCGGGAACCCCCCCTTCCTAACTGGCCCGTTTTCCCCCGACATTTTACCGAGCCTTTTCAATGTCTAGGCCATGGTTAGTGCCCTGGCCGACCTTTGAATCGTCACCCTTCTCACAACGTTAACCCTTTTACCATTTCCATGCCCTCCTCTCTTATACGATATCCGACGGGATTTCTCTGTGATGTTCACATCACGGGGTACCGTGGGCACGTCTACTTCCTGGTTCTTTCTAACAACATGTTCCGCTTTTTGCCCCCTCTCAGGGCATCTCCATCTCGATGGTCAGAGCCACTTCGGCCCATAAGATCTCCAAGACGCCCAACCCGGCTTCGCTGACCGTCCCGGTTCTTCGGCCTTTTTCTGACGAGGACGACCCCCGGTCTGATCTAGGAATATCCTCCTTTTATGAGGAGTGTGGGTTGAAGGACACGCCGATTAAACTCTGCCTTGACGGCACACGCTAACCCGTCACCACGACCCCACCTCTCTGTTCTTCCCCTCCTCAACACATCCCCACCTTCCTCCCTTACCTACCCCCCACCACCCACCCTCTCCCTTCTTCCCACCTCCCACTCGCCCTCCCTCCCCCCCGCTCACCCTCCCTCCCTTTTTCTCCTCCTCCCAACGTGCTCTCACCCTCTCACCCTCCGCCCATGCCACTCCTCCACCCATCTTTTCTCCCCCACCCCCCCCTCCCCCCCCCACCCCCACCCCCCCCCACCGTCCCTTCCCCCTTTTCCCTCCCTCCAACCGCTCCAACCCACCCCCCACCCCTACCCCATCTCTGCCCCAACCCACCCCCCCCCTCTACCAACCGCTCCCTCCCCCCACTCCCCCCCTACCCTACCCGCTACACTCTTCTCTTACTTCCCACCCCAGCCCCAACTTTCAAAGCTCCCTCCTCACCCCCCGGAACCCCCTACCCAAGTCTTCTTATGGTGGGACAACCCCTCTTTTCTCCGATGATGTTCCTTTCTAAATTAGCGGTACTTAACGCTCTCAGCACAAACTCCTTCTCTTCCCGCTGACCAAAATCGGGGCCGTCCTAAACCCTCTCCCCTTCCTTTTCCGATTTGTCGGGAAGATTTCGACTCTTCGAGCGCGGTCAACCAAAGATTCGTGTGACGTCCTCGTTGTTGCCCCTATTCATCGCCAACCACGCTTTAGTTTAAATGGGAGAAGTTTGTCTTCTCGTCACCCCCCTCCACCTTGCATTAATTGACGTATAAAACCACACCCGCCATTTTTAAGCGGAGATAGCTCCCGACGGGGCGCAGGTTTTTTCAGAAAAAGGGCGCTCTTTCAATCGGCGTTGGTGTCGTCAGTTTTACGCCTTTTTTTCAATGTGATCAGGTGGTTCCTTCGCTGAAAAACCGAGCAACTGGCCGAAATGGAGCTCCCTTTTCGGCAGGGCGGTCGTTATTGCCTATACGCTCGGGCCGACGTCCGTCCCTAAGCGAAAGAAGCTTCCTCAGCGATCTCCTTGAAGGTTGCCCATCCAACTAGAAATGATTTTGCAGGCAGCTAACCCCAATTTCTTCTTAGTCGGCGCTTCCTCTTCGTTTATACCTCGGTTGATTTTTCTCATCAAAAACGCGTCTGCCCCCCAAACCCGATCTTGAACTTCTTTGATGTGCTTACTATCCCTTGGGTAAATCACTTTCTTCTTACCTTTTGCACGCTTTTTTCTTCACGATAATACCCCTTGCCTTGCCCACATTCTGGCGACGTTTAGTAGCGTCTTTGCGCTGAAGATTTTCTTGGAGATTGCTCTCACTGACCTGTAGGCCACACCTGTCGTCCGGTATTCATCGATGGTCGCTGGAATCCCTTCCCATTGCCTACAGTGTAACTTCCTTAATCGTTCCTACAATCCAGGGATAAACGTCATATGGTTACCCTTTTTTTTTGGTATTTCGATGATCCATTTGAGCTGGGGCGTGCGCAAACTTTCCCTTTTCTCTGCAAAAAGTTATTGATGCTTCGCACCCGGTTGCCGTTCTTTCTGGTTACTACGGCAATTCGGGCGTGGGAAAAGTTTTTCATGAGGAGTCTAATATCCAGATTAGAAGATCTCTCCATGAGGTGACAGGTTGTCCTCAGGCGTCAGGTTTCTTTTCTTTTTTTCCCCTACGTTCCCAGCCCCGAGGTCCCTCTGGCCCCAGTTGGATGTGCGTGCCTCCTAACCATGTCGGTTTTGAGACTTTACAACCTTCCCCCCCTATCGACTTTCTTTTCCCCGCTTCAATCTTTTCCTTTTTCCTCCACAAGTCAGGGTCGTTCCTCCCTTTTTGATGTCATCTGTTAACATGACAGTTATGAGAGTTGCCCCCCTGAATTCTTAGGCCACTTGCGTTCCCACGTGGGTCACCCCTCCTAGCCCAACTTTTCCATCTGAAATCGGTATGTGAGCGAAAACCAGGTTTTTTTTTTTTCGGGTCCTCTCTCACTTTTTAGGATCACAAATGCGGCCTCCAAAAAAGAGCGGGAAAGCAGTTCCACCAAAGAGGTAACTAATCACTTCCCCCCCCTTTCCACCCACTTTCACCCTCCACAATCCCCCCTGCCGAGCAGGTGGCTTTAGGAATTGTTTTTTCGTCTCTCAGCGTGCCACTGTCCTCCTCAACGCTGTCTACCTGTGAGCGAGAAGCCTACGACACCCCTCTCCTCTTTTCCTAGACCATCCTCCCCCCCCCTCCTCTCTCAATTAGGAAGAAACCCCATGCCTATTGATACTTTTCTTCTCACATTTGGGGTGGGTCCCCCAAAGATTCTGTCCTATTTTCCCATTACTTTTCGGCGTTGATACAGACTGAGGTTTAGGAGACGGGCGACCTCTCCCCTATCGATGGGTTGGTGCACCCTCCCTCCACCCTGTGGATGCGTTCCGGGCTTTTTTTCGTAGTCCTTTCACCTGACCGTAGGATAGGAACTTTTCTCGCTTTGTCGCTACTCCCCCTTCTTTATGGATTCTTCTCAAAGTTCACCCTTGGGTTAACAATTATCAAGATTGGTACATTCTTTCCAGTCGTTTCCGCTGTTTCAGATGAGCAAAACTTTCCCCCCCCCAATTCAGCTCCTGCGACGTCTGAGGCGAAGTTCGCGGCCTCCTTAGGTAAATTTCTTTACGCATTTTTTATTCTTTCCCCTGCTTTTCTGATGAGGTAGTTTCCCCCTTCGGGCTGGCATCTTTTTTTCTTTTATCTTCTTTCTTTTTAATGTTGACCTCAAACTCTCGGTGCTTTCTATTTAACCCCCGGGTTAAGCCCCCTTTGAATTCTCTTTTGGCAACCCGCCTCTCCCCCCGATAACCTGAGATCGGCCCCCCCCTGTCGTTAACCCCCACCTTCGCGCCGACCTTCCTTTTCCTTTTTTTGAATTCCCACTGTTTATTATAGGGTAAATTCAAATTTTTTTTAATTTCCCTGGCCCTCCACGGGAGATGGGTCCGTAGGTTTTTCCCCCTTTCGTTGCTTTTTTTGAAATCTTTTGGGGACCAAGCTGCTGGTTTTCTTTTTCCGGCTTCTAGAGGTTCGGAACCGTTGACTCCCATCTCTGGGTAGGCGAGTGCGGTTGCATTCGATAGGCATGCACCTGATTCCTTCATAGCATATTTCTTCCCTTACTTTTTTTCAGAGTCCTTGTACGAAGGGCCACCCTCTTTTTTTGTACCAGGCCGCGTCATAAAAAGTTTTCAACAGCTTCAGCCAGAACCCCGTCTTCGTGGAGAGCTTTCACTTACATGGCCTGCATTTGCGTCTTTTCTTGAATGCTCGTCTCGTGGAAGCTTTCTATGTTGGTCTTTTTTGCTTCTTTTTTTGTTTGTAACGTGCTCCTTCTTAGATGCTAACCTCCTTCGCAATGCCTCCGTTAGACCTGTTTCCAGTACCTAAATCAGCCTTCCCCTGGTTTGTTGTTCGTTTTCCCACTCCAACTTCTATTACCTATCCATCGCACTCCCTTGCGTCGAAGCGGTCTTATTTTGTCGGTTTCCAACCAAACAAACCTCTTCACTCCTTTCAGTAGGCTTTCTCTTTCCTATCTACAATTATCCTCATCCTTCTGGCGGGTGACTGCTAGGACTGGTAAGGGGGCCTTTCACTTTTCTTGACCGCAGGTTGTGTTCATCCCCCTTGCGCTCCCTCGGCGTGTGCGCTTCCAGCCTTGAAAGGCGAACGGACGAAACACACTCGTATTCTCCTGTACCCCACCCCCGTTTGACGGATTTCCGGTTTCCGCGCCCAAAGGGACCCTTTCATTTCCACTTGCCGCTGTTGTTAGATAGCGTTCAACCCTGTCCCCCCAGTTCAGGAGGCCGTTCGTTTCCGCAAAAGGAAGCCTACTCTCCGCTCTCTCGGTTTCACCTGGAAGGCGTACCGATTACTAGTCCTGCCTCTCGAAAGCCATTCTTCCGATCGGACCCGTTTCGTTTTTTTTGTTTTTCCACCGCTCCTCGTCTTTCCGTAACATCCCCTCGCACTGGAACCTCGTCCTTATTCTCTTCCCGTCCCTGTAGGAACCGGCGCCCCGAAGTAGAACGCGTCTTCTTTGATGGCCCCTCAGACAACCTTCCTCAATACAGCGCCTTCCGAATCAGGAGAAGGATTGCGCATCTGGACCTCCGACCAACAGTTTATTTTTAAGGCACTTTACCTAGTGGATTCACTACGAAGGCTTTTAGAAACGTAGGCACTTCCCCGCCAGATGCAAGCATCTGATCTTTGGCATTCCTCCCCCCTTGAACACGGTTCTCTTTCACCCCCTTAGAAGGGATTTTGCGCTTTCACAGGCAGCCCGACCCGACAACACTCTTGCGCTAGCCAGGGTGTACCGTTTTCCTCCCCTATCACGCTGTTTTCACAAGCGAGATTGAGACATCGATTGGCAGACATCCCCTCACCTTCATTCGCGATGCCTCCTTGACGGATGCAACAGGAGTTTTCCCCTCTGACAGGTGTTGCCATGATATTGCTTACACGATGTCTGATACGGCCTGTATGTTCTGCTTGGTATTCCGCTCGCAATTCGAAAACTTCGTCGTCGGATTAGACCTCGATTAAGGTTTTTATTGCTTTGTAACGTTATTTGACCTTTTCCACAAATCTCTCGGTTTCTATATGGCCCTATAACGGCAAGGACCCCTCTACACTCCGACGTTCATTCGCAGGTCCATCTTTTTGCTGCTAGACATAGACTTTGAGAGGTTCGGTTTTCTATTTTCGCTGTTTTTTCACGATATTATTGCTGGCTTGTCTCTACCGTTCTTGTTTCCCAATACTGATCGACCCTTATTTTTTCGACCCCGCCGAGGGAGGTCACCGATCAGGCCTCCTTGCGAAGGCAGGTTCCCGTTTCCTTGGACTCCACCTAGTTTGGAATGACCGATAAGTTCATAGTGGTTGAGGTTCCTGCTCCAGCGTGAGAACGACTTTTATCACCCTCCCCCATGTCTTCCCTCGACTGAGCCTTTGATACTTGCACCTTGCGGTTTCCCCCATTGTTTAGCCCCACCTATGCGACCCACATCCAATATCCAGTTCTTTGATTTTTGAGCTTTTCCCCGCCCCCCCCAGACCCCCCCCCCCCCCCCCCTCCTCCCCCTCCTCCGTTTGTTTTTTTGTGTTGTTTTGATTAGACAGATTGCTGGGGCTTCCCCCCCCCCTTTTACGGTCGCCCCGATCTGCTCGCGCGTGTTCTTGGACCATGATACCCCCTCCCTCGCATGATCGAGTGACTTCTTTCACAGGTATCTACTGCGGGCCTTGCTCCCCCTAAATCCTCACTTCCCGAGTGCACCCAAATATTTCCTTTTCAACTAGTTGGTTACGACAGTCGCCCTTCGTTTGGACTGTTTACGCGGTTTTTCCTCATGAGGAGGCTAAAAATCCCTTTTCCCCGATCAGGATTTTTCCCGAAAGCGTTCTGCCCTCTCCCCTTCCAGCTGTGACCATATATCGTTTACCCAAAATCGAATCGCCTGATGACCCCCTGCCCCTTCTCTTTTCGAGGTACGGCGCGGGCCTTTCCCTACAAAAGGATTACGTCGTGCCCCTCCCCTTACTGTCGCGTTTGCTTGCGTCTCGTCCTCTAAAACAGGATTGGCAAGGGGGCCTATCTACCTTGACACGTGCACATCCCCCTTTTAAGAGGTCTACTCCGCCTCCTGAGAGATTTTCTTTGCTGATGCATATACCCTCAGAAAAATCCCAAGTGAAGTATCCCCGGCTATAGGTCATCGCTATATGCCTTCCCCCCTTTCACTATAATACCCGTTTTTCTCTTTGGCACCATGACTGTCCATACGTACGACTTTCGCGCCCTCCGTTGACGAGTGGCTCCAATCGATTCTCAGCGTTTTCGTGGAACCCAAGAGATGCGCATTTTCTCGGTCCTATGCAGAGAGTGTAACCTATTCGCGCCGTCCACAGCCGACATACCTTTGCCGGCCTTTCCTCCCTCCCGCCCGTTGTTCCAGGTGGCCTTTTCAGGCCTATACGAGACCCATGTGGATGGCATTTCTGCAGTTGCGATCGAAGACCTCGGCGTATTTTTCAGTTACCGAAATTCCGGCAACCCATCCAGTTTCGAGTAGAGGTTGCTATCTTAGTCTGTTTATAGTAAGATTATGGCAGGTTTTTAAAGTTGATGGCTTTTTCCCTCATCATACGTTAGTGACCGTGTTACTCCCGATTTTCTTCCCTCAGTCCCGTAGTCTCATCCCCGTCGATGCTTTCGGGAAAACCTAGTGGACGCCGTTTTTTTCGCGGTCCCCCTGAGCGGCTATTTTCTAGTCTGTCGGCGGAGTTAATGTCTCGTTCGGCCGCGTTTTCAAACCTTGCGCCGGCGAGCGCTAGGAGTCCTGGTGCCTCTTTTTCCACCGTCCGCCGACCAACTTCTTTTCCATTTTTGTAACGCAGATCAACCACCAGCTTTTCTTTCCATTAGATCCCTTTTTCGCGACTTCCCTAGCGAGCGACTTCATTTTGTTTGACCTTCGCGCTAAGTTTTCTCCTTCAGCCCTCCTCTCTTTCACTCGTTTTCGGTACGACACAAACCTGGCCCATCGAACTTTCCCGGACCATGCCAGTAGAGGTCCTCGCGAGATTTTCACTTTCTCTCGAGCACAGTTCTCTCGATGAACGACGTTCCTTTTTTGGACCGCCTTTTCAAACCAACGGTCACGTAGCAGAAGCCGTGTTTTGACATTTAACAGGATTTATGTAGACGCCCCCCCCCTCTACAAAACCGCAGGAATTATTGAGGGCTATTTTCATTTAATGTCGCCCTTTTGATCTCTCCTGAGCGGTGAGGCGTGAAGTTCTCTTCACAAGTTGTCGGCCCCCCCCCCAGCAAAGCATCATCCCCCCCCAAAGATCAAAGATGAAAAGAGACCCGCACTCTGGCCGCAAAGAGTACTAAAAAGAAATAGCAGTATAGTGCCGACCTTCCCCTCTCGGTGACAGAGCTTTGTCAGACAAAACCCTTAGACTGATTATTCAAGCACGGGGGTCAAGGAGAAGCATCTCCCAGGCCCCCCCAGTATGAGACGGACGGAATCAACGTTCCTGATCGACTCTTAAAGTCCGACGTTTTTAGGCCTAGACCTTGCAGAAACTTCACAGGCTCTATCATTATCTCCTTGCCGCGTTCACTCTCCCCCTAGATCGTTCCTTGAACTCCACGCGTGGTCCCACCGCCCACAAAGGACACCCTCAAAAAATCCAAGATCTTTTCCCATGCGACACCGTGCGACATCCACCCTAATTCCGAGAAGGTCTTTGTTCGATTAAAGGACACTTATGGCAGAAAGACGATTCTTCCTTGTCGCGCAGGGGAGGTTGATCCCTTCGCCTCCCTTGAGAGGCATTCGTACATTTCCAACATTTTCTGCGGCCTGCCCTTTTTATTTTGCCTAGACACTCAAAGCCGGTGAGGTTCACATGCCCCAAACCGTAAAAGTTCGATGCCCCTCAGAGGGTGTCGACGACCGAATGCCGAACCCAGCGGACACTCACCTTTCTCCTCCACATTGCTTTTAATATCTGCCGCTGCCAGGCTCCTCTACTGCCATCGCGCCTGTCATTTTCGCACGAGATCTGTACTCGCACACGCGACCCCTTGATTCCATGTAGACCTGGTCCTCCTCCGTGTTTGCCCCAAGGGATACTGGGCTCTGACCGCCTGCCCCCAGGTTCCCCGTGGGAATAGCGAGCACATCGTTACAACGGTACCGAGCCTTCCGCGCCCCTTGCTGGCTCATCATAATACTTTTCAGCCAGCCCGAATGCCAGGAAAATTGCTGGCCTTTTTCCGCAACCCTAGACCCGGTTTAACGTCGGTGAAAAATCCCTACTTTTCCTTACCCCCCCCCCAGACTGAAGTTGGATCTTTTTTCCCCCATCGTTTTTGAACATTAAACCCAAATACACTTTTCGACCTTTCAAGAGGCATATGTTTCTCATTTTCTTTGCTAGTACCATTGGTCATTGTATTCTTCACCCCCGATTTTTTTTTCTTCTTTCGTGAGTCCTACAATTCGCCCGAGTCAGTCAATCGTGGCTCTACTATCTGTCCAATTACTTCCCCGAACGGTGCCTTTGCACTACTCCCTATTGGCCTGTGTGGAGTTTCTCATGTACTTGTACTCGTGTCGGCTCTTTTGCGCTTAGCAGAATTTATCCTCAACAACCGTACGTCTCTTGACCCAGAGGTGCCCCTTTTTCCCAGATGACCGATGTTTTAAGATTGTCTTGGTCCTGCTTTTGAACCTGGTCTCCTTGCCTCTAATTAAGCGCTGCTGAAAATGTCTGGGTAACCTCAAATGAAGAACAGTGTGCCGTCACAATCTCACACCTGAATTGTTTTTTTTCGGACTCCAGCATGCCTTGAGGTGACTCGGCGATTTAATACCCCGTTCCCTTCGTTGTCATTTCCACCGACTGTTCGTCGGTGCCATACACCTGTTACCAAGCGTTCTTTTGGTGGCTGAGAGATGCTTTGTTCGCCACTCGTTCGTCAACCAGTTGCGCCGCGGGGGCTTCTAACTCGGCAAAGACGCCCCCCTCCAGATCCCTGATTCTTCAGCCTCGTGACCCAAACTTTTGGCGGCGAACAATTTCCCTAAAGTTTTCTGTGGATGATCAATTTGCGTTCTGAGAACGTTGCACCGTCCGTCTCCCCGTTTTCCTGACCCCCCTCAATTTATCCCTTTAAAATCCCACAAGAACCTTGCCATACTCGGATTATCCCTGATTTCCCGTTGAAAAGATGATCTTTCCTTTTCGACCTTATTTTAGTTGCAATTGCACTCCTCAATCTCAGAATCTCTTTTACGTCCTGCACTTTACGAGGCCCCTTCTGCTCTTGGCCCGATCACGGACTTTCAGTTTATTGAGCCCACAGACCATTCCTTCCCACGTGCCATCGTTGATGTAACCTGTTGTTTGCTAATTCACATGAGAGAATTCAACGCAAAGCCAGCTGCGCCCCCTTCCCCCGCTGTCCGCCATCACTCCCCCATCCTTGACTTTGTTGCAACCATCTTGTGGATGATGACTTAATTCTTCCTCGATGATCACCCGCCCGATTTCCTCTAGCAGGTAGAGAGGGATATAGCCTTATCCGGTTGTTGGCTTTCATTTTTCGGCGCCAGTGTATTGAAAGGTCGTCTGCCCCCATCCCTTGCCCCGCTGTCACGACTCGTCTTCAGACATTCTCTCGCCGGGAGACCGTTGATCTTGATTCGAAGCAGCCCCATTGCTTGCAAATGACCCGTTCTTCGTGATTTCTCGCAACCGTTCCCCCTTGCCGTTCCGATGGACAATGCACTTTTGACGACTTCAAAAGGATCTCCTTTGACGTCTGCCGTCAAATTAGTTTTTTTCTCGAGTTACCTAATGATCGCTTGATTTGTAGTCTGAATAGCCACAATTATAAATGTCCTGACCCAGTGCCGTTTTTTCTCCTGCTGGCATCCAAGGAATTGTTAACATCCAACCTCTGTGTGGTTGTACTAGATCACTCGGAGATCTTTCCCACCCCCCCCCTCTATTGACGGAACTGCTCCGTGCCCTATGTTGGGTCCGGGCAGCCCCTTTTTATTGATGGTTACGTAATGGCTTACTTTCCCTGTCCTGCTGATCCGTGGTAGTCCAACCCTTATACCCCCCCCCTCCTGTGGGGGTAGGTGTTCTCAGCATTCCCCTCTTGGCGTTTGAGCATCTTGCTTGCGGTTCCCTCTGGTTTTTACGAGGAGTCCTTTCAGTTCGTCAGGCCCAATTTCAAGTCCCCCCTCGTTTGACCGGCTTTCTGCGAGCCGTGCGTTGGCGATTTTCCTTGCCTTTGTAATTTGACCCCATCGAGATTTCTCTTCCCATGTATGGCCCAAGCGAACAATGTGGTGTTGACCGGCTGCCCTTGAAGCGCCGTTTACACCAGTTTGCCTTTCTTTCCCAATCCCCTTCGGCAGCCTAAGGGTGGTCATCGATACGCCTTTTTTAACCTCGGCCTTGTCGTTTTTTCATTTGGTGAAGCGTTGTCGTAGGCTCCGGCCAAGCGCCCACCATCAAGGCTCTCGCACTTGTTTGAAAGGGGTGGTCCTCGAAAACCTTTCCGGATTAGTTGCTCCAGCCGCCCCTTTGTAGTGCCGCCACGATCCCCGCGTTGCGATTTGAAATCTTGCCTTTCTTGATTTTCCCGAAGTTGTTACCCTTTTTGGGATCGTTGCCCCAACGTGCCCCGAGAACCATCCTGGGCTTGCCGTCTCGCCTTTTGTAAATTCTTCTTTGATGGTCTTTGAGCCCCCCCAAGACATCGAGGTGACAGTCGGCCTTGATGATTCTCCTCCTGGATCCAAAGAATGACCCGTTAAATGATGTTCCTTCAACGGACCCCCCCTTTTGTCTTATGCCCCGAGATCCTTCACATTAGGGGACACTGCGGAGAGCTTTTGCCCTCCTTATAGAAGACGGGAGTGACCCCCGTTCCTCGCAGATGTGATATACCGTCGCTGACAGACCTGGGCTAAAG
>Ga0179591_1335429_pt1 | contig 18485 bp, 17 predicted proteins | sample CZOMad2_1_08_16f_FD_182891 | JGI IMG/M metagenome (GOLD analysis project Ga0179591, IMG submission 182891) | Vadose zone soil fungal communities from Angelo Coast Range Reserve, California, USA - CZOMad2_1_08_16fungal (PacBio error correction) | ecosystem: Environmental > Terrestrial > Soil >... | reverse complement strand
AGGTTTGGCCCAGTTCCCCCCCCCGGTAGACGATTGCCTCTCTCCCCTCTACACGGGACTCCCGTGAGGACCACCCCCCATCGCCTTTCAGCCTCCTTTAGTATTGCCCCCACAATACCAATTTGGAGTTTGTGACCGTTTTGACCCAACCGTTTAGTTATTCCCCCCCCCTTTCTGCTGGTAGATGTCCTGTTTAATTGGATAGATCTATTTTTGTCCGAGGACCCCGTGATGACCCTTCTCCCGGGCCGCATCTTCAAAACCAACTCATATCCCTCTTCCTTTCCTCAGCCAAGGATGGCAAGCCCTTCCTGTTTTTCAGACCAGCACACTCGGTGAAATGCTTTAACCCTGTTTCCCGGTGAAACCCCGCTCCATATCAAGTCCCCTCTTAGCTTTTGCTCCCCTGACTCTACCCTGATAATTCAGATCTTCGATGCTTTCCCGTAATCATTCCCTCCCTCATGTTGCACCTTTTTCTTTTATCCCCCTCCCCTCCTTTCCTCTTTCACCCTGATGAATGATGAGAATCCAATGCGTAATTCCCATCGGTAGCACTTATCGAAGATTCTCCGTCAGGACGTTCCCCCAATTCCACCCATATTTCTTTTCACCTTCCCCATACCTTTCCTTTATATAATGCTTTTCCTCATACTCAAAGTACGTGTTTAGTTTCGCCTGGGTGGCCTTTCGTTTTTTCCCGCCTTTCCCATTTCCTTCTTTCCTCCTGTAATTAATTGTTCAGATAGGTGATAGTTGTTTATAATGCCTTCTGTGGTTCAGAGGCCATTAATACTCGTAGAAACTTTACCTCATCGGAGTTGTCGGATTTATTCTCTCCCTATCCTAAGCTACATTTATTCTGTGGGCCCTGTGCTAAGTTTTACCATACCGGCTCTTTTTCCTGTCTTTCTATTATGGTGTTATCTTCGGACGTCTGCTTTTCAACTTGTTTCCCGAATTTTGACCCCCTTCTATCCCTTACGCGCAATTGGCGTACGCCCGAAAGAGGTTACGACCTGCAGACGATGTTTTGTGCCCCCACCCCCTGTGTTTAATACAGGCATTCCTCCAGTCTTTGTTTTCCCGTTGTTTCTATTATAGGCGACGTGTTGGAAGTGATTTTCTTTCTGTTGATAAGTCTGCTATCGTCTGACCTGTTTCACTACCGGCTCCTCTCAAACACGGGGCTTCGCAATTAAACGTCCGCCTCCCCTCAACGTTGTGGTTCCTATTATAGAAGTGTTGAAAGTCACCCTACCGAGTCTTTTTGTTCACTCCTTTTTTGGCTCTGTACGTTTTTTTTTGAGTAGACTTGTGGTTTCCTGCTTTGGGTTTTTTTACGCTCCGGGGCTTCCCAGCAGTCTATAATCCCCAAAGTCTTTTCTGTGAGATTGTTGAGTTAACGTTTATCGACTCACCTCCACCCACCACAATTCCCCTCTATTCCCCTTCCTTTTGCTTCACTCTAGTAGACGATGGCTTAATTCCCATGCGCGTGTCCTTGAACTTTCCGCGCCGAGTCTTTTTTTTCTAGTCATCCCTTGATCGAATCTCCTTTTCCTCCTCGTCTGCCTCCCTCTCCCTCTCTCCCTGTAATTCACCTTTCCCCAGATGTCCGGCTATATTTTTTTCCTCAGAGCCCAGTTCGAGCATTTTCTCAGTCCCCGGTCCTCCTTTACTTGCCCATCCCCCGCTTGCTGCAGGAAATGCCCGCTTCCCCCCGAACTAGCGCTCTTCCTTTGAGCCGTATGTGCGGTTTTCGTCCTCTTATGAGAGGATGAAATTTATGTCCCGCGCACCTTTCCTTTGTCACACCTTCCTCTCTCCGTCCTTCTTTCCTTCCTCTTCTCTGCGTACTCTGTGAGTGTTGAGAGTTTTTCAAACTGTTTTTTTTTTTCCTAAGCTGCTGTTTCCTTCCCGGTCGAAGCCTTACTGGTGACGACTTCTCTTTACTGAAGGTACTATTATCCTAGCTTCTCATCTATGCCACAGTCCTTTTTCTCCGTAGCTTGGTTTTTTTTCGAGTACGCGCTTTTCCTTCATCGCGTTGCTTTTCTGAGTTGAATTCATTTGCCTTGCCTTTTAATGTTGGGTTTTTTTCCTCCGGGACTTCGGTCTTTTTCTCAAGCGGTACCCCCCTAATTCCATCTGAATTTTCGTGTTCCAGCCAGCCTTTCTTAGGATTGTATCTTCTGGCCAGAGGTTTTCCCCCTATACGTGAACCGCTCTTCGAAAAGTTTATACCCCCCCCCCCCCCCCATTCAACCCTCCTCCGGTTTGTCGACTCACGGATTCCCCTCTCCTCCGGGGCTTTGAGAGCATCCCTCCTTTCAGGGTGCCGCCCTTTGAGATTTTTTCTTTCCAGGTACGCCTTTTTTTTGATTCAGGGAGATCTTTCTCCTTGATCGAAGGTCATCTTGACTCTGTCGTTCTAACCCCTCCCTCCCCTCTAGACGCTTCTTATAGCCCTTTTAGGAGAGATGTAATTTTACCTTTTTCTTTCCTTCCAGTTTCGACCTTGTTGCTAACCTGCAGACTTCTTTTTTTCGGTAGTTTCCTAACTTGTTCGAACCATCTAGTCTACTTCTCACACCCGCTCCCCCTCATTTCAAGGTAGAAGATGGGACTTCTTTCTCAGCCTCCCCTCAGTAACACAGTTTTTGCTACTGCGCCTGTCCTTTCCCCCTGTTCTTATCATTATAGACACAGAAAACCCCCTGTTTTCCGTCGGTACTCTGATTCAGCTGTTACGAATAGGGCGTTGGCGGTCTCCCAACAATCTCTAGGACGGCGTCTGAAGCAGCTCCCTGCAAAGACCCTTTCTTGTGTTTTTTCCCAATTCCCTCTCGGGTCAGTCTCCTGTCTCCTTTGGCCTTTGTTAAATTTAGGACCCCCCAGTTCGACCCCTCGTTTAATTCACTTTCTTTTAGGTAAACCTCTTGTTTCTTTCTGCTGAAAGCCCTAGTGTGACTGCTTCCCCCCCGGTTCCCCTTTGCGGTTTTCTGGACCGGGACTCAGCGCTTTCACTACCCTTACTTATAAGAAAAGGAAGGTCCGAGGTTTCTTGTTTGCTCTCGGTTTCCGTGCTCGATTTGATTGCTCGTTTCTCATGAGATATTTCTCAGATTGTTTCCTTCTGACATACCCCTTCTCGAAGCGTCGCCGGATATTTTTCGCCCGACTTCTGGTCACTCGTAGTAGAAAAGACCCGTATCTTTGAGAACCGATGAGAGCATTTCTAGGGGAAAGTAAAGTCGCTTTTGGGCGGTTGTTTTTCTTCTGAGCGAGGAAAATGCCCCCTAGTTGCATTTAACTTCCCTCTTCTTTATCTATTTTTTTTTCTCTCCTAGTTGTTCTTGTAGGCCCTCAGATTGTCTTACGCGATTTTATTAATCGACTAAACGTCCCCGACAACCTAGGACCTTTTCGCCAGACTCCGTCTCTCCATCCCCCTTCGTGATGTCTAGAAATAAACTTCACTCTTCTCTCCGCGCCACGCCCCCACCTTCACGCCGATTCTCCCAGCCAGGAGAAATCCTTATACTTACCGCTATTTCTGCGCTGGGCGCCTCCCGACCGCTGGTTTTCCTTAGTTCCGGCCTACTGAACATTGAGAAGCAAGCCCGATCGCCACCCACAAGCCCCACCGACTACTTGAACCTGACTGTTAATAATTCTTCCCAGCTGTGTTTGGGTCCTTTGCCGTCTGGCTCTCTCACCAACCCCCCCCCCGGCTGAAAGTTAAACACGAGTCCATAACGTCTCCCTGCTTCCCCGACAAAGCCCGCTTCTTACCAGACATGCTGAGAATAGATCTCTTGGGTACCGTCTAAAATAAAGGAGAATTCCTCCTCCTCTACTAGGTTAAGGTAGTCGGTGAGTACCCTGTTTTGAGGAATTGAGCTCCTCAGCTACCGCTGGTTTTCTCCCGTTACAACCCTTTCACATTTAGAAACCACCTGCTATTTTATCCCGTCGAATATGATGGTTTCGATTCCCGGAGCTTTTTCATCCGCACTCGTTTTCCCCCTTAGCATTTACACTATCTCGTTGATTTTTGTGACTCTGGCCCGGTAAGAGGCCCTGAGAGTGCCTTACCCTTCCCCGCGTCAGACGGTTAGCGTTGGCCCCGAGAGCCCTTCTTCCCTGAGACATTTCGACTTCCGTTACATCTGACCCTCCCTGAGAACCTTCTAGTATTGAAGCTCAGACGGGTTTTTTCCGACTTTTTTTGTAAGGATGTATTCCTTCCATCTTTGTCTTTCCCATCTAGGGAGGAATACAGTATCGCGATGACCTGCTTTCCCCTGAGCAGACTTGATGTCAGAGAGCGCTCCCTTCCCGTCTACCTCTACCCCCTGCCCAACCAGGGTTTCAGCCAACTCTCCCCCTTGCTTGTGGTCTTGCCCTCCCAGTCTCCTCGATCATGCCGGGGATTAGCCCTTTTCCTCTCTTTATTAAGGAATCATGTAAGGTACCTCCGGAAGCGATTCCCGAGCTCTCCCATGAATCCCAAACTTTTCCCATCAGTCTTTTTGTACGATAATGAAGAAGAATCACCCACCTTCCCCGAGTCCGCTTATTCGCGCAGCGGTCCCGAACGTAAACTTTTTGCCAGTCTCCCCTTCCCCTCCCTGAGAAGCCATAGTCCCCCCCCATTTCGCCTCTGGCACACACTCGATAGGGAGACGCTGATTGACCTCTTTTCAGTGTCTCCCGGACCTCGTCCCGTTACGAATTGTTTACATTTCCTCCTCGGCTATCTCCAAGTTCGTCCAGAACTGAGCACCCCCCGTTTCAGTCCCAGCTAGCTCGATTTCCTAGTTCTTCCCAAGCTCATTTTCAGTGACAGTGAATAATCTCAAGATTCTAGTAGGTTAATCCGCTTACTCACCCACATTCAGACCTCTCTGGACCTTACATTGATTCTCCTCATGTTCTCTGACTTGGTTGGACTTTTTCTCGTTCCTCTCCCCCCTCTCTTTTCCTCCCTTTTTTGTTTCTTTTCCGAAATAAAAATTCAGAGCTTCGATTTACTCGTAAACTATGGGCCGATGATTGAGCCAATCCCCTCTTCATCCTCTTCCTGAGCTCTTTTAACTGTTAGATAATGGAGGACTTGAATCCTTCTCTCGTGCTTCTTCCAGGTCTAACCCCGCTTCATCTACGGCTTTCACCCGTCCCATTCCTTTCACATCTTCCTAGAGATTTAGCTTCGCCCCACCGGATTACCTGCCTTCCCCTGTCCAAGATCTCTTCTTTTTCATGCCCACAGGATGATTCAGCTTTAGTGCGTACTCTCGGGACCTTTCTTCCAAAGCCAACTTATGACGGGGAGGCTCTTTAGTAGTCATTTCCCCCATGCTGCTTTCCGCCAACTGGCTTACTCCCCAAAGCCCTCATACACTTCCTACTCCCCACACCTCCTACGGCCGAGAGTCAGTTCCTCTTCTTTCAACAATTCATAGACTTCCAGTCTGAAAGTTTGATGTTACTCACCTCACCTTTACAAGTTCTAGAAGTCAGCTACGAGCAGCCCCCTTCTGTCCGCCTCCCCCCCTTTCCGGCGCGACTCCGGGGTGTTTATCGCGGTGATTCTACCTTTCCCGCTCGCTAGTAATCACAATCTCCCCCCGTGCGACTCCCCTCGCTTCGCTGTGAGGCTCCCCCCCATGAAACCTCCCTCCCCTCTTGGAGTTTGACTTTTCGGTCCCCCCCTTCGGGATCAACATCGTCTTATGTGGGTTCCTTGCTCTTTCTGTATAAGCCCTTTTCTGTAGACTGAGAGGACCTTTTTGAAGTTTGGACCCTTTTTCCCTCCGTAACCCCCCTTCCCCCCCTTATCATTTTTCCAGGGGGAAACGATGTGGGATAGAACCTTCGGCTTTTTTCTACTTCCGCCTCCCCCCTCCGAAATAGGAGTTGTTCGTGATGCGCCGCTCTGAAAACTCCCTGCTTTAGGCGTGATCCTCCAGGGGGAAGGTTTCGCGCCACGAAGGCTTATTACCTGCTCCTCCCCCTTTTCTCGCACAGAAAGAGGTCAGTTCAGTTATGATGCCCCCATTCCCCTATTCCTTCCCCCCTCCGGTCAGTCCCCGAGCGCGCCGAAGAGTTGACAAGCCATCTCTCTATATTCACTTAAGTGTGTGATCTCTCTTTCTTCCGAGTTACTTAATTAGTTATTCCCTCCCTTTTTCCTCCGGCGGGGAGAGTACCTCCCCCTAGAGGTGGCCACGAATCCTTGTGAGTAGGGTGCTTTTCGCTCTTCGGGGCGATAGGCTGGACCCGCTGTCTGCTGGCCTTCACAGTCGTCGGACTCACCAATCATTCCAGGTTCTTTTAGCCCTGCCCTCTTAAGAGCCTCCCCCTCTCCGGTGATATGGATGAGACAGTCTAAAGCTGGTTTTTTTTTAACCCCATGGCTTTTTTTTCCTGATGATTTTTAGGCCGTCTTAGCTTTGTCCCTGCGGATCCCCTGCCTTCTCCTTTCCCCATCCAGTGTTATCCCTTCGTCTCGCCCTTCCTCGTAGCCACTTTAAAGGCCCTCACGAAGTTACTTCATTTTTGTTCAACCGCATTGGTAATATAGTCGTTCTTTTTTTCCGATTTTTGTAATCCTCTCCCGACGATTCCTCCTTGTCTCGGCAAGTGTTGCTTTTGGAGATAATCTCCCCCGTGCCCTATTAAACGGTCTACCTGGTAGTCGACAAGGGAACCTTTTGAGTTTTTTATCGTCCCCTAGGCCTGGTGCCTTTTTTCCCTTTTACGTTCACTCGTCGATCATGGGCGTATGTCTTCCCCTCCTTTCTTGATCCTTCCTTTCCTCGTCCGGGTTCGTGAGTTACCCCCTTCCCCCTTAAGTATTTTTTTCTACCCCGTTATCCCCCTTATTGCTCAGTTCAATTCTTTTCTTCCTGATCGACTCCTCCCTCCGGGAGACTGCGATAATTTCGGCCTTTTTCCTCTTCTTGGAGATAATGAAATAGGGACTCCGTAGATAGTTTTTTTTTTTTTTCAGTCCGAAGGTATAGTCCTTCCTGACGATCGAGGCTCTCTTATGCGATGGTAGCGGCTCCCCCAGTTCCTCTCTCATGTCCCTGGACGACTCTCTCCTTATTAACTCTATTAACTGGCCCTGATATACTTGCCCCCTGTCAGATCCCATTTTCGTTCCCCCGACCTGATGGCTTTCTGCCGATTACAATGCCGACCCCTTCTACCTATCCTATCTCTATCATGGATCCTTAGTAGTTAAGTCCCCTTCTACGGTAGGATTGTCGGATCTCAGTTACACGGAGATAAGCATCTTGTTCTCTCCGCCCCTGTAGAGCTAATATGGACTACCCCTCAGTTTTGAGAGATCCGTCTGGTTTCTTGATGTCACAGCGTCTAAGACCCCCTGCTCCATTTGTTGACGAGAGTGATCCTTTTTCCCGAGGATGATAGAAATTCGGCTTCTCTTTCTAAGACTTTTCCTACTTGAGAATTTGGTTGATCCCTTCTGAACCAGCGCGCGACCCAATCTGCTGGAGTTTGTACGGATGAGACGATCCTCTCCTAGTCCTCTTTTCGGGAGAGGCAGGATAGAGTTTCCAGCCAGTCCCACCCCCCGGTTCAAGTTTTGCGGACCGGTGGTATCTGCTCGTAGTTCCTTCTTGAGATTAATACACATATCTGGAAACTCTCTTCCTAAAGTCAATAATAACGAACCGGATATTTCTTTTTTTCCCCTAATGGCCTTCCCCCCCCTCAGTGTGTTTGAATTCCACCCTTCTTTTGCTCTTTTGCCTATTTGACTTGAGCGTGAGAGGACAGGGATTATTTCTTCCCATCCCCCAGAGTAATTTCCCTACCCCCCCCCCCGTTGGCTACACCCCGCCTCGAGTTTTCTAGCACGAGTGCTCTTCCTCCTCAGTTACTTTCCCCATTTCTATCCCATCCAAAAGTCGTAGACTACCCGAGGCCCCCAGGATACCCCGTCAAACGCACCCCCCCCTTCTGTTCCTAGTACTCTCGTGCCCTTTCTCTCGGTAATAGACATCGTACCTATCCTCCCCTCCCTCTGCCTTAATCTTTTTCTTCTATCAGGGATTGAATATTGGTTAGTAAGAGCAGTTAGTCATCGGGCCCCCTTTTCACCGGAGTACACCACCTTCCTCGGGTAGAACCCCATTCCTAAGTTTGACGCATCTACTCCAACTAGGGATAGAATTATCTTCTTTCTTATAATATGGCTGAGTTTCGACTATTCGACAGCATTTCAGAATTGACCCTCTCTCTTGAGTTTTCTTTTCCGTGAGTGGAATTCGTTTAGACTTTGATTTGTTATCAGTTGCCCCGACACTGCAGCGATGGAACCCAGACTTTCTTCGTCAACACTCCAGGGACCCGTGATGTCCCCTCTCTTCTGGTGTTTTTTGTTTCTTGTTAGTTCTGAGCTCTTTAAATATTCTCGCTCCCGTCTTAGTCTCCTTGGAAAGCGGCAATTTCGTATTCAAAGCCGTCCTTTCCCCTTTCTGTTCAGCAACTATGGCTTTTACCGACACTCTACTTTCAGTGTTTTGAGCCCCCCCTCCCCCTCATCATATCTCGATAGAAACTTAACTAGGTCTTTTTTTCCTCTTTCGTCTCTGACCACATGCCTCTCTCCTTTCCCGCTATTAATACTTCACTTTTCTATATTCCCTAAGGGCCCTGCGCCGGCTTATTTCCGACGCAATGACAACCCCTACCCAGCTGATTTTCTTGCGTCGACTTAGGTGAAAACAGTTCCTCCGATTTGCCCAGACTTCTCCCCTCCCCTCCATGTCTCTAACTGCCTCATGACAGTCCGCGACACAATTGGTTATTCCCTTGACGCAATTGGAGTTTCTTTCCAGAAAGTCAAGCTTACGGCCTTCCTCACAGTATCCCCACACTCTCATCCACAAAAGCAACTCTTGCGCCTCCCTTTTCCCCCACAAGCTTAGCCCCCGAGTTACTTTTCGTGTGCATCTCCTTCTGTAAGCCAAAGCCTGAGTCAGTCCGAAGTCCCCCCGTCGCAGGTAAATTTCCACAGCCCTGACCCTAGGTTTCCCGCCAAGGCTCGTGCTGTGCATAGCAAGTGTTTCCAGACCCCTGAGTAGAAGACCATTCTAGACCCGCTGCAATCGATTTGTGAAGGCAGATTCCTCTTGAAATCCGGCTACAGTTCCCTTTCCCAAAATTCCCCTCTTCGGAAATTTACTTCGGTCCCTGCTCGAGTTGTCGGAAGGATCCTGCATCTCCCCCCCTCTGCCTTATCGGGATCGCTTATGACTCTGGAGTCGAGGACTCGGTCAATATTCAACTCTATTTCCCCCCCCCCCCCCAACTGTTAGATGACCGATGAGCAATTTCTTTGTAGTCTTACTCGTTTCCCTCCATCTGTCTCCCCCTTCTATGTCATTTTCCGATGTAGAAGAGGAGATCTAATCCCCCCTTTCTATAAATTCTCCCTTATTTTCTTCTCTTTGAGCCCCGACGCTCCGAGGACCTATTCGACCCCCTTGTAGCTCTATCACCTATATGAGAGTGACCGAGGACCTCTCCCTAGAACTCGCCCCCCCCCGTAGTACGATTCCTTCCCTCAACCTGTTGGACTTGAGAGCCTTTTTGATTTTTTCAAGGTTTGAGCCCTTTCTACGCCGAGCGTTCAGTCGGTCTTTTGCCGGTCAGCCCAGCAGACCCCTTATTAAACCTTAACCCCTCCCTGAGGAGAGGATCCTTTAGACCGACCGCCCCCTTCTCCTCCAGATTTCTTCTATGGACCAGTCTCCCGAATCCCTAGCCGAAGCTTGTATTTGGCAAAAGAGGAGAACCCTCCCTCAACAAAAGGTACATTTTTAAACTCTGGAAGCTCCCTAGTCCCAAGCCCTCCCCGTTTCAAGCGTAGCATGCTTACACCGATCTCCACCCAACTTCCTCATTGATTTATTACTAACCCTTTCCTCTCGGCGAAGAGGCCAAAAATATGACATTTCTTAAACACTCCTTTTCTCCCTTCTGATAGCCTTTCTAGAGTTCACGTTTCACCTTCCCCCTCTTAGTCTTTGGATTTTTCCCGTCTGAAGGACAAGCTCTCCCTCGGCAGCCTACCCCCTTACCCTGGCCCTCCCGAGGTTCCATACCATCTGCCGAAACGATTGATTTTGTCTTCAAAGTTACCTAGATAAACTAGGTGTCCCCTCCCCCCACAAACCACCAGCTTCAAGCAGCAACTGATTCCCGATGTGACAGAGGGCTCTGTTCTCCTAGTTTCGTCTCCTCCCTTCTCTATGGTGACTAAATGCCCTTCCTAACTTCTCCTCCTCTCACGTCGACTCATCTACTTTTCTTTTCGGACATTTACGATTTCTCCCCTCGGCAACCCCCCTCTTCTTCAGGAAGGAAAGCGTCCTATCTAGGGCCTCCCCAGTTCTTCTTATACGAAGTAGTACGAGTCGATACCCTCTTTTTTCCTAAACTATTTACTGATCTCCAAGCCCCAATTCTTACTGTACACCTGATGAGTTTCAAAAAAACCAACCCCTTCCTTCATTCATCAACCTCCTCACAAGCCTGACCCTAACCCACAGAGCACTCCTTCTCTTGTAGTTTCCCCCCAGCCCCCCATTATCCCAAAAGTATTGGTTACCCTTTTCTTCTCTCCCCCAGTGTCCCACCTAGTAGAATCTTGGATGTTGTCCTGATGCATACAGTGGAGGCCCCCACTCTGTTTCTTTTCATCAAGTCTTCCTCGCATAATTAGAAGATTCCTTGATGCTTTCCCCCTCCCCCTTCCCTAACCACTTTGCAGATCCCCCATTTCTAAGTTTTAGCCTGCGAGTTCCCCCCCCACTTAACCAACGTCCCTCCCTCTTCTCTCGCGGGTGAACCCAAACCAATCTTCTATGTCGGCTTATGTTACGAAACCCCTTCAGATTTCTCGAGAATGTCCCCCTCCTGCCCCATTGCGACCTTCGCCCCGCCGGACAACCAGTGATCTAACTCTTTCCAATCATTGAACCCCCCTTCTTTTCCCCCTATGCTTTCAGTTCCCCTACATAGGCTGCTCCTAAACCTTTCTATCCCCCTCCTCCTACATGAGGAGACCCCTCACAAGGACCCTGCCTCTGTTGTGAGCCCCCTCCCTTCTTCTGGACTTTCAGCACATCTTAAACTTCTCTTCCAGCAGTCGTACTTTTGAGCCCCCTTCCTCGATGCTCTTTCTGTCTCTACCCCCTTCCACTCCACGTTAGGATGGCAGCGTCCTTTCAAAGATGAAACTAACATAATTTTTTTTTTCTTCCAAGAATAGACGTTCAAAGGTGACTTTAGGTAGCTTCCTTTTCCCCTCTCCAAATAGAATTTTTCCCCCGAACTTTTCGTTTTTCTCGCTCGGGATATACTGCCTAGATCTTCCCCCAATCGTCGACACCCAGCCCCTCTCCCCTTCCTTTTTAGGGCTTAAGACAGGGGTTGTTTGCTTTAGGTTTCTTCCTACCCTGTTCTATTCCCCCCCCTCTGGTGCCTTTCTCCCATATCGGAAGGATGATAGTTATATTTCCTTTTTGAGGGCAATTTTTTAAATAATAGAAAATAGTACCCTAATCCCCCCCCCCCCCCAGTTCTTCCTTGTGAATCCAGTTCCTACTTCCTCGAGTTGCAACTTCGATGTTTGTTAATCCCTCCCTCCCCCTCTTTACCAAGGAGGGGTAAGATGAGCTTCCTCTTGGCCTTCCCCCCCTTTTTTATGTTCAGTTTTTGTTCTGGAGAGTAATAGGAATTTTTCCCGGAGTCTTTCTGGATCTTCCTAAAACTTGTTTTTAAGACGAAGAATTTTTCTCTATTTTTCCCTCCCTTCTACATAGAGTTCCCTTTCTTCCTCCCACCCTTCATCACTCTCTCTCATGTTCTTTAAAGATTAGGATATAGTCTTTATATTTGGGTCTCTTTCTCATGTAGTGATTTGTCTCCTTGATAAATCTACAAGTATCCTAACCCTTCCTCCTTTTGATTGTGAGCCTCCTCCTTCTTTCTCCCGATTCTCTTCTCTAAGTATTACAGTAACCCTCTATTACGTCTTTCTCTCTTCCCTGGTGATAAGGCCAGATCCCTCCATGACCGACTTAATCTTCGGTCTATCTCCTCCTTTCTCCTTCTCCTTGCAGATAGAGGGATCACTCTTTCTGCTTCTTCTATTATAGTTGCCCCTTCACTCTCCCGACGAAGGACTTATGTTTTATTTCAGATTCCCTCCTCCTGATCCCTTTTCCTTTCTTTCATATGCCTCAAAAGTGGTCTTAGTCATGTCTTCCCGTACTCTACAAATCTATTCGAGAATATCCAGAAGCAGGTGGTGATTAATCTCCTCTCTACTCTTTCTGATCTTACTTTTTCAAACGAACCTACGAATTTTCCCGGAAGTTTTTCTTCCTTTTACGAGATAGTATGTAGTGTGAGTCAGTTCTTTGCCCCTTTTTTGTGCCAGTCAATCTTTTTCCCTAGGCTTTGAACTCAGAAAGAGATTACGCCTTTCCCGATTATGAGTTATCATCTTTGTTGCCGGGATTTTACATCCTGTGTGTTTCCCTAGTAGTGTAGCTTTCTTCCCCTTTCTTTTTAACAATCGAGGTTCTCCTGCCTGAATGATCTCTACCCTTTTAAGCGTTGCTATCTGACCTTCTCCCCTCTTAGTACAAACCCCACCTCCTTTCATCCCCGGTTTTTGGAGCTCTTCGGATTACTTTCCTGCTTGAAATTCCCCGCGTTATTCTTTTTTGATCTTCTAACCATTAAAAATAGAGATGTATCTCTCCTTTGACTCCCCTCCCGGTGTTTTCATTTCTTTCCCTCCTCCTTACCCTGCCCCTTTGGATGTGCTCTGAACTTTTGACTTCCGATTTTCTGAGACACGATACCCCCGCGTTTCTGCTCCCCCCCCCCCGAAGACCACAGCTCTAACCGTTCTTCGCAATCTTTCTTTTCTCCCCCTCAATTTCCTCCACTAATCTTTCAGAGATCACTTTCTCCCTTCCCCCCCATATTTTTTCTTTTTCTCTTACCTCCTTCTCCTCCAATACGATACGTATAGAACCCTTCTCAGAATCACCCTCTTTCTTATCCTAGTAAGATTTCACTTTTTCTTTTCCCTCTCCCCCCGACCCAACTCTTCCCCCCATCTTCTCTAAGCCTCCTGGACACGTGAGTCTGACCCGTCCATGTGATAGGCGACTTTCTCCTCTATTCTTCCCTTCTTTGAGCGGGCGACCCCCTAAGAATGCTTTCTGAGATGACATACGTCTCCGTTACTGAATGTTTACTTCTAAGTATTCTAGACCTCGAGTTTTCTTAACCATAAGAGACTAAGTTCCCTCCATCTTGTCTCACCCTTCTTTGATTTCGCGTTTCCCATCCTGGGCTCTTTCCATGATAGTTCAAGTATGTGGTATCTGGTCCTCCTTCATCTATTTCCAACCTTACTAGGTGTCAGTACTGAAATGAGCCGTTTATGACGGTAGGCATTATGTTTTTTATTCTCGTTTTATCCTTTATCCTTTCATGTATTCCTTAATCTCCGATCCGGCGGAGACATTGTTAATCTTCTCTTACCTGTACTCAATTTTCCAGGTAGTAGTTGCGCATTTCTTGATAGACAGTGCTGAGGTTTTTTGTATCACCTACATTCTACTGTATTGCAGGAGATCCTAAAGTCTTTCTAGTTTGTTGGGTTAGCCGTTCAAATGCCTTCTCTATCATCGTATATATTTTTCATACTTTTTTTTGTGAGATTGTATCCGGCGGTTTAACCTCATAGATCCTCCCTGTCTTTCCACCCCTCCTCTACTGGCATATCCCGCTCTCATTCCGGCGAATTTCTTTTCTCCCAATCTCCAGTTTCCTACGAATGAAGACCTGCCCGAATTTCCACTAGTAGCGGCCCCTCGACTTTTTCCTCTTCCAATCCCTTCACATTGGGGCCTACTCAAAGGTCCTTGTTCACCCTTAGCGCTGGAAAAGAAGAGCCATTTCCACCTCTCTCAACCCCCCCTCCAAACGCCTACATTTACTGGCTATGGTTTGCTCACCTCGGTGAAGGTCTTTTCATCGCTGCCTTCCCCGTACGTTTCCGAAAACCTCACAAGAGTACGGGCCATAATTTGTCACTTCCCCGAACCTCCACATGATCTTTTATCCCCCTCCCGGCCATTCTCGCGCTCCCTAACCCTTTTTTTATAGCAGGACCGACTCTACTGATTCCACGGCCCCAGGGCGATGATCGGCTTCATTCCTTCTTTAGATTTCCCCTAGCTGTTTTCCAAAAGAACTGGACCAACCTCTACCTCGTCGATTTGGACTTTACTTTCCGATTTTTCTTCTCTGCCCGATTACCGCAGCTGTTATTTGACGGACCCGAGTTTTGTTGAATCTCCCCGCGTCTACTCGGATCTTGCTTCTTGTCTGGGGTTTAGAGATACTGGGATGATACTTTTCCTACCGGTCCAAAGTGATGAAGATCCTCTTTTGGACGACCCGTATGCGGACTACTCCATCGTGCGAGACGAGGATTGGCGGCTTAGACCCGCGTGCTTTTTTGACCTCTTGCCCTTAGATCCCCCTGCCCGATTCGCGAGTTACCCCCTGCATGAGACCTCGCAGAACCTCCTGCTGTCCAGGAAGTTCGGGGTCTGACTCCCGCCGATGAGCGACCCTCTCATGGCTTCTTTGATGCCTCTGAATGGAGCTTGGCGAGAGAACATAAGCCCTTTTTGTTTTTACAACCCTGGTCCGCAAACCTGCCCCATGAAGAGTTGTCCTATTATCGATAAGCCGCATAGCGCCGTGACTCGTTCTCGGCGAAATGACGTCATTTCCCCTTTATTGGACGCTACCGCCCCAAAACGCTTTTCGACCTTCCCCCCCCCCTGCGACTTCACCTGCTGCGGCGCCGGACTGGCCCCGTTGTGCGTCACTCTCCTGTAAAGGTAAGAGGATTTTCGAACCCTTAACAGCGGATACGGCCCAACTTTTCTTTCGCATTTTTGCACCTCATCGAGTCCAGCGAGTTTAGAGGGAGAAACGCTTCGGCAAATTCGAGCACCCCCCCCATTTTGACTGACGGCCCCCTAGTCATAGCTCTCCCCCCCTACGTCACCTTCCATAAAGTTTTGTTTTTTTGCTTTGAAGCTTCATGATGTTTCGGCCCCCCCTTTGAAGAAGTTTCCCCTTCGGGGCCGAAAGCTCGCACCGAGGAATTTATGAGCCGAGGTTGGTGTGACCTCTAGTCTTTCGCTCTTTTTTTTCGGTGCCATTCTATTTTTTTTCGGCTCATCGATCGCACTCGATCGTAGCGAGTATCTACCTGTTAGACGATCCGTTTAGCGAGGCACGGATGTCCTCTTTTACATCTTCGTCTCGAGGCCACCCTTTACCCTACAAGTCCCTTCTCCGCCTTTTCTTGCTCTACTCGTGAAGAACTTGACTGACTCAATACCATTTGAAGGACAGACGAATGGTTGATTCGTCCCCCCCATCAAATCCTACTCAATTCCCTATCCCCAGTCACGGCCGAGACGCCGTTCGCTCGTTCACGAAATGACTTCAGATGTCCTTAAGACCTTTGTGTCTCGGAACTCACCTGTTTCCGGCTTCCCCTTCCTTCCACGTTGTGGACTCTATCCGAGTGATCCCGAGTCCTTCTGATCGCCAGCATAAAGTTCCGCGCCCCATCCTTTTTCCTCCACGTCCCTCTTATGTTACCCCTTTCCACGAAGTCAGTGTGGGGACCGGTCGGCCAAACTTGTGATCAACCATCGTAGATGTCTATTCTACAATTGTTTCTTCCCTCTATCTTTTTTCCCCCCTGCGGAAAACCGACCGTCGGGCCGCTCGCCCATTTAAAGCTCATCAGCAGGCCCACACTCCCCCAATGGCATGAGAACTTTTCCTCCCCCCCAAGAGCCCCCCTTTCTTTTCTTTTTCTGAGTCTTTGCGCTACCAATCCGCCCCTTTCTTGATGAGGATGCTTCGGTTTTCTAACCGGCTCTCGCCCCGCTTCCTCCTTACACGACCTTCCTCTCCTTGTCCCTTCCTCCTTTTTCTGCGAGATGCTCTTCCGCTCCCGCCCCAACAAATTCCCCCCAGCTTTCCGAAGACGTTTTAGGGCCCACTCCCTTGTTGTTCTATTGGCCCTCCTTTTCCCCCTTTCCCTTTTTTTCTTCGAGCTCGTTTTTTCTCCCCCCTTTTTTCTTTTCCTGTCGTTCGAGGCATCACTCTGCCTGGTTCACGGGTAGGCTAATCGGGTTGCTTGCTGTTTGGCGACACATCTTCCCCGCCTCACCTCGAGTTCGAGACCTCTCCCTCTACTTTTCCTATTTAGATTTTTCTTCCCTCCCCCTTTTTTTTATCTTTTTGCTCTCATCGGTTTCTGTCAATGGTTTTTAAAGCTTTAGGATCTTATGGGGTTCCTTCGGGCCCGTTTTTCGCCGGCGGTTTCCGTTGTACACCTCTTAGGTCCCTCCCCCTCCCCTTTTTACCCACTTGAAGACAGCGAACCGATCATGTGTCTCTATGTCTCCTGTCTCCCAGCTCTTCTTTTTTTGAATCTGTGGGTATCCCCTTTCCGACGCTGCCGATGTGTCTTTGGAGGCGATGGAGAGTCATCGGATTCTGTCTTCAATCTTCTCTCTTTTCCAAAACCCTTTTCCTCAATCTTCCTAAGGGCATTATTACCTCCCGTCTCCCAGCATGTTGCCGGTCTACGCATCCCTTTCTTTCTTCCCTTTTCTTTTTTCCAGACGTCTTCTTTCAGGCCGTGCGATTGTAGCGGTTTCATGCTTTGCTTGCGTGTTTTTTGCCTCCCGGGACACTTTTCGTCTCCCTTTGATCAAAGTCCTGTGATTGGGCCCTTCAGGAGTTCTTCCTTATCTCTATAGATAGTGAGACGTCTTGATCTGTTTTCTGATAGCTTTGGATATGTCTTCCACTTCCTTCCTAGATGATACCATGATGAAGTATAGGTCTCTTCTCCTCAGGTAGATGAATCGCCGACGCCGAGGCTCTCGATTTGCTGCATACGTTATCCTTTTCCAGTCAACTCTGAAGAGAAGATGAGACTCTCATCTTTTCTCTGGACTCCACGAGCTTTGGCCCTTCATATCTTTGTGACCGAACACCCTTTCTGAGCGCTGCCGAGCGTAATCACCACCTAGCGAGATTCGGCTCTTTTTTTTTGAATGGAATCCCGACGTTTCTCTACAGGGGTGACTTGAAATAGAGACAGTTTTCTCCGCGTACCACTCCCTGGCGCTTCGGAAGCCTTGAGGCCGCCCAGCAAATTAGGCTACTTTTTTTTGCTTTTTTTTTTCTTGCACCAGGCCCTGCTTATCCTTTTCGTCCAACTGTTTGTCGTCGTCCTTCCTCTAATCTTTTTCGCCCAGAACCTGCCTTTGGGTTCGAGAAGGAGATGGCTGAGTTATGAATAGATTCCACTGCTGGCGCCAGGTCTGCCTCTTTTTTCCGCTGTTCCGTTTGCTCAGGTCGTCGCGGTCTTCCTATAGCCCAAGGAGGAGAGTTGCAGGGATGGCGCCGATGCTCTCAATCTTCGAGCTTTGGCGCACTTCGGCAGTCCCTATAGACTTCTCCTCTCCGTCAAACTCCTTCATTTTTGTCCAGTTTTCCGATTTTCTCGTTGGTTCATTTCCTTGAGCTGCAACCGACATATCGGGAAATCCTTCCCCTCTCCTGATCCCTCCCCAACTGCCCCCCCTCCCTCACGCGATGGCCCATCCTGGATCAGCCTTGAGGGGCGGGTTTCCTATCCAGAACCCCATTTGTGTGTCTGTGGAGTTCCCAGGCCAGATGTACTTCCCTTTGACGACTAGAGGTCTCTCTTCTCCCAGTTCAATTAATAGATTCTCGTAGTTCTAAAAGTCCCCTTTAGACGCGTTTCTCTCCTCTTTTCGCCCTCTGATATCCGCCTTTCGCCACAGTATGATCTTTCCCTAGAACTTGTTCTAGCTCTGTATTGTTTGTCAAGCAATTTTCCTCCTCCCCTCAGAGGATACCCTTAGCCCCCCCACGAGTACCTGCCTACGATGTCCTTCTTCTCAGATTTGAAGGAATTTTACCCTAGGTCCACCTCCCGCCCCAGGTCAAGATCTCCAAGGATCCCCGGACTCGGTCTTCTATCTGCTTAAGCTTCCGTGATCCCCCGCTTTTCCTTTCATAAGATAATTCGAATAGTCCCTCGGCGGGCCCCCAGCTAGAGTTTTCCAAAAGCAGAAGGCTCAGCAGATCCTCTCCTCCGTGGACCTCCTTTTAGAGGACGTCGTACCGGCTCCTTTGATGGCTTCCTTTAACTGCTGTCCTCGCGCATCAGGGCGAACTCGGAGAATTGCTTCGTGGTGTACCTTAGGATATGGTTCGCCTCGTTTTATCAACGTTGGTTGTTAGGAAGAAGGCAGAGAATGAAATAAGCTTCG
>Ga0179591_1160029_pt1 | contig 18486 bp, 18 predicted proteins | sample CZOMad2_1_08_16f_FD_182891 | JGI IMG/M metagenome (GOLD analysis project Ga0179591, IMG submission 182891) | Vadose zone soil fungal communities from Angelo Coast Range Reserve, California, USA - CZOMad2_1_08_16fungal (PacBio error correction) | ecosystem: Environmental > Terrestrial > Soil >... | reverse complement strand
CTCACTTTTTGACCAGTAATAGTACTTGCTCCCCCCACTGAGCCGTAGCCGATCCCCCCTTCGGCCCTTTACCGGCCATCTGCGTCCAACATCTTTTTTCTCAGCGATGGTTCTCCCCGATAGACTTTGGACAAGCTGATAATTCGTTCCTCCCTTTTCCTCTCCCCTTTTCTGTCCTTCCCGCCCTGCGGATTTCCTCCAAAAGAGTCACCAACTCCCTGAAATGCGGGCGGAGACTTGACGATTCCCTCCCCCTTTCCTTTTCTGCACGCTGTAACCCACCAAGAAACCGTTTGAACAAACCCTTTTTTGAGTTCCGGAGGTCCCTCGGTCACGACCTCCGATCTTTAACTCATCATATCGGGTCGTCTTCGCGTCAACCCCTCCGCTGCCGAATGCTTGTCATGTCGCGAAAAAGACCCCCACCCCTTTCGGCTTACTCGGACCGGCTGGGTGTCCCATACGACGGCCAATTTAAACTGCTTTGAGCGCTTTCCACCCCACATGAATCCTGTGTCCCCTCGGTAGGGTCTCCTCGGATCTGAGATCCGTAGTAGTCTCCGTTTCCGGTAGTTCTTTTGTCTGGAGGGCGATTTTGAAAGTGCATCTTTTCCCGTGCCTTGCCATCGCCTTCTTGACAAAGCGGCGCGGCCGTCGTCCCGATTTCTGCTCGAGCTTTTTGCTTGAGTAAGAACTCACTCTTTCCGTTCTTTTCACAACCTTACGCGTTTCACAATTCCGTCCCTCACCCCACTGACTAAGCGACATTCCCTACCTTTTTCTTTTCGCTGGCCCGTATCTATAATAGGCTTTCGTCCCTTTTACAGCGTCACCAAATCCCCAGACCCTTTTCCCCTCTCGTTCGTGTACTCGTGCCTTTGCACTTCCACGAAGCGAAGGTCGGGTTCTCATCTGCCCGAAGGCTTTCCTCTGGAGACTAGTGTTTTGAAGAACTTATTGGCCGCTCTTTCTCTTTCTTTCCGCGCCGTAAACGACGGCTCCCGGCAGTCTGTGTTCCGCACGAATATCGCTGTCTCGAAGAACATTCACGGCCCTCCACCCTTCCTTTTCCCCCCACACGGGTCTTATGCCATTCATCTTGTGACTGAAGAACGTACTTTTATGTCATTTTTTTACTCACTATTCAGTGAGGACTTTTTTCGGGTGAGAGGTTCGTTTGTGTTCTCTCGGCCTTCCCCCACTTCCAACTCCCGTGTTCTGTCCTCGAAGAAACACCAGGCTTTCGCACCCCCCTCCCCGTTGTTGGTGGCTCCTTCCTCAATCCCCTATTTCTTGTTCTTTCCCTGACGACACTGCCGACCTCACTGAAACGCTGAATTTTTTCGGTTCACTCCTTCCCTGCGAAAGACTTTAGAGATGGCCCTTCCCAATCCATTTCCGGCCCTCGTCACCTCTTTTTGCGAAGCATTTTTTCAATGTAATCTCTCTTCCCTATCCTCCGTCGTGTTTTCTCAGCGATCTTTTTCCCTGAACCTGTTCGCACCCCACACTCGTTCGACCAGGTAGTTCTGAGGGTGAGGAATGGCTCTATACCGTTTGAGGAGTTCAACCGTTTTTGCCACCAGTCAGGTTCAGGCCTTTCCTGATTCATTTTTTCCCCCCCCCCCCTACACCTTCTGTTGTTTTTCAAAGAGCCACCCAAAAGCTTTTTGTTATGGTGTCAACCTCCGGTTTTTTACTTCTCTGCACTCAACTTCTGTGGACGTGCAATACTTTTCTCGTCAACACCACTCCCCTTTCTACGCCTTTTTCCTCACGGGACTCCTGTTTCTGACCAGCAGAATCCAAGATTTCTTCCTTTCCCTTTCCCGTTCACCGATGGCCAGGGCAACCTACCGTTGTTTTTTCCATCGTGTGCGGCCGGACTGGTCGGACCCTTATCCTCTAGATCTTGCCGGTGCGTTCCAACGCCTATAGCGCGGCAGTTTCTTCCCCTGGCGTGCGGACATCGATTTCCAATCCTTTTCTTCCTCGCGCCGTTCTGTCGCCCGGTTCTGTCTATGTGCCGCCCGACCTCACTTTCTTCGTTGGCTGTTGCCTCGTAACCGATCTCTCGGCAATCGGTAGATGTTTTTCTCCTCTTTTAATGTACGTGAAGCACGCTTCTCAGGATACGGATCCTGACGCGACGAATGAGGGTCCGGGACTCCGTTTAGTTCCCCTCTTTCCTCCCTTGTGGTTCGTCGCAGGTGTAAACCTGGTCACTTTTTTGAACATGAAAACTTGCTTATCATTTTTTTCTTATACACCCATTCTTTAGCCCCCACGTCTTTAATATGCCGATGGTCCCTCTCCTCTTTCAATTTGCAGATTTCCAAGACGCGTCTGATAATTTAACAGAGGATCAGTCACCAAAGAAGGACTACTTATCCGACTTAAGTAGGAAGCTCCTCTTTCCCCCCTCGCTTTTTCTTCCACCTTCGGTTCACGGAAATCCTCTCAGGGCGACGTTCATTACCCTTGGAATTTCGAGTTAGCACCCCAAAGGTTCCTATACGCTTTCCCCTGTTTCCCCCCTCCGTCGACCATTGACCACTCGTGCGGAAGGCGGAGGTTCCGGTGTATTCACATTCCCCCCTGCCTAATCCGACCCCCGCAATATGATGCTCTTTTTCCCCTCGTTACCCTTTTCCCCTCCGACCTTCGTCGTGGCTGTCGCATGGCGAAACCGATTTCAAGGGTTACATCGTTTTGCCAGTGTTCACACAACTGAACGTCGATTTCTGAATCGACATGCCTACCTCCAATTTAATTGGAGGGTTACTTTTTTGTTGACCCCCATTGCTTCCTCGACTATATGTTATCTCCTTACTCCGGTTTGATTCTCCGTACAAGCTCTCCCTTCTAAATAGCCTCTCCACTCTTTTCCTGACTGATGGACGGTTCCCTGCCGTTCCTTCGATTCCTCCTTCCCCGGCATTTGGTGGTAGAAGTACTCCCGAGGCTTCCCCCAATTTCTATGCTGGTCTGACGGTTATGAGTCGGACGACAGGACACCTACTCGCAGTGTGAGTCAGGCTTATGATCTCTCCCCGCAGGGGGTTAACGCCAGCTGCCAGATGGTGATTCCCCGTTTTTCCGTGCGGCAGGTCAACCACCGTAGCTCCTTGCCTTTCTGATCCCGACAGTTTTTCCTCTAGGTTTGAGCTATGCCTAGGCCTAACACGGTCCACACGTTTCGCAGATTTCTCCTTCTCCGCACTCCCTCCCCACTATGCGTCATTTCCTGCTGAAGTGCGCTTCCTCACTTGGTGTTCCCTGGGCGCGGAAAGCTTTATTGCGATCATTTTCGATGCGTTCCCGTCTCCTTTCGCAGGCGGCCAATGGCAACATGAGTCAACGAGCGCCCTCAATTCCTTCCGCAAATGAACAACCCCCCTTTTTCCCCCAAGTTTGCCCGATGTTTTCCCTGAAGGCTCTTTAATAAACCTCCGAAAGGTTCCTTTCGCTTGTGGGTTTTTTTTCCGCTCGCTGCCTTAATCGGTCCTGGAAAAATCCCTCCTTTCTTTTTCCTTTCCCTTTCCCTTTGTCCGCTCCTGAGTGAAAGTCGAAACTCGGACAAAACACTCCGGCTGGCGATGACCCCCCAGGTATTTCATCAATTTCACGTAGCTGGGCCCTTCTCGTGTGTTTCCTTTCGGACCCTACCTTTGTCAAGCTTCAGGTGTGCGATCTCTATCCCTATATTCTTCAATAAAGATTTGCTTGAAAGCTCGGCTTGTGATTTTCCTCTCCTGGATCCGTATCCTTTTACAGCTCTTGTTATAGGAGTACTTTTTCTGCATGTTTTTGCCAATTTCAAGTAGCACTCGACGTTTCTATTCCCGCTGGCATGCCCAACCAAAAGCTCTTTTTGACGATAGCCCGCTTCCCCTTCCCCTTTTATTTGTACCTGGAATTTCTGAGACATCCTTTCGCTCCCTTCTAGTCTTCTGTAGGACTTAGTTCCGCGCTCTTGAAGTCTTTGCCGGAATTCTCCCCCCCGGTTCTCCCAACCAGAATCCCCTGTCATAATTATTTGACACACCGTGCACCGTCAGGATTATTCCAGCGCCATCCACCATCTCCTCCCCTCGCGGCCCCAATAACAGTGTTCCTTTAGTGAATGCGCGGTCCCTTACAAGAGGGAGCTCCGAGTAGCGAAATGTCTGCCCGAGAAGGGAGCTTCCTTTGAGACCTTCTCCCTCATCGTGCGCTCCCTCTGGTGGAACCCACGCACCGTTTTCTTTCGGAATGCCCTCTCTGATTCGCCTATAGTTGTCAGGCCAAGTTATTGTCGGGTCCAGGATCGGAGTTAGTCTCTTTCTGTTTGAATTTCGTCAACACCCCTATGCGTCCCCCCCATAATTCCGCCACCAACCTCCGCAAATCAACACCTTTTAAGAATCCCCTTACTACCAATGTTCTATCATTTTTTTTGAACTTTTCACGTTGAAATTTTCTCCGTTGCTTCCTTCTTGGAAGATCTCCGTTCGTTTCCGCACATTTCTTCAGCATGTTTTTTCTCATTTCGGGAATGTCTCCGATACAATCCCCTCGGAGAGATGGAGCCTTGGTGCCTTTCTTCCCACTTCTCCGGGGAACCCTTTGATTGAGAGAACATTTAGGAGCGACCCCAATTATCCCTTCTAACCGGACAAGTCTTTGTTATGCACTATCTCGCCTTCCAGAAACCTCTCGCTGTTTCCCTGACAAATTGTGACAAGCTGCCCGATGCCTCCCCGTCTTTCCACTTCGAATTTTTCCACGCCGCATTTTTAATCAAGCTACCCTCCCTTGGCTGCCACTGCGATAGGCATGTTTTGCCTGCAACTCACCTGGCAGTCATGGACCCTTGGGCATACGCCTGTGTATCTTAATTTTAATCATCCCTCAGTTGTGATAGAGATGAAAGGCGTGCGCACCCCTTGCCATTCCTCTCTGTTTTGCAGGTTTTGTTTTCACATTTCGAGCGATTTTTTGCATCCCATTTCGTCCCGCTTCTTCCCCATAGGCGGTTGATGCGTTATTTTATGAAGACGTTAGGCATTACTCTGATTTTCCCCCAGACTTTTGCGGCCCTCGGCGGTTTTTTTGAAGGCGCAGACTTTTTCCAGAGTCCCCCCCCCGTCCGTCTTTGTTCAGGTCGCCAGGATGACGGTCCCTCTCCACAAGATTTTCTACTGCATTCCTCGAATGTTCCCGGCAATTGACCCTACCAGACGTTCATTTTTTGTCTTTGCTGGATAGCCCGGTCAATGTCCATGGGCGCTCTCCAATGTCCCCCGCACATGGAGACCAGAAGCTTTTTTATAGTTTTTCCTTTTCCCTGGCGGTTTTTTCCCTGCACCTTGAAAAAGTTCAGCTCTCGAACAGGTCGGCGCGGACTGGATTTTTCCCTTTCCTTCTTCGGTCGGTTTGTGGCGGCGTTTAGTTCTCGAATCTCAATTTCCTAAACAAAATTTTATTTTTGCCTGTTGCTCTAATCCAGGGATCGCCTCAGCGCTCCTTGTTTTTCTTTCAATCCTTTTTTATGTCCCCCTCGATGCCTTACTCTTCTCGATTTCCTCCCGGAAAACGGTGCCGTGTGTTCCCATTCCTACCGCGCGATCTTTTCTACCCCCTCGGCCGTGTCAAGCGACTTCTCGTCGGCGAACCCCCAAGTTTAGTCCTCGAGCAATCCCGTGGTGATGGCCGCGCCCCCTTCAGTCTTCCCCTCCCTTTTCTTCCTGTTTGCTTATTTTCTTCCATGGAGCGCGCGATTTCGTGACTTCCCCCGGGTGCCGCGTTTCCCCATAGCTCTTCCAGTTTTTGGTCCCGTACTAAATTTCTTAGACTCCTTCGTCATAGATTGGAACCTTCCTACAATATACTAGTCAGCCACTTCTTCTTCGCCTCCAGTCCCCCCTCCTGCGCGCATTGATCCCTTCACCTCGGAGATTCTTAGTTGTATTCAGCGCATTCGCCACCTTTCTAATTGATTTGACCATTCGCTGCTCAAGATCCCCCCCGCGCTTGGAAAACTTTAGGCTCGGAGAGCAGGCTCAAAGCCTCTGCTTTCCCCCCTCTTCCCCCTTTCTGTCTTACGAGTTCCTCTCCCGATCTAGTCTGCAACCTTCTCTTTCCACGGTAGGGTCGACTTTTACACACCGCTGTTTATTCTTTCCCCTGCTCTTCCCGAACTGAGAGAACTGGGAATATCCCATCCCCCCTAAGAATTCTGTTTTGTCCTCTTTCTTCGCCCCCCCCTCTTCGGAACCTCTGAACGAACGAAACGAGATTTTTTGCCCACTCTTCCGGCTCCTCCACCCCAACAAAGTTTTCTTCGCCACGCTCCGGGAGGATCTTCTGCTTGACAATCGTCTTCATACAGGTCCCCTGGTTCGGTTTTTCTGACCCCGGTTGTTTATTCCAGTTCGAGTCCTCAGATTGAGGCGATTTATATGTTGATTTTTTACGACTGGCTTTTCTTTTTGTGAAGAAATCGTCCCCTTCTATAGTCGGCCTCTCTCCCCCCCTTTGTCCCCTTCCCACCATGCGTTCTGACTCCACTTACCTGATACAGCCGTTTGTTTCTTTTAGGAGGGGCAGCTGTTTCCCAGATGTCGACTTTTCCTTTCCAGAGGCATCTCGCAAACCCCCGATTCGAAACCTCCATCGCGCCGAAATGCGATCGCCGCTCCCCCAGGTTTTTACTTCAGCAAGGACGGAATCCCCCAGTCGGCGTTCTGATACCCCCCCATCTTCCTCTTTCCTTCATCGTCTTTGCGCACACTGATTTACGTGGAATGTAGTTTCCCGCAGACCGGCCTTTGCGGGCGCACCTTCTTTTAATTCACGTAGTACTTGACCCACCACGATGCCGTCGACCTTCCCTCCCTCGGCCGCCGTTCCTTCCTCGTGCCGCACAAAATCTTTTGGTCTCGCGATGGCTCAGATCGGTTGAAAAGCCTACCCCCCCCCCTTCCTTTCCGGTAGTGAACCACTTCGAGTCTACTTTGCAGACCCTGTGAGTCGCCCCCCCCCCCTTTCGTCCCTTCCCATTTTGCCCATTCTGCGTGTTCCCCGACTTCCCCGATCACGACCGACATTTCCCGTTATTGACACGCTGTAACCCACCCTTGACTCCTTTTTGATCAATAGGACACCCTCAAACGTCCCGAGTTACGGCGTCCGCGTCTAAAGCGATTCTACCTCTCATTTTCCCCTTCCCCTTTTTCGGACCGGCCGCTTCAATACACCCCCCCGGAATGACTCCTCTTAGTATTGTCACCTATCACTTCCCCCCCCGTGCAAGGAGGTTTCGGCCCGGTTTTCTTTTCTTCCCTTCTCTTCCCAATTTTTAAAGGCACTCTCCCGAGAAGATGTCCGTGCCCGAAGTTGCGGACATCTCCTTCGCTTTATATAGTTGAGCAGGCCGACTCAAGGATGCGGCACTTTCGTCCCTTTGGTTGTCCCCTGGAGGGCGCGTTGACAAGTGCGCGCCGTTTTTCTTTTTCCCCTCGCCGGCTAAAAGAGGTGATCTGGCAATTGGATGCTGTTTTCATCTTTTTTCTGAGGCTCTTACTGAACCTCGAAGCAGTTTCCTGTGTCAAACCAGTCCCTCCCCCTGTGTACCCCGAGTACTGACACCCCACCTGCTAAGCGAACTCAGACCCCCCTTTTCCGGTAGCGTCCTCCGTCGCATAGAAGCTTCCTCCGTAACCTTCTCCAACCGGACCAAAAATCCTACCTGACCTGTTCCGCGCATGCTTGACTGCTTTCCCCCTGCCCTGCTCAGCCGAAGGGTCGGGGCGTTCCATAGACGGCAGCCTGATACTCAGTTTTCTTCAGGCCTCCTCAGTGGCGTCGCTCCCGATTTCAGAGCCCGCGCAGTAAACGAAGGACCGCTCCTCTTCTTCGTTCGCCCCGGACCGATTGGTTTTCCTTTCGAGATCAATTTGCCCATTTCCTTACTGCACCGGCTTCCACACAAGTCGTGATGACTCATTCTTTTGATTTTTGAACTTCTGGCGATTCCTTTGTCTACCGGAGGCACCGTGGTCTTTTTATGATAGATCTTTATGGGTGTTGTCGTAGTCGTAGCAAGTAATTCCCCTTGCCACTTTTCCTTGGCTCTCCTAAAAACATGGTAGGTAGACAAACACCAAAACGATGTGTTTGCAGATTTGCGTCACGCCATTTTCTTTGCGTGTTTTCGAAATGCCGCCCACTGCACGCATGACTTCAGCCGTTTTTGGCAATCTGGAGCAAGCGTAGAGAGGCCATTTCCCCCCCCCTCCTTCCCCCTGAAACTCTGTTGCGAAGATTTTTTAATGTAAAATCTCTTTTCAGACGTTGTGTTTTGCTTTCTGCTGATTTAATGAAATGCTTCTTGCACACCCAGAGTTTCGCGTTAGTTCTGATCGGGTATGGGACTTTTCCCCTACTCGATTGATTTTCGCTCAGGAGTTCACCCGGTCGGAAGGAATCGTTTTCCTGCCGTTTCGTTTTCGTACCAGAAAACCAACCGAAATGGATTGTCCTCCCCCCAACTCACCCCTCCGGCGGGTGTTGTTTTTCCCTCCCCACCCTTTTTTTTCTTTTTTTCTTCTCGTAAACTCCAAGAGTGGAATTGTCCTTCGGTCGCCCGCTACAAACCCCCCCAGAACATCTCATACGTTCTTCCCCTGTTCGTCCCCGCATGAATTTCAGAGCGTGCCCGTATTTTCTTCACAAGATGAATGTCTACGCCTTTTGTGGAAGCGTTCTTTCCCGGCTGTCTTCGATTCATCGGAGTTTCGGTTCTTCCTTCAGCCCTTTCCTCGCGGCCTCCCTTTTACGGAGCGGGCCTGCTTAACGATCTCGAAGAAGTTTCTTCTGTCTCCTGAGCATAGTCTCTTTTTCCTTTCTTACGCCGACATTCGTTCTTTTTCGTTCCCCCTTTCACCTTACCCTTGCATCGCGGAGTGCCCCCGGCGGCTGGATTTTTTATGCCTTTTCCCTGCTTGATTCATTCTAAGGTTACTGGTGATCAGATACCGCAAGGGAAGAGTGTATTCTTCCCTATTCTCCTTTGGTCGGTCCGACTTGGTAAACCCTGCGCCCTTTTCCCCGACTTTTTCTCTTTTTTAATCCCCACATATTCCGAACCCATGCCGTCAGAATCTTGCCGACTTTTCCGTACTTTCCCCTTCCCTGGCTTTCACGGCAGCCTTTCTCGCACCTTTCATCGCCCTCCAGGAAACCCATTCCTTTCAGGGTCTAAGTTTGACCTCCATGGATTGACAGCTGCGACTACAATCTCCGCGATATTCCCCCCTTCGGGCACGGCCCCAAGAGATCTTCCCTGGCGCGGGCCTTATGTCATTAAAAGCGTCCGATTTTTCGCACCACCCAAACCGGTTTTTAAGAGTTCCCTGCTTTCCTGTCTTTTTTTTCCCCTTGTCTCGTCGACCAATGACAAGATTGCTTGCAGGCGGACTTTTTATTGAACGAGGCCAGTAATCCACCCGAATCTTCGCGTTTTATTTTCCATCTTCGTGCCTCCTCCCTCCCGTTACTCGTCCGTTTATTTAACTCGTGTGATGAAAAGCTTTTCAATTGGTACCTCCTTTGGTGGCCATCCACGAACTTTTAGTTTTCTGCGCAACTTCTCCGCCGCCTTCAAGGGAGGGGACTGGTGGAGCCATCCCATGCTTCTTAGTTTAGTTTTATCTTTACCTAAGGACCCCACCCTATACGAAGGTTTGATTTTTTTTACCCCGGCTCCCCTTCTGCCCATCTCCCCCTCCAAAAGATCGTTCGACGCGCTTGCCGGTGAAACTTGCTTGATTGATGATGGTGCATCGTGGTTTAGTTAGGAAGACGAGGCTCCACCTAAGTTCTATGGAAACTGCCGCATTTTTATTCGAGACGCCGGGACCGTAAAACCCCTCAGGTTCCCCGATTGCAGAGTCCTCCCCCGACAGTGGGTGTCCCGAACGCCAGAAGCGAGGTTCTCTTTCCCTTCCCTTGCGGTCCCCCTTGACCCACCCGGTTCCGGCGATCTGAATTTCTGCGCGATAAGGTTTCGAATCTTTGCGTCTCCTTCCTTACCCATTCTGCAACGGACCGGTAGTAATGTTTTCTCCCAAGTAACCGATGACCCTGGTTCAGTCCGTAGGAAGTGCGTCTTTCCTACGGTGGCCGGAAAAGGGGCTGTAGCAACTCTACTCTTTGCTCTGACTTTCGCTTTCGTCCCGCGACTACCTCAAGTCTGAACGTCAACATAAGAACGAGCGCCCTCCCTCTGATCGATGTCGCTCCCCCCCTTTTTTTTCCACAAATCCAAGTTGCAGATGCTTCTTAGATTTCCCATACCCCCTTCCCCTCCTTCCCCTCAGTGCGTCAGGGGTTTTGGGAGGCTGACGTACTCGCTGCTTGTCAAATTTTCCCGTAGTGGCGTTCGCTTTTTTTTATTATCCCCGTTCCCCTTCGAACGGGACCCCCACTGCCTTCGGAGTGGCGATTCAGGTCTCCTCCGTTTTCCTTTTTGGGGTGAGCGCTTTTTTCATCTTGTTTCGCTCGAACCCGACCGTGACTTGCAAGCTTCCTTTGTTGTCTCGCTTTGACATATGCGGATATCAGCGCTTCGCCTTTGAGTTTTTCTCCTGGCGCGCCTGGCTCCGTTCCGTTTTCCCTCGCAGATCTGGGAGTTCATGCTTTTCTTCCCATTCTCCCCCCGCGGTGGCTATTAGATGTCCAACGAAATAGCCGTTTAGTGTTTAGGAAGCCTCGCCTAGGAAACGTTAACGTCCTCTTGCTTCCCCAGCCGGCTTCTGCACTCTCTTCTCTTTTTAGGTCCTCCCGTTCGCCGCGCTGCGCCTTTTACAGGAATTGTGAATTTTCTCCCCCCTGCTCCAATGTCCCCCTTCCTCATTTTGTCACGGCGGAAGACTCACTTGCTTTCCTTTCCCACTCTGCTCTTTTTACGTAAACGAGTTCTTTTCCAGCTTGAATTGCCGCGCCCTCCCCACGGGCTATTGGAGGAAAATTTCGTAAATTCAGGAGCTTTTAAAGGTTATCAGGTGTCTCAAAGAATCTTTTTTCTCTTTCCTCTTTTTCCCCCCCCCCCTTCCTTTTTCTTTTTTTGACCATCTGCGATCTTCCGCTCTAGTTGACAGCCCAACCCCCCTTCTTTCTTCTCCCCTGAGAGCTAGTTCGCTCGATGGAATTTTCTCCTTCACACCGCCTCGCGCCCTCCTTTCGCACTCAACCAACCGCGCCTCAAATACTTGTTTAAGTTACCCCCTGTTCCTCTCAGCACCTGTTCATATAGACTCCTAAAAGTGTTAAATGTGAAGGTGCCTTTTTCGCTAGCCTTTCCCTACGACTCATCCCTGTTTTTTTTCATTTTGACGCAGGTTTGAGCATCCTTGGCCCGGCAGTATCCCTCCCCTCGGAGAAGATTGAACACCTTTTTTGTGCAGGTTTATCCTTTCGTGGGGAAACATCTGGTTGCCCTCCCCCCTTGTTTTACGCTTTTTCATCCTGTCGTGACCGCCCCGTCACTGAGGGTGTCCTTGCGCCGATCTGCGCATGTCACGGTCGCCCATCTTTGTTTGTAAATCCCAACGGCGGGGACCCTCTAGAAAGCTCCTTCCTTTCCCCCCCTCTCCTGAACTTTTTTCCTCCGCCGCACTCTTGGGTCCTAGCGTCCCTCCAGGGGATGCCACTGCGCTCGGATCAGGAAGAACCCGACTTCTCCTTTCCTTTTTTCCTTTTACTTTGCATATCTATTTTTCCTTCCTTCTCCTTTGGTTGACGCCGGAGGTTTTTTCAACCCTTCCCCCCTTTTCTCTTTATTTTGCTTTTTTTTTACGAGCGCAGTTGTCAAGGCCCATTTTAGGTTAAGATGATTCCCCCATCGGCGGCGTCTTTTTTCTTCTTTACTCTCTGGACGCGTTAGGCTATTCGTGAGAGTCCCCCACTCATTTTTTTTCCGCGGAGGTGGTCGGGTGCTTCCTCTCTCGTCCTTTTTACACTTTCTTGGGTTCGGTCGACAGTGACGGCGCGTCAACAGGTTTCTTCAATTCGCGACTGTTCCCTTCAATTTTTCCACCCTCCCCTCACGTTTTCCCTTTCCCGTAGTTTATGTGTCCCCCTCAAGCCTTTCACGGCGCGAGAACGCTGCACGAAATTTCTTCCCTCAGCTTCCCGCCTGCCGGCTGCGCAGCGGCGTCCACCTGCACAGGAACACGTTCGTCCAGATAGAATCTTCGTGGAATGTGGGTTTCCACAGGGCAGGTGATTGTCCTCGTTTTGTGGAGGCGAGTTGTCCTTCGACGGCATTTTTGATCTTTTTCTCTTTTGAATGCCCCTGGACGCCTACACCTAGAGTACTTATGACGCGCAATAAAATTTGCTCCACTCTCGAGACATCTCTCCGATTGAATCCCCTTCAATTTGCGTTTGGTGGGCCCCCCCTCTCAGCTGATTTCGTTGGGCTACCTCTTTTTTTCTTTCCCTCTCCCCTTTTTTTTCCCCTTTCCTACTCGTTCTCAACGTGGGGCAGTGCAGACGCCCAATTCAGCTTCACGAACGGTTTTGGCTCTTTTTCTATTGGTGGCGGCGCGCGCGATGACGTTCCCCTGCCGTTTCCGTTCCTAGATTTCCTTCCCTTGTTGTCTTTTTTTTTTTCCCTTTTCTCATTCCTGTTTCGCCCGTCTCCAGCGAGGAACTGCGGCCGACAATTTCCTCTTTCTCTCTCATGCCTTATCTCATATTCCAAGTTACCTTCCTTCTCGAGGAGATCTTTTTCAATCGATTTCTTTGTAGGCCGCGTATTCTAACTCCCCTCTTTCTCCCTTATTTCACTTTTTTTTTTTTTCCCTCCCGCTATTCGCTTGGAAAAAGGGACCTGTCCAGGCGCGCATTTTCACTTCGTTTTGCCCGGATACGCGGCGACGAGAGGAATCTGCATGAGAGAGGTAACTCCGCTTCACTTCTTTCGACACCCTCCACTTCTGAGCGCTTACCCCCCGGCTTCTTAAGACATGCTGAGACCTGGGAATTTTCGACGTGGAATGCGTTTGTACTCTTTCGCCTTTCCGCTCCCTTGCGTGACCTCCTTCCCCCTGCGCTCTCCCTTACTCTCGGTAGTCCCCCCCCCCCCCCCCCCCCCCCCTGTTTCCTGCATGCCCGGGCTGATTGTTGGCTGAAATCGCTTTCAGGACATCGGTACCCCCACTGGATTTTTTTTTTAACTGTTTTATTTACAGTCTGCGGCAGCTTGTTTTCGTATTATAGGTTGCCCCCCTTTTCCGCTTTTGCGCGTGCTCCTCTCCATTAAGAAATCTCGATGGCGAGCTCCACTTGTTTTCCCAAGGCTGAGGTCAGAGAAATCAATCTTTCCTCCGCCTTTTTGCTTGCTGTGAGACCCGATTGTTTTTCCGATGCGACTTTGTCATTTTTTAATCTGGCCTTCTCCCCGAGCGAAAACACTGATTCTCAGCAATGTTCCCCCTCGTCTTTCCACCCCCGGTTTCCCCCCCTCCCCCCGTTTCCAATGTCTTCCATCACCATGCGGTGCTGGCGTGATCCAACCACTTCGTGCCTCTCTCTCTTCCGTCGAACCAGGTAGGAGGTATTTTTAGTCGTCGCTCCCGAAACCCTTGTCGTCTCCCGCGTAACTTTTCTTTGGAAGCATCGTTTTCTTCCTTTCCCACGCTCCGTTCGAAACTGACAAGCGAAGAGTAACCCGCATCGCTTCTTTAAACCCCCTCTTTTTGTATCGATTTAGCGATCGCCTGGGGACAGCTGGATCCAACCTTCAGCTTCGTTTCAAAATCGAGCTCCTGTCCCAGCCAATGGTTTCAACTCCCCCTCCCATTTTAATCTGTGGGGATTGATAGGGCGATTTTATACCCCGTACCTTTTTCAGTATTTGCCACGCCTGTTAACCCAATTTTTTCCAAAGCCTTTTCTCATAGGACCCGGACGGAGTTACGGCTTGCGAGCGGTCCCCCCGAAACTATTTCCCCCCTTTACATTAATTATTAGGGGGATCTTGCGCTTCCCCATACCCCCACGCCTGCCCGAAGTTGTCATTGTCGTCTTTAGAAATGACATTTCTTCGATTTATCTTCCCGGTTGGGTTGAACCGACTGCCCACGTTTTCTCTTGCCCCCTCGCACCGATCGCGCGTGCCTTTCCGGAAGGTGGGAAATCTTGTGAGGGTTCTCCAATCGTCGTTCCCCTCTCAGTAGTCTGACCCCCGCCGTACTTCTGGTTGGGCTGTTTTTCTCTTTTAATCTTGCGCGCCCCCTTGCCTTTTTTTCCCTTCTTCCGGCTTGAAACCGAGTCTCGGCGTGTTATCTTCTTCCGTTTTGCGGAAGTTTTTTTTAGAGCTGTTACTCCAGATCCTCAGTCATGTTCAAAACCTTACGCCGGTGACCCCTTTTTCTATGATTGAACCCCCTTTTCCTTTCACCGCCGACCTCATACCTTTTCTTCCTGCTTTTCGCGTTCGTCGCCTTTTATTACATCTTCCGCCCTCCCCCCCCCCCCCGCCCCCCCCCCCCCCCCCCCCCCCCTCAAATTAAACCTCGAAACCCCATTCCCTAACGACAGTTTCCAGAGCGCTTTCGTGACGCTTGCCGTCCCTGAAGTCTCCTCCGTCTGTATTTCCTTAGAAGCGCCCGCGCTATCTTTCGGCTTCAGAACTTCTTGGCCTCGGCGATGTCCGCCGTGAGTCACGAAGTCCCGCGCTCGCGAGGGCCTTTCAACTCCCCTCTCCTCGCGTTTTCGACGACCAGTCCGGCCGTACCGGCTTCCACAAACGGCTTGTCTGCCCTTATTTTTTTCCGTAGAAAACCCGTCAAGCATCTATGACATTCATGCTTCTTTTGACATGACTTTCCCTTTCGGCCTGTATGGTCTTTTGGGTTGTTAGCGGCGTAGCGTACTATTCAACCCACGTGTGCGTTTTCTAGACGACAAACCCTTTCGTTCGCCCAACCACACTCCGAGTTTTGGGTCTTCTGCTGCCACGCAATTTCGTGGTGGTATTGACGTACCATTTCTTTGAGATCCTTACTTTTCAATGATCCCCTTTTTCCATCTGCGAGGACAGCGGTAGCTCTGCCCCCAGTCCCACTCCCATACCAACTACTGCGACCCTCTTTGTGCCGAAGTCCATTTTTCAATGTAAAGACCTTTTCCGCACTCTTGTTTTTTGTCTTAGTTACAATGAAACTCTTCGCACCCCCGTAGTTCGTTCAGTTCTTATGATGGGAGTTTTGACTTACTCTCCCCCGGCTTTCCTGCTTGTTCCCCTTTAGTCAAAAGTTTCCTCCCTTCCCCTTCGTTTTTTTTTCTCAAGACAACCACCTCACAAAGGCTTGCAAGTCCCCTCCCCAAAACCAAGAGGATGGTGGTTGGAGTCAACCTACCTTTTTTATTTGAAACGCCAACTAGAGTGGAGTCGTGCATTACGGTCTCTTTTCCCCCCCCAAAAAGCAATATTCTTTATCCACTCCGGACCTCCACGCACCCGTATACCCTACTTTACTTCAGACTCTTTCCGTTACGTTCTACGTCCCCACCCTATCCCTGGTCAAGACCTCGTTGTGTCCTAGGTGACTTCCCTTGATTGGTATTCGATCCCTCTATTCCTTTTGCGTCCCACGAAGACCGCGGAGGCCTTCGTTTACTTCTGGGCGGTCCCTAGATTTATCAATAATTTCTTCCTTCCTCGATTTTTCTTATCTCGGTCTTAGTATATGGACCTCCTCCTTCCTTCTTCGTTTCCTTCCCCTTTCAAGTTTCCAAGAAGAGCTTACCCCCCCTCGGCTTGATTTCCTTTTTTAAGGTTAAGGCTTCGTTCTAAGGGTCGGAGCCGCAACTCAGGGAAGCGGTTGATTTCGCGTAGCAGTTTTTTTTCTGTACGCCTTTTCCACCCCCTTATTCCTGAACCCACTGTGCATTTTAACTGGTTCTGATTCTTCCCTTCGCTTCCCCCCTTAGGCCAGCATTCCGCTCTGGCCCCCAGCCGGGCCGTGTGCTACTCTCCAACTCCTTGGATTTCCCACTGGTTAAGCGGTCGCTAACCTTTCCCCCCTCCTCGCCTCCATTTGACAACCCGAAGGACGGCGTTCTATGCCTCCGGACTTTCAGCTCACTCTAACATGACTATGGTACACCCTTCGGGAACGTGAACAAGCCCCCGCGATAGTTGCGCGGGGCCTCCCCACCTTGTACTTTGAGTTAGCAAACCAACCCTGTAAGAGTACCTTCGTGAAACTTTTTTTAAGGTTTTTTTCCCCCCCTTAGACACTCTGCGGAAATGACGCAGGTTGTTAGCCCGCTGGTCCTGGTTCTCCCTGACCCCGAATTATGATTGCGATGTTACCAATGGACTTGCTCTCCCTCGCCTCCTACCCTCCTGTCCTTGATGGCCTCATTTTGCACAGATTTTTCCGGTAAACTTTGGAATAACGAACGTCGATTTCTGCCCCTTCCTCCCACGCCTCCACTCCTTTAAGGGGATTTGTCCTGGTGTTTTCCCCATTTTCAGTAGAATCTCTGGTATCCTACCGCCTTTCTTTTTTCTCCTGTTCCCTCATATACGAAGAAATCCGACCCCCCCCCCCCTCATTGTCTACTGATTCTTTGTGAACTCTGTAGAGTTGATTTTATTTAGACTTCCTCTTCTTTGGTTTCCTTACCTTCTTGGCTCTTTTCCTGGAACAAGTAGACGGTTTTCGTTCTCAGAGGCTCTTTCAAAATCCGCCGTGTGAGACGGACGATTCTTTTCACAGAATTGTGTTTTACGACTTCCCATCTCCGTTGATTCCGTCCTTGCGGCCTTACCCCCGGTTTCCTTTGCTTTATTTCCGGCCCTTTTGTCTTCCCTTCGAGACTGTCTTTTTGAATATTTGTTCGATTTTCCTTTATTCCGGTCCCCAGGAGACACTTGCTTTTTCCCCGTCAAGAGCACCCCGATGATAAGTAAAGTAGTACGTGCGATTCATAAATATGGTGTTTAACTTGATCTCTCCTTCGACCGCATGGCTGAATTTCTCTGCACGTCCCCTTCCTTTTTTTTTTTTCCAATGCAACTAATACCTCGCTTCCTGACTCTTCTTTCTCCAATGTTTAATTCCCCTGTTCCACCTCTTGCCCGATGTCCTTGAATGCTATTTTTAATCCAACTCAGTGACCGGCCTGAAGTGTTCGGTTTTTTTTGTTTTGATGAAGGAAGAGTCATGTAAACATTTTCTTTTTGTGGCTTTTCTCGATTTTACGCGTTTTTCAAGTTAGCACGAGGAAACCTCATCCCGTCTTTGTGCTTCAATCTTTTTTCCCGCCTCTTTTAATCTCTCAGAGTGATGGAGGATGTCTACCACTGTCCTTTCAAGGGAAGGGTTTTTTTTTTCTGCAGCCGAGCTCCCCCCCTCGGCGTGTGAGCATGTTCGGCCTGGAGCCGGTATACCTTTTTTCCAAGAGATCTTCTTTTCCTCATTTTTTTCCACCAATTGAGACATCTCGTTTTAGAAAGCTTCCCCCCCCCCGCCTCTATACTCGCCTCTCGCCTTTGGAAAAGGTGTGTGTTACATGGAAGCTGCTCTTCCGTCCCCTTGCTGTTCCTTCTCGTGAGATTTTTCCTAAGTTCCCTGAGTGGCAGAGTGCGACACGTTTTTCAGGTGGACGGTCTTCCCAAGCCTGGTTCTTAATTTTTGGAGTAAACCGTTCCCCCCCGGGAAAAGGACCTTCCGGCGATCTCCCCCCATCCTTCTCACGCGCTTCAACTTTTTTAAGCTTCATTTTGCGGCCCTCCCCACGGCTTGCGATCCTTGTTTTCCTTCCGGGCGTCTTTCCCCGGGCGCTTTATACCAACTCACGGGATCGCTGCGAGTGCAAACAGTTTTTCACCGTTTTCCATCCTTTTCCGCTCGAGTTTCCGCCCAAGTTTTATGCGCTCCCCCAGGAAGCAGGTCGAGTTCGAGCGTTGACTTTCCTTCTTCGCTTCACCAAGGCTTGCGCCCGCAATAGCAGAAACAACACGCCGACCCTGGTGATTCCATTCGTCTTCTGTTTCTAGATACGTCCCGTGCCGGTGCGCCGCTGCGCGAAATCTGGACTATTCTTCCCCTTTTTTGTCCGCCTTTCCCTCATTTCTCTCTCAGAATGGGCCAGGCAAGTCTCCCCTCCTCTTCTCCTCTATTTCTTTTTTGTATCATTCTGTTTCCCCTTCTCGTTGTCTTCTCCAAGTTTATCTCTCCTCATCTGTGACAGGGAACCCTTTTCGGGTGCCGTATGTGCTTCGATCACCTTTTTGTTCCAAACCCACACAACCCCAACACCCCCCCACCCAAACCCCCAATTGCCTGACCGCTCGAAGATTTCTGACCTTTTCCATATTGAATTTCTTTTGGTCCAACGGACCGAATTGTATGCCCCCTGCCGCTCGGCCTGCCTCGCAGAACCCGGCAGGCTCCCTTTCACAAGTTGGGCCTTTTCTTT
>Ga0179591_1223889_pt1 | contig 18487 bp, 15 predicted proteins | sample CZOMad2_1_08_16f_FD_182891 | JGI IMG/M metagenome (GOLD analysis project Ga0179591, IMG submission 182891) | Vadose zone soil fungal communities from Angelo Coast Range Reserve, California, USA - CZOMad2_1_08_16fungal (PacBio error correction) | ecosystem: Environmental > Terrestrial > Soil >... | reverse complement strand
TGTTTTTTCTTCCTTCCTGTATTTCCCTTTCCCTTTATTAAGTAGGAGACTAGTCTTTTTTGCTGAGGTTTTTGTACTTCGCGATGACGTCGATGATCTCGACCCCTCCTCGGCGCCTTGAATCGTCTTAGCGGCTTAGGAACCCGCTACAGTACTACACTCTGTACGAACCCAACCTCCTTACGCCTTCCCTCTTTTCTTCTCATGGTGAGGTTCCAGTTTTCTCTTGTTAATCGGCTTTTTCTTCTTGGTGTTCTTTGGACTTCTTTTCCACTCTGTTTTAGGAGAGTACGAATCCTATGTTTTCAGCAACTAGAGGGGATAGACTCGTTTCCCTTACGTCGGCTCCGCTCATATAAGTCATCATAATCAAGTCTGTTTTTGGTTTTTAGAAGTTCTTTGATGATGGTGACTACCTTACGTTTTTTCACCTAGTCGGCTTTAGCTGCCCATCTGCTTTCAGAAATACATCTGTTTTAAACAAGGAAATATACGACTGACCCAATCCCTCGGCCTTCCCCAATGCCCCGCTTGAACCTCTGAACCCCGCACCTCAGTCGCATCTGTTTACTGGTCGCTGGATTTGGCAGGGAGCAGCAACAGCGCCACGGTTACTTTCTGTCGCGTTACCGCTTTTTTCCTTCTTCTCAGAGTCGTTTGACTCCCTCCGATCTTTTCCCTCCCCCTTATTAATAAAGTAGGCTTCCCTTTCTGAGCTCTTTCCTGACGGGAGAATGCTCCATACTTGGTCTCACCAACAAGCGCTCGCCCTTGGAGGCTTGGGCTCATGGTTCCCGGTCGACTTACCCCTTTTTCAGGGTTTTTTTTTTGGTTTTCGAAAACACCGCTCTGAATTTTTTTCTCGTCTTCCTCAGTGATTCCTAGATTCAGAGCTGCACCCATCGCGTTTTTTGACCCCTAGCCTTTTCCGACGGGAAGTCTACTTGCTTCGCACCTCCCTATTACTTTCCTGCTCGTCAACACTACGTGGACTCCCTGCTTTTTCTTTACACTTCAGCTCATCTCAAACCCGCACCGGGCCCTTTATGTATCTACGTAGTGAGCTTCGTTCTCTCTTCACTCCAACCTTCCTCACGGCTTCATTAGCTCGGTTGCACCCCACCCGTCGGCTACTATTCCTTCCACTTTTATAAGACCCGCGGTGGAGCAGGCCCGACGGAAACTGTGATTTCTGGGATGTCCTTTTTTGATCCCCCTTTGTCGGCCAATCTTATTCGGCCCTGGCGTTATGTTTTCCTTCCTTGCATTCTTTTAGTAGTCTCCACGTCCGCTTTAGAGTTCTTTCTTTAGCCGTTACAATGACGCGCCCTTGCCGCCTCCACTCGCAGCCGTCAACTTCGCCAGTTAGGTCTCTTTTCTTTCCCCGTTTGAGTCTTTTGATGGACGAATTAACCCCCATTTTCGCGCCTTTTCCACGCCTTTGGGCTGCAGCCAAGTCACCGACGAGAGAGACCCCTCTTTCCGTTCCCTCGCCTGACTGTACCCCCTGACCCCAGCCTAGTCCCCCTTTTGGTTATTTTTATCGCTCGGACTTCAATTTCTTCTGAAGAAGAATATGCTCCCGCAGAATGGTTTTGCCTTCCGGTTCTTGGCGCATAGTGAAAGCAGATTCTGTTTACTCTCAGAGACCATCGATAGAGATGCGTCTATCTAGTAGTCCCCCCTTCCTCGAAGAAGAGAGTAAGTTTGTCTTTTTCCCCGTTACCCTCCGCTCCGTTTGCGTGACTATCATTATGATTACTAATTGGTGTACCGTCTTTGGCTTGTTACCCCCTTATTTTGACGCCTTCAGACGAGTTCCCCTTTCCGACTGGAGATTTTTTTTGAGTTTCCAGGACGGCGTCCCCGCGGAGGTTCCCCGAAAAACTTGGATAACCCAGCGTGATGACAGATCCCCCCGGCGTTTTACTTATTTTCCATTAATTTAAGTAGCTGTTTTTTTTTTCGATGTGTCTTCCCCTCCCCTCGACGCCCGACGATCACGCACGAAGGTGGTTTTTTCGTCACGTAATCTTGCCTGCTTCCTTCCCTTCTCCCCTCCTCCCCGACACCCTTTGGGCGGGCTTTCCCTTGTGCAGGCGCTTGCTTACGAGTTTCGAAGGACGAGTCCCGACAAACGTCTTGCAATTCTAGAATACGGCCCCGACCTTCCTTTTGTCTCTTCCCCTTTTCACTTCCCCATTTTAATGGGGTATGTCGCCACGTACAGTTCTTCTTTGAATATTTGAGTCGGGGGGGCTGTTACTCTTTTTGTGGCTTCGTCGTTTCTCTTTGATCCGCCTTGGACGCCTTAATAATCTTTTCACGTTTCGCGCGTTTGACTTTTTTCCAGTAGGTCGAAGTCGACTTCTTTGAAAGTTTTTAATTTGTGACGACAGAGGGATACTTCGACTTCCTCCGTCCCCCAGCTCGACACCCCTTTGACATGCTCTCTATTTTTCGATTTGTATTTGGGCGTCGACGAAGGCATTCTGACGATTTTTGCGGTAGTAGAGATATCGCTCACGCCGGGTTTTTTTTTTCGCTGGCCTCGAGGCACCTCCCCCCAATACTAACCTTTCGGGCGTTCCGAGCTCCTTCTCCTTACTCCGGAACCCTCTTCTCCTCTTTTGGTTTTGTGTTGTAGCTAGATGTTTTTAGTTCCAGTCTTCTTCTTTTTTTTTCATCGTTCCCGAAGGGGAGGTGATAGTCGGCCTGCCTTTTTTCTTTGACCGCGCACTCACGTTTTCGCGAGATCTTCCTTTTTTTTACCCGAACCCCCGTCGAAGCCAATGCACTGTCTTCCTTTTCCCAGTTTTTCTGGAAACCGAGTGAGAGCATGTAGTTAGAGTTCCTTTCCTTCCTCGTTTTCAGATACGAGGAATCCCCCTTCGTAATTCGTTTTTCTTCTTTGAACTCTGTGACGACGAGACCTCTCAATGCAGCTCCTGCTGTTTGATTGAGGACTTTTCTGCTTTTTATCCTCTGAACATTAGCAAAACACGAAATTTAGGATGCTCCCCCTTCCGAAACTTCGCCCCATTCATACTTCCTTCTCCCCTTTAGTAACTTGAGTTTCAACTTGTCTTTTTCTCCTGACGGTCGCAGGACTCGATGCTAGCTTTCTCCTTGTCGTTGCTCGAATTACCCGGTTCCTTTCTCCTTTGTCTTGGCTGGATTTTTTGCTGTTTGCGTTCTTTTGCCAACGGGTTAGGTCGGATGAGTTCTTCCGTGACTGACACGACTCCCCTTTTTTCCCTTTTGCTTGGTATTGGTTTTAGCTTCTTTCTCCTAGAGACTCAAAAGTCCGCTACCTTCTCGTTGTCGAAATCCCGTGACGCGTCCTCTGAATCTTTTTTTTACTTCTCTCGTGGTGAGCGGCCTCCCAGCCTCCTCTTTTGAAAAACGCGGAGCGAAATTCAACCCGATGAAGTGAAAGAGACTGTTTCCCTCTTCCAGACTTTTCGGCTCGTTCCTTGCTCCTCCAACTTTAGCAAGAGCTTTGCCCGAAGCCCGGGTACGACCACGTTCCCGTTTCTTCAAGAACCCCAATCATCTTTCAGTATGCTTTGACTGAGAGTTTTTCCAGGGGTACGATGCTGCGTTACGGCCTTGTTATCTAGACGCGCTGTTTCTTAGTCGTCCCATCTGTCTTTTACTATTCCTCTCACGATTACGAGTCGCCGTCAGAGTTTTGGTTTCCACTTCTTCTTGACATCTTAGTTCAGATCGCTTCTTCCCCCCCGCGATCACCCACACGTAAGAGAGGTTCCCTTTCCGTTCTCACTCATGTCGCTTTGTTCTCCCTTTCAAGATTTTCTTTTGGTGTACGTTATGTCCGCCGCCCGAGGCTATGTCCTTTTTTTTTTTTCCTCTTCAGTGTTGTCAATGATCATAGCCCTTTTCTCCATTTTCCTTTTTTCTAATTTTTGCCCATTTCAGTCTGTGATGTCACGATCTCTGCTTTTTATTTGTCAGACTGCCCGTTTTCAGCGGCCTTGTCTTACTTACGAGGAGTGCACTTGAGCTCAATGGCTGAGACAAACTCTCATGGCCGAATCGTGTTTGGCACTTTTTTTCCGACTTGCCAAGACTCACCCCCTCCACCTTGTCGTCCAGACGTTCTTTTCCGACGCGGAAGTTTTCTTTCGGTTAGTCTCGTTGGTGTAGCCACCAGAGATGGTGCAGAGCCGTATTCCTTCTCCGGCGTTGCTCGCGACTCCCTCCTTCCTTTGCGCAGCATATTTTTTGATGCGGTTGAGCATGACCGGACTTGTTTATTAGTTCCAGTCGATGTGACGCTCTGAACGCCTGCCTTGCGTCTTTTATTACGCTCCCCGTCTTTGAACCCCCTGACGGGGTAAACTCTGGAGAGATGATGCCGCTCTGTTATCTTCTGTTCCGGACGTTGACTGAGAGACTTTCCCTTTCGGTTTTGTTTCGACGTCCGCCGAAAAAGTTTCGACCCCGATTCTCCTGTTCATTTTTTTGATCCCGCCGGCAAGAACCGTTGGAGTGCTTCGCTTTGAGTGGTTTTTCTTTTCTTAAGTAGAAATGTCTTTGGAGCGAGATTACCTTTTTAGCCAGCCCCCCGTATGACTTATGTTTTTCCTTTTTTTTTTAGACTCGGACCTCTGAAGCACTCGTTTTTTGTCTACGATCAAGAGTTACTTAGTAGTTTTTCTTTCCCACAGCGGATCGAGGTCCTCCATTTCCTTGATTATGTTCTTTGCGTTTTCTGTTTTAGGGTGAGCGGCTTCGCTGAGAGTTTTTTTTGGCAGGTATGTGTTCCCTTCTTTTTTTTCGCGCGAAAGATGGGGACCCCCTCCAATCTTGGATCCGAATATTGATAGTTAGTAGAGCCTCTATCCCTACCTCATCCCCCAAGTTTTGTTGTTTTGCAGAGTTCAGGATCGGCCCGACTTTATTTCCCCTCGATTCCAGGTAGCTTCGATTCCACCTCTTGTCTTTGAGTTCCGTGAACCCTTTTCTCTCCCTTTCCCCCGCCCTGCGACCTCAAGGCTGTCAAATACTCACCCGCGCACAATACCGTCTCCATCCCTTGCGTTTATTTCTATCCTTTTCTGCAAGCGAAATGTCTGTTTTTGTCTTCCAGAGAGAGGAATTAAGAGGTCGTTTTTGACACCTCCCCATCCCGTCCATCGAGATTCCTCTCAAGAGGTTTACTCAGCTCTCTCGGGCCCCTGTTTGTCGACCGACGTGGGCAATGTCCACCATGTATCTGGGAGTTCGGCTCACGGTTGTCCCTCTTTTTCCCCCCAGTTAGAGTGGCGCTTAGTTTAAAACCCAACAACCCTCGAGAATCTTGCTCTTCCCGTTCCCTGGACGAGTCTTCTAAGTGGCCCACCTGTTTTATAGGTAAAAGTCGACGTTTTTACTTTTTGGTTTCTAATTTTTTTTTCCGCCGAGTCCAGTGACTTCCGATTGTTCCCCCCGACGTTTGTCCTCCTCCCCCTGTAAAACCTCCCTCACTGGCCGGTTCTTCTTTTGGGAGCAGACCCTTCGACTCTCCCTTGCCTTCCACCCCTTCCTCACGGGGTTAGGCACCTTTTTTCAGACAAACCTTTCGCACTATTAGTCTTCACCTGCGTCTTTTTTCGACGTTTTTTCTTCTTCCCTCCCCCTGAGGCAGAAAGGTGCTTTCTTTTGACTCTGTAACCCCTTGCTTTTTCCCGTGTTCCCCCTGTTTACTGAGTAGGGTGGCTCCTTTATTTTTCAGATGGCAAGATAGTCGTATCAACTTTTTATGTCCGGGATGAATGCCCTCCGCAAGGCGCCATCGGTCCCCCGCCAATTCTACCTCCCCCTTAAACTTTTTTTTTCCCCCTAGACGGACGCATTGGATTATTGGAGAAAGTGAGCAGTTGAAATCCCCCCTTCTTTAGATCTCCATCTCCACCTCTGGGTTTCTTATTCATCCACGTTCAGTCATACAGAGGGATTCCGTCCAGCTCCTTATGTTGACCATAAAAATCCTCCTAAAAGTGCTCTGTTTTTTCTCTATTAGATAAGTCGCTCTTAATCGACTCACCTGCATAAGTGGAAAATTACGCGTTGCGTTGTCTTCTCTCCCTTCCCCGCGAGGCTCTTTTTCATCCCTTTTACTTTTTCCCCTAGCTGCACTCTAGCTATCTAGTAGACCCTCATAACGCCCGATAGCCCAGTTCATCGTAAGGATAAGTTAAAGACGTTTTTTCCTGAACTTCAATTTATTCTCCCTTAGTGGTCTATGTTTACGAGATTGCTCTCTTTATACTCCCTCACTTTACCTTCTTTCTTTTAGGCTGGAAGTTCCGTGCTTATTTGCGATTCCTACTGTTCTCTTTCGTTCAATGAGGGGAGATTTACTGTCCAACCCGGATTGCTCCCTTATAAAGAGACCCCCCCCTTTCGCTCTCTATTTTCCTCCCCTCGTTCTTTTGTTTTTTCTTCCGATGTATATACTCTCTGAGAAGAAATCCCTCCGCTTCACCGTGTGTTCCCTTCCTCTTGGAATTCCGTAATGAATTACCCTTTTCTAAAGGACGTCGACCCCCTTTGTAGCGTTCCACCCCTGTATTCGCCCTTTTGATCCTTACCTATTTAGATTATTCTTCCCAGACAAGGAGATAAGAATCGAGCATGCTTTCTTTGCAACCTCTCACAAAGCCTTCCCGATTTTTTTTTTTCTGCCAAAGGTCCTTCTCCTTGTTATTTATTGTCGTTTGGTCGCCCTGAGGCTGGGTTTGTCTCGCTTTCCTCGGGCTTCCTTTTCTTTTCCGCAGCATCAAAACGAGCCCCCCTTTCGTTTTTTTGCATTTCCTTAGTCTTACAAGACGAAGGTCGACGATCCCCTCTCCGAAGTGTCATTCTTTCCTCCTCTTCTCTACTTAAGTGAGTTTTTTGCTCGAAACTCCCCCTGCTCTCACTGGCTCCCCTTTTCTTTTTCTTGGGCGTCGACGACGTGAAGTTCCGTTCTTTATCTTTGTAGTTTAGAGGCGACAAGGGAGTGTCTTTCCCGGGTAATAGATTCTTCCTCCCCGTCCTCCCATAGGGCCGTATTTGTCTCCTAGTTTTTCTCCTCTTTCACCTTCTTCCCTTTTTTTGTTTTTGTTGAGCTGCGCTCGGGACTGCGGTTCTGTACGCGGATCTGTCCCTGAAGGGGTTTTATTTGTGTACTGAGTTTTTCCCTTTGATGACTATCACGCCTCTTTACCTCGTAGTTTTACTCTTTACTATTTTCTTCCACGTTTCAAGCCCTTCACTTTTCTCCACTCCCCGACAAGTTTTTTTTCCCAAGAGTTGATCTCTTTTCTTCGTTGGGTTTTCTGTCTTGTCTTCCCTAGGCGTCAACAAATCCTTCTCCTCCTCCCTAGAGTTCTGACAATCTCTTTCCTACGTTCCGACTCCCCCCAGAGATCCCTTGCTAGTTTAGGTCTTCTCTCCTCTTTTTAAATTCCCATCGAGGAAAACACTAGATGCTCCTTCCCAAATCCCAAGTCATAATGTAAGCTCCCCCTCCCTTCGTCACCCTGTTCACCCTTTTTTTTTGCGATTCACCTGAAGGTACATTCTCTCTTTATCTTTTTTTCGTGACGTAGTTAATACTCCAGGGCCCTGTTTTTCACGCGCATTCGCAGGAATTGATGGTGCCCCCTGAGCTACCTTCCCTCCCTTTTCTTTCGTTCTTTCACTGTTAATTCTTATGCACTTGAAGTGCCCCGACACCGGTTTTTTGTTTGTTTTGCTTTGTTTGTGGGGTACCTGCTTAGTTTTTTTCGCGCCAGGGTTCTACATCCTTGAATATCCCACCGCCGTCCCCCTCTCGTTTTTTTAGACATAGATTCCTTCGCTGAGACCTTCATTTTTTTCTTTAGTCGCACTTGGGTGTAACCGATCCCGATTTGAAAACTCGACGTTCGCCCCCCTAGACACAATTTAAGCATTTTAAGGGACCAGACGAAGTTTTTCGCGGTTTCTTTTTGAAGCGCCCAGCTCACAATCGTGGACAACTCGCAGCTTCGCCCCCCTACTCCCTCCTCCCTTTTCATCCAGTCTTTCAGTATTCCCTAGAAGTAGCTCTTTCACTTCTCCTTTTTCGGGATCGGGAGTGAGTGATTCTCTTCTGCCGAGCCTCCTCCGTTCGGCTTTCGATAGCATAGCTGCTCTTAGACACCGTACCTTTGTTTGGTGACCCTAGATTTGAGCCTTCTTTTCTTTCTTTCTCTATTAGGCAGCGACATCTCCCCTCCCCGCGTTTCCTTCCTTGTCTGCTTTGTGTATTTTCACGCATGCGGGCCCTGCCAGTCTCTTTAGGTTGCTGGTGAGTGGTCTGCCTCGCCCTTCCTTTTCCTTTTTCTTTTTCGTTCCACTTTCTTTGTCAGTTTGTTTTTGCTCCATTTGATTTCCATGCGTCTGACTTTTCGTAGTTTCATGTTCTGCTTTGTGACACGAGCGCGTGCCTTGTTCTCCCTCAGCACTAGCACTCTTCTTGTTTATCGAGTTTCGGTTTTTTTGATCGTGCATGGGCTGCGCCCCCCCCAAGCTTTTTTCCTTTTTTCTTCCAACTTTTAGTCAGAGGGGCCAGTTCAGTTTCCCCTGACAAGTAGTGTCCCGTCCTTTTGCCGCTAATTTTCTTCTCCTCTCGGACTTTTTTTTCCTTTTTTTCTCTGTTCTGAAGAAGGTGTTTTCTTCCCCAGACTTTCTTTTTTTTATCCGTGTGAGGAAGTTGGGAGTGCGTGGATCCTTCGCCGGCCTTCACGATTAGCGAAGGCCGTTCCCGTGCTGTCGGTTCTCCCTTTCGAACGTCTTTTTTTTCCTAGGCCGCTATCGATTTGCCGTTTTTTTCTCCCGCGGTACCGCGTTTAGGAAATTCTTCCTCTTTGGAGGTTAACCTCTCCTTTTTCAAATCGAGACTACGATTTTTCTCTTGAGGACCTTTTCTTTCCTGCCTGAGAATTAGATGGTAGTAGGGTTGGGTCCCTACGAAGCCGCCCCATTCATCCACGCTTCCTTTGGCCCTTGCCTACCTTCTTCCTCCCTCCCCCGTTTCTTTTTTTTGAGGGAGTGGGGCTAAACGGCCTTTTCTACTTTCTGTCCGGGCGCACGATAGCCTTCGCCTCCCCTTTTTCCCCTTATATGACAGGTATGGCTCTTTCTATTATTTGCGGACTCTTTTTGAAGAAGACCGGGGCTGAAGTTTCATGACGGTCCCCGCGCGGGCTTTTACGAAAAACGAGTTCGGTACTCTGCGCCGGTGATTTCCCTTTTAGGAGGTTTCGTCTTGCTTCGCTCTCTCTTTGTCGTCCCTTCGCTATTTTAAAGCTGTCCTTTAGCGTTCAAGTTTTTTCCAAGAAAGAGCCTTTTGGATATAATAGTTCTGACGCCCCCCCCCCCCCCCCCCCCAATGAGAGAGCTGAACGTTCCCCCCCCCAAACCCCACCCCCCCCCCCAACCAACCCCTCTCTTTGGCCGACAGTTCATCCCCTCTTCTCTCCTTTCCCTGTTGTTTTCTTTTTATCTCTTTCTTCTGTCCGCAGAATTTTTTCGAACTATTATATCCCGGTTTTCTTTTCTGAGTAACAAGCTTTCGAGTTCTTCGCCTCGTTTCCTTTCATATCGGAGACACCAAGATAGACGCCCCTCTATGACCCAAACGAAATCCTCACAATCCCCCCCCATTCTTCCCCTCTGGTAAGTTGTCTCTAGCCCGTTTTGTCTTTTTTCGCAGCAAGGTTAAATATGGATTTTTCCCGAGGCCTACATTCCGCGAGTCCGCATTCCTACCCCCTCCCCAATGTACAGCGTAGAGACTCCCCGGCTCCTGATCCCGCGCCTCCATTGACGGGCCCTTTCGTTCCAGCCCACACGCCTGACCTCCCCCGGCCTGGGGTCATTTGGTCTTCTCCCTTTTTTCCCCGTGGCATTCCCGTTTTGCTGTTTGTGCTCGTTAAAACCAAACCGCTTTTCCTCCGGCAGTGGAGTTCTTGCTCCCTTTAAGCGTGACTCAGCTCTCCCATGCGGTTACAAAGGAGCTGTTAGTAGAGCGTCTGAAGATTCTAGTCTCCTTTTGGAGAAGTTTTTAAAGATTTTTTTCCCTGTTTCAAAGCCCCCTCATCCGGAACATGAAATACCGTTAATTTCCCTCCTTCCCGTATTAGGACTACTTCTGTTCTTGAGCGGCCTCGATGCCAAGCCCAGAACAATGCCGAAGGTTTCGGCACCGCGCCTTTTTCCCCTTCCACCCCTTTTGGTCTAATACTTTCTGTTTCAACCCCTTCCGAGTCGGCTCTCACGCTTTTTTTTCCCCGAAGGATCCCGCGGACGGACAAGTTTTGATTTAGTGTCGCTGTTTTCACTTTAAGTCCCTTTGTCCACAGGATAGGTTACTGCTTAGGTGTTTTGTTTTTTGAACCTGGAGCCCTTCGCAAGGGTCCTCGTCTCCACGTCGATGATCGTCTGTGAATTTTCTTCCCTCTCAATGCAATTTTTCTCTAACTCCATGTCCCTTCCCCCACTTCTCGATTTCTTCCCTAGGGAGGGTTTTCGCGATTTTTGAACCTTTAGACCGCAGTAAACTCTTCGTTACTGTTTTTTTTCCGAGCCCTTTTCCCCTTTGCTTCTTCATCCCCCTTCCCTCTTCGAAGGTCGGTCCCCCTCCTCCTTCGTTTTTACTCCCCTTTAACCGTGAGTCTTTTGGTTGGTCCTTTCCCGACTCTTTAAGACGACGTCTTCCCTAGAAGTTTGCCACCTCTATCCTTTTTTTCCCTTCCTAGACCTCCCTCTTCTTTCCTAAGGAGACCTGCGCGCTCCCGCGAGGCTCTTTTCCCCTTCACGCCCGTGAGTCCGCAGCAGTAAGTGTTCTAAGTTACCTTTCCGTCTTGCTTGGAATCGCTAATTATTTCTTTCTCCTTTCGTGTTGTAAAAGTCGCGGTCTTTTCCCAGGCGCGCTCTTGGCTGCTTCAGACGAGACTTTTGTTTGTTCGTTCGGATGGCCCTTCATCTCCTGAGTTCCTCCAGGTTTTTACCTCCCCGTTTTCCCCTGCTTGCGTTTATTCGTAGACATCCTCACTAGTCCTCTACCAGCTTCCAGCGATGGCTTTTATTCTCGCGCCGTCCAAATCTATTCCCGTTCTTTGTGATTTCTCTCTGTAGACTCTCCTCCCAAGAAAAATCCCTTTCAAAGCCTTTCATGTTTCTTCCATCCCTTTCTCCTTCCCCTCCCGGAGATCCCCTCTTGACCGAACCCATTTGGCTCTATCCCCGTTCCACTTGCGCGTGATCCCCCTTTCTCTTTAGAAGTGCCTTTCCGTCCCCCCCCCCTGACATTTCTAAATAGCATCTCTCTCTCGACCGTCCATCGTCAACCATCGCAACTTTTCAACCTCGTGACCGAATTTTTCTTTGATCCCAAGGGTAAAGGAGGAATTTTGAGACTTTTTGCTTCTGTGGTTGATAAAATCTAGTTCGGTGTTCTCTTTTTCTTTTTTTTAGACCGGACAGAGCTGATCCGCCGACAAACTCCTCATTGAGTGGTTTTCTTGTCGTTTTTTTTTTTTTCCCTCCGAATTCAGAAGACTTCCTCTAGGAACGACTTTCCTTTTTCTTCCGCATCTTTCTTTATAGACCGCGTTCATTTTCCCAACTTTTCCTTCCCATGCTACTCGTGGGGATAAATTTTTCTTTTTTTTGCGTCCGACCTCCTTCTGTATTAGAAAGACGGTGGTTCCTCTCAATTTCGTCGAGTTCTGTTTTCCCTCTTGTCGGTGAGCTTAATCTGAGGTTTATCGTCCCTTTTACCCCCCAAGGCTCCCCTTCTTTTTCTTTAATGAGGTATACGAGACCCCCGGTCGCCGCCCTCCACTTCTTTCCCCCTTTCGTTGTTGTTTGTTGACTAGCTCTGGTCTTTATCGCGCTCTTTTTCTTTCCTCGGCACGACTGGCGGATTAGTGCCCTTTGAGTTCCAGAGAGATTTGACGCTCCCCTCTCCGTTTTCCTTCGCTTTTGCAGACCTAGACTTTTTTTCCCCCCCTTTTTTTTCCTTCTTTCCTTTCCTCAAAAGACCGCCCCCTTCTGGGCCTTTGAGTTCCTATCTGTCGTTCGAGTGCCCCAACTCGGCCTTGCGAGATGCCTTTCCTCCCAGACCCTTAACTCTTTTCTCTCTTTACCTTTCTTTTCTTGACGATTCAAACTTCCTGGAAACTTTTCTTTTTCCTTTTCCCGAGACAGCTATTCATTTGAATCGTTTTCTTCCCCTACCTCGATTTTTACGCAAATTCCCTTCCCTACGTCCCTTTTCCAAATACCCCCCTTTTTCTTTTCCCTCTTGGTTTTTTAGGGTTTTGGTTCCCCCCCCCCCCCAAAAAAACCAAAAAGTTTTCCTTCCTCCTGACGGTTCTCAGGCTCGATTCTATTGAGTGCTCCCTTTTTTTTTCCCCTTCGTTTTTCTCATTTTTAATCTGGACTCCTTCCCCGTCTATGCGTGATGGGTGTCCTAGCGCTGCAAAGTTTCGTCTTCAGTTTCTCCGATCGAACTTATTCCCCTTTTCATAGTACTTTCAAGTCCCCCTTTTTCAATCTTTTAGGAGGATTTAGGTCCTTCGCTTCGCCCTAGCCGATCCACAGTCCCCTTTTCTTCTGTTCGAAACGAGATTACTCCCCCTTGGGCTTTTTGGGTTTTTCGTTCTTCTTGTCGTCCCCGTCTCCAGCCCCTTTTCCCCCTCGTACCTAAAGTAGACAGATGAATAACTCCCTTCCGACGACGAATTCTATTTTCCCCCCCCCCAAGCGCCCCAAGGCTCTTTGGTCCCCCTCTAGGGGTCTCCCCCCCCCACGCCCCTAATCCTCAGAATTCTATAGTCTTTCCCCCTTTTTTTTGCCAGAGGAAGGAAGCTCCTTTAACTGTCGCCGACTTCGTCTGGCGACTGTTCGGTTTCTAAGCCAGTCGATCGGCCCCCTCTTCCTTCAGTAGAGCCCTCCTTTCCTCCCTTTTACGAGCTCACCCCTTTACGCCTTTAGGGTGACCACTTTCTTCTTTTCCTGACCGCCTTAGTCCCAGCGGCTACAACAGACGAGACGCTGCCTTCCCTTGTTTTCGTGTTTTCCTCCTTCCCTTTTGTCGTCCTTCGCGTCCCTTTAAGTTTGTTCTGGCCGACCTACCTCTCGACCCGGGTCTCTTCTTTTCCTATTCATTTTCCCGTTGACCCTGCTACCCCTAGTCGAGATAATGAGCGCGCAGTGTACTTCATGTTCCTTGATGAGTAGTTCTTGCTGCACGCTCGCTTTGCTCTTCCCTTGCCCCTGGGAATCCTTTCCCTCTCAGCGGTACGTTTCTCCTCTCGGAGGGAACCTTATCGCATTTCTCTTTCTCCCCCATACGCCTTTTTAAGCTCCTTTCCCCCTTTTGCCCTTTTAAGTTCCCCTCTGGCCATATTTCCCCCCCTGTTACGTGCCTCCTTTTCGAGCCGCTTCCTCCAGAAGCTTACTTGAAGGGCCTTGTCTTTCCCTGTGTGTCGACATAGCCTTTTTGACGTAAGTTGTCTTCCTTTTTTGCGTTTCTGATAGTTTCCTAGAGCTCCGATTCTCCTCCTCCCTTCCGTTCTGGGGTCTCCATGAACGGAATTCTAGGCGTCTTCTACCCCCCTATTTTGACGATCGGCCTGGACCCCTTTCTTTTTTCTCGCGAGTTTTCAAGTATCCCTCGTCCCCTTGTCCCTAGACGGGGTAACCCTCCTTCTTCTCTTCCTCCTTTGCTGAGGAAGCCTCCTTCCCTTTATTCCATTTTCCCTGCGCTGGAGATCGTTCGTCCCGCAGAAGAAGCCCAATTTATCATTTTTGTGGTCAGGGCGATGTCTTCTCCCCTTCCGTCGTGGTTTGCTGAGAGTTTCTTATTCAAAGGACTTGTTCTACTTTCTTGGTCTTTTTTTGTGCTGGAAGCCGCGTAGTCGCTCGCGTCTGTCTTTTTCTTCTTTTCCCTCCTCTCGGTTACCTCCCCCTGATTTTTGACAGCCGATCTGGTCTTTCGACGCAAGATGTCTTAAACTTCGCTTTCTGTCTCTGGACCAAACTCTTGGCTCGCGACAGTTAAAGGGCTTGCTCTTTTTTGATGGGCGGCGTTTGCTTTTTCCGGGGAAATCTATGGTTCTCTCTTTGGTTTTTTTTTGTAGTAGATTTTTTCCGCTGAGGAGCTTCTTGTGGGATCTATTTTTGGATCTCCTATTTTGCCTCTTCCCCCTCTCCGCTATAATCTTTTAGGTTTTCAATAATAATCCTTTTTTCTTTTCTGCCGAGATGACGGTTTGCGTAGTCGATACTATTAGCACCTTCTTCCGTTTCTCCCCGCCCCTTTTTCCCTCCTTTTTTCTTCCAAGATTCCCCCTCTTTTGCCCGACCAAATTCTTCCCGCACTCTAGTTTAAACTCCTAAACTCCGCACCTCCGTCCGCAATTTCGTCTTTCTCGCTCCGGGTGAGTCTTTCTTTTTTCCCCCTCAACCGTTTCCTTTCTCTTGAGAGTCATCCCTCTTCTCGATCATTTCCCGAGTACCCTCTCCCTCCACCTTTTAACTGCGACGCAGACTCCTATTGATTCTCCTCTGCGTTGCTCTTCTTTGCAAATTCTCCCCTCCTCTTCCCCACATCTCTTTCTAAATACACGGCCGGCGACGGCTACTTTGCGCGCGTAGGCCCGTTCTACTGTTTCTTCTTCTTTCGTACCAAAAATCCTTCCTCCCTTCTTCCACTCTCCCCATTAATGAGGCTTACCCCTAGATTTTCCGCTTTCCCTCCGAGTTACAGCCTTTAGTGCTTACTACTTTCGAGAGGACTCACTAATAGTACACCCTCTCCCTCTTCTCCCCCCTAGAGACCTTTTCTTCTCCCCCCTCGTTCATTTGCCCTTCCCACCCAGGTGAACGTTTCTGTCGACTTTGTCTCTCATCTACCCCTCCCCCCCCCGCCACTTTAATAAGGCGGTTAGCACCCTCCCCTTTTTTTCCCCCGACAAATATTCTCTTTCTTAATCGTAATTCCCCTTCCTTTCTTGTCAGCAGTTCTCATGAAGCGTGGCATTTACCCACTTTTTATTTCTTTACGTTTTTACCCTTTACTCCCCTTGGTCCCTCCCAGATTAGGACTGCTTTGTTCTTTTTGGCCATGCGAATTTAGATGTTGCCCTCCTCTATCCCCGTTCCGCTGTCGTCGTGTCTTTTTTGCAGTCCCCTGGCGCGCGTCGCCTGGTCCCTGATTCTCAATCCCACTCGACAAGCGCTTCTCTTTCTTGCGCTGATCAAGGTTACAGCATTACACGAAGTCTCTCCAAGTCACTTTTTCCTTGCATCCTCCCCCCCTCTCAGCTTTGGACGTTGTGGTCTTCACGTTTCACAATGCCCCCCTGTGACCCCCTTTTCCCCCCTTGGGATCTGCGGCTTTCCGTCTGTATCTCTCTTGAGACCAAGGACATCCTTTTCCCCTCTCTACGCGTTTTTTTGCGCTCGACAGTGAGGAGCTGTTCTACTTCTCCATGATTCCTTTTTTCCCTTCGCTTTCCTCCATCATCACAGAAAGAGTCCTCCCTCCGCGTCCTGCGAGTTAACCGACGCTCAAGTTCTTTTGGTTCCCTTTACTTATTCCCTTCTTCCTTTTCGTGTTGTCTCTCCCCATTTTTCTTTCCCCCCGTTCAGTTTCTGATTATTCAAGAAGAGCCTTCTTTCTTTTTCTGGACTCTTGCGACTTCTTTTTATGTTAAGCCTTTTTTTTTTTTCGAGTTTGCTTTTTCTTTATAGCCGTCTCCCCAGAAGGATCCTCCCCTCTTCTTTTCAGCGCGTTCCCTTTGAGAGGTCTCCCTCCTGAGTTCCGTTAGACCCTTTTTCCTTCGCGTGTCGCTACCTAGACTTCAGTTCCTCCTGCTTTTCCCCTTGGGGTCGTAATCTCGTGCCTGTTACGTACTTCGTTTACGCGACGTCCCCTGTCTTCCTTCCTTTCTCAACCAGCCGGCATTTGCCTGCGCGTTCCCCTTCACCGCGTGTTCTGCAGTTAAGAATTTCCAAACAAGACAATTCTCAGAGAGAATTTCTCTCCCTCTTTTCCCTCGGTTAAATCGACACCTTTTCCCCTCCAGTTACGCTTTTTGGTCTTTTAGTCCAGTCCATTTTCTTCTTTGGGGAATTTTTTTCTTTTCTTCACTCTTCTGGTGTGCGAGATGTTAATTTTCTTACCTCCGTAGTTCGAAGTCTTTCAAACGAGCACTTTTTTTTCGTGCGTTTGGTCTTCTCCAACTGTCATTCCTCTTTTATGAAGAAGTGTCAGTTCTTTACAGCCCTTTTGCATCGACATGAGAAGTGAAGATTGCCCTCTTCCTCCCTCCTGTCACTCCCGTGGGAGAACGTGGCTTTTTCCGGCGCGACTATTTTTCGTTCTTCTTGGACGGGGTCACCTCTTTTTTTCGCTCTTTTAGCTTCCTTTTGCGTAATTTTTTCTCTTTTAAGGAAGACCCCCCCCCCCTCCCCCCCCTGTCTTGTCTCCTCGCTTTTATAATTCAATCCTATCTTTTCCTTCCCGTTTTGGTTTTCTCTAGATGCTCTTTTCGACGTTTTTTTTTTAGTCTTGACGCCTTGAATCGGTCCTTTTTTCTGGTTTTCTCTTCTGAGAAGATGACGCGCACTCCTCCCTTTTTCGCTTGCTTCGCTCTTTTCCTGTTGAAGACTGGAATTCGTCGAGCACCCGTCCACGTTTTTTCACGAGTTTCTTCGCATGTTTCGTTCTTTGCCCCATCTTTTAACTTCTCATTTCCTCTCGACCCCCAAAACTAGTTTTTTAAAGAACAGTAACTTCTTCCTCTTGATTTCGGACTCGGCTTTGAGACCCATGCAACCCCGTTCCCCCTTTTTTCTTTCTTTTGAGGTGGATCAGGAGGTATTCCCCCTTTCCTCTACGCCCCCGTCCAAGGATGAGACCCTCGACTGAATTTCCCCATACCCAAGTCACTGGGGCCCAATCCACCTTTAGTAAATAGGGTCCCCCCCTTTTCCTCTTTTTCAAATATTTAGGTCGCCCTTCTTCCTACTTGTCGATGACAATTGTTCTTTTCGTTGTCTTATCCCGAAGGTGACTGGAGTCCCCGTAGTCGAATTCGTATGGTGAGTTCTCCTCATACCCTTGGCTTTCGTATTCTTTTTTCTCGAATTTCCCCCCTTACTGAATTCCCGTTACTTGTTGCAGAGCGTGCTTCTTCTTGTTTGTTTTTCTCCTTCCTTTACCTCCTTTCCTAACACAGAAGATACAAGTTTTAGATTCCCCTCCATCGAGCCTCTATTAGCTGACCCTGGGCCATTCCTTGGGTGAGGACTACCTCCGAAATGCGTTCACCGTCCTCACTTGACTCCTCCCCTATGTCCCTCCCTCTCCCCTTTCGAATCCTTCCTCGATAGTATTCCTTCCCCCGTTCTCGTCAGTGGTCAACTAGCACTTCTTCCTCCTAGACCTTCACATCCTCTTCTATTTCTCCAAGAGAAGTCGAGGCCTGGAACCGTTCTCCTTTTCGTTCGGTTGATTTTCTTAGATTCGACTCCCTCTCCTCCTACGCTTCTATTTAGAAGTCGAGACGCCCTCTTTCTTGTCACCCACCGGAAATTCTCTTTTCCTTAGGATTTCTACATAGTTCCTTTCTCCTAGTCGCAGAGCCACACGACCTACACCGTTTTCTTGCCTTTCTTCAACGCACTGATGTCCTCTTTTTTCTCCTTTCGTGTATTCCTCCTCAACCTAGGAGATGGAGATTCCTTCTTCTAGGGTCTTTTCTTTCTCCATAGAGAGATCTTTCGCTCTTGTCGCGTTCCTTCTGCTGGTATGAGAACACGAGAGTGGGAGTTCTGGCGGCATAATCGCGGAGTTTGAGATCTCTGTTTCCCCCGCTCCTTGCCCTGAGCCACCCACTATCCCCTTCCCTCATTCCTCTTTTCCCTTTTTTTTTTTTCAGAAGTTTCCCCCTGTCCAGCAATCCCCTGGTAAGTCCTGACGCCGGTTCCCTTTATCGTGGTAGCCTACTGATTCCTTGAATTGCTCCTTTTCCTTATCAGCTCTGGTGTACTCCAAAGATCTGGTCTCCTGTCCGACTCTTCTTCGGTGGGAGTGCTTGGATCTCTTAGTCCCTCCTTTAAACTGAAGGGTTCCTCCTCCCCGGGCCCCTTTGTTGAGCTCCAAGGCCTGTTAGAGCTTCCTCTCTCTCAGAGTTTGACCTCTTGGCCTCAGGGAAGGGAGTTGTCGATCCCTTAGTACGCCTCCCCTTTTACAGAGATTTTATTCCCTGCGTCGCCCCTAGCTTTTCCGAGTCAGCCCCTTTTTGTCCGATGCTCTCTTGTCGTAGATAGGGTTTGTTTAGAACGCTTCTTCTCACTGGCCTCATATTTTTCCTTGATCGCAAATTCTGACCCCCTCCCCCTCCCTCCTGGGTTGAGAGAAGTGGTGGTGATTCAAAGGTATGTGGACCGCTTC
>Ga0179591_1187809_pt1 | contig 18487 bp, 17 predicted proteins | sample CZOMad2_1_08_16f_FD_182891 | JGI IMG/M metagenome (GOLD analysis project Ga0179591, IMG submission 182891) | Vadose zone soil fungal communities from Angelo Coast Range Reserve, California, USA - CZOMad2_1_08_16fungal (PacBio error correction) | ecosystem: Environmental > Terrestrial > Soil >... | reverse complement strand
CGGCTCTCAACTTGTAGTTCCTACCCCCCCCCCCCTGCGTGCAGCACAGAGGCAAAGATCCTTATTTGTTTCCTTCCCTAGCTCCTCACTATTTGCTAAGGCGTCGGACTTGTCATCATTCCCTCCTCCCGTTTCGGCTGCAGGCATGTAGCGCGAACTCCCCCCGACCCCCTTAACGCTTCTCTCCGAAGAGGCTACCCGAGGGAATGACACCGAGAACAGTCTTCCCTTCTAGATGTGATCAGACCGTTCTTTCCACTGAACGTTATTCCACAAGACCCCCTAAACCTCCTATCCCCCCGTCTGCAAGGCAGCACACAAGAGTCCCCATCGTGATTGTAGTCCTCTGCTGAAGGAGTGGCGCCGGTGTTCCTCTTTTCCCCCCCCCCCCCCCCCCCCTTTTCTACACTCGCTTAATGCTCTACAATCTTATGGAAGAGTAGGTGCGAGGGTGTTGCCACAAGGAGTGACTCTGGTTTACGTATTCGTCTCGTCGGTCCCGCTTGCAAGCCACGTGACTTGATCTCCCTATCTTGGAAGAACGACCGGGACAAGCCCCAACTCTGTCGCTCCCCTTATGACCCGAGATCGGGGATGTGCTCCTGCACGCTGTTTTTTCTTCCGTATCCCTCCCCCAGCTCCGGTTGCGTGAACTCAGGTTCTTTTCCCCCCCCACACGGCGTGGGGTTCGGCTGACCCTGGCTTCCCAGACTGTGCCTCTCCCATGCGCGAACCACACTGTCTCTTTTTTTATCTCTCTAGACATGGAGCACGATTCCCAGTAACCTTCCACAATAGCCGATCGGTGAACTGCTCTGAACCTTTCAACTGGAATTTCCAATTTGTCTTCGTAAACCATTCGGTACTATTCCCTCGAAGTCGATTCTACCCCTTTCCTCCGATGGCGCCCATGGTCCTTGTAGAAGGGATCTTCCACCGTCCCCGCATGACCACCTTCCGTTCCCTTTCCTCGCGGCAGAAACATGCCTTGTTACTGGCCCCACCAAAGGCTGGCTCAAACGAGGCCCGGCCCTGATGTTCCCACAGAAACAGTGGCCCTCTAGTCGTCCCCTTTGCAGAACAGACCGTATGTCCGTCCGTATGCCTTCCCCGTTTATCTCCTCCCAGGAAAGCAATGGCTCATGGCCCATTCCTCATGAAACAGACTCGACCGCTCTGATAAACCCCCCGGAGGTTCTGGCTCCGCCACTACCCGCATTGTGCGCGTCCTCCACCCCCCCCCCCATTGATGACAACCAGCCCACCACCAATGACTAGTTGAGACACCTCCCCCCTCCTTCCAAGTTAGGATATGAGAGAGCCACCACCACCATCATTACCCCTTTGTAGATTCTCCAGCCTCATTTGTGAGGGAACCTCTCAGTAATCACATCTCTTCTTTTTTTTTTATTGCCCCCTCACACTCCAAAGTGCTGAGGAGTGAACACTCTCCCTTCCCCATAGTCTGAGGACGCCCCGAAGCACCCCCCTATAAATAATCTTGACTCGGTCCAATTGCTAAATTTTCAGCAGGCCCAATTCCTCCTTAGTCTCCGAACCCAATTCATATGAAAAGCATCTTCCCTGGTATCCCCTTTCCTCCCAACCTCTACAAGAAAACATAACTTTCATCTTTCCAAGAGTATCTTTCGGTCCCAGTATGATTTTGTTCCTTGGACCAGAAAGCACTTTTCGCAAGTCCCGCTTGGCGGCCCGATGTCGCGTATCGTAAACCGCTGTCCGACTGTCCCCTTCCCTTCAGCCACTTGGAATATCAGGACCGTCCGGGAGACACCCATACCACCCTCCTCACCTCATTGAGGATGTCCAGCGACGCGGCACCCGCCAGCTAGTCCTGCTATGCAAGCGCTAATCGATAGCTCCCTTTCAGGCTTCTGGCTTCCGCAATAGAAAGCATTCGGTGACACGTTACTGCTTCGCCCCTTTTTCAATATGTACATCATCGAATTGAACCAAGCGTGGTCAGGCAAGTGAGCTCTCGACCAGAAATCCCTCGACGCTATGCAGAGGTAATTTTTTCGCTTCCCGCTACAATCGTTTCAGGATTTCCCCAGAGAGAGGTCCTCCTCCCGACCCCATCTTCCTCGCAAACAATATGCCTCACGATACCCGGCAACTGACCATGATGCCGAACTTGCTTAACCCTCACTTAAAGATACCCGCCACCCCTCCTGACCACAGCACGAATTCACGCCCACCCTCCCCCCCCCCCTTCCCTCCCCCCCCCCCCCCCCTGTTCGCCCTCCCCCCAATGCTTAAGGTCCCCGCCCTCCGCAAGTCCGTCGTCTATCAGGCCCTACCAACCCCTTCGCGAGAGATCTCTAGATCCCTTGTTACAAACCTACCCATGCTCCCACTTCCGCCAATCGACACCTTTCCCTCCTCCAAACTCATGGCCAGCAGGCACAAGGCGGGATACTCTCCCTACCGCCTTCTTCTACACCCTCTCCCATGCAGTATCCAATACGCGACAACTTCTAGGACACAGCCCCGCTAACCCCCCTAATGTCCGCGGCTGACTCACCCATCCGACACCCCCCCTCCCCATTGGTTGGAATCCTGCTCCAGCGTCACCCCCCCCTCCTTATCTCGCCAACCCCTCCCACTCTATGTCCTTGTTCTCTCCCCATCCCTCTCTCTATCCAAAAATCCCATTCTCCCCCTCCCAACAAACGAGCTCCCGTTCTTTTTTAAGAGTTTTAATCATGCGAGTCGTCACCACCCTCGGAACTCGTTTTTCTTCCCCCAGTTTTCTTTCCAGAGTCCGCTCTACGCATAGAATAGCCCCATACCCGAGTCTTCTCTTTTCCTGCCCCCCCGAGCGCATATCTCTCTTTAATCCGAACTTTTTTTTCTCTCTTCTCCGCCTGGGGTTTATTTCAATCTTCCCCGTCCCTTATTTTGGCACCGGTATGCTTCGCCGATCCCCGATTAAAGAACCCATTTTTGCTGGGGCAAGCTCTCCGCATGGTTGACTGATTTTCCTTACCACACTTCCCCCTTTTCTCTTATAGGTTTGAGTTCCCTCCCCCCCCTTCTCTGAAGATCAGGCCCGATTCTTTGGTTTTTTCACAAGACGTCTGTCATTCGTAGGTTTCGTTTGATCCTCCACATGCTTTAACACAGTTTTTTCTTTCTTTTTAGCCCTACTGAATGGCCTTGCGAGGCTCCCCAACGACTGGTTCCCCCCCAAAACCAGAACGACTTCGCTTCCAGGAAGAAATAGGAACCCTCCTTCTTTTCCTGTCTAATTACCGCTATGAGAAGGCTCTTTTCATTTTGCACGGTTCGCTCCTTTAGCTGGGACCTCTACGTCGCGTTTCTTCCCCTTTTCGGTCTTCATGGGTTTTGTTTTGGTGTTCTGGCGCGCTGGTCAATTGCTTTCCAGTCGCGAAGGGGAGTTGATTTCTTGAAAGGTATTTCCTCGCCCAGAGGCTGAGACTTCCCCCATACCCGGGCGCCCCTCTTTTCGTGAGAGCACGTTCTGCCCAGGGAACACACCCCCCTTCCCTTAGAGGAGCTCTCCAATCATTTTCCACGGCCCGCGTATGTTTCTGATTCTCCGTGTCCAGTCTTTTTTCTTTAAATATGGCGGCCAGGGTTTCTTTTTCCCCCCGACAAGCCGACATCCTTATTGACTGGATTTTCGGACTCGGGATAATAGGTTTTTCTTCGCGATTGTAACGTGAGGACCGGTTGCGCAGCCTCCGCACGTTTCTTTTATCTGAAGCTACCTCAAAGCCTACCTTTATTCTTTACTCGATCAAGATAGTATTTTGCCGCCCTTTCCTTTTTTCGCCCTTTGCAAAGGGAAGAAGACCCCCTTTTTGGGGTTGGCGCGCTCTATACAATTGGCAGTTTTCTTCATTATGGAAGTGGTGTTCTCGCAAATGCTTCCGATTTTTGTTTGTTTTTCCCTTTGGTTGAGGCCCCCGCACGTGCCCTCTCTTTTGCATATTGAGTGCCGAAGAATATTCCCTTATTATGGTTCTCTCCTTTACTTGATTTTTTTTTCTGGCAGATTATTTTTCACTCTAAGGGTTTGGACTTTTTGGTAGGTTCCCCGGTTCAAAAGGTGCAGTTTTCTTTTTTATATTTGATGAATACTCTGAATGGCCGCCTCAAGGGCAGTCCAAGTCCCCACTTTTATTTTCTTAAAATTCTGGGAGATTTTTTTTTTCTAATTCTTCTCGTTGGTTCTCGTACCGGTGGCCGGGCAGAATGAAAGATCCTTTGCTGCGCCGATTTTCCACCCTTACCTTCCCTGGTGGAGGGTAGGAATTCCGGAGAAGAGCTGTGCGCCCCACCACCGATATGGTCCTCACATGAACGCTTCACTTTTTTTTTGTAATAAGTTATCCTCTTTTGGTTGAGACGAACATGTCCGCAGCTGATTCGTATATTAAGTTACCTATTCTTTCCTAGGTGGAAGTACTGGGCCATCTTACTCCTTATACTTGTAGACTCCCTTTTCTTTTTGTCCCCCACCCCCCTCTGAAGTCTCCTTTCCCCGTCCTGCGGAAGACGCAGAGTTCCAGCATAAACACCCGACCCCGGTCTTTTTCATCAGAGGAAAGAATTTTGAGTTCACCTCCCCCGCTCGAGAGGTAGAATTCCGTCCCCCAAGCGACTTTGCCCACCTCCCCTGCTATGTATAGCAACTGCTTTTTGGGAGTGGAGGCCGGGATAGTGCGGAAAAGACTTTTCAGGACTATCAGTCCCCTGGATTTTCCTTTGCCCTCTCCCAGTGAAGAGACAAAAGGCTGTTCGTGGGGGACCACACATTTTCCATTCGTCTCCATCGCTCTTTCGAGGTTTTTCGTGGATACGGCCCGGAAACTTCCCTTTTCTCACCTGAGGAAGATGCAGGCCGGAAAAGCCGCTTGTGCTTTTTCCTCCTCCTGAGATCGGAGTATGCGTTGCTTTCCGGTTCTTTTCCCTTTTTCTTTTCCTACGAGCGAGGACGAAATCCCTTTTGCGGAAATGAAAGTGGTCGCCTTGTGAGGCCCTCTCGTCTTCGGAGGAGTCTACCATTTCCTTCTGAATTCCCCCTTCCCCCGGCTCGGAGGACATTCCGCGACTTCCCCCCCTTCTCTATGCAGATAGCGCATCCGGTCCCCTTGTACTGGTCGATGTTCTTCCCGGCAGATGGGTTGGCCTCCACTTTTTCCCTATTTTCCGCACGTTCCTATTTCAATCCCCCCCCATCTCCCCTTTGTTTGTTGAGCTTCGATAGGATAGACCCTTTAGGAAAAAAACATCGTGCTTCGTCCCCAGAGCCAGCCATTCCTAAAGTTCCCCTTTCGTGGTCGTCCCTTCCTTTTCCTCTCTTGACCATGTTTCCCCTTCCCTTTTCGCCTGCACCGTCCATGTGCGCAAAACTCTCCCCTGCCCCTCTTCGCCCCGAGGATGCCCCACGGAGGAATTCCCGTGAACTTGCTTACGCGACCGATCTTTTTTTTCCAAAAGTGGCTCCAGAAAGGATGCCTCATTCCTGAACCCATAACCTTCTCTCGTCGCGGGGCTTTTTTCCCCCATCCGCCTCTGCTTGTACGGCAATGAAGATGCAGGCGTCTCCCAGTTTTTTCCGGGTCAGGCCTGGATTCCCACCTCCGCTTTTCTCGCTTTCTTCTGGAAGATAGTTCTTATGGTTGCCTCCCCTCATCCCTCTTTCGAGTTCTTTCCCTGCAGGGTTCCAACAGGTTGCCTCACTTTATTCTCCTCTAAAAACTCCTTGGCCTCCCGCCCCTTCCCGACACGCCAAAACGTGTTTCTTCCCTATGATCGGGATGTGAGGAAGAGATGGCCTGTATTTCTCGAGAGCTAGGTTTTTCGTGTGCCCCCTCCGTTTCCGATGATAAACCCCCCCCTCTTTTTTTTCGTCTTGAATACTTTTCGGACTTGCTGACTTACTAAGAGGTAACCCCTCCTGCATTAGCCCTTAGAAGGCCCTCTCCCCCCCTTCTGCCCCAACCAGTACCCTTTTCCTCCGAGCCCCCTCCCCCCTCTTCTTAAAGTGCTCTCAAAACCCTCCTATGTAAGTTATGTCCCTCGTCTTTTTTCCCCCCCTGCTGAAATCAGTTCGCCCTTCTTTCTTTTTCCTCTGAAATTCCTCCCCCCCAGCCACCGTGAACCGCCCCATGCAAAAATTTTTTCGTCCCCCCCGCTCATTTGTGACAGACCCTGTGACTCCCTCCTTTGCCCCGCATGTTACAGAAAACTTCCCCCTTTCCTTTTTCCTTGATGACCTTCGTATTTTCCCGGAAGCCCCAGGTTCAACCTCTCCCCAGGAAAAGAACTTTCTTCAGAAGCCGTCTTTTTCCCCGTAGAACAGCCAACCCCCCCCCCCCCCCCAACAAACCCCCCCCCACCTATTTCTCCCCTTAGCGTCAGAGTTCGGGCACCCCCCCTCGCAAAGCGATGCCGGCGCCAGAAATAAACCCATGCCAGAAACTCCCCTCCCCACCAGCTGCCTACCTTGCGTTCACCTCCCCCAATATCACTTTCGGATATATGCGCGCGCAAACCCCCCACTTCGCCCATTTAAGTAGGGAGAAAGCAAATTTGACTTTTAGGTCCTCGCTAAACTTACCTGGTCGAAAGAATCTTTGGCTGATGTATGTTTTCCCCCTCTCCCGCCCACTGAGAGGATTCTCACCTATTGAAAAAGGAAAAGCTCGTCTCAACTCCCTTTTTCCCCCTACCTTCATCCCGGAACTATTTCATTTCTTGCCTTCCTGAGTCCAAGTTTTCTCTCTTGCCGCCACCACGGCCCCTGACGTTATATGACTTACTTCTCCCCCCGTTCCTGAAACAGCAGAGTCCCCTCACCCCTTAAGATGTCCTTCTTGCGGCATGTCGATGAGCCGACTGTCAGGTGTCTTGTCCCTTTCCTTTCACGAAGTAGAGACAATTCCTCTTTGCGGCCCGTGTGAGAGAGTTACCTTTATTAATAATTCACTCCTCCCTTCTACTCCGCCCTTTGACCCTTGCTCCTCCCCCCACCAGCCGACATGGAACCCCGCAGAGCGCAGAAACGGTCTTAGCGTCCCAGCCCAGATCCTCTGCAAGACCCCCTGCGGCACTTTACCTAACGACCGGCCCAATTCATATTTACACATAAATACGGGAATTGGGCTCGAACGAGGCTAGAAAGGATGGCCTGTCTTGCTATTCCCTCTTCCCATATCGACGCCACAGAGCAAAGTAAACTCGGTTCCCCCGGCGCTGAGAGGCGCCTTAAGAGCGGCCACCCTTCCCCCCCTGACAGGCGTGCAGAAGCGCGCCAAACGTCGCCGTTCCCCCCTGTCCGGAGGGTATGTTCTCACAAGACGCTCATACCACCTCCATCCCCCCCTATGCGCGTCACTGGGCTTCTGCGTGAAATAGATTTGATATCACCTATACCTCCAACCCCCGTCAACCTTGGTATAGTGGCCTCGTCATTCTAAAGGTAAGGAGACCCCTTGGCGTGGGCGTAGGGCAGGCGAAATAACTCCGGAAGGCGACCTCCCACTAGCGCTACCTCGTCCCCATTTGGGCGACCTCTGTGAGTTTTCCAGAGAACAATTTCCTAGAAGATCATTTCCGCTTGGACCTCCACATTCTTTTAACTATGTCGCTGCCCCCCCATCAAGACTGTTGTAACAAAAAGTACGCACCCACGCCTGTGAGTTAATCCGGCGTTCACTCGTTAGGCCTCATGTATAAGACTCTTGCGCCCGGCATCGCCATCTCCCAGTCTCTGTTTCTCCCCCGCCGGACTAATCGCGACGGAAAGCTTCTATTTCCTCCTGTTTTGGAGGTGTTTATTGACTCGCTCAGAGCTCGGACGGGAGAGATTTGATGTGCCCGTTGTGCAACTGGGGCGTCATGCTACTTCGAAGGTTTTCCCCTCGCGGAGGTTCCATAGCAAACCGGGAGACGAGCCTGTGATGTGGCGGACTGGGCCACATAAGAGAGATACGCGCCCCAGGATGACCCCGAGAGTATGTGAGCCCATCACGACGCCATTGACCCAGTGCGACATCTCTGGGGCGAAGTAGTCCGGAGACACAAAAAATCACGAGCGAGTCGACAGCAAGGCCAGGTCACCGAACTCCTCGCCCGCTCCCTCCTCTAATTTGTGATAGCGCGAAGACCGTCTTCCGGCCGACAAACACACAGCGGTGTAATCGCCAAAAGTACAATAGAGTTAAAACTCCCACCATGAGAAGAACAGGCGTGTACGTAAGACCGACAGAGCGCTCTATGGGTCGGTGCATCTGGGTAGATGGGTATCACATGAAAGCAACGTCCTCCCGCCTCTTTAATATGATTTTAGGATGCAGCGCGTGACCGGTAGACCAGTCCACCTATGCCCTGGACAGCTAGAAGGGACCATGAGCCCCTGATCAGATTTCCGTGATGTTTTATCGTCCCGACGTAAAGATATGTAGAAAGGGGCACAGAGCGTGACAAGGGAGATGTCATATAAAATATTCTCCCCTGTCGCTCCAGTATCAAGGCTCCTTGGTCACAACATGTAGTCATTACGGATGCGCCCTATCAGCTGCTGATAAAAGCCCTGGTGCGTCCCTTATCACCCTGTTGCCGGGGAAACCTCATAATAGAAATAAGGAGACATGATACTGCCCCCTGCCCTTTCAGAGGTTAGCTCCCGACATTTCTCCTTCTAGGGCATATCACCGGATGTAGGTACCGATCACCAAAACAAGACTGGGCACGGTGTAACCCTAAGAAACTTAATCCATGGTATGAACCGCTCCAATCGCAAGCCATTGTAAAGGACGACCAATTCGGAGCTTTGTTTTCCGTCCCTCTAAGATAGATCCTTGAATGAACGACTTTAGTGATGAATACTTGCAGGTTATCGCTAGAAATCATCATTGTAAGTCAGACGTAAACCCCCCCCACGCAGATCCAATATGATAACAAGGCCGCTGTCCGGTGGTCCGACGGCCCCCAATTATGCTTAGCGAGTCCAATTTTTTCCCCAAGTCGTCCTGTTCTTATGGGACACGCATCTTCCAGACTTTTAGGCGTCCAAATGGCAGAGGCCATAGAGGCAGATGGGAAGAGGAGAGGAATAGCAGTTTCAAGAAACACGTATGTCTCGAAAACATATACCCATACCCACCAATAATGATCCCCGCAACACCGTCCCATAAATCAATAAGAAGCTATGCGCAAGATACTGGGCTCAGCCGAAGAAGAAGAGGCGCCTCAGGTGGTAAGGCGGGTTCGAGCCCACCCCTCATAGAACGCAATAAAACGTGCTGGCCAAAGGGTACCCTAGGCAAAATGAAAAACAGGACGCCGTATAGTGGGCACAGAGCTCAGAGTTAGAGATTGGAATCTAGTGATTCTATGTCGACCGACCCTTTCACGAAGACAAGGGACCCAATGTTGACCCCTGACCCAAGTAAGCTGGAACACACCCGAGTGACGGAGGTTCTTCTCCCTCCGTATAGTATATCGGCACAGCAGCAGCGCCCCTGCGATCGAACGGAGCAATGTAGCGAAGAAAAGCGTGCTGCGGATGGCTTATGGGGCATACGCCCCCCCAGAAAAAACACGTAATTTGTGTTATCGACAAGCGGTGTCAAAAGCCAAGGAGCACTTTCTCCATATGGTATAAATGAAAACGAAGGCGTGAAAGGTGTAATGCTTTCATAGCCCAAGAGACGACTTTTTTAAGTGCGACAGGAATTAACCGCTCCCTCTTCACCTTTCCCACAGCGGAAATTAAGATTACTGTATGCCAAAATATTTGGAGGGCATGCACGCGTGCCGAGCTAATTAGGTTGAGCGGCATAGTGTTCCACGTATGGGGACCGAGGGATCTGCGCAAGGAAAACATCTGTCACGGTCCGGTTTTAATACAGGACGCGCGAATACCAAGAACATTACACCCCCCTGCAGACACGATGAAGTCTTTTAACACACATCAGAAGCGATATGACACAAAAAAAGTAACGCGAAATCCCACACCTAGCGGAAACCTAGATGTCTACGTTATGCTCCACCCCATAAATGTGTAACGGCCGTTTACTCTTTTGAGTGGTATCATTGTCCGGGGACCACATGGAGCGACATCCCTTCACGAGTTCCATAGAAGTAGGACTTTATTGTCGGTCTCGATAGATAGAATAAAGAGGCTGGTGACGCTCCGATGTGCTTCTTACCCTATGTGGGGGCGTGGTATTGGCCAAATGGGAGGTTTCGCTTAAGCCCCGGAAGGCTGGAAACCAACTACCACATGTGGGGAGGATCCTTGGCGTGGGCTGCGTCCACTGCAGCTAAGGATTAAGGAAAGAACGATAGAGGGTATCTACCGGAAGGAGGAAGCCCGCAGTGTTGGCGGTAGGGACAGAGGATACTTTGCCCCCGAACGCTTAGAAATGAAGGGATATCGCAGCAGTCTTATTGACAAACAACGATTCCTTTACTCTCTCGCCCCGGAAGAGGTGGCTGGCCGGTTGGTTTATTTTATGGTCCCTTGGGTGGACCGGCTTGCTTCCCTTCTGTTCCCTTTTCGACGAACATGTTCCATGTCTTCCTCAAAGGCTCTTTTCTTCCCTCTTTGGTGAGAGTAACGGGGGTCGGGACTCATGCCGTCTCCTTTGATTGTCTCCAGCTGTCAGAACTGTTTCTTCACTTTTTTGTGCTCCATAAGCGACTCCCTGGGGTCAGAAAAGCTGATGGAAGCACCGCCACGAAGCTCTCTGGGGATCATCCTCCCGTCGTGTTTTTTTATGAGAAAATTTACGTCTTATGGGTTTTTTCCCGTTTCCCCCTCTGCGATTTGTTCATGTGGAATAGGAGACCATTCTAGGTCGTCCCTTCGTTTTCTGTGAGAATTTTATACCTTTCTTTTTCCTTTGTTACGCCGAAACCCCCCTTCCTTTTTTGCTCAATCGAAAGCCCTGAGTTCCGAAAAGCCGCTCGTGAGAACCCCAGAAAGCTTTTGGGCCCGTAACACCCCTTCCCCATCACTATGATCGCCCAGCGTTTTTCTTTGGCTTGGGGTTTCTTCTTTCGCCTCGTTTCTCTTTTCTCTCAACGCTGTGGCTGTCTTTCCTCAGCGAAAACAGAGTCTGGTCACCTTCACTAAGTCTTCCCCCCCTCCGACTTGATAGAGGATGCGCGTTTCTCCATTTGCCCTTAAAAAATTTGCGAAACACGCCTGCAGCTTCTGTCCTCCAAAGAAGCTGCTTGCTGGTGCCTATGCGGGCCTGCCTCACTTATTCGTTTCCGGAGGTCATGCTTTCCTCCTTTTTCTTAGCACTTGGGGCCCGCATCACCCTTCTTTCCCCTCCTCCAAGTTACAAGGTGGACATGCCCGTGGTGCCTCGGTGAGGCAAGATTGTCTAGGAGGAGTGTCCCCCTGCCCTGTCAGACTCCCAATGATGGATGGCGCTTGAGGCCCCAATTTTTTTCTCCACTTCAAAATGGCAGATGATGCGTTCGCAGACTTCCTTCCCCCTTTACGTAGTTGACTCTGGCTCTTTAGGAAAGCAGATGTTGGTGGCTACACCCCTCGATACCCTCCCTTTTCCCTAAACACCATACCGATTTTGTTGGTCTTTTCTCGCTTTCATTACCTTGTAGGACAAAAACCATCTTCTTGTTTCCGAGCCAGCCCTCGTCCGGTGACGTCGGACCCCAGGTACGAGAGCACTCATTCCCAGTTGGATTTCACTTCCTCCAGAAATTCAGGTTCCAGTCTGCACGACTGTTTCCCCCCCTCTCGTAGAAGAGCTTCCTGAAGACCTATTTGGAGACCACGGGCATTGCCACCCGTGACTTGTCCTCTCCCGCTGATTCGGGCATTTTCCCGAAGTCCGCATCCCGCCCTTTTTCCCCATACCTCTAGCTTCTGTCGGAAAGCCCACATCTCCTGGTTTTCCAGGCTCCCGATTGCATGAGTTTTGTAAGGGGTCCCTTTTCCAGGTCCATGTCCCATCGCGTCCGCTCTCCAGGTTATGGCCGCATTAGTTTTTTTTCCCCGCCCCAGCCTCTGTTTGCCTGCTTCTTTTTCTCAGGAAAAAGGGCCAGACGTGATCGCCTAACTAACCTTGGACAGAACGACATTCGTCCCTCCCCCCCCCCTCCTTGGAGATAACATTCTTCCTATCTTCTGTGCTGAAGAAGTTTTTAGGTTGCCAAGCAGCTTTCTTGGTCTTTCATCGGCTGTAGATTCTCACCCCCGTTTTTTTTTAGTGCAAACTTGCGGCCTCCTCCGTGTCCTTTCGAGACCGTCTCCCCAACCTCATTCTCCCCCCGTCCTTGAATGGCGCCGAATTCCCATTCCCCTTCCCCACCATAGACGTCGTTGACCTGCCTCCTCCCCCCGCCCCTATCTCCTTCCTTGCGAGCCAACAACCACTCCCTTCGTTTTACCTTTCTTGATCCCGTTAGAAGATGCTAGGCCCTTGAGGCACCCCTCTTTGCGCCCCATAGAGGTTCTTCCTGTCTTTCCCCCCCCCAGCAACCATGACAAAGGCCATCTTTCAACTAGGAGGACCTCCCTTCCGCCCGTAGTGACCTGACCACCGTTACCTCCCCGCTTCCCTCGTCACCCTTCATGGAACAGAAACCTTTTCCACTGAGTCATGTTGCAATTTTGATTCCCCCCAAAAGCCGAGTCCCAGAGCAGTTTTCATTCCCGGTTCCCCGATTAAAAACAGACCTACGAGCTGACCTCTCAGCATGAAAACCCTCCGGAAGAACGATGCTACCCTCCCTCAGATGCGGTCACCCCATTCCGCAAACTCTGCCTTTTCCTCCCCCCCCCGTCCAGAAACCTCACCACCCGATTCAATCAGTGCGCTCAACCCACCAGATAGAATTCCAGATATCTCTCTTTTTATCCACCCCACCTCGGATTACTTGTCTTATGGGCCCTCCCATTCATGGATCATGAGACCAATATTAGGTCTTACAGCCAATCCTTGGCGCGTGGCTGCTAGGAGAGACAAAGGCCCTTCAGGAGGCGAGACCAAAGTTCATTCACGGCACAGATCTCAGAAGGACCTCCAAGCTATCGCCCTTCCTTTTCCCTCGTCCGCGGCCTTTTTTTTTTAGGAATTGTCTATTCACAGCCAGCCCCTTTCTCCGACCACTCTGCCTTTTTTCAGAGGACCCGTTACTGCATCCTCTCCCAGTAAGACGTTTGAAGATGCTCAGTGCAGCTGCACTCAGCCTTGAGGGTGTTCAACTTGACATCCAGAATTCGACCACTCCAGCTTTCTCTGTTCGAGCTCACCCTTCCCCTGAATGGAATCTTTCACCCTCCCCTTAGAATTTCCTTCCTTGGCCGAGAGACACCACAACCCGTCTGCAACGAATCTGAGTTCCCCTCTCCGCTCTACACCGCCCCCTCCTCTCCACCTTACAGCCAGAGAGTCTCCTGCTCTAAGCCTTCTTTCTCTGCAGATGGAGACCTGACACTCTCCTTCGTCTTTTATTTTCCCCTGTTCGTCGCTCTCCATTCAATTCTGTCTCCCCAATAAGCAATTTTCCCCACTTTTCCGAAGGAGTAGTACGACTCCCGCCCCTACCCCTGAGATGGAGTGCAGGTTTTTCTGCTAACCCTACCTCGGTCCCTCACTCTATAGGGGCGGAGCACCCACAGATTACAAAGATTGTTCCTTTTCAGACTGCCGGTTCCCTCGGAAGATATTGCCCTTTTCACAAGTGTTGATGTGCATTGCCTTTGATTCCGATCGATCCCATCGATGAATACGATGGCCCGAGAACCAGTAGAGCTTCCTCCCTCCTAAGTTGTTTTTTGTTTTAGCTTCTTCGAGCGGGGGGCGTGCAACCCTCCGGTCCCCAGTTCCATCTACTTTTCGATACTGCTTTTATCGCACTCTTACCGTCACCCCTGTGTTTTCCCTTTGGCAAGATAGTTTGTCCCCACTTCTGCGCTCTTCCGGATGAACTGACCCCCCCTTCGGTAACCCTCGTGATCGAGGTGCGCTCTAACATATATCATGGACGACCTTCTTGTCGGTTTTCAACACCACGTTCAGAGGACATCTTCGGGCTTCTTTCTTGACCCCACCTTCGTCCAGAATAAGCGATTACTCTAGCGTGAGACCATTCCGATCCTAAGGAGGGCATGGCCCTGCCTTCCTTCCCGTTAAAGATTTGAACCCTACATGATGTCTCGTCTGACGCTAATCAGACAGCCTGGCCCCTCTTCTTCCTAGAATTCCCAGACATATGCGAAATTTCCCTTTTTTCCTTTAGGTTTTCTCTCATGAGATGGGACCGTCTCAGAATCTTTGGCCAGGCTTTGTTTGGTTTCTTTTGTAGATCGGCACCCCCTTTTCTGGCAGGCGAGGGCTCTTTCGTGAAACTGGCCATGATCAGGTAGCTTTCTTTTCTACCTTGGCCGAAACATCTGGCGCTGTCGTGTCTGTACGGCTCTCGGCCCAATGGGCCCCCACATCCCGAGAAATGAGCCGTCTACATTCAGAACACTGCGGCCCTTTTCCACTCTTACTTGTTTGATGCTCTTCAGGGGGGAGGTGAGTTTTTTACGAAGGCAAATCAGGCTTGCGCCCAGTTTTTCTTCTGTCCCACCGGAAGACGATTTTCCTCCCCGCTTAATCTAGGCCTTTGTAGGTATACGTTTCTTTCAGTGCTTGTGTCGTGCTTTCAAGAGCGTTTCCCCTTGCCTAGCTTTTGTCCTTCCGCCTAGAAATGGCATTTTCTTTTCCCCGCACAAGCAAGACGCCCTTTCTTCTTCCCTCTAACAGTTTCTTAGCCTCCATTTCCATGTTTTGAGAACCCTGGAAATGGCGCCTTTTGTGTTTTTTTTCATTACACTCTCTTCAGTTCGAGGCGTTGCTCAATTTGGGTGATCGCAATGCTGCACCTTTTTATGGCGTTTGATTCAATGTTGTCTTACCTTCTATATTGAATACTTTTTAGCCGCATCTGGCTTAGGGTTCCATAACGGTAGACTTTTGCTTTTGCGATTTGTAAGCTCATCGTCTTCACTTGTGTTTGGGTTATCGGTCCCGGGCCCGTTCCTTCATTTTTGTAAGACGGCCTTTTTCTTGCCCCGTGCCAGCTCCTAACTTTCATTCTGTTGTTAACATGCGGGTCTCCCCTCGCTTGTGTTTTTATTCTTCACGGGTGGTAAGGTAACTCTGAACGAGCATTTGATTGCCTCCCCCTTTTCCAGGACCTGTGACTGTTCCTTTTTTTGGGTGTATGGGCACTTCTTTCGCCCCGTATTTTCGCAGAGGACTGTCAACCTACAGAAACTCATCGCTCCTACACTTCGGAGAAGAAGTTAATAGGAGTTTGTTTGAAGAGACCTCTTCCTACTTCCGGGGAGTATCTCCTTTCCCCTCTCGTATGGCACGTATTTCTCTCCATTATAGTTAGACTTCTTCGTTTGTCGCCGACTGATACGTCCTTCTTCCTCGCCTGTCAGCTAACCCCCCGTTTATCATAGAAAGTACTCCGTTCACGCCCCCGATACTCGCTAGACCTAGCGGACCGCAGCCACATTCCCTATCTCCTATTATATATACACCAAGCTTTGGTGTTTGGCATGTCGTGGGCCAAATGATTTGCCCTCTCCGGCTTGCCGTTGCCCCCCGTTCCTCGCACCCTTCTTGATTGTGCCCCCCCCTCCCCCGTACGCCCACGTTCTCGAGCTGAGCGATGTTGTCTAAAATTCCCTTTCCCAACACTTTCTGTCACCTGACCCCTGCTCGTTTCTCTTCAAACCCTCGCTGTATGATTCGTTCTGCGGGCTCTCAGACGGAGCGCTTCTTCTTCTGCATTTCTCGCGTTGGTCCAAGTCCTCGCCCCAGCAATCCTATCGCTAAGCAATGCCCCCTTTGATCAGTGCCGCTTCTTTGTCTTGTGTTTCCCTCTTTGACTGCAGGCTGCATTGTCTTTAACTTTTGTCAGACGACACCCCTTTATGGCTCTTCTTGACCTTTCTTTTTTTTTCCCCTAGATGTCGTGCGCTCTTCAGACTCTCCCCCCCCATTGACCGTGACCCCACTCGATTTGGAAGGCTTCCTTCTTTCTTGCCATCCCTCTCGTTGGGGGGGCCTACTTACCTGTCTATCTATCTACTCTCTGTTTCTTCAGCCCTTCTTTTTTTCTCCGCAGATTATTGTACTGTAGCGATACCAAATTCTTCCCTTCCTTTCTCCCCTCTCCATTCTCCAGCGTCAATGTGTGCCTATCGGAGACGAGATCCGTCATCCCTTTTTTCCTGACCGGAAATCGCTCAATCGCCATAAAGCATGTTGCGTCTCCTTCAAAATGTTCGACATATCATTCTCTTGATATTCTCCTGAGACCACGTGGACCATGGCCCTTCACTTTCACTCGTCGGAGGCAGGAGTTCGACCCACACCTTCCTCCCAAGCCGGTGAATACAGACTGCACCCTCACTGTAGATGAGGATGCACCCTAATCAACCCTCTTCCTCCGTTTGTACGCGCCATTCAGCAGTCAGTGACATCTTCTCTACTGTGGTCCGGGTACTTTTTTATCCCACTCGCCTACTTAAATAGGTTTCCTCCCTTCTACCGTAGGTCTTTGCAGCGGGTGGGCACCTAAGCTATTTTTTTTTTTGTATAGTTCCTGGTAAAAAGGGCAATTTTCCCTCTATAACAAAACCGCATCTTGCAGCCCGTCCCTTCAGTCCACCTCCCCAAAAGCTTTTATTTCCCATTATGCATAGGTACTTTTGCCCCCATCGGGTAGGATGCTCACGCAGGAGATCCGGGGCTTTCTTTCAACCCGGGCTTAGATTGCAACCCCTTTGTGTTTCTTTCCCACGGACAGGAAGACCCTACTGCCTCTCTTTTTGACACCTCACACCACAACACACGCTTTTCCCGTCTTTCTCACAGATCGGCATTCCGCTATCACGGCGAAGTGCTTCCAGGGCCAACTCCTCGCATGATCTTTGCATTATCGACCAGTTCCAACGTCTTAATGCCTCTTTATCGCACCCACTGCGAGTGTTAACCCTTTCTCTCATCCTCCCCATGCTCTATGTTTCCCCCATCTTTTCTGAAAACGCGAGGTCGTTAAGTGAATGTCCCAAATTCCCCCTCCCAGCGCAAAGGTCATGCAACCTCTTTCCCATTTTCATGATCGGATCCTTTCCCTTCCCCCATTTCCCGGATAACAGTTTTCCTCTAAAAGAACAGTCATGTCTTCGGACTTCCCTTGCTGCTCCACCTCTTCTTAAATAAATTTCTTACCATTCTCCCGGGACCTCTCCCCGGACCAGCAACTTCAGCTTGCACTTCCAATCCACAATCCCCCGCCTCTACCCTCTATGATATACTCCTCGGTCGTTGGTTCCCCCCACCTCATCCCTGATGAAGAGCCCTGCAACATTGTTCCCCCCCTCCCCCACCGAAGCACCGTGCGCAAATAATGACCTTCTTCCTACATGAATAGGAGACTTATTCCCCCTCAACCCGAGGATCATTTCTTAGGGTTTCCACTTTTATTGCCTGCCGGCCTACCCCATACCTCCTCTTGCTATCTCTGGAGCTATTGGCTGTCTGCGTCTATAACCTTGCCCCTACCCCCCCCCTTCCCGCGGCGCACCCCGGCTGTCCCTGGACAAGTACGCGGACCGCACACAGTAAACGCCCCCTCTACCCTCCCCTTCAGGAAGATTACAGATTTGCCCTTAGCTTCAGGCTGTAGTATGGCCCCTCCCTTTCCCCCAATGCTCGACCGCTCTGGACTAGAGACTGGCCCTCCTGATCACTACAATTCGTCAGACGTTACTATTCTTCACGAGCTTTCCTCCTATCGGATCCCGTAAGGTTTGGGGCCCTTCTCTTTAAGACCTCCTCCCCGATCCCAGCTCTGGAGGACCCAGTTTTAGTTCGATCCCGATGAGCTTCATTTTAAGTGATACTATCAACTTTCCCGGTCATTTCCACTGATCAATTTGACGAGCATGACCATACAACACCCTTCCCCCCTGATCGTATGACCGGTCCGCCGAGTGAACCCCTAAACCCGAAGAGCCTGAATAAGTAGATTGATAGCGTGAGCGAAACCCCCGTCTTCTAATGTTTATTTCCCTTTCACTCTTCCCCCCCTGAAGTTCTCGGGTGAACACTTTACTCTGAAGAGGTCACACGTTCCCCAGGAATTTTCCTCCTTACGAGCCTTCCCATTTTAGTTAAGCCCTACCCCCTGCTCCTCCAGCCATCATCCGACTATTTTAAGGATGGTTGCAGAAAACCCCCAGGCCGCAGGATCCTCCAGTCTAGTGGGCTCGCCCCTCCCCTCTGCGAACGAGTTTATTATGTTTTCTCCGCGTTATTCCCCCATGCGCCCGATATGGACCACATTTACAAAAGGTGTTTTTTTCCTTTCGGGCCTATCCATCCCCCGCCTTCCCCTCTTCTGTAGCCCCTCCTGGACATCTGCCCCACAAGCTCGA
>Ga0179591_1243831_pt1 | contig 18493 bp, 15 predicted proteins | sample CZOMad2_1_08_16f_FD_182891 | JGI IMG/M metagenome (GOLD analysis project Ga0179591, IMG submission 182891) | Vadose zone soil fungal communities from Angelo Coast Range Reserve, California, USA - CZOMad2_1_08_16fungal (PacBio error correction) | ecosystem: Environmental > Terrestrial > Soil >... | reverse complement strand
TTCCCTCGCCTGTGGCCCCTAAAGAATCTTGACTCTTTCCACAAGTCCCCAGCGCTTCTGGATTACGAGTGTTTCATTAAGTACTATTTAAGTAGCTCCCCCCCCACGTTCGAACTGTCTCCTATAGCGCTCGAACTTTCAAACTTGCTCCCCCCGCCCCGCCCCCTCTAATCCTCCCATCTTCACTTCCTGGAGACGGTACGAACGAGGATTTCCATCCCTGGCGTTGGTCTTTCTCCTTTCTTTCCCAGAGTACCCAGTGGCTCCCTCTGAAGTGATTAGCAAATTTAGACAGTTGTTTTTTCACTCACAACCACAACGTGCAACTTGATTTGGAGGTCTTTACATCTCAAGTACCCCCTTTTAGCACCGCTCCCGGTTTTTCGTTTTTTTCCTTCTGAGCTGTAATTAGCGAAGCCTTTGTGTTTTTAATGCTCTTTTCCTTGCCGAAGACCTTTCCTGAAGGTGCTGAGCCCACGCCAAGAAAGCTTTGGAGGCCTTTTTTTAATTTTTCAGCAGCCGCGCACCCACCCAACTCGGGAAATCCTTTTTTGACAGAACTTTGAGATCAAACTCCTCCTTTCTCCATTCGTTCGTTGGTATAAATTCCACCGTCTACCCCCTTCCCCGCCAACCAGCATAGCAGACTCACCTCCCACCACGATTCCATTTTTAACAAACGTATCCCCCCCCTCTGCTCCATATGTTCCACCCCCTTTTGTTGTGGTTTACGGAAATCGATGGTGTAGGCCTTCCATTGTTTTTTCAGAGTCAGTCCCGGTCTCCCATAAGATTGCCATTCCCTGGACCCCCCAGGATTCCCGCGGAGAAGTGTTTGTAGTCCCCTCCCATCCAGGTTCCTTTACCCTTTAATTAGATCCTTTAGTATATCTTTGGCTGTTACCCTTTTGTGTGTCATTCCCTTTTTTTGCCAGCTCTTAAATTCGAAGACATAATGATGATGATTCACGAAAAACTTTTCAGCTAATGTATGATGACCTCGCCACTTTGTCTCTCTCTTAATATTTGTCTGCTGCGTTGCTCGACCCCACCTCCACTCCCCGCGATTTCCCCCCCCCCAAAACCCTAGTCCCCCCCCTCCCCTTCGACGATGCCCACCCCCCCCTCCCCATTTCTTTGGATCTTTTTTTTCTCCTTTTAGTGGCGGTTTTTAGACAGCTTGCCATTAGAAAATTCCCACCCTTAAATTCCTCGTTGACACAAATCGATTTGCGACACTCTTTACGCAACCCTTTGATCATTGTTATTTTAGTATAACTTCTCTCTCCTTATCGTCCACCCCCGCTTTTGCTGGTGGTATTTCTTTTTCCCATTCAGGGTGATTTAGTTCCCCTTAGCCACTCGAAATCTTTCATTTTCAGATTCAGCCGTTTCGCCTTGTGTTTCTTCCTTGTGCCGATTGTGCTTTCCATTCTGGCTTCTACCCGCTAAAAATTCGATTCGTCAAGATGATAAGAGTGTTCTTTACCCCCCTTCACGTGTTCACCCAGGCACTCCCCCACCAGACTATGCGGTAGTCAGTCTTCTTCCTTCTGATTTTCCGACCTCGATGTCGTTCTTTTCAAATTAACAAAACCCTCACTGAGCCCTAGTATCGCTTTTCTTTTTACTTACACTTACTCCCACCATTCGCTCCCTTCCTTGTTGCCACTCAGGGTTGGTTTGTGAATTTATACTTTGTGATTCCAATCGTAGTCGGGCTCCAATACCCCTTCTCCCCCCTGCGGTCACCCATGGCACCTTAATGTCCTCTTTCTCCATTCTTCATGCCCATTCAAGAACTTGCCCTCGGTCAGTGATTGAGGAAAGCGTAGGGGTCAATAGAGACAGCGAGCCGTCTTTCCCTTTTTCTAGAACCCGTTCCCAACCCTGCTCTCTCCCCTTTTCTCACCACCCTCCCCAAGCAACGTCAAGATCGTAATTGGCCGGCGACTTCAAATCAACGGGCCTCTCTCCTTTTCTAACGCCTTACGCTTCCCCTTTGTCTTGAAATCACCTTTGCACGTTCTGCATCCTATTCCTCATAGCGTCTGTTCCCCCCTCTTGGTTGCGGCCCGCCCCAGGTTTTTTTAAGTTTAAGATCCCCTTCCTTCTTTCTCCAGTGGCTTCCCGTTAGCCTAACTTTAGTTTTCTTTGTCAATGGCGATCGAATCGTCTGTGCTTCCTCCCCTTTAAATTCTTAGAAAAGATTTTTTTTTTTTAACTAAGTGTTTCAACCTTATCGGCGGCGTAGATGAACTTTCCTTTGAGTAAGCGTCACTCCCCGATAGGGATGAGACACTCCCTCCTTTTTTCTTCTTTTGTGGTTTTTGGCCTTTTTCCACCCTGGAGGGTTTTCCAGGGGGGTGGAGTCCCCCCCCTCCTCCTGCCCCAGCTCTTTACACTCATCCTATTTTGTTGCCTCTCTTTTTCCAGCGCCCTAACAAAGTTTTCTTCTTCTCGGGATTGCTTCTTTTACCTCTTTTTTAAACCCCCCCTTCCCCAATTGCCCTGCTTTCGGGTGTGGAACTGACACTTCTTTCCCCCCCCCCGATTTCACCCCTGGTTTTTTCCCACCCAAGTGATATTACATACTTTTCTGGAGTGTAGGTTAGGAGTGATAACACCCTTTTTTAGCGTGCTTTTAATACCTGCTTTTTCTTTCGCTGTCTGCATTTCCCCCTCCTCTTCCTTCCCCGGGTCGATTTCGCGGCGGTGCTTTTTTTTATCCGACGGCCCTGGAAGAGAATTCCCTCGATCACCTATCTCTGACCCAGATGGATCCCATTCTTTTCTTCTGGGTTGTTCCCTCCTTTCACATACGGAGGCGCACCATGTCCTTTGCTTTTGATGGGAGTCCCTCCCGCTCGTTTTAGCCAGCCGACGGGTAGACTGACCACTTTTTGATCCGCGACCCAATTAGCATTGGGGTAAGGGATCCCCCCTGATGTCATCGTGACTTGTGTTTAGTCATGCCGCCCGCTCTTTGAATGAACTTTTTGAGATTGCACGTCCCCGAACGAAGCACGGATTGCTCCCGTGTTGTCACCTATGCCCTTTTGGCGGAGTTTGGTAACCTCTCTATGACTCTGGACCCCTTCTTGGACTTCTTTCCCTTTTTGCACCTCGCCGATGACTTTTTTAACTTTCTCCCCCCGAAGAAGATTTTGCTTGGTCGCCCGATAAGGTTCTAGCACCCGTTTTCTTCATTCTTTCCCCTTCTTCTCACGGATATGGGTCCTGCACCACATGTCCTCGCCCTTTTGAGCTTTTTCCCCTGCATGAACGAAACGTCTCGTATGAGCTGTTGTGTTTACTACCGTTCTACAATCCATCCTTGTCTTTCCCATACTGGTTTTTTCCCTTCTCTGAAAACAGTAAGGCTTTTGCATTTGAGTCCCTTTTCTTTCACAAAGTCGCGGCTTCTTCTTTCCTTGCCTAAGATTACCCTCCCCTAATTTTCGTTTCTTCTTTCACAGTTTTTTTCTCTCTCAATAACACCGTGCAGGCCACGTCATCCGCTTCTTCCTGGCGGATTCCTTCCCCTCAAATATGGGCTTTGCTGGGGCGGATCCATTTTCCCACGCACCCTTCCCCTTCAGATTCTTTTCTTCCTTTTTAAGGACGATGCGGATAGCGTACTTTTCCTCTCTCCTAAGGGTTCTTCGTCCTCCTCCATCCGAGAATCAATCGGCCGTCCACCTTCTAACTTTAAACTTTGCATCACTTCCCATTATTCTTCCCGTATAGATTCTCTCTCTACCTCCTCCCCTCAAGACGAAGCCGACATGCGCCGTTCTTCTTCAACACCACCTCCAGGGTAACCCCTAGGTTTACTGAGCCGCCCGCCGATTTGACACCCTGTCCCCCTTCATTCTTTCGTTGCCCTCATCCTTGAACTCTCTCCTCCTCCAAGACGTCAAAACCTCTGTCGTGTCATAGTGATGGTTTTCCTTTGGACTTCTTTATGTTGCTTCTTACCGCGATCGTCGCCGGAATTAACTTTTTTTTTCCCCCAAGCCAACCTCTTCCCCCCTGTTTTTTTTTTTTAAGTTCCTCCTTTTTCTCCTATTTCCCGACACCCCCGCCGAGCAGGAACCCTGTCTCCTGGACTTGGATGCCGTTGAGCCCAATAAATCGATAGGCCCCCCTCCGAGCCGTCAATCTTCTCTACCCTTTAATTCCTCCCCCTTTTTTTTTTAGGAGATGACCTTTTCCGTTCCTGGGCTCCTCTTTCTTGAACAACGTCATCCCGCTGTTTCAGGGGAAATGGGTAGAGTTTTTTGTTAGTGTCTGCAAGCTTGAAGATGATCCCTTGCCAACTACACAAACCTGGTAAGAGGCTGTTGGGCTGGCCCCCGTCCTTCTCCGATGTGATTTTTCCCCCCTTTCCATCATCCGTAAGTACTAAGTCCAGGCCTCACCCAACTTCGTATTCTTTACCTCATTTTCCTCCCCCTTTCTCCAGGATTTCAAGTCTTTAGTTCAAAGAGCTCCCAGCTGATTTGCTGTTTTATTTTTATGACGTTCGTTATTGAGCCTCGCTCGAGAGTACACCATGTGCACCCCTCTGGTTGTTTTCAGCCGCGTCCCTTCCTCTCCTTTCCTCCGGAGGGCTGTGGCGTCGGCGTGCTTTCATCGGCACGATGAAGGACGTACTGCTTCGCTTTCGGCCATATTTGTGTGCTTTTCCTCGACATTGATTGGACCCTTTTTCTACCTTTTCTGCCTCCGACCAGGAGGTCGATACGAATGTAAGTATCCCCGAATTTCATTGAGAAATTAATTCGAGAGACTCGCCCACGGTTGTGGGTTTCAACGTGAAGAACCTCAACTCCTCCCGCCCCGTCTGGCCTCCTCCCTCCTTCATGACTCCCCCTCCTTGACTTTCATGCTGCACGGTGCGGATTGTTTAGGTCAAATGTTTAAGTGACCAAGCGGGCGGCGCGGTAATATGGAGCGGGCCGATGCTCTCCTCTGCTTCCTTTTGGCTGTCTCTCCCTCTAAACCTTCCAATTCCTCTTTCCCCGTTCATGGTGGCAAACGCGCTCTATGACTAATTTTCTCTTTTTTCTTCCAGAAAGTTGTTACCGAGCTTTGATATCCTGGTTCGGTCATCCTCCCCCCCCGAAAATAGATCCTTTTTTTAACCCTCGTTCGCCGGTTCCTAGCTCCGCCCCCCGAGCCTAAGCATGTCCTCTTTTGCCATGGTTGCATCCCCCAGTCGATCCCCTTCTTCCCTCATGTGAAGGTTATAGACTTAAGTTCAGACTGCTTCCACGAGACCCCCCCCCAGTCGATTCTATTAACTCGCGTCCCAGTCTACCCTGATTGTTGCCAGCCGCAAGGACTCTTTTTTTACCTTCCCCCTCTTAAGGTCCCCTCCCCCTCCACGACACCCAATAGTGCTTGTATTCGTTCATGGCCCCCCTCAGGTCACCCTGCTCTGCGGGCGGGCAGACTACTACGCCCAGCCTGAGTGCCTCAATACAGCCCCCAATAGAAACATAACAATCTGGGTAGTGTTTTTACCAACGGACCAACCCCCTTTCTTATTTACGCGGCTTTTTCCTCCCGCCCGACGCCTGGAATTTTGCTGAAGACCTTCTTCCTCAACCAATCACGAACAGTTGGTTCAGAGAGAATGATCGTGAGCTCAGGATCTTCCCCCCCCTTTCTTTGGATCGCAGAATTCTCTGACCCCACCCGAGCCCCCTCCGCAATCGAGAGTGTTTAACCTACGATGACATGTCTCCCCCGCCGCCCGCATCACAGTTTTTCCCCCCCGACCCAGACTTTAAAATGGCCCCCGACTCCCCCCCCCCCCCGACACCCAATCTCAGAATCACTGGAAGATTTAATCTTTTTATGTGATGCCTGTTGGGGAAGAGACCGTCTCAACCTCCAAGGCCGCCTATTGGACGTCGTTAAACCCCAACTTTTTCACGCCTTAGAATCCGCCTCTGACACTTTTGTTCTTTCCCTTCTTTTTGAGGAGCAAGCCTCAACCGAGAGTAATTCTTTTGTCCTCCTGGATGTCCCTTTACCCCCAAAGTCCATCTCCCTTCAAGCACCACATTCACGGCGGCTTGGACCCATCCGAAAGAACGAGTTTTAGTGGATCTACTTTTTCCCCCTCCTGCGCTAATAGATGTTTCTCCCCCCTTGATTTCTTTTAGGCTGCTTAAGAACTTCATGAGACGACTCCTCTTTTATTCTCTCGGATTTGACGACTGACAGAAGACCTTCTCTCGCACTTGCCGATCTTGACCTCAGCAAATGGCTCGGAAATGCAACGGTTCGGCACTTATCAGCAAGTGTCAACCGCCTTCTTTGACCCAGTCGATGATGGAGAGTGCGTCCTTGTCTTTTCGAACCCCATCGGAAGGCTTTCCCCCCCCCCCTTTCCCAACCTTCACTACGTCGTAATACTCTTTGCTATTAGTTGAATCTTTCCTCGCATTGGATTTCCGACTCTGATTTGGCTCGAGGTTTCATCTGATGTAGACTAATTTTCTTTTTCCCCCCCCTTACTCATTCTCGGCAACTCTTTCCCTTTAGTTATTCTCAGATCCTTCAGATGTCCAGATTACCAAGCATACTCCTTTGCCCCTTTTTTCCACCGTTTACCCTGACCCCTCCCCCCTCATTATGAATCAAGTTATTCACAGGCACACCAACCTGGCGTGACCCCCCCCTGAAATCTGCGGAATGTTAACGTTACAGAAGCGAGAAGTTCCTCTCTTGTCTTATGTTAATTTTGTTCTCGTTCCCTCCCATCGGGCCGTGGGCTTAGCCGGATCGTCCCCGAACCTCACATCCTTTTCTCACTCTTTCTGGGGGTCCCCTCCTTCGCCGTTTTACGAGAAGTCTTTCGTCGAAAATCATCTCCTCTTGATCTGTTAACACAGCGGATTCCCCTCCACAACAGCGTGGCAACCTCCCACCAGCTCCCTTAGTACCCCCACCCGATCACTACCCGGTTCTCCCCCCGGCACATTAAGGACCACCCAACCTTTTTTTCCCGATTCTTAACCCACCTAGGACTTTTTCATCGTCCCCCCCCTCTCCCCTCCCCGATAAAATCCCCCCCTTTGAAGACTCTGTCTCTGAAAGTGATCAAACTACCGCTTTCTACTTTTGCTTTCTCTTCTTCCTCCTCTCCAGATGCTCCCGTTGATTTCCCCCCCCCTCTACCCCTAACCTTCGGCAATATAGACCACTAACTGAGCCCCCCCCGACATAGGACTTTCTGTTTTTAGATGAGTTTTGACTTCCTTTCCCCTCTGAATCGGCTGGGAACGGCTTTTTTCCGGCCTCAAGGCCGCCTTAACCCCCTTCCTCTTTTGGCGTCGCAACAGGTGAGGACCGGCGAATCACATGCCTGACATAAAGGGGTCCTTTTCTAGCATTAGTTGCTTCGCGACTGAGACCGACAAGCTGGTGTGGACACCACCCCCGTGTCCGCACAACAGCCCGATGCCCCAGTACTTCTCTATCCTTCCCCCAACCTTTCTCTCTCTTGATGACCGAGTTGCTACGGGTTCGGTGGTATTTTACCTCTGATACCCTCCATTTTCTGCAATACCCGGTGTTTCTCAGTTCGATTGTAAATATTGCTTTTATAGCCTTCGCTCGTAAACTCCCCCCCCCCAGGAATGCGTCCCAGCTACCCAAACACTTTTTTGTTTGACATCGGAAACATATCTCATCAGGCCCCTCCCTTTTTTTGCTTCCACTGGCAAATCGTTTAAGTTTTTAGTGGTTCATTACTGCTTGGCGCGGGGTGTCCCCCCCCTTTTCCATTGCTTGGGCTTGACCCACAGCCGCAATTCATATTCACTGAGGGAGCTTAAAGGTTTTAGTCCCCTCCGTTTGCACCGAGTTGGGGTAGACTCTAGCTCTGGCTGCCGTAACGAGCCTTCAACAATCGCGTCTTTTTTTCTACTATTTACAATGGACTTTCTTCCAGCCCACAATAGTTCACCGCACTTCTTTGTCTCTCCTCACGCGGCTAAATCAACGTTATTAGTAACATCCTTGATTTAGGTCAGACGCCTCCAATTGATTGCTGTTTTTACTCCCCCCACTGTCTGGCCTTCTTTTTCTAAATAAATACTGTATGGAAAGGGCTTTCCCCTTTATGATCTCTCTTATCTCCCCCTTTATCGAACCATATTAATATCTCTCTCCTTCCTTCACCCCGATGCCTTTGATCTATGTACTGCGTCGAGTAAGGTTTCCCTTCGATTGCTTTTTTTTCTTGAAGCACGTGATGTCCCTTTTTTCCCCCCCCCCTACCTCTGGCCTATTATCCAATGAACGCTCACTTTCTCAGACAAGACTCTCCTTCAGATTCGTCAAAAGAAGATGCGGGGTTGTCAACATCTACCTGTCATTCTCTTCCTTCCTCCTCCGTGTTGGTCCTTCTAGCTTCCCTGGTGCCTGTTTTGTTGTGTTCAAAAGACAATGCCTATTTCTCTTTTCTCGAGCGCGCGATTAGCGTTAATTCAGTCTAATCCATGGAGCATTGCAACTTGCGTCCACTTGTCTTCATCATAGTTGCACGAAGGCCCCTTGCGTAATCCGCAATCTATATCTCCGATTTTTGGGTCCGGGTACGCACTTAGGAACTGGTTCATGAAAGTTTTCTTACTTTCCCTGCTCTCCCGGGATCCAAGGGCATCCAGGAAGTGCCCCTTTCGCCAAGGCTACAGTTTTTTTTCGAAAAAACCCAGTGCAATTCTTTTCTTTTGTTTAGGTCGTCAATCCGCACGAACAAGGGGTAATCCCCTCCTCCCCTTTGGCCTTTATCGCGCTTTACGCGCGCCAATTTTTCTTGGGAAACAGCTTTTTCCATTGTGACTTGAGACAAGAACCTTCACCCTCTGAGGCTTCGTACGGCCCCTCTCCTCCCTATCGTCTAACCAATCCTTGGCCATACTTTCGACGCATTGTCCAAACTCTGTTAAGTGCGGCTTGTTTATCAATTCCTTTTTCTTCCAGACCCCCAGCATAGCCCAAAGCAGAACCCCTTCCTTGCGTCACCGGTCGCCTCTCCGTTCCGCCAAACCAAAAGGTGTCCTCTTTTTTTTTCCAAGGCCCTATCTTTTTTGGGCGGCATTGCGTAAGTTCGCTGCCATTTATTTCCAATACCTCTTTTCCCTCAACGCCCCGGTCACCGCGCGCTGTTTGTAAGACACGCAACTTCCATTTTCCTAGCGTTCCATTCATTCCTAACTCCTCAGTATTCGATTACCTCCTCTTTCGTGTGGTCGTCACCTGGTTCAACGATTTTTCTTTCTTTCCGCTTACGCAAAGTTTTGCTTTCATCCCCGCCCATTATTGTCAGTATACCCCAATTTCGGTATCTCCTTTCCCTGCTTGCTTTGCGCCATTGTATGACCGACCGTTGCTCTTTGCGGGCCTGCGCTTTTTCGCCACCAAGAACGTCACAGACTGTGCAGTTATTTCCTTTTACCATCTCCGGCTCGTTTCTGCTCTTGGGATTCTCTTTGTCTGGGTAGAGTGTTCTATCTCAGCTTCTCCCTCTTTGCGAATCGGTCCTCTTTTTTTTTTCAATCTGAATTTGCTTTGGGGCTATCTTTTCATACGATCTAATTGTACCTTTTCCCTTGTTTACTGGTCTTTTCCCTTTTCCTATTTAGAGGAAAATTCCCTTAGGGTTCTTTTTTAATAGATCTGGACCCCTCCCCTTATCGTTCCCAACTGTCAGGACCCTTAGTGTCTTGTCATCTTCTCCTGGTTTCCTTTTTGGGTTTGTTGCCCCACTTTTTTGGTGTTCTTTTCCGGCGGGATCCCTTTCGCTCGGTTTTCCGCCTGCCATTCTATTTCCCTGGTCATACCTCCCCTTTTGCCCTGACGTAAAAGAAAACAAAGCCCTTTCTTCCTTGTGGCCCGTGGGAAGTCTTCCCCCGCGATGTTCCTTGAACAACTTTCCATAACGCATTCGCTCTTCTCTCGTTCCTGGACGGACTTCGAAAACCATTCCTCCAGTTCTTTCTTTTTTTGGCACGTGTCTTGGTTGCCTTCTATCACGGGATGCCCCCCCCCTCGATCTTTCTTGACTTAACCCGGACAGCGCGGGCAACCCCCCTTTTTGATTCATGTAATATGCGAACATTCTTCATTCGAACAATTACGATGTTTTTTCATCGTCTTTTCGCTAGAGAAAGATATGTGTCCAATCGATATGAGCTCCCTCTTCTTGAACAGACCCCCCGAGCTCGCTCTGCCTCCCGACATCACGACCTCATATCCGGTACTAGCGCTGCCACGCGATATCATCCCCTCTTCTCGTTCCCAGTTTTTTCACTGAAAGTTCCTAGCCCCTTTTTTTTCTTCCCTCCCCCCCTCTTGCCCCGTTCTCGATCGAGAACTCGTTCCGACTCCTCTTTGTTTTTTTCACTTGTGATAATCTGCCCCTATGGGACCTTTCAAGACCCCCCTTTTCGTTCCTTGTTCAGCAATTTCTGCAGCCATTGCTCTTCAGCTTTTTTCCCAATGGCGATTGATCATTTAGGTCGTCTAATCTTTCCCCCCGTTTTTTTCTCCTCCTCCTTACATAGTTTTAAATCTAAGGTTTAACAATTTATCGCCCTCTGTTCCTATCCTCACTTGGAGAGAAGGAAACTCGATTATGGCGTCCATCCCTCCCTGTTGGAGCGGCCCTGGCTTACATTTCTGTCTTGGTCCCCCTTTGTCTCTTCCCACCATAGGCCCCCCATTCTGCCCAGCGTCATTTTTTGGAAGTCGTCTTTCTTCTGTCCCCCCCTCCCCACCGGTGTCGATAGCGGAGGATTTTTTCCTTTGCGTGACAGCGTTTTTTGGTAACCCCCCCGTCCGGATCCGTTTGCCGTCTGTGTTTTGCGCACCCTTTCTTTTCCCACAAATACCCACTTACCCGCTGAACATTATTATTCACTCGTTGCCCCTTTCGTCGGTATGCGGTGTCCCCCAATTTGTGTTCGGGCTTTCGGTTTTCCAATTCCCCTCTTTTTTTTATTCTTTAGCGAGGCGGCATTTCGATGTCGTTTAACCAGAGGACTTCCTTTTCCTGTCGGAGTCTGGTCGCTTCTTGCGATAGTTTCGCCACTTTTTTTCCCTGTTTTGAAGATTCCCGATTTGATACTCTTGCACACTTTTTTTTGCTTGGCGTTCTTTGGGGTTTGGTGGTCATTCTCCCGTTCTTTGCAAAAAATGAGCAGTGCTCGGGACTTTCTCCCAGACCGTAGTGGTCCAGTTCCGAGTGGTAGAAGGTGTCTGTCCCTCCCCTTCCTCATAGGAACTAAGGTCTAAGAGATTTCTCATGATTTTGCGTAGTCTTGCGACCAGGAATTTTTTTTCCCATTTCTCTCCAGGGACGATGCCTGCTAAAGCATCACTCTATTTCCGTTGTGGGGTGTTCCTTCTTTTTTCCCTTAGCCCCGTTGGGCGTCTTAATAGATTTTTTTTTTCCCCCCTCTTTTTGGCTTGGCCGGCCCGTGGCTGGCGCAACCCTTCTTTTTTCTGCTTCGGTTATCGAGCGTACGCCTTTGTTTGCTTGGATCCGCGTCTTGTCTGATTTCCTCGCACGTCCTGCGGGCACCTGATTATCCCCCCATTCTGCTCCCTCCAATCACCCCATTCCTGAGACAAGGCTGGAGGTCGTTTTCGTTTCCCTCTCGCAAAGTATGTCTGAGGCTCTTCTTTTCCTTTTTTTACCCCCATTGACCCGGAGCAACCGCGTCCAACGGTTACCTCTAATGAGCTTTCGGCGTTGCCAACCCTTCCTCCTCTTACTTGACGGTTATATTGCAGATACTCAAGACGCGCTCTTCCCGCCAGAGCCCGTCCCGATTACCCTCCACGACTATCCTTTTTCCTTCCGGTCAAAAGTGTAGCCTCGCCCCCCCCCCCTGGGAACTCCGGCTTCTTCTCGGCGGCCAGAATCTTCCTGTTGCCTCGATGCTTCGGCCTTGTGATGAGGGCCCACGCTCTCCCCTCCCCGGCGGAGCGCCTCCCCTCTCTTGGTCTCCAGTCGATTTTCTCCGGTACATTCATGCGACGACCTTGGTTTCTGGCCAGACATGCCTATTATAAAAAACCTTCCTGCAAGCCCTCCCCCCAACGACCAAGGATTTCACTTTTTTGATCAAGTCTATCTGTTACCCCCATAATGGATCTTCACGTTTTTATCTTCGACGTGCACCTCCCGCTTCCTTCTCTGAACTTCTTAACTCGTTGTTCCACCCTCTTTCTGGAAGATCCCTTTGGTAGCCCCTCCTCATCACCTGACCCTCCCCCTCCTTTTGTCCCCCTTCCCCGACATCGGAAAACTGTGTTGCCCTAACAATTGTTCCCCCCTCTCACCCTAGCCCTGCATGTGACTAGGTCAAGGGGAGGGGGCTCAGGGTGCCTGTAGGTTTTTTGGGGGCCGGACGGGCTGAGTATTTAACGTAATTCTTTCTTCCCCCGTTTCCCTTCGCCACTCTTCAACTATTAACCCAGGTGTTTTTTAGCTTGCATCCTCACAAGTCGTTAATCTTCCCCCCCCCCCTCCGAGACCCCCTCCCTTGGCCGGCCGGGCTTCCTTGGGAGTCCCCCCCACCCCATCCTACCTTTCCCCCAGAACGTCATATCTACCATTATTTTCCCATCCTCGTTGTTTTTTGACTTTTTTTCTCTCTCCAGTGTCATGGATGGTTCCGGGTGATCTAGGTTTTTTTCCCTTCCCCGCATCCCGTTGACCCCAGGTTTCCTGTGGGGATAGACCGGGTTGTTTTCACGCTTGAAGAGTGCGGCTGACTTACCCCCATTTCCCGAGTTTTGATGGCGTGGTCCAACCTTGAAACGTCCGGTCGTGCCCGGTTCCTCCCATTCCCTCCCTACAGTCCGGACCCCCACGACAACAGACCTTCCTCTTTTTTCTCGATTTTCCTCTCTCCTGGGAAATTCTTTAGGGCGAGCAGTCTTCCGTTTTGGCCTCTTCTCCCCTTCTTTCTTCAGGTACGGACCTCTCGAGAGTTAATCCCAATCTTTTTCCCTATTTTGTGTTGTCTAAGCCGAAGTGATTTTTCTCTTGCTTTCCCGTCGTGGCCGGGAAGTGCGTCCTTTCTCTTTCACGTATATGATGAAGGCCGATAATGGAATGCTTTCGCCCCCCGATGCGCTCTTTTTCAGGGAAGAGACATTGACTTGTCTAAACTGTCGTTTATTCCGTCTGGCCTCCTCCCCTGAGGGCTTCTTCCTTCCCTCCTCCTTATTTCACCTCTCGAGAGATAACTGGTTGAGTTTCTTCCCTCGGACGACCGCCCATCAGCGAGACCATGATATTTTTCCTCCAGACGGGACCCAGCTACCGACGTTTTTTTTTTCTTGTCTATCCACCTCACGGACCAAGCGGCTCTTTCTTGTCCTTCTTTTTTTTTCTTAGCTACATCGGTCTTTTCCCGGATTCAAGCACCCGGCAGATCTGGCCCTTCTTTCCAACGGCCTGGCCTCGCGACTACTGAGGGTGAATTTTTTTTTTTTTCTTTTCTGACGTGATGGCTTTTCGCTAACTCCCCTAATCCGTCATCCGTCGACCTTTAGCTCTTCTGCAGAACCTCCCCCCTCCCCTGTGTGCGCCTGGAGTTTACCCTCGTCTTCCCAGATCAAGCGCCCGTCCCCATGGCTCCTTGCTCAACCTACCCCCCCCTTTTTGATCCCCAAACAATCGTCTGATTCGATTTTTTTTTTTTGTCCCATTTCCATCCTCCGATCGGCTTTTTCGCTCCAAATACGGAACACGACGGGCAAGCCACCCGCCCTTTCCCGCCCAGCAACGGCACCGCCACTTTCTATTTCGTTTTTCTCCGCATTTTCCGGTACCCTCAAAGAGAGTCTTCGGTAAGACCGCACCCCTTCGAGCGTCACTCAGTCTCATACATATCTTCCTACCCCTCTTGGCGTGCTTACCCCCTTCGAACCACTATGTTGGACCGAGCTTTTCCCTTCCGCCCGTCGCCTTGCGCCTGCCTGGTGTTCCTTTTCCCCTCCACCCCCAAAGTCTCCCCCGTTGTCGCGCTCAATTCCCCCGATCGATATATGGCGTCCTCAGAGGCCAGGGACTTTGATAGAAAGATTTCCCCCCCCCAGCGCATATTACTAACCTCTCCGCGCAAGCCTTTTTTTTCTCCTCCCCCCCGCCTACGCATAAATGGATGGTCCTCCAACTCCCCTCGAAATTTGACAAGTACCCGCCCGCCTTATTGGAAGTCATACCCCGCTTCAACAGTTCCTGGGGGATGTTTTTCCCACTTTTGTGGTACTCTACGTCATTTTCCACACCCCGCCACTGCCGCGCCCTTTCTTCCTTTTTTTTTTAAAAACCCTTAACGCGGCAGCCATCGCTCCTACCCTTCTTTTCTTGTTCTTCTGTAAGACCCCCTTTACCATGAGTCGCGTTTTTCACCTCATGTTTCCGATTCTTTCAAAAAACCTAAGAAGAAAGTCCAGAACCCCCTCACGGCGGCGGCGACCCCTCCCATCCTTTCCTCTTTTTAAAACTGTCTGAGGACCGTGTTGCCTATAAATAGGTTTGAACACCTTCTAAGATTAGAGAGTGGATTTAAGGACTCTCTCACCGTCTTCTTTCCCTTCGATTATTCTATCTGCATGCCGACTTCCCCGCTCTCGCGAACTTCTTTTTTAAGAGGAGACGAAGAACGAACCTGTTCCTCTTCCCTCCTTTTGTTGTGCGGAAAATATCCTTGCCACCGCCCTCCTCTATAGTCGCTTTTCCTGCGAGAAAAGTGCCTTTTCCCAGCCACCTTTTTTGCTCCGGACTTTTGACACCTTCGATTCCAGGCCCTTTCTTGTGAGTCTCTATTCACTGCCTTTTTTTCGGTAGGTATGCCGCGCGTCTGTGCTCTCGGTTACCCCGTTAGCTTTCGAAGTCTTCTTTCCCCCAACCCCTCGACAGAGCCCCTTAGAAAGGTCGTCCTTGACGAAATATGTTCTGCCGATTACCTCCCGAACTTACGACGTGACCCGGGCCGCTACGGCTACTCGTTTCATCACGTGATCAAGGCCACGTTCCAACTCCTCCCGGTCCTCCTTCTGTTTCTCCTTCCCGCGAAGCGATCGCTATACTTGATGGGATGCGTTAACGACTGGGTCTTCCCCCATTAGCGGCTCGCTCGTTCAACTCGGGAGCCATAGTGTCGTGGGTCTCCGGTTAAAGGCCTTTTGGGTGAGTTTTTCAATTGCATCGCTGGTCTTCTTTCCCTGACTCCTGCTGTCAACCCTCCTGTCGCATACCCAAAACCCCAAACTTCCCTGGACGTCCCAATCTGACAATGCCCACTCCTTGTTTCGCTTTCCATCCTTCACGACCATCCTTTTTTCGGACGCCCCCCCATGGGATTTTTCTCCCTTTGAAGAAAGTCACCTTATCATTTCAATCTGTTCACTTTTCCTTGTTGGAAACTTTCTTTACACGCCTTCCCAAAAAGATTTTTTTTTTTTCGGCGTCATTTTCCTCTTCTTGTTGTCTACAACCCGTATTTCACACGCCCCTTTCTAGATCGCCCACTTTGTATCCCCTGCTTTGTTTTTGTGGAAGTGCACTACACCGGAACTCGGCTTTTATGGGAATTCTTTTTAGGTACTTCCCCCCCTTTACCCAGGAACCAAGCGCCCGTATCCCGCCCACTTCTCATCAGAATTGGCGCTCATTCGCGTTCATCATCCCCTTAGACTTCACCCACGCCCTTCCCAGGATATTGAGCGTCTCTTTCCAAACATCAAATCTTCACAAACCATTTTCTCCCCAGCAGTGCACGACCCCCTAGTACCCCTTAAATCGAAAGTAGGAATCGGTTTTTTCGGGAGGGGTCCTCCTGTCTTCTCGTTGCTGGCCTACGGTGAGTTCCTCTCTGTCCCTCAGCTTGAGTGGCGACATTCGACCAATGTCATTTAAGCCATGCCCCCCCACGCTCTTCCTTTCCCACCAAAACAAACTTTTTTTGTCGGAACCCTTTCGTCATCGGCCGTGTGAACCGTGCCCAAGCTCAGTGTTTTGGGCCTTCTTGTTTTGGCTTAAGCTTTGACTTGAAAAAATCCGCAATTGATTATTTTTATTTTCCTTCGACCCTGGTTTTCGCGTGCGATTTGGGTCCTCCGGAGATTTGTTGTTTCGCACGTCAGAGCCTCCAGGTTCTTTGCTTGTTCAGGACTACGTCACAGTTGGTTTCGGGAAGCACCAACCAATGATTTCTCCTCCCGAGTCTCCGCCCCAAATGGTCTTCTGCGTAAATGTGCTTTCTGGTCCGACTTCCCTCAGTGATCCTTTTTTTTTTTTATGGCAGCCCCCCCCTCGGCTTTTCTAAATTATTATCTCCCTTTTGCCCTTTCCTCTTGAAGCGTTACCCCCCTTTATTGTTGACCCCCAAGTTCTCTCCTAGTGGACGTTCCTCCCAACCACAACCCCCACTTCGTGACGATGCTGGATGCCGGTCTCGCCGTGATTAGATTGCGCCCCCTGATTATAATTTCCCGTGTTTTGAAATGTCTCTACTCCTTTGTGAATGACCCGCTCCTCGTAATCCAGCGCTCTCTTTAGTACCCAACGATCAAGTCGTTTCTTGGTCCACCAGCGACATCTCTCTTTTTCCTCCTTCCCCTTTTTTTTTTTCTATTTATGCAAGGTTGCTGGGACCAATCCCCGGCAATCTGACGTCGCGAAAGTTTCGCGATTTTACTCTCTTGTCCTTTTCCTAAGGATCATATTCGCGCATTTCCCTTGCGCCCTTTTTCTCATAACGCATCGGTACACCCGCCATCGGATAACTCTCGATCCCGGCCTCTTTTTTGAGTGAACTTACGTGCGGTCAATAAAGGGGTGGCGCTACTCCCCGTCTCTTCACTGGTCCGCTGGCCCGTGATTTGAAAGGGGTTTTGTCGTCCAGCAACAAACCCTTTCCCCCTTTTGATTTTCGGTATTGACTTCCCCAAGAAAATTTAAGACTCTCCCCTTTTTTTTTTTTCGCGAGGTTCCCGACGCCAAGGCATTGCGGTTGCACTCTTTTTTGGCCGCCTCCCAAGACGAAGGCCTGCGACCTACCCCGTTCCTCTGATTTCCCGCCCAGGCAGCCCAGAGCGGCACAACAAATACTGGGCTCTCGCGTCTCCATGAGTCTAAAATACCCTCAGATCACTTGCGGCTTGTTATACGGCAAGCAAATTGCACCTCCCAGTCCCATTAGCCCAGCTAAACTGACACTTAAATGGTAAAACCAAGTAGACGACCTACCTATGTACTCAGAACACCAGTGTTTGGTGGTACTTCCTCTTTTTTTTCCCCCCCCCCCCCCTTCTTGCATTGGGAGAGCATCTCCCCTCCCTTCTCTTGTCTCAACTGGAAAGCTTCCTAATCTGGTTCGTCTTCTCACCTCCACCAGAACCGTAGTTCACTTTCCCTTCAATATGATATATAAGCTCTTCAACTCCCGGGGTGGCTTCCCCGGTTTTTCCACGCTTTTCTGTTCTAAGTCTCCACCGCAGAGCCTGAGCGAACTCCCCTTTTCTTTATCGTCTAAACTCTGTCTGACGCGACTGGTTGCGCCCCTGATGCATACCTTTGTCGGATGGAGGGTTGTGCGTCCTATTACCTCCCAAGGTCGAGACGAGGCGCTTCTTACACCACCCCCCCTCTTCGTTAATGATAAGGACTTGGATGGCGCTTCTCATTTTTTTTTGTATAGTTTTACCATCGCCCTCTTCTCCCTTTCCAACGCGCCGCGCTCGTGACCAAATCTGATTTCCGAGTTCAATATTTACTCCCGTCTTATTCTTGTTAAATTTCTGCTCTGGTACCCTTTCTTCCCTTGGAACCTCCCGCTGGGCGGGTCCTCTTCCCATCCAAGTTCCCTTTTCACTTTCCGCATGTTTTGTCATATTGAACGTACTTTTGTTGTTGAGTTTGTTTTCCATGTTGTCTTCAGGCCTGCGTGGTTCCAGTCACATCGCTCAGGTTCTCCCCCTTCCCCGTACTATCTTATAACGGCACGGGAACCGTTGCATCAAACCCACCGACTCTGCGCCGTTACCCTCCCGGAAGATTCTGTATTGCCCGCCCCCCTGAAAAAGTCCCCAACCTTTTCATAAGAGCCTCGTCCTACGCGTTTTCGATGGAAGTTACTACCCTAACCCAACGTATCCCCAAGTCCTGGCTCCTCCCTCTCTTTCTTACCTGGTTGTGGTGACTTATCACGGTGGACCCACTTGCCCTAGCTGTCGCGGAAAAGTTCCCTGTGCAAGTTGGTCAAACGGCTTTTCGACTTCCGATTGCTACAATTTTCATCGCCTCACTGACTGCTGCGCTTTCTCCTTTGCCGAGATGAGTAAAGATTGGCCATATTAGCTGTTCGTCGAATCCCCCCTCCTCAGCCCACGAGCGCTTCGGTTCCCCGAAATCAAGAACAACAATTGCCCTCGCGTGCGGCGACTC
>Ga0179591_1315424_pt1 | contig 18499 bp, 29 predicted proteins | sample CZOMad2_1_08_16f_FD_182891 | JGI IMG/M metagenome (GOLD analysis project Ga0179591, IMG submission 182891) | Vadose zone soil fungal communities from Angelo Coast Range Reserve, California, USA - CZOMad2_1_08_16fungal (PacBio error correction) | ecosystem: Environmental > Terrestrial > Soil >... | reverse complement strand
TCGGACCCCCCCCCCCCCCCCTCTTCCCTTTTAGCCCGAACTCTTTAATTTTTCTAGAGCCAATGGGGACTATTACTCTTGCTTTCCTTCCTTTGTTTCTCTATGGTCCGATTTTTTAACATACGTGTAGATTCTCTTTGATTTGCTTCCTTTTCGTCATATAAGGGCCCTTCTTGAGTTTTTCCCTTCAAACGTTTTTTCCTCTTTTCGCGACCAGTTCCACCCCCCCCCCCTTTCTCTAAGTTTTTCCTTGATTGTAATTTCTCAGGACTGGGCCCCCTCCCCCCCACCCAATGCACCGAGAGGATAACTTTCTCCGTCCCCTGGTTTCGAGTTCCGCCTCCCTTTTTTTTCAATGCTTTTTCTCCACCATGGCTACCTGCTTTTTCAATCTTGCTCGTTTTGTTTCTCCTTCTAACAGCTGCCTGGTGCCCCCCCGTTTTCTTCCACTTTTTCAATGCTTTTCTACCATCTCTCCCCACTTTGATACGAATGCCTGCCTTTTGTTCCCACAGTTTCGCTGACCGCCCCCCGTCCCCTTGACGTTTTTCTCCCCCCCGATGCTTTTACGACCTAAATTCCCTCCCCAACGATTTTGAACCCTCCAGCCGATATTCTTTTTTCTAGTGCCCACCCCCCCCTTGATCCTTCTCCCTTTTCTATTCTTGTTGTTTCTTTATATACTTGCCCTTTTTTTTTTCCAAATCTCCTATTTTCTTTCCCCCGTCGACGCTTGGGAGGTTCCTTTTTTGTTCCTTCTTCCTCCATTTTTGTTTTTCACTTTTTCCCCGCGTCCCTTAGGAGGTAGGACGACCTACAAAGCGCAGACGCCCCTCGACCCTCGGGATCTACCTGTCTTTGTGTCCTGGCCCGTTTTTTTGGCGGTGCAACCTGGAATCCCCTTTATTTCCCCCCCCCCTCATTTATCATTTAGCATATAGATGATCGTCCCTGGCGCAGAATTTCCTCCTGACACTGCCAGGTTCCCCCCCCTACCCCGGTGGTTCCTATCATTTCCTTTTTTAGAGCATTGACCCTCAACACTTTGAAACGGACCCTCCTTCTCTTGCTGGTTTGGTTTCCCCCTCTGCTTTTTTTTTTCCTTTTCCTACGAAACCTCTGTTTAGAGCATATTTTTTCTTGTGTCTTCTTCTTCTAAAACCACGTCCGTTCCCCTCCCCAGCACCGGTCACTTTCCTCTCCCCTCTGTCACTTGAAGTAAGTCCTAAGTCTGTCCCTTATTGGTCATCCGTGATTGTCTTCCTTTTTTGAAAGAACCAGTTGAGGCACTTCCCCGTTGATATTTTCCCAATTTAGAATGCTTTTTTAGATTGGCTCTTAGTGTTTGTAGACTTAACGCCACGTACTAACCTTTTTATCTCTCCCATCCTTTTTAATATTTCCCCCTGAGAGGCTTTCCCTCCTCTTCCTTCTTTTCCCCCCTTATACTTTGAGTCGCTTAAGTAGTATATCATTTGCTCCCCCCAGTAATCCTTCTTCAGTCTGTGTGGCCTTCTCCCCTTGTTTTTCCCCTGTTGAATCTTATTTTGACGACTACCGCAATTCTCCTCGTAACTATATCTTTTTTTCCGTCGTTGTCCTCTTATTCGCCCTTTCTGATTTCCCAAGTTTTATACCTTCTCTTCCTTGAATTCTGTCTCTCCAAGTTATTTGACAGAATAGTACTGACACAATCCTTAACAGTGATGATCTCCCTAATCTTCTCGTTCAGGACCGTCACTTAATTTCTTTGGACCGGTGATTTTAGTAGTACTCATTTCCCTTCTTTTTTCTGTAGGAGAAACCAGTTTTGATAAAGGCTCTGTCCTTGAGCCTCCCCGTAGAATTTGCGCTTCCCAGGTCAGTCGTCATACTTCTCTCTCCTTTTGGAAGTTGACCTTTCCACCCGTCTTATTCTTAATTCCCTCCTGTTCTTGGATTTCAGATTGATGTTAGTGGTTCGCTTGATTACCCTCTCTGTCCTCTTTCCCTTATTTTTTCTTTTTTCTCGGCTTACCCCTACTTATAGAGTCTTGTTGGACTGATGGGGATCTTTTTTCTGAACGACCTTTTCCCCTTTTTCCTTTACGAGGTCTAGCAGAGTTAAGTTTCTCCTTTCTTCCATCCCCCCATCTGAATGATGTTTTTACCCCCAAGTTCCTCCCTCCCCAGAGACCCCTTCTCGAATTCACTCCTTTTGTTTTTTTTCCCTTCTTTTTTTTTTCGGGATTCGATCGCTCCCAGCTTTCCCATCTGGTTTTGAGGTCCGGGCCTACTTCTGCCATCATCCCCCTTCCTCATGCTTTCGTCTTTTAAGTGCTTTCAGCTCTCCTCCTCTTTTCCCTCCTTTTTTGTCCCATGGGAGTTTTCTCAAATGATGAAGGCCCTAGCGTTCTTTTGGTTACAGCTTTTTCTGGGCTCTCTTTTTCACGATATCCCCACCTTGCGACCTTCCGACTGGCTGTCGGTGATAGAAGACCTTTTTTGAATACCTTTAGACATTGAAAAGGACCCTCCTCTCTCCTTTTATCGGGGCTAGTCAGTCCCACCCTCTCCCCACTTTCCGTGTCCCCCTCCTTTTTTCACAAAATATCCTGCCCAACCCATTTTTTCTGATCCTATTTATTTAATTTGCGAGACCTCCTCATTTCCCCTTTTTTTTTCTCAGCACATTCATTTTTTCGTTTTTTCTTCCGGGAACGTTTCCTTCTTTTGGATCCGGATAGACTTCTATCCAGTCCCTTCTTTCCCTCTTTGGAGATCACCAGTTCTTTAACCCTGCTCAAAAGACGTCTCCCCCCCTTCGTCTTGAGAAAGTTTTTACCGCTTTCCCCTAACAAGGTTTTCTGGAAATTAGTGATCTTCGTTCCCTCCTTTCCCCTAAGAGAAGGTCTCATTTCGCTATATCGGAGCACGCAAGAACTCTCAGTTCCCCCCCGTCCCACTCCTTTTCCTTGAAGCCCTCGTGCTTCTCAATCGTTTCCCGGAAGAGGTGTCTCTCCCTGCTAGCTCTTTCGCTTCAATGGTGGCATTCCCCCTCCCAAGTTTCCCCCTATTTTCTGCCCCCCTCTTTCAGGTTAGAGGTCTGGCCCTTTTCTCATGCCTAGTTGGATGGACCTTTCTCTACCCTGATCATTCTCTTCTCTACCGTTTTTCCTCTCTTTAGTCTACACCTCCTGTCCCTAACCTACAAAGGAAAGGTCTCCCCGGGGTTTCCCCTCTGCCCCTTTTTTGAGCGAGGATCACTAGCCCCCTCCGCCCCTTAAGCGATTGGGACCTCTTCCCCCTTTTTCCAAACCCTCCTCTTTCTTCCTTAGCCCCTCCCATCTCGGCTCAGATTCTGTTGGTTTCATGGACCTCAAGGAAACTTTCAGTCCGAAGACTCCTTTTTTTTGAGCTAACCCGCTTCCTGACGGGCTGTCTCCCTTCCTTTTAGAACCCCTCGCTGTCCCCCTCTCTTCACTGATGTCACGTTCCTGAAACCCTCCCTCCCCCCTAACAATGGACCCTTTTCCGGCCGTCTTCGGTTTCACCTTTTCCCTCTTGCCCTTGAGCTTCTGCATCCTTCGATTTTCTCGTGGTCGTCCCCTCAAATTTTAATTAGAATGCGTTCCGGAAATTGCAGGAGTGATTCCTTTTCTCCCTCAAAAACGAGGTCCCCCGCTTTTCTTCCCTTTTTTCCCCTTAGAGATTTATGCTTTCTTTTTTCTTCCGATTCCTGGCCGTGAAAGGCTTTAATGCCAACTCCGCTTTTCTTCCCTGCTTTTCCCCCTAATACCGTCTTTTGACTACGAAGTCTTGTCCCAGTCCCTTCCACTCCCCTCTAGCAAGTGACTTAGGGGTTTCCTTTCCTTTTGTTTGAAAGAATCACTAAAGGGTTTCCTCTGTCTGTGCAGACTCTCCCCACCCACTTACTCCCCCCCCCGCCTTCTCCCCAGTTTTAGCTTTTTTCCCCTTTCAATGTTGACTTTCTCCTCTTATTCTCCCTTGTGCACATATTTATCTGTCCCTTCTCCCTCCCCCCCCCCCTCTGCTTGACGCACCGCTTCCTTCCACACGGTACCCTTTTTACAGTTATTTGGATTTCTTTTTCCCCACCCTGTTCTTTTCTCTCAAACTACCCCCCCTTTTTTTTTGTAAGATGAGGGGAGAATGCCAGTGGTTTTTGTTTCCTTTTTTTTCCCCCTTGATGGGTTCCACAACCTCCGCACGGCCCTCTTTCCTTTAACCTTCCACTTTCTCGGCTAAGAAAGTACTGCCAAGGAGGTTGTCCCTTTCATTCCGGCAATTTTTTTCCCCTTCTGTCTTCAATCTCTTTCTCCCTAACCATTCTTTTGGCCATGAACGCCCCTTCCCCTTTTTCAAGCACAAGGAAGGATGCCAGAATTCCCCCCCACTCTCCTTGCCCGCTCCTTGAATTTCCCCCCTGAGCTCGCTCGTCCTTGGTTTGACTATTTTTCCAAGCGCCTTTTCTCCCTCCCTTGATGAACCTTTAAGTTTAAAGTCCCCTGCCCGACCTAGTTCCCCGTGTGACAGTCGAGTTTTTCTTAGATATCATCTATTTCTCCCCCCTATCTTGTTGGTTTATTTTTCTCCTATCAGAGTTATCCCTCCCCCCCCCACCATTAGCCTTGCCTTTTCCCCCCTATTTCTTTTTTAAGTTTAGGTCTCGTCAATTTTGCAGCACACGATGCACGGCCTCCTTGGATAGTTCTTTCGGCACCCTTTTGGACACCCCTCTCCGAGACTCGCCATAGGGATTGTTTTCCCCCGTCCCCCCCCGATATGTGATACCTTTTTCGGCCTTCCTTTTGTTGTTTGCAAACACAGTCTTTCCGAGAATGCCTGTTACCCCACCTGTCCCGGTTTTTTTTCTTCACTCTCGCTGTCCCTCCTTCCCTATACAGGAAGGGTACATTTATGGACCGTCCCCCCAGACTAATTCCCCGGCGCGAGACTCCCCTTTTATCTGCTTAAGGTTTCCAGTCTTGTACCGAACCCCTGCTTGTCTTTGTATTTTCACCCATCCGGGGATTCCCCCCTGGGAAGTTTTCCCATCCGTGACCCCCTCATTCTGTTCTATTGGTTCCTCCTTTTTTCTCTCCCCCCCTCTCCCCCATTTCAGTTGAATAAGCACCGCCTAGTACCGCTTCTTTGTACCCTCGTGCATGCAGCAGTCCCCGATTCCCCTAACTCTTTTTCCTTTTGAGTTCTCCCCTAGAATCTTCCTTCAGAAGTCATTTCCCCTCCCTCTCCCTCTCTCATGTCCCGTCTCTTTGGTCGCAGTTTTCCCTTACCTTTCCCCCCGCTCACAACATAGTGCTTTTCCAAACTCCTTCCCTTTCCAAAAATAGACAGCACGTGCCCCCGTAGTTCGTCGATTGATTTTGGGCCTTTTCTCCCCCATTGTTATTTGATACCGCTCCCCTTCTTTGAGGTTGTTTTTTTATAGAATTTTTTTCCCGGTCCTCGGGTCGAGTCCTTAGAGAGTAGAACTCTCTTTCCCCTTGTTTTGGTTTTCCGCGTTGTTTCTTATCAAAGCTTTCTCAGGACAATCAGTAATGCCAGGATTTTTAGTTTTCCGGACTGTTCCTCGACAACAAGGCGATACAATTAGTAATGCCCAATTTCCCCTTTTTTCCCCCTTTCGAAGATGGGCTGAATGAAATCCTCATTAGAATATGCCTCTGTGCTCTCCTTTTTCTTTTTCCTTTCGTCATTATTCATGGAGGTTTCATACTCCGGAGCCCCCCTTTTTTTCCGATTCTAAACTGCGTCCTCCCTATGTAGCTTCCCTTTTTATTATTAGTCATAGTGATAGGTCCCCCGCTAGATGAACATAACCTGTACTTATATCTTTAACCTCCCTCTTGATTTGTTTCCCTCCCTTCTGCAGGTCTGTCTTTTTTGGCCCTTCTGCTTAATGACAGTTTTCTCCCATTTATTTAGGGGCCCTGCTCAGGCTTTTGGACCCCCCCCTGACCTTCCCTCCCCCCCCTTTCCCACACGTGAAAAGCTTTCAGTATTGGGGATTTTTTACCCTGGTGTTTTTGAGCGTCGCACCTGTACCTTTCTTTCCAAGCTTTTCTTCTGTTTTTTTTCCTCTTCGTTCCCCCAAACCAATAGTCCTGCTGCCAACCCGCTATTCATGAACGCCCCCCTCCCTACTTTTTACGAATACTTTCCATCTTCTTGGGCTTTCTTCCCTGTTTATTGATGCCCCGTCTCTCTCGTTCTCTCTTTACATCGCTTATTCCCACCTTCCTCCTTCTTCACCAGACCCGAAGGTAATAGCCGCTTTTTCAGTAATGTCGTTTCGTCTTTTTTTTTGCGTTTTTTTCTTTTTGCACTTCTCGACTTTCCCTTTGCTGTGTTATTTTTCTCAGTCTACCTTTTTCTTTTTTAACTTCCATGAAGATCCCGCGGATGATGGTTACCCCTTTTTGATCTTCTTCTTTCCCTTTCTCACTATTCCTCCCCTTTTTTGCGAATCGTTTGGTACTGAGTGTGTTCGCGAGCCTTTCTTTGCTTGCCATTTTCCCCTTTTTCGCCCCTTTGAACTCTTTCCCGTGACCTCCCCTCTTATTTGGCTGCAGACTTTACAAAAATCACTGAACACGTGCACTGCCCTTCCACAAACCAATCCCAATCTTTCTTGCCCCCCCTTTTTTTATATATTCTCCCCCCTTGTTGTTCGAGGTTAGAAGAAAAGTGTTGTCCCCGCCCCACCTTATTGTGCTTGCGTGGTCCTGCTCTTTTCTTTTTCTTTCTTTTGATTGAAAAGGATCGATCACACATAGTTTTATTTTCATTGCATTTCCTGATGCCCCCTTTCCACTCGATACACAGAAGAGCCCGTAACCTCCTATCCCGTTGCGAACGCTGTTTTCCTCCTAACCCTTTTCTGAAAGAGTCTTTCCCCCCCCCTCCCCTCCGCTAGGGATTATTGGGCATTTCTCCAATCCCATGTCGTCCCGGTCTATCCTAAATCCGACCTTTCAAGAAACTGCAAGAAGACCTCCCCGCATGACTGGAGCTTCTTTAGTTTGAAAGCTTTTTTTTCATAGTCCCTTAAGCCTTTCGTCCTGATGTGAAGTAGCCTTCCCCACCGGGGCCCCCCCCCTGCAAGCCTCCTCGCCCCAGTTTTTTTCTTCCTTTGATATAGATCTCCCCAAGAGATCTTCTTATTTATGGACTACCTTTCCTGGTTTTTCCAGCTTTTTTCTTTTTAGGTTACGCAGAAAGAGACGTCTCTCCCCCTGCTTTTCTGCTCCTCCCGTCTCCAGTCAGGTACTCATTTTTTTTCAATTTTTTCTCCTTGTCCCCACCCCCTCCTAACCAATCTTCCCCCCGGTCCTACTCTGCGTCGGTAGCCCTTGTCCCCCGGAGCATTTCCTCCCTCATGAGGCCTTCCCCCCTAGCGCCCCTCCCAAAAAAAAAGAACCCCTAGGGAGTCCAACCAAGGGTCCCCCAGTTCCCCCCCTATCGGCTCTGAGTCCTTCTCTTTCCTTTGACGCGTCCCTCACTTTCAGAAGCCTCTCCCTTCAGGGTTCCCCCCCGACCCCCTTCCCTTTTCAGGGCTTTTCCTTTTCCCCAACTCCTTGGCCGGACCCTCCCCTCCGTCTTTCCCCCCCCTCTTTATTTCAGAAGAAACTAACGCCCCTACCTTTTTCCCCCCACTATTCTCGGGCCGTTCCTCCCTTGAAGCGGAAATGCCCTGTTTTTCTTGTGGCTCACCGAACCGCGGGTTCTCAATGCCAATGCACTCTCCCTTCAGCTAAGTCTTCCCTTTGAAGGATGCTTCCTCTTTCCCTGAAAAAATCCCCCGGACCACAACCCCTTAGCCAATCAAGTCGATAGGCTCTTCCTTTTAGGTTTCCTTTTCTCCTGACGAGGAAGCAAGTAGATTGCGGCGTCCTTCTGATCAAGACGACGCTTTTCTGACGCCTATTACAATGCCCCCCCTCCCCTCATCTCACTCCAGCTTTTTTTTTTTTTTCTGAATTGTGTTGGGGGATTCTTTCCTTTTCCTCAACAGAAACTTTCTAAACCGAGGTGAAGATATCTCCCAACCCTCCTCCCCAGAGCAGTCAGATAATCTTGGGCCTTCCCTTCTGATGTTTTTTTTTTACTCTCTTTTCTTTATGAATTCCTTCTCTTGGTTCCCTCCCCTTTCCCTCTTAGAGTGAACGCAACTTCCCACTGGTCCTCTGGTCCCAGTTGATTGAGTGGAACCCCGTCCACCTTTATAGATCTCCGCTTCCCCCTCCAACAATTTTTAGCCAGCTCTTTGTATTGAATTCCCCTCTTTCTCTATCACCATCCAACACCTAACAATTGAGGAGCCCAGTTCCTTCCCGGTTTGATTTATGGGCTTACTCGGTTTTTTTTCCCCAATCTCCTCCCCACATGCTTCTGCACCCCCCCTTGGAAATCTGCTACCTTTTTCTATCTTCTCCCTTCCTCTTCGTTCTCTCCGTTTCCCCTCCCCCCCCCCCTTAAAAGGCTGACTGAGCACCCCCCGATTCTCCCGCCTCGCGATTCTGCTCTGTGTCCCAAAGGTTTCTGTCCCTCAAGCTTTTTTTTAGTCTCACGATCCTTTCTTTTTCCCCTCCGACACCGGACCTGCGACACGCGAATTTTTCCTACTTCCGACGAGAGTTCCGTTTGTCTCCCCTTCTTGATTCCCCTTCTTTTTTTTTTTCTAGTTGAGTTTCTTTTGCCAAATTTCCTTTTTTTTTACTTTCCTCTCCTTTCCCCTTTGGTAGCGTTCAAACGGTCTTTTTTTTGCATTCTTTTTAACTCTTTAAAGTTTATTTGGTTGATCAGTCTACCCCCCTTTTTCCCCTTCCTCTCTGCCTCTTCTTTTTGAACCTTGTTTCCTTGGCTGGAGTTTTTTTTTTTGTTGTCAAACGGTTCTCCTGCCTGGCCACCCCAATTTCAGGTGTCTTCATCTTCTATTTTCCCGTCCCTCTTGCTCTCCTTTCTGTCCCCGTTTCGCCCCATTCTATCTCTTCTAAACCCGTTCCGGGCCTCGGAGCTTCCTCTTTTTTGGGTTGTCTGCCTATAAAACCTTTTCTACCCGTTCCTTCCAAGTCCTTCGCGCCTTGTTTCTTTTTATCTAAAGACGGGCCAAATAAAGCTTTCCCAGGTAGTCCCCGAGATTTTTTTCCTCTTTTCTGCACTTGACGTCTTCCCCTCTTCATCCCCCGGATTTCCTTTTTTAAGAGTCCTTCTGAAACCCGTCTAGGATAGTCCGTGGCTTTCAGATTGGTTTTATTCTGGCTCCTTGCAAAAGCACTTTTTCTTCCCCCTTTTTTGTCCAAACCCTTCCGTCCTCCTTTGACCCGTGATTTTCTGTCTCTTCTGTCTTTGATAATTTCTTTATTAGAATCTGTATTTTCTTTCTGTAGCGACCTGCACATTAGATTCTCTGTTGTCCCTAGCTATCTGAGCCTTTTTTTCAGAGGTCTTTCTTTCATCTAAGTTTTCATAGCCTGGTTACGTTCTTTTTTCCCTGCTCGTTCTTGTCCTTCCAGGCACCCCTTACTTATCTCCCAGAGGTCTTGTCTTGAGCCAACGGTTTTTACTGCAACCCAACCCCCCGTTGCTTCTCCCCCCATTCCTTCCTTTGACGGCCACCCTCCTTGTGGTTACTCTTTGGACAGGTTCTCTTTTTTTATTTTAGGCTTCATGTCGGTAATCCGTTTCAGTACCCCCTCTTCTTAAGGGCAATTTTGGAAACCTTTTCCAATACTCTTCATTCATGTGTCCCCTATGCACGGCGTGCGGATGCCTTTTTTGTCCTTTTTTTTTTCCACTAGGTTTCTTTCTTCTCCTTTTAACCTTGGATCAGGTTTCCTTGTTGCCGTCTCCTCAAGCCTTCCCATTATTTTCCTTCGCCTTCCCTACAGACGATCCCCTTCCCCTCCTTTTTTTTTTCCCTTGGGTTGTTCCCGATGGGCTGTAGACAGCGGATCCGGTCATCTGTCCTCGTTCTTCCCCCTTCGTCTTTCTTTTTTTCAGACACCCCCTGGTCTCTCTTCCTATGCCAGTATTAAAGCGAAAAACGCCCTCGGTTAAGATCTATATCCCCCATTTCTTGGCTTTTCCCCTCTTTGTTCTCTCCCTGTTTCTAGTCACTTCTTCTTCAGTCCCCCCCTCTTTTCTGGATGAGGTAAAAGACTGAAAATACCAACGGCTTCCCCCCCGCCGACGGCCGTCATGATTGTTTCCTTCTTTTCTTTGGTCGTTCGTCTTTCTCTCCCCTCTTCCATGGCCTTCTTTTCCCAACCTTAGATACCCCTCTCTCGATGTTTCCCCTCTTTTTCTCTGTCTCTCCTTTTCCCCCCTCTCCCTGCCCCCCGGTTTTTCCGTCGTTCGTGTATTCCTCTTCTTTTGAGGAAAGTGCTCCTTTTCACTTCATCAGCCCCCTGTTACCAAATGCCAACTCTCCTCCTCTGCTCCTTTTTTCAAGTCATACACCCCCTGACCCTCCATTTCCCTGCACTACTCCCCCCAACCCAAAGAAAAACCGTTTAGCAACCCCCAACCCTTTCCCTTTTCTCCTTCTTTTCACCCATTTTTCCCCCTCTCTTCTGACGCCTCGCAGTCATGGTCCTCCCCCTTATTTTGTTTGTTTTTAGCTACTTAGGTTCACAGTGTGAGGTTCATGTGTTTGTTATCCAGGTGCATAACCCGTTATCCTCTTGGTATTCCCTCAAAGTGGTTTTTGAATTCTTTCTCTGTATTCAACTGTAGCTTGCCCCCCCCCCCCTAATCCTTTAGCCGGCCCCCGGTTTTTCCGCCTTCCTTCTGTTTCTCCCCCCAGCCTCGTCCCCCTCTTTTTTTAACCAGACGCCGTCATTTCAGGGCATTTGCCCATGCCAATAGCTCCCTTTTTTCGGTTCGCGTTCTTCCCCCTCCGCTTGGCTTCTTTCGCCCACTCGTCCGAATCCACCCCTCCGGGTTCTAGGCGATGATCGGGATGGTTTAATCGTCTTGTGACCGTAACGACCTCTTTCTCGGCTTCTGCTTTTCTCCCTTTGTAAGCCTAGACCCTGACCTCAATGACTCCGACCCCTTCCTGCGGGATATAGACTCTTTTTTCCCCGCGCTTTTGTTCCTATTTTTCCTACGTCCCTGGTTCTTTTTTGCAAGTGGCCACCTGACCTCCTACCAGCGAGACCTTTGGCGTCTGAACCCCCCGTTGGTTGAAGAATTTTTCAGCCCTTTCTCAAAAATCGTATTAACCCCCCAATCCGGCCCCCCCCCAGCGTTTTTCAAGGTTTTCCCCCTTTTCTTTCTTTCGCCCCACTTTTCTTGCTTCCTCTCTCCTTCCCAGAAATAGGTAAACCGCAAGCCTCTGTGTCCCAGCGGCCAAAGTTTTAATCGGCATCTTGCCTTTTTCCTTCTTTAGCTAAAACCTCTCACGACGACTTCCTTCCTTGGAATAAACCTGATGGACTGATGGAGGGAGAAGTTGTTCCACCTTTCACAAGCGTCCCCTTTCTATGGGTCAACTCTAAAGATCTTCCCAGCCCCCCCTCCCCCTGCCCCAAAGGGGACGGACAGTCTTCTGGGTGCATCCCTATGGTCCTTTCTGCCAGTCCCCGTTTTAGCTTTTTTTTTTTTTCCTTTCTAGCCCGGTTTAGACCTGCCATTCGACACGGCTCTTTCCCTGTCTGGCCCCTTTTCCATTTTATTTTCTTCCCCCATACTTTTTACTTCCCCCGCTTCCCCCCTGAGCTCCCCCGTTTCTAATTTCTAGCCGCTTCCTCATGAAAGATCTCGTCCTTAAAGCCCCGTTAGAACCTTCCCTCCTCTTTGCGCATGATACCTTATGCCGCTTTCTATCCTCCAGCAATTCATCTTTTTCAGAATCCCTCTTTAGTTTCAGTTTTTCTTTTATGCCGTTTCCCAGCTCACGGCAATTTCTCTCCTTTTTTTTCCTCCCGTCAAAACACGATAAGCTTGACGCAATGCCAGTCTGAGCATTGCTACCGACTCTTTTCCTTATTTTCTGCGTTTTCCTTGACTCCAAGCCTTTTTTTTTGGAGAAGTCGAGCCTTTTTAGTCTTTAACATCTCGCCTCCTTGTCAACTTTCTTTTCTTTTTTTCCCACCGTTTTATCTAGCCTGCGCTCCCAGCCCAAAGTCTCTTTCTATTTCTGCTTTCCTCATTTTGAAGCTCCGTGTGGTCTCCCCCCCCCAATCCACCAGCCCAGCGAGTTATTTCCAGTTTCCCCATTTTTTTCTTCCCTTTTCGCTCTTTATCTGAACGTTTTTATTTGTCCCTTCCCCAGGGATGTGCCGGGTCGGAATTCTTTTTCTTTTTCTTTTTTTATTTTCTTCCCATCCCTTTTCCTTCTTCTTTGTTCTTTTCGACCCCCCCCTTTTCCCCCTTCTTCCCCCTTAGAAACAATTCGATCCCGCCTTGCCTCCCTCTTGCGATAGCGATGTTCATGTGCCCTGACCGACGCCCCCCTTGAAGTGATTCTTTCTGCGGCCCTTGTTTTTGAGGAACTCCCTTCCCCTTGGCGCAGATAGTTTTTCCAATCCAAGTCGTTGATATTCTTTTTTTCTCCCGAACCCCTTTAGACTCTCTCTTCCTACTCCGTTTTTTTTTTTTTATCCCCTGTTTTTCGTTCGCTATCTCGAGTATTTCGCCCGTTCTTTTCGGTCCTTTCCCCTGGTTTTTCTTGCTAAGAGCGCCTGGCGCGAAGCCCCTTTCCCTGTTTTTAGGTCAAGCGAAACTTTCCCAGCGCGATCTCCCACTCGCCACTTTTTCACCTCCATTGGCTGGAGACTTTTTTTTCTTTTTTTTTTGGTTCCCCCCCTTTATCGAATGAATGGCCACCTTTTGGTTCATTTTCTCCTCGCGTCTCGGTTTTGGCGAATAGTCCCTCCGCCTGGTAGGTGGACCCCTTTTTTCCGCAGCCTAATTGCTTTTAGGATTTACCCCCCGGACCCTTCCCTCTTCTTGATTTTGTTTATAAACATAATGGGATCCCCATAGGAAGTCACCTCGAATTCTCAATGGGAGTCCTTGGTTTTTTTTTTTTTCTTATCCCACCTTTTTTCTTTTTCCAACCCTAAATACCGGGACCTTTTTAGTAGCTTCAGGCTCCTCCGTGACCCTTGTACCTTGGTGCCTTGCTCTACCTTGAATCTTCCTTGCCCTCCCCCTTTCGTATTTTCCTCGCCACTCCCCCCTTTCACTCCCAGGATTTTTTTTTAAGGGTTTGGCGTTCCCCCCCCCAGCTTTACCACCTTCTTATTCACCCTTCCGGTTTCCCCACCTGAAAAGTCAACACCTTATTTGATTTTTATTCTTTTGCCTTTTTTTCTTGTCTTTTCGTCCCTCCTTTCCCCTTTACTACCTAATGCGCTGACATCGGGCGAGTTTGTTCCCTTTTCTCGCCTTGCTAGCCTTCCGAAGCTGTACGTCCTTCCCCTCTGTTGTGTTCTCTCCTTTCTGCAGTTTTGATTTAAAGCTGTCTCTTTAACTTTAAGATTACTGCGTCGAATCTCCTTGAATTTGCGCCAGCGTCCCAAAAAAGTTAGTCTGCACTGAAAGTCCACTGTTTGATTCTTCCTAGAATTTTTTCAGCTACGTCCTCATTCTCCTTTTTCTGGAGTCTTTTCTTTTTTCCTTTTCTTGTTTCTTGTTTTGCCTGTAAGCTCCAAATGAGAAAGCATTCCCCCCCCCGACTTCTTGTCGCTGCCAATTTACGTCTTTTAGTGTAAGGGGTGGTTTTCCCCTCCTTACTTTTAGTACTTTTTTTTTCCCCAAATTTTTCCTCTTTCCTGTTTTATGCTGTGTTCCCTCCCAGTCCTTCCCATAGGGCAAGTCTAATTGATCAGCTACAAGATTAAACCATCTTTCCCCCGTCTTTTAACCTCCCTGGTTTTCCTCTCTTTTGTTGTTTTCTCAGCGGACAGAGGTCACAACTCCGGTGATAGCCCGCTTCTCCCTTTCTCCCCCCTTCCCAAATAGTATTTTTCCCCAGATTTCCTTTCCTTCCTTTTTTCATCACGTTGGTTCCTCTCTCATCCCGCAGGCAATTTTGCTAATGTTCTTAACTTTTTTTCTTCTTTTCAAACCTTTTATCGCCAATTTATTTTCCTAGCTCTCAAGTGCCTCTCCAAGAAGGTATAGCGACAGTTCCTGCCGTTGAGTCTTCTTTATTGCAGTTGTACCCCCCCACCCGGTTGCTGTTTTTTCTGACTTTCCTTTCCGTAGTACCTATTCCTCGGTTTAATGAAATCGTCCCCGGAGGCTGGTCCCCCTTGTGTCTGGGCTCGCCTTTTTTTTTTATTCGACCACAGCGCACGGATCTTTTTCCACTGTTCTCTTTTCCTTGCTTTCAATTCCTCTCCCTTTTCCCCTTTGAATAGACAAGCGTATATTCTAATTATCCACCAACCGCCCGCCCCTGTCCCCTGAAAAATATGCCCCCCCCACGCACCCCCAAATCTTTCACTTTTTTTTCTCCCCTCTCTTGTTTTTTTTTCTTTCCTTCTCGATAGTAAGCAAAGTTTGGTTTCAGCCTTATTGTGTTGGTGAGGTCGTTCTTCAATTGGGCCTTAGGTTGCGTTGTTCTCTTTTGCCCTTCTTGGGTCTAAGGGTCTTTTTTTTTTTTTCCCCTTTTTCTTGAATTGAAAGTGCGGAAATGTTCTCGTCCGTCTCAAAGTACCCGTCCTCTTGGTCGCATTTTCCTCGTCCCTGCCCCCCCCCGTCTTCCCCGCAGAACGACTCTTAAGTCATTTGAATAAATAGCGCCGGAGCGGTTGTCATCACGAACCTGTTCAGAAACCTGACCCTACTACACGCCATTCCCCGGGCCTCGGAGAGGACCTTCTTGATTTCCCTTTTCTGTCCTTTTCCCCTCAAGCCCTAGGATCTGACTGGAGATTTTTGGTTCCCCCTCCCCCTCTCAACCCCTTTCATTCAAACTAGGGCATACAAATGACCCTGGGGGATATAGATCTGACCCCCTCTTTTGTTCATGGTCCTGCCTCCCCGTTTTTTTCCCAAGTAACTAGTTTTGTTTCTTATGTATTTGAAGAGCGGACCACTTCCCCTCTTCCCCAATCCGTTCCTCTTTTTCCAGAAGAGGCTTCTAAATCACAACCAACAATATCTCAACAATACCCACCACCAACCAACCCCCCCCCCCTTCTTACTTCGACCAGGGCATACTTTTCCCAGTACTGCCTCCGATTCTCAAGGAAGACCAAAGCCTTCTGCTCTCTAGTGGCTCCCTACTCAAACCACCCTCCTCGGAAAGCTTCCCCTGGAACCCTCTATCCGCAGCCACTACTTGTTTCTGGACCTCCCCATCTCCCCTCCTACACTCAGAATAATGGGTCGATCAAACTTCCTTTCCTGTTTTTTCCCCAAATCCCTTCTGTGTCTCTTCCTGTCCCCCCCCTCCTCTCCTTGGATGACACTTAAAAATACCCCTCCCCTCACCAGGGCCACCCAATGAGGCGGCCGGTCGTACCCTTTTCGCATTATTTTTCCATTCCCGGTCGAAAGTGAACATTTCCTTTTCTCCTCCTCTTTTTTAGCAGAAGGTGGTCAAATGCCCCCTGCTCTCCCTGATATCTACCTTAGAAATTGACTGCTTGAACCAACCCCAGAGCAGCTTATTTCCAAAGTACCCCCCTTCAGATTCGGAGGAATCTCGGTAACCCCTTCCTTTTATTAGGCGTCGTCATCCCATAACGATTTTTCCTTCAGACGACGTATGGTTTTCAGCTTTTCTTTTTTTTATCCATGCCCCAAATCATCGACTCCATTACCGATCATTTTCCCGTTTCCTTTTTTGAGGCCTCTCGGGGTTGACCTCCCCTACCGGTTTCGCCCTTTGTGGATATTTCCCAACACACGACGCCCAGCTTCCGCTTATCCTCTTGCAGCCCCATTGTTTTCCCTTTTTTATTTGGTGATTGCATTCATGTTGAAGAGGCTCCCTCCGGTTCTACCCTCTTTTCCGTCTCTCTTCGACCGTACCATCCTTGGTAACTTCCTTTCTCCCAATTTTTCCTCTCGCCTTACCCCCCCCCCTGCCCCCCCAAACGAGGGCGATATCCGAGGCTTTCGGCGGACCTCCCTTTCGGAGGTTCACCAACACCACCCTCATTTCTGAGTTCTTGTTTTGTCAGTTTCCCCCTTTTCCTAAAATGATCCTTTTACCCTCCCCCCTTTTGGTAACCCTGAAATCCTGCATATGAGCAAGGTCTCTTATCCCTGCGAAATACAAGCTCCTGCAGGAAGGCCAGAACCCTTCCGCCCCCACTTGACCGTGAGAAAACTCATTTTACTCTCCCCTCCTTTGACCGATTCTCTCGCGCAGTGTTAAAATGTTTGATGAAGTCCGTCCTTGCTCTTTTGACGATGAGTCTCTTTGTGAAATCCCGTTCTAAACGTGACTTCTGACCCCCCCCCCCCCCCCCCCCCCCCCCCCCCCCCCCCCCCCCACCCCCCCCCCCCCCCCCCCCCCCCCCCCCCCCCCCCCCCCCCCCCTTTTTTGCATGTTCTTTTTTGTCCCTGTGCAACCCTCTCCGGGACTCCCCTTCGCCCCCCCCCTTTGTGGTTGTTTTCAGGCTCCCTTTATCCTGGTTCTCCCTTTTCAGAAGTGTCTTTACCGGGCTGTTTACTTCCTCTTTCCCCTCTCTCTATCACGGACTTTAGCAGTAAAGGTTAGCTGTTGGTCCCCTTCAGTCCTCCCAAACTGGTTACACATAGCTCCGTTCCAATTAGACTTGATTTCCCCACTGTTCCCGGGTCGAATTTCCTTTTTTGTTACAAACCGGACCAGAATGCTCCCCGAGTGGATTAGCATTCTCTTTTTTTTAGGAAGGGCCCTAGCCGACGATTTCAGTCCCTTTTTTTGACTTCTGATCATTCGTTTCCTCTGCCCTCCCCCTTCCTCCCTGAAAAAGAGTTTCTTTTTTGTGTTGTTCTTTTTAACCCATCCGGGTATCCAGTTTCCTCCCCATACTTGAAAATCCCCCTGGCTCTCTCCTTCTCCACCGGTGAATTGCCCCCACCTCCCATCCTGAAATTTTTTTTTCTTTACATCCCTGAGAGCGAAGCCTGTCTATGGTAATAAAGGCTTGGTCCGGTTCGCGTAGAAGAATCCCCTTTCAAAACTTTCTTTAGTCCTTATCCTTCGGAGAAGTGTTAGACTTGAGTAGTTTTTTTTCCTATATTTTTTCCGCCCTTTCCATTCGGTCTTTCGTTCAGGCCTTGTCTTTCTTTTTCTTTTCTTCTTTCTGTTCATTCCTCTTCTCCCCCAAGGTCTGATAATTTGGGACCATCGATTCTATTTTCATTATCGCCTGATAGGGATTTTACCCGGATCGGTGCGTTCGAGATCCTCTCCCTTGTTTATGGATTCGCAGCTTTTTTTTTCATTATGATCCCAGTCAAAATCGGCTGACAGCTAATTGTCCCGAAAAAGGAGCTCTAACCCATTACTGCCAAATGAAAACTGAGATAGCACTTTCTCTTACTTTTAAGAAGACCGGCTTCCCCTTCTTTCAACTTCTTTCTTCTTTTAGTAGTCGAGATACCATTCGGTTAAAGATATCTTCTCAACGTGTGTGATCAAGTGAAACTTCCCTACTGGCATTTTAATTTGTATGCTTTTCCCGGTTCCCTTTGCGATGTTCCCCCAACCCCTTCGTTTCGAGGAGACTCTGATCTGGGCTTCTAGATACTGTTTTTCTTGTGTAGTACCCGATCCCCCTCCCCCCCACATTATGTATTTCATTGCCTTGATAATCGGAGTACTTACCCCAATAGAGAACCCGTTCTAAAGCCCTGGTCTTTTTTCTGTCCAGGCTACCTGAGTGAATACCGCTCACTAGAGCACCAGAGGTGAACACTCCTTCCAGTCTCGATTTCCCCATTTTTGACCCTTCCCACCCCCCCCATTCTTTATTTATCTCCCGTCGCACTAAACTCGGATGATTCCCAGTGACGTACCATGACCCTCTAACCCCAGAGATTTTGTTCCCTGATTACATCTCAGGCCCCTGGAATGCCTCACTTTGATTTGGCCGTTCTTGCCTTTATTATTAAAAAGAGGCTGAGCCATGTAACATGCTAGGTACCTTCCCCCCCCCCCGCTGACCCACTCACTTTTGAATATTCTCGTGAATTTCTGAGTGGGGAGTTTCTGTTGGATTTTTTTTACACTAGCTATGTACTCCCCCTCCCTCCGGACCCCTGTAGAACGTCCTCTTTCGCCTAACTGCCTCTCCCTGTCTGTCGGCTGGTTCCCTGTGATAGGGAGCGTACTCCATGCCACCTTTTTTGTTTTGCCTTCGGCTGTTTTTTGTTCTCCCCCCTCTCTCGTTGCCTCCTTCCTCTTCGGAAAAGTTCTCCGTACCAGCGTTTCCGTTTTGTGAAGAACCCACAAGCCCCCCTTCCCCAGTCCCCCCCCCTTTCCCCCCCTCCAATCACCCCCGACCCCCCCACGTCT
>Ga0179591_1375403_pt1 | contig 18505 bp, 20 predicted proteins | sample CZOMad2_1_08_16f_FD_182891 | JGI IMG/M metagenome (GOLD analysis project Ga0179591, IMG submission 182891) | Vadose zone soil fungal communities from Angelo Coast Range Reserve, California, USA - CZOMad2_1_08_16fungal (PacBio error correction) | ecosystem: Environmental > Terrestrial > Soil >... | reverse complement strand
AAGGGTCGATTGAGGAGAGTGAACTGGTTACCCGCCCGGCCATATACCCCAGAATGAGTTCCCTCAATTAGACGATTGTTTCTCCCCGATCTGCAGTTTATGAAAAACTGGACGCAAGGCCCCCTCGACAAAGGGCTCTGTCAGAGCAAATGGATGGAGGTGGCAGATGCGCCTTAAAGGAAGAGGGACCCTGGCATTACAGTCTCTTGAAGTGCGGCTAGAGTCCGAGAAAAGAGTGCTTTGAGAGGGGGGCAGATCTCAGATCGGTTACGGGAGAGCTTCATCCTTCGGCCCTCATCTTGAACCTTGGAAAACTCCAAAGGAGTTTTTTTTGCCCCTCAAGAGGAGCGCACGGTTCTCCTCGCTGCCGCTCACACTGGTAACAAATTTCGAAAGTACCCCGGAGGCCTCCCTTTTAGATTTTTTGAAACAATCTAGATCGCCCCCTTTTCGAATCAACGCTTGATTTGATCTTTCATTCCCCCCTCCTTCTCAAGATCACAAGGGGGGGTCCAGAGGAGCTATTCCCCCCCCCTTGCCGCAAACAATCCTCCCAATAAAGTCCAAGAGATAGCCTTTCGCATGGTCTCTCTTAAAGCCTGTCCCTTGTATAAAGACTTGCGAAAGAGACTTTCGCGGCCCAAATTTTAAGGGCTCTTTCTTTTTTGACTAGGAACATCGGCTCCCTCCGCACCGTTCTTGCTGGAAGTCGAGCATGAGCGTCAACTTTTTCCCACGCGGCTTGCTCCTGGCCGCCTCACGCGGCTTGAGGAATTTCAAGAGCGCTTCCATCATTTGTGGAGGCAGACCTCCACCCCAGGGCTTCCTGACGAAGAAACTGCGCGAATTGTTTTCAAACCCCTCATCAAAAAGACTCAAAGATCACCCTCACGCCGAAAACTCCCCGACAAACGAGAAGATGGACTCCCAGGACATCTTTCTTTACCTTCTTGCCCTCCAATAAGACGAGGATCTCCTATCCCCCCCCTCCAAAGAAATTGGCCTGATAGATGAAGGACGGTTTCCTCAGTAGAAGGATTTTCTACTGAGGGCTACCCCCTCTGTCGAATTAGATGTCTTGGGTCTGACACTCACTCTTTCTTCTCTGGTACTCCTTCCCCCCCTTCGCTTCCCCATTTTTCCATCCATCTGCAGAAAGATATTAGATGGAACGTCCCAGAGGGCTTGCCCCCCTCACCTAAGTGAAGTTCTTGGTGAGGGCTTCTTGTCGATTGGGGGGAATTTTCTTTCGGACAACAGAAAACTGACGCTCCCGATTATCTAATACCCCTCTTGCCCTATCGCCCCTGGCTAAAAGAATCAAGGCTTTTCCCCTTTTCAGGATTGACGGCGCAATAGAGTCGGTGGAAGGACGCTTTTTCTGGATGATGGTTTCCGGCTCTTTTTCCCTCAGCGTAGAGCCCTCCTGCGAAACATGAAGGCGGTCGAGTCACCTTCTTCTCGACTGCAATGCGAGGCCGCTTTTTCCCCCTAGCCCCCACTGCGATTGTTTTGCCCACTTCTTCCCTCCCGACGTGTGATCGTTTTTGACCAGCAGGTTTTTTTTCATAATCAGCAGCCCTCCCCAGACTCCCCCCCCCTTCTCTACGCTCCCTCCCTCCCTTTCGAAAAAAACCACTGTGATCGGCTTCTGATTGCAAACCTAGAGGCACCCAATGGACTCCCCGACTCTCTCCTCCGGAATTTCCCATCCTCGCAAATTTTCTGACTGGGTCACAAGTCCACACATCCTGGAAACGTCCTCCACTGACCGTCCCCTCTTTGGCTGGAACCCTCTTCCCCCCGCATTTCGAACGAGTCTCTTGTTCGGAACAATTTGCTCGAGCTTTGCCCTTCGCAGGCAAAGTTGCTCCGATGAACCGACCCCGGCGTTTCACGCCGGATGAACTCAAGGAGACCTTCCTCCTCAGGCGATATATTGCGCCCCCCCCATGCAGTCAGGGATTAGTTGGGAAATGATGAATTTGTAAGTGACTCTTTTAGCTTGTTTTTTTTTCTTTTCGGATGCTGACCTAAGATAGAACCCCCCTTTCTGAAAAGGAAGACATTTAGTCATTCCTCCCTCTGGGAAGTTCTCGCCCTCCTTTTTGCCAGCACCACTCTGCCGATGAAGAGGCCTCCCGGAGCCTCTCTTCCCCCCCTCTCCCACAGGCCTTCTCTTCCCTCTTGATGTTGAAACATTCGAAAGAAGGCGACGCCCCTTCCAAATGCCAGCAGACCTCCAAGCCCCTTTTTATAGACTCCCCTTTTCCTTCCTCGATGACTTACAACCGAAATATTGGCCCTCCGGATAGGCGATTTATGATTTTTTCCTTCATTCTCCCCTGGTATAAAGGTTGACTTCCCCTTCCTTGCCAGCAGAGAGATCCCTTTGTCGACATTGTCGATTCCGTTTTTCCCGAATAGCTTCCCTCTCCGGCCTCTTTTTGGTAATAGCCCCCCCCTTTTTCCATTTTTTTAAACAATTATTCCTTTTTCCGGACATGAGAAAGAGGTCTTCGGTATAATAGAGTCTCCTTCCAATTTGTCACCTTGCTGATTTGAGTTCTCTGTCTTTCTTTTTGTCGAGGCCATCTTGAGGAAACAAAAGACGGGGGTTATGGGTTTCTTATTGGGAACAGACTTTTAGTTGGCTCTCCTCTGAGATCCGCAATTAAACCCTTCCAAGAATAAGGCGGGCCTCGGTTTAAGTGTCGTTCCTTCCTCTCTCGGTATGCTCCACGTTTTTTTCTCTTGGGCATTTACTGGCCTTTTTCCTGCATGCTTGATGACTCCCCAAAAGGAAGTAGTATTTGCTCAACAAAGGAAATCCTGCTGACTCCCAGATGTTTTATGAATTCTTTTTCAACCCTGCTTAGACGTTTTTGGGAGAGGTATGTTTCCGCCAGAAGTACCATTGGATTTGGGCCCCCCCCAGGATTGATTGGCGCTTTCCCCGGCCGCCGTTAGAAGTCCCCTGGTATGAAGAAAGAGCTTCCCCCACGATATAGGGATGAACTCCGATACACATTCCCTTCGAAGGAATTCTTTTTTGATTTCCCATGGCGGGGCAAGTTTCTCGGAATAATGGTATAGGTCCCCCCCCGTTGTATGTTACAGCCTTCCCTTGGAACTACCGGCCCTCCCCTGCCGCATACAACCCCTTTTTCCCCTTCAAAATGTGCTATTGTTAACCTTTGGATACAAGGAAACCAATATATACCTTTCCTCCCAGGAGAACCCTCACCTCTTCTGAAATCTTGTGAAACTATTAATTACTGGATTTTTCATGAGCGCAACGATTTTTCCCGGCCACCCCACCCCCCTCAAGGACCCCCCCTTTTCCTCTATGAGGTTGCCCCTTTACTGCTTCAAGGGGACATCAGGTAGAGGATTTTAATTCTTCTTCCCCCCGGGTCCACCCCCTCGATACACCTGGGTTTTCTACCCCCTATCGTGAACCACCAGGCATTCCTAAAAAACCGCCTGATCGGGCCCGGCCTATTACCCGCAACAAACTCCCCTACCCTAAACAATCAACGGATTAACTCTGAGGGACAGGACAAAATTCCCCGCAGAAAGTTAGTAGCCCCCTTTCTACTCTACACTCCCAAAGTTTTTTCTTTTGTGCCGTCTTGAAAATACTCTCCAACAAACGTAAATGGTGCTGCCCTTGTTGAGAAATGAATCCCTTTGGAGTTTGTATTTCCACTCAGACAGCATATTCCCCTTTTCCTCCAACTTTAGGATCAAAGCAAAAGATCTACGCTTCTCGGCCTGAATGGAATTTTAAGGACTTTGGTGTTCCCCTTTTCCCCGCAGCGAAAGGAAGACCTATTCTTCCTCTTGGGAGCAGAAGGAGCACCCCCCTGGTTGCTGGCCCCTTTTTTGGCGAGGGAGAGGTGTGTTGTATCGCTTTTCTCGATGGTAGGGACCAAAACTTCTTTAATTTGTGGGGAGATCGGCGTCCTTTTTTCATCACCTTGTGTATGTTTTTAAGCGTTTGGGCGCGATCGCAGCCTGCTACCATTCCCCGGTCGATCCGCTCGTGTTGCCCCTTCTGGAAGAGGGGCCCCCTCCCCCCCACAGCGATTCTCTTCTTTTTCTTTCCCCTCCCCCATGGGCTATAGTGCGTTTATTTAATGTCCTAAGGCTGCATACCCGCTTCCGTGTATCACATGGTTTGCTGGCCTTAGGTTAATTTGCCTTTCTCCCTCTGAAACTTCCCCTTTTTTCCCCCGCAAAGGGAGCGGGTTTTTGTTTTTTTTTCGGTTATGCCGAAAGGAATTAATTCCGCAAAAAAAGAAACTTCTCCCCCATACAAAAGCCGCATCTTTCCCCCACCACACCCCCTCTCTTCTCCCCTCCCCCCTTCTGGAGTCTTTGCTGGTCTTTCCTTCCCGGAAGAGATTCCAGAAACGATATGCCCTTTACAGAATTTCGACTTTTTCCTCCCCCCTGAAAACTCTCTGCTATCTGTTCTCCTCCACGAAGAACCGCGAAGCCTCCTTCCGCGGAGATAGTTTTTTTCGAAACAGGTTTATGGCCATTTTTTCTTCTCTTCTAACGTTTCTGACCCTCCCCCTGGTGCCTTGCCGCATCACTACTACCAGTTTAATCACATTTTTGACATATGTTTGTCCGGGACATGCCCCCCGCCAGCAATGACGGAAGTATAGGGAAGGCCCCTCTCATGTGGAACGCCAGGCATTTCTTCTTCCTCTCCCCTCTCCGTTGGTTGTGTGTTCTCTCTCTCATCACCATGATGGGTGTTTGCGAAAGGGCTTTTTCCACAATGGAAGGAAGTGGTGGGCATGTCTCATGCCAGTTTGCTGGATGAACCTCTCTGGATGCGCTTTGTTCCCTTCCCCTCCGTGGTAGGTCCACTCTCTTTCCAATCTCCTCCAGCAAAATGGGCCAGCAGAAAGATAATACGCGTCTGCGCCTTCAGGTTCGTTCCTTCCCCAGTCGCGCTCTTTTCATTTCGAAAGGTCGCCCCTGCTCCCCCCCCTTTTTTCGTTTCGCCGGGGTAAAAGATTTCCCGACTCAAGCCAGGGATGGTCCCCCTTTTAGGCCGGAGAGGGGTGTTTGTAGCTGTCTCTTTTTCCTTGACTCCCAGTTTTCCTTTTGGGCGCCCCTCTGGTCAGGTGACGTCCGGGCGCGAGCAGTTTTCCCCAAAAAAAAAAAACCCCAAAAAAAAAAAAAACCCCCCCCCCCGATGCCGCGGTTTCACGGGACTGCCTATGAGTGCGATTCTCCCTCCCCCTAGGCAGCCATATCACCCGGAGCCCTTTTGGTATGAAGACTGAGCCGGGTTGGTTTCCGAATAAACCACTCTCTCTTCCCTAAAAGTTCGCCGTCCTTCCTGTTGAAGGTGCTCTCCCCTCCTTCGTAGCGCAAAGCCACTATCCCCGAGTACCGGGATTTAGGCCTCTCCCCGCAAAAAAGGCTTACAGACCCCCCCCTTTTAGATCCCTCCCTTTCGCCCTAAGACCCTGCCCTGCCAGAAGTTTGGTCCCTCCCCGAACCCGAGAAAAGAGGACAGCCATCCTACGGGATTGGACAAGCCCCACTTTTTCCCCACATGGTTATACTCCCTCCCCCCCCAGGCCATGAGTTCCTTTTTCCTCCCTTTCCCCTTGACCCTCATATGACAGCCCCGGAGGCAAGGAGCCAACTCCAGGCGGAGAGCTTTTCTTTTCCCGTTCACCCTAAATTTGGCGCCCGCCCCTTTGAATTTAAGACTCTTCTATGGCGAACCTCTGAAACCATTGAACGGTTTTAGCTTCCGGTTCCTCCGGCACGCTCCTTTTTTTTTCCTTCCTTTCGGGCTAACTTCGTTTTTGGCGGTCGTATTTTTCCTCAGATATGGACGTTTTTAGGGTAGCCTTTGTAGGTGGTTCCTTTCATATCCTTCCGCTCCCAAGGGTCGGTCTGCGAAAGAATTTTTGTTCCTATCTCTTCCTAACCCAGGTTTATCTCCTCCCTGCGGCACAAAGTCATCACCTTCCCCTCGCGACCTGCTTCTTTATCCCCCCCCCCGCTAAGAAAGTTCCTTTCCCTCTTCCCAATCATCGTTTTATCTGGTTTGGGGTTTCAACTCGTGCTGCTCCCTCGATCAGCCTTCATCAGGACTTTTCTGTTTTCCTTGACGCCGGTGATTTTTTGAAGAGAGTCGGTTAGATGGTCGATACGGTGGTAATGGATCCCCCTTTTTTTTTACATTGCCCCCTCGCAAAAATTTTTTCTTCCCCTGATGCGCTGAGATTAGTGCCCCAGGGGACTGCTCCCCCACAACGCGGACATTGTCTACGAGTAACATTTTCCGCCAAGCCTCCCCCTTTTCGCCAATGGTTTTTGCATGCCCTTCGCCTGATTTGAGCGACCTGAAACCACGAGTCCTGTCATCCCACCTACGACCAGACCTCCTCCCCTCGACGGAGTGTAAACAGCGCCATTTTCAAAATCCCATCTGGTTGACTCCTGCTTTGAAAAACCGCTCCCTCCGCGAACCACCTTTGGGAAAGAGTCCCCCCCGAAGCCTACACTTTTCCAAGACCTCGCCCCTCTTCCTTTTCCGTGCGGCAACTTTCCTGCGAGACTGCCATTTGCTTCGGTCGCAAGCATGACAACCAACCCTTACATCCTTCCAAACCCCCCTTTTACTCCAGACCGAGAGATAGTCGAAAGAAGATCTTTCCAGAAGGACTTTCGGGGTTCCCCCCTTTTTTGGGAATTCTTCTTTCTTCTTTTATGTTTACGGAGCAACGTCCCGGAGAAAGCCTGTTTGTTGGTAACAGAAGGGCCTCCTCGCACACTGCCCAACATAGCGCGTCTTTTTCCGGCGTTCGCCGGGACTATATTTAACGAGAGAAAAACCCTCAGGTACGGCTCCTCTCCCCTGTACTAACGGTTTCAATTGAGTCCTCCCCCCTTTTTTCCCTTTACCTCGCAGTCGAGACCCTACTTCAGAGGAGGAACCCCTTCCTTTAATGGGAGACCCCCCCCTGGGGTCTTCCCTTGCTTACCCTTCGCTGCTGGAGGGACATTAAAAACTTTCCCTTTTTCAGAAGAATCCCATCCTCCTCTGTCCTTAAGAGTTCGGGGCCCCCGCTCCACAAATGACCTCCAAAAGGTTGCGGTTCTGCATTTGGGCAAGATCCAATGTCCTCAGATTGTTTTACCTTCCCTCCCTCCCTCCCACTCGATAATCAATTTTTTCCTGGGCGCGACCGAGGCGATCTCTCAGAGGAAGCGTGATAAGTCTCCCTTATTTTCCCCTTCTCCCATCTCGGCAGATACCACCTCTGCGTGATGAATTTCCCACTTCTTCTGGGAAATGAATAGTGTGGTTGTCCCTCCCGGAAAAACCCAAGGTACCATCTTTCTTCCTGACAATACTTTCCCTTCATACCCCCCACACTAACCTATAATAGATGACCTCTCCTTTTGAGGAGGGGGAAAAGCCGCCCCCCCTCAGGAGGATATCCCTTCCATCAAGGCTTTGACCCCCTCCCCAGGTAAGCTCCTCCCCGTTGCAGGCGAAATTACTCCCCAGAGGGGTTCCGCCCTGGTTCGATAGTCGAAATGAGGCAGTTTTTCCCTTTTCCCGCCAAGCCGTCTTTGATCAGTCGATTTCAATTTCCTTTGAGGAATTGGTTTCTCGTGAGGAATGAAGATACCCTTGCGTCGCTTTTCCATCTTTAGAGACGTAATTGGGGGCCTGCGTGCATCATGATCTCTTAGTAGGTGACTTAGTGGTTTTTCATTGGACATATGCGTTCCGGGGAAGGCTGGCGCCTGCTTAGGAGGAACTCTTCACATTCCTCTAAAAGTCTGTCTTTTCCCTAGCTAAGTAGGGATCCCTGGGAAAAAGATCGCTTTTTTTGATCCCCTCCGTCCCCTCCGCCGGCGAATCTCCCCGGGGAAGAGCTAGCCTTCATGTACGCCCCCCTTTTCGCGATCGCGAAAATCTTCCTCCCTCCCTCCCGCCTTTTCGTTCACAGACTCTATTCCCCTTTTCACCGCCTTGATTGAGGTATCGGATAGTGGCAAGCGGTTAGAATAATCGGGACGACAAATTCGTTTTCACGCCCCCTCCCCTCAAAATGCAACCCCCCCCTCCCTCCCCGCACATGCAAATCATGGACGGACAAGGGGGGGCACCCCCCCCTAAAAACCCCAAACTCACCCGGGGAAGTCCTTCCATTTGCCATGGCAGCAGGTGAAAACGCGCTCTCGTGAGGGAATCATTCCCCAAGAAAGACTCCAACCCCCTGCGACTTAGCATCCTCCGTCCGTCGCGCCTTCGAAGGATACTTCTCCGATTCATTGGAATAGGTTTTCATATTAAGTTGTTCCCTTTTTTATTATTTTTTCTTCCCTCGTAAAGCGGTTACCTCTTTCCCCCTTTCATGCGAGTTGTGTTCTGATAGGCAATCTTCAGATAGCAATATTTAGTCTGATTGCGCCGTCTCCCTTTATTTCTTCCCTCTTTCTCGCAGGTTCTTATTGATACTTCCTGCGGCCTCAACAGATTCTCTTGCAGATTCTTTTCCGCCCTTTAACCGCTTTGCCCCATGCCCGCCTGCATCGAGATTGGAAGAGGCCTCTTCAAGAAATTAGGAAAGATAGGAATCTGCAAGAGTGTGACGCTACGAACCTCCCCCGGTTCCTTCCCCCGCCAGGAAACGTTTTCGTATATGACACCCCTAAATAGTGGCCTTTCTCCAAACTCCCACTTTTTTTTTCCCGGAGAGGCTCTTGCGGAGAGCTTGAATGGTAGAAGAGCCCCCTCCCCGGATAGAAAGCATAGGAGAAGTTCGTTTCCTAGCTTGATCCCTCTTTCTCGCCGAATGTTTCCGTCCCCTCATCGAAGAACCCCCCCTCCCCAGGTTAGAGAATCTCTGTTAAAGGTCAGACGGCCAGCTTCGCTTGACCTTCCCTCTCCACGCAGGCAACAGGACTGTAGAAGGCCCCTGAGCCCAACCGTGAAAGAGTCTATCCTCACTCGCCTCCAGTGGACATGAAGAAATTTTCTTAAGCGATTGGCAGGTCTATTGCACCCTTCACAGCAAGATTCCCGGCCCTCATGCTGCACCCATAGACGAGTAGAGTGCTGCGTTGCAAAGTTGGCACCCCTCCGACGTCTTCCTCTCTGTCGAATCCCCTTTTCTGAGGGGGGGGGGGGGTCTTCTTTTAGGAGACGAATTTAGGTTATTCGATTTCACTTTGTGGAGCCCATTCCCTCTCCGCCTAATCACTTTCTGCCCTTCTCTTTCTACTAAGAAGTTTCCTGAATTAAAGGACGACACCCTCCTCTATGTGCAACTGTTTCCCCTAACGTCTCTTCGATTTAACCCCTCCTTTCCTGCGAGAAAGCCATCTCTCTAACCATAGATAGCGACGTTGTGGATTTGAAAAACTTCTTTGCTCATGCCACCAGTCGATGGTGGGGGGAGAGTCTTTCGAGGGAAGCCCTGTGGAAGTTCTCTCCTCGATTAGATTTCTTCATGAAGGTCTTCAAGATATTTAGAAAGATTGATGCGCAGGAGGCGGCGTCCAGACTCTAGTTACGGAGGTTCTGGAGGGAACCCCCTCGAAAAAGGATTGCGTTTTCCTTCTAGGCTATGTTTGTCCTTTTCTCTCAAGCTGCCGCTCCCCCCTTCCCCCTGGCAAACCCCTCCGCATAGCGGAGGCAGAATCGTTTTCTGGACATCGATAACCTCCCCTTACTCAGAATGATGATGCAGTCCTTTCCGAGGCGTTAGAGACTGCGGAGGATATTAGACAATTCAAGACCGTAGCTGCAGCGACCCCCTCCCCGAGGAACCCTTTCTGACCCTGTTCTTCGACGCTGGTGAAGATAAAGATCCCTTTTTGCAATGAAAGAGGACTTCTTTCCGATGATCTGTCCTTCCCCTTCTGGCAGCGCTCGCCTCGCCCCATTCTCAGGGATGGACGTTCTCCCTTTCCGCGTTCATCGCGATGCCCTTTCTGATCATGCCGAAGCTTGAATTTTCTTTTTCCAAGATCGGGCCCTCCTTAGGCCCATTTTAATACTTTTCCAGCCAAAACATGTAGAGAGCACAGAACAAGCCCTGCTCTCCTTTCCCACTCTTTTCCACGATCCTGCGAATATAGACCTCTGCGAATCCCATCAGGGAGTCATAGCAGGCCTTTGCTCTTTCAGCTTTAACTCTCCCCCCTCACGCGGAAGACTCATTTCCGGACACTTCCAATAAAGACACCGATGCCAATGATCGATGACTGACCGACTAAACGTATCAGTCGACCGACGAGTTGGCGGACCTCTGATGCTTGTTCGCATTCCTCCTTGGCTTGCCCAGATGATTGAAGGTGAAGCCGTGGTAAGCGATGACGGCTCCCTGCAACTCCCCTCCCTCCTCCGTCCCCTATTTCTCCCACGTTTCGGAAGCTCATACTAGATGAACTAAACATCCTTTCCTTTTTGTTGGGGAGCTTTCTTGGGTGGCCTTCCAGTGGATTGGCCCCCCCTTCTGAGAGATGAGACCCTTCAAACGATTTTCCGATACGACAACTGGCTCCCCAGGGGGTTTAATTTTTCCTTCACGCTTCCTTTTGCCGACGCTTTTCTGGCGATGGAGGACGGTCTTCAGGAAGGATAGACGGATTTTTGGACTTTCTCCCCGTTTGGAGAGGATCGGTAGAGTTTCCTTTTCTTAAGGGCTATCTCTCCGTCCCCGTCAGCTTTCCCTCGAAAAAATTGTTAAAAGGGATAAGATCGTGATTCTCCTGTTACAGCAACGAAGGTTCGCGGCTCCTCAGCAGCCAGATTGACCTCACAGGTTCCCCCTTCGACAGCTCCTCCCCTTTCCCACCACAACCCCACACCGACGACTATGCAAAGCTAGGGCAGCTCCCCAATTGGAAATCCCCCCCAACTCTCTACCCCTGCATTTCCAAGAGCCGAAATTTGGGTCGACGCCCAAACACCAATTTTTCCCCCCCTTCCCTTTCGACCTTCTCGCCATGCAATGGCCTTTCTGGACCCCGCATTTCGACTGCCTAACCCTCTCAGTCCTGGTGTTATGCCTTCCCCGCGCTTTGCCACGGGATGACCTCCTGACAAGTGCGCGCTTAAGAAGGCGGTTCCGTCCCATCCTTCTATCCCCCTCATTCCTCCCTTGCGATCTATTGAGGCTCCCTGCAGTCGGGTACTTGCGTCAGCGATTATAGGGGTCTTTGGGACTTCGCTCCCTTGGGATTGGGAATGATGATAGGTTGAGTCAGACTTTGTGTAGCTTCTTTTTCTGCGCGTGAGTCGCAGCTAGACCATTCGCAAGGAGTGCCCCTGGCCTCCTCATTCGCATGCAGCCGCATTTCATTGTTTCTCGCCTTCTGCCAGCCTCGAAGACTGATCACTCTTTGCCTCAGCTCCGCGAATTGTTTCTCAAGAACAGGCACACACGAAAGATGCGAATGTCCTTTCTTCCGACAGTTCCAAATGGCCCTCCCGCCCCCCCCCCCGCACCGTGTTGATAGGGACTCTGGTCGATGATGAGAACCCCCCCCGAAATATTGGCCGCTTCTTCTTCGGACCCGTCCTATGATGATTTTCCACGATGGTCCAGGTTGGACCCCGGGCACTCCACAGAAGAGCTCCGTTCTGAGCTTTTCCCTATTCACCCCGCCCACCCCCCTCATGTCAGATTAAAGATTCCTTCGGAAGAGGATATCGGACCCACAATGCGACCTTCACCTTCCCCCTTTATTTTAAATTCTTTTCCTTTTCTGAGGACATGGCCTTTTTTTTTTCTTTCTTATAGGAGTCTCGGCGGAACATTACTTTGTTTCGAGGACTCTGTGACACCCCCCTCCTGGGTTCGGGGGTCTCTGGGGCACCACGGGCTGTTCTCTTTTACTCGTGTAGTTTTCTAAAAAAGAGATACGCACAAAGATTAAGGGCCCCCCCTTAGTGGGTACCCGCTTAGAGAGGTATTATCGTTCCGGACTTAGACCCCAGGGTTGGGAGTCTGGACCTGTAAACTGCTGATGTTTCTCTTTTGACTTTTTCTCATCCCAGAGAACCTGCCCATTTTTCGGCAGTTGATAAGAAATTTGAAATGATATACTTTCTTTGAATATGATTGGGGAGCTCTTTTTTTCGCGAGTACCTTCCGCTGTTTTTCAGCAAGCCCCCCCCCCTATGGGATTTGGAAAACCCCCTCTTTATGGAGTTTAAAGGACTCCCATTTGCCCGGGAGTACGTTCCTCTTTTTTCTTACGCCAATTTCGTGGTTTCATGCTAAATCGTCGCTAACAACTTCCCTTCCTTTTGGATGGCTGCCCTGTGCTGTCATTTTTCTTGGGCGGAATACCCCATGGCACTGGCCATACCCTTTTCCGAGGTACGGACCCTCAACTGTACTCATCGCTCCCCTCCGAAAGCAAAATGTCTGATCACCACGCTGCGGGATTAGGACCAAATTAGACCCCCCCCCTTCCTCCTTCCAAGAGAAAATCCCCCCGTAAAATTCGGGACCTTTGAAATTGAAGGAAGAGGCGCAAGTCAGAACTCCTCGGCCCTTCCCCCCCCTCTTCCAATTTCCTGATGAGTTGAACTATCTCTTTCAAGGTAACTTTTGGGACATTTCCACTCCTGCCACTCTGATGACTTTGCCGCTTCTTCGGCCCAAATTAAATTTCCTCCCCCCCAAAATAAGGCTACTTTCAATTCGATTCGAAAGCTCTCAAACAGACCCCCATTTATCTAGCGGTTCGGATCCCCCCTCACACAACTCCCCTTCCAAAACTCCAGATTCCAGATTAGGGGAGACGTCCCCTCCAAGCCTTAGAATCCCTTCTCACGACCTTATACTCTTCCCCCTCTTTATCTGATGACGTCCGTGACAAACACAACCGTTTTTTTGCGCGCAGTCCTTCCCTTTGTGTTCAATGCTCTAATGAATCTTTCTGAAAATTTAAACATCTTCTTCCCAGTGATCGAAAACGTAGGTTCTCCCAAGAGCTCCGAATTATTTGGGCTATCTTATGCCCTCCTTCTTCTCTCTTTCGGTCACGAAGTCCCCGCAATAGGCATCCGCCTGTGGGAGCGCATTTTCTCCTTGTTTGTTTTTTGGTTGCTGGCCAACTCCTTTTTTCTTTCGCTTTTCGAGGGTTTTTTGGAGTAGTGACAAAAACTCTTCTTCGGCGTCACGTTGGTTTCAAACCCCCTTTTTTCTTCTTTTTTTTTTTCGTTGCTCCCCATTACCGGTACGACGGGATACCCTCTCTGTACAGAATTTAGCTGGAAAGCTTTCACATTCAGATTGGCCTTTTTATTGCCACCGCAAAACCATGGGCTCCTTGCTTCCCCCTCTCGCCCAAACCCCCTTCTCCCCTCTTCTAAAGGGGCTAAGGGTTGATATGGTGCCCCTTCATTAAGTCGACGGCACTCATTATTCCCTTTCCCCAAGAAAAGGTCTTCTTGTTTTTTTTTTGCTCTTCTTCTTCTAGCTCCCCTTCTCCCCTTGACAACGTCCGTTCAGCCCCCTGCGCCGCACAAACGCCTCCAAAAAAATTCGCCCTTCCCGGCCCTGTTCCCTCCTGCTGTTCCTTTTCGGAGCTGGAAGCTGGTACCCCTTACTCATCCCTCTTGCCAAGGTTCTCGCCCAGGAACTCTATCGCGACGCTTTTCCGTTAAGCACGAACAAACGCTTTCCCGCGGCATCCGTTCGTTGTGAAGCCCCAGGTATGTCCCCCCTTTTTGGGAGATGCTCCAGAGTCCGACCACGCTGGTTTCATTCCCTACCAGTTTTCAGCTCAGCACAAACCCCAAGACCCTGTGTGTCCGGGACATGCCAAAAGCCTTCCCTTCCTCTGCGGGAGCCTTAGGCAATCCCCCCCTTTTCATTCATTTATCTTCTTTCCTCACTTTTGAGAGAGAAAATTCCTTCTTTTTCCCTTGGAGTTTTTTTTTTTTTCTTTTTAAAGAAGGGCTACCGCATCGTCCCCTTCTGAGATGTTGGGCATGGACACGAGACAACCTTTTTTCCAGTTTTTGTGGCTGCCCCCAGATGGATGCGGCAATTGACCATTCCGTTTCTTGTCACGCGTGGAAGTGTTCAGTTTTTACCGGGGATTCAGCCAGCCCTTAGCGGGCGTGTTCGTGCTTACGGGGACCTCCCCTTCCTCTGAGAGTTCCTGGCTACGTTCCTGCTGCACGTTGCCCCTAGTTTTTTTTTCACCCGGCTTCCGCTCAATCCCCCTGGTCCCAGTTGAAGCAGCCTTTTCCTCTTTTTTTTGTAGACTGCGTTTTTTCTAACATGTTGCTTTTTCTTGACGTTTTTTCATCCCCTTCGTATAAGCCCTCCCCCAACCCTATGCATTTTGCGTTTTTAATATGAGTGCCATATGATCTATAACCTAGCAGCCCCCCCCCTCCCTCTGATACACGGAATTTTTACTTGTCCGTGTTGGGGCGACCCATGATAAACGCACTATAGCCCCCCCCCTCAGAGAATCGCGTGAAGGTGGCCTCTCATATAGTTTTTCGTCCCTTTCCACTAGCGGATTCCCTTTGGTTCTTTGCGTCCCGGGATTGTAGCTTTTCCAAAGCCAACAAAACTTCTTGGAATAGACCCGCCGTGACCTCAAGTTTCAAGTTTCCCCGAAGTTTTTTCCACTCCCCCTGTCCCTCGTATACCCGCTTAAGCGGTTTCTTTGGCCAGCCACAAGTCGAACCCCCTCCCGCATGGGAGGCCGATTTCGCGCGTTCTTTCTGAAGAACCTTCAATCCCCCATTCTGGAGCTCCACGCACTTCTCCCCACGAATTTTTTCTTTGCGGGATCCGGGCACCCGAAGTTTCCCCTGTCTGGTGGAAATTTCAGCCCCAGTCTTCATTATCATGGCGCCCCTACTCCCCCCTGAAGTTGGGTTGTCTCTTCTTTCCAAGACGGCATAGCTACAGTGATGGGTTTTGTCGGCTCGCTGTAGTTTATTTTCTCTCAATACGTCGAATTTCCTGGGTATTTGTAGGGTTCTCCTGGTTTCTTTTCTTTTTCTCTCAGAACAGAATCCCCTTCTTCGTGACGAACGCATTCTCAAGTGGGAGCCCTTTTTATATTTTGGACTCCGCCAGCCGGGAAAAAAACACAACCCCCCCCCCAACCAAAGTCAGCAGACCTTTGAGTGAAAAGGTCTTCTGAAAGAAGTTCGGTCCCGGTTGCCCTTCCTTCCCGTGTTTCCTTGTTCCTTTTTTTGTTCCGTGCCTATGAACCCCTCAGTGCGCAGCCCAGGGGCATCCCTCATAGGTTCACATCCCGTGATAGGTTCTTTCCATCTCGTTTCCGTTCCCCTGTAGAGATTTCCTTTTTCAGGCGTGGATCCACGTTGAACCCTCTCGAACCGGATTTGAGGCGCTTCTTTTCGGGTACTCCATTGAGTTTCCGTCCCCCTAACAACGATGGCCAGGTTCCCTTTCCTCTCCCCTGTATTGCGCCAAGGACTTCTCCCTACCAATGGCTGACTGCAATCCATTAGAGACGATGTCAGCACAGATACTCTTTTCTTCAGCCTCGTTTCTCCCATTACTCTGTACTCACTGCGAGGCGGTTTACCCAAAAGAGCACCAAGTCCGCCAAAGCACAGATTGTCCTTGGTGTACCCCCCACTCATCAAACAGACGCTGCTCCCCCCTGCCCTCCATGAGTCAACCTAGAGAGAAGAAGGATTTCAGTTCTCCAAGAAGACTGCGCTTCTCCCATGATATCCCTTCTTCTTCCTAGGCCCCCCCTTTTCATAAGCCCGCCGACCGAGCGCTACTCTGCAATAGCGAGAAGCAGTTTCCCCGCCCATTGTTTTTGTCTTATCTTTTTGGGACAGTGTTTTTGTTCTATTCCGGAGCCAAAGACCCTTTTTTTTCCCATTAAACCACGGCGTTTGTTTTTTCACCAAGCCACGCAAAGCAAATCCTGGGTACCGGTTTCTCCGTCCATATACCGCTCGCAAAACACCTCCCTTTTCATCCTGTCCTCCTCGCATTATCCGGTCGCAGTTGAAGCGGCTCGCCGCCTATTCGGGGCGCTGCGGAAAGCTGGCCTCTCCCTTTCCGACAATTGGATGGTTTCCACCCCAACCCCCCCCCACCCCCCCCCCCCCCCCACCCCCCCCCCCCCCCCCCCCCCCCCCCCAAAACAACCCCCCCCAACCCCAACCCCCCCCCCCCCCCCCCCCCCCCCCCCCCCCCCCCCCCCCCCCCACCCCACCCCAACACCAAAAAAATGTCCCCCTGAATATGTTATTAAAAACATCCATTTCGCCCTTTCTCCATCAATAGACGCATCCACGGTTCTTCTTTCCCCATTTCGGTGGCCTTGTTAATCCCCCTTCTTCCCCTCCGTCCGATCAAACAAGGTGCGGTCTTTTTCAAAGGACATTCACTGTCGCGCCTTATCTATTCCCCGAAGACATCGATCCTTCCATGCCTTTCTGCGCCGAGTCTTTTCTTCCTGGAGCATTCCTTGCCGAGTGATTCAGCTTCTCCCCCCCCGGGTTTCCCAACCGAAGTCGGCTTGCTGCATGAGACAGATTTGATGGCACTTCTGGTGGAGATCTTCCCCTTTCCTTTTTCAAACGCTCGTGGAACTACTCTTTTCCAAAATAACACCCTCGTGTGACGTCCTGGTTGGCGGCGTCCCCCTCTTAGCTCTCCCTTTTTCCAGGGGTGACTTTTGAAAAAGCCTTTCCGTGCAGGACGAAAAATCATCTTCCCCCACTCGCAGTGTTTTCACAGGCTTTTCTTGTGCTTTTCCCTGCGGACGTTATGTGTCAGCCGTTGATAAGTTTCTTGAATTTCTGTTTGAAGGACTTTTTTTTTTCTTACTTGTAGACTTTCCCTTGAGGGAGATTGGGCCATGCCCCGTTGTTGATAGTAAAATTTTTTCCCCCCCCTTCTTATCTGTGACTTCCGGAAATCCGACTCAATGTCTTCTTGTACTGTTTTTGTTAGACCCTCCTCGCGGCGGTCGAGAAGGGTTCCTTTTCTGGCTTTTTGCCATCTTTTTTTCTGCGGAGACCCGTCGTGTGGATAAACCCTGGATATTATCACTTTCCATATGATTTATTGTGTTGCCATCTCCTCTCCTTCTTATATAATCCATGACCTAGAACAAGAATCCTCTATTAGAATGTGATCCTCCCTCGAGCTTTAACCCCTAAGCCCATTCCCTCTATTATTTTTTTCTCAACAGACGAGATCACGAATTAATTAAAAGCTTTTTCTTTTGAGTTAGTCCACCTTTTTCGTTTATAGGGATATTTTCAATCCCTTTGGCGAGGAAGGAATTTTTTCTCCCTTTGAGTTGGCGAATTTTCCTTTTTGCCCTCCGACATCCCTCCCCAGTGCACCTCCAGAGGATTGGCCAGCTTCCGAAACGTTCAAGACTTGTGCGGCCCTTTTGATTTGCCATGGCCGCTTTCCTCGAGGCCCGCGAAAAGTTTCTTTCTTCATCTGAGGATAACACCCCCCCGCGAATAAGGACAGCATAAGGTCCCGAAGCCAGTCTTTATACTTTTATCCTTTCCCCACGTTTTATCATTGGAACTTCCTGTGGCTTATTATTAAAGTGTATCTTCTTCTTCTTCTTTATCGTTCAGCGATTTTCTCCTCCGGTCGATAAGGGCCTGACGAGTACGCTTCCTCTCTTGCTCTGAACAGCCCTTCGGAGTAGAGATGCTTTCTATTTGAAAGACGCGTAGAGAAGGTTTTCTTTCTCGATCCAAATTTTTTTTTTTTTTTCCCTTCTGATTGGGCCTAGCTCTTTCCTGATCTTTTTTTTCATCCACGCAATATTCCCCCCATTTGATACAGCCGCGGGTTGGAAATTCTTTCGAAATAGAATTACGACATTCTTCAACTTCTTCCGGTATTAGATTTCCAGATGTTTAGTACGCCTCTCATATGAAACTTTTCTTCTTAAGAGGAAATGTCTAGTGATACCCATGGGATCCCCCACGTTTTCGGGCGGAGATACCTTCTTTGGCCTCGGCTAGAGAGTTTTTCCCGGGGATTGAGAATCCTCGAAGAAGAGGAATTAGCCCGTCCGAACCCTCGTGTTTCTTTTCTGATCATCAGCTTCTTGGGCTCTATTGCAGAATTTTTCTAAAAAAGAGGAGGACTCTTATTGTGCTTTGTGCCAGGGGTCTTTCATCTTAAGATTGAGCTCCTCTGAAAAAGAAAATCCTTGGTGAAAGAGGTCGTTAACCGACCCCCCCCAGTGAATCGCCGGCGCCCCTCTTCATGCAATAGTTCTCGTTTTTTTGAAGACACCCCAGAGGCACTAAGCTCACCTTCCCCCTATAGGCCAACGCATTTCCCTTTTTCGAGAACCCCCCCTTTGCCTGAGTTGAAGTTTGGCATGAGAGATTCGACTTCCTCGAGACTTTCTGATTTGCGCGCCTGGAAAAATCCGGTATTCCGATCACTGAGACAGGGAACTCTCGCAGCCATTCGTTGGTCTT
>Ga0179591_1228689_pt1 | contig 18505 bp, 19 predicted proteins | sample CZOMad2_1_08_16f_FD_182891 | JGI IMG/M metagenome (GOLD analysis project Ga0179591, IMG submission 182891) | Vadose zone soil fungal communities from Angelo Coast Range Reserve, California, USA - CZOMad2_1_08_16fungal (PacBio error correction) | ecosystem: Environmental > Terrestrial > Soil >... | reverse complement strand
CAGCCATCTAGGCGACAACGAAGTTTTCGCGTTTATTCTCCTATCACTCGTTTCTCTCAACTTCTTCCCTCCTTTAGACTTTTTTGAGACCTCTCAGACCTTCCCTTTCACAGTGCGTCCCCGCGACCGAAGGAAGTTTAGAGTCATCAGCCGTCCGCCCCTCCAGTCTTTCTAGAAGCTTCGCCTTCTCCTGTCGAATTCTTTTTCCGATACGGTTCTAAGTTCGAATTGGTCCCCACCTGCTATGGGGAGTGCTGCCTCACTCTGCCCCAACTTTTTTGGCGCCGTCACCTTCACCCAGGAGTGAAGTGGAACGAGCGGTATGCCCGCTTATCTATGTATTGGATTTCAGGTTGCCGTCGCCTACCACACCCCTCTGCGAGATGTATCCCTCAGACCTTAAGGCAACCCTGCGTGTCCCGCCCTTTTTGTCCTCCCCCCCGCCCTTTTTACCCAGCCTCCGACCAGATCCATACCCCCAGACCCGGCGCGCCAAGATCTTACTGGTTGTTGAAATCGTTTTTTGGCTGTATCGGCAGCTGTCCTGGGCCCTTCTGCTCGTTAGAAATAATGTAGGCCTATATCGCTCCCTAGCTTGCACGGTTCCCTGCGATTACCCCCCCCAGTCTTGCGTCGACAGAGTGCGGACCACATGGGGTCCCAATGTGCTTGACCCTCCTATCCCCCATGAGTCGCAAAACTGTCTCCGCCTTTTTGGCGCGTTTCCCCGAAGAAGTCGCTCGCCCTACTTTTCTTTGTCGGGGCGGTCCGATTTGCCCCGGCGCCAGTGCAAACACGCCCACCGCTTTTCGCGAAGCGTGATCGCCTAATTCATCACCCGGAGACCGCCACCGCAGAAGGCTTTTTCCGACCACCCGGCACGGGTCGCCCTGCCTAACAGCGATGGCATTGAATTTGTCCCCCCCTTCGCTGACTTGTTGGGGTGGCACCTAAACGCCTTCCTCAAAGGGCCAACATCATTAGCCGAGGCCGTGGAAGAGTTTTATTCAGGTTCCAGATGCTGGCCTTACCCTTTTCGAAGGAGTTCAACTGGAATCCAACCTCTCAACTTCGCCCTGCCCACGGTCCGCGTGCCCGACCTCGGCGCGATGGCAATTACTTCCAGTTCTGACTTTCTTTTTCAACTTTTCTCACCCCAGCCGTTACGACCTTGCTCTGCTACACGGCCGTTCCGGCATGGCGGCTTATACGTATGCAGCAGTCCTAGTTGACTATGGACAACTGTCAAGGTAACCCCTTCCCCATTTTCCTGCAAGTCGGAACGGATAGTTCGATCTTGGTAGCCCACCCCAAGTTCGGACACCCTCATAGACGACGCGCTGCATCCCTCCAATCAGTCAGCTTGTTTAGTCAAGGCAAGGTTATTGACCCCACGAGATGTTCATCCAGGGTTGCTATCACCGTGCATACTTTCAGTACTCGGGTATCAGGATGAGAGTTGTTTCGCTTCCTGTCACCAGGGTGTCCAGGCTCGGCCAGTTCCATGTCGAAGTTATTTGACCTCAATTGCAGTTTCCCTCTTCCACGCCTTGTGCGCACGGTTTCTTTTTTAAGGCAAAATGCACACGGCTGATTGCCCGAATCGATTGGTGTTAATCCCCTCCCTGTTTCCTTGGGAACGGTTCCAAATGGTATACAGAAATAAAAGGGAAACAGCGGCCTCACCTTTATTCCGGTTTTGGTCCCTTCCCTTTTTTAACTTCGGAAAGTATCTTTCCTTTCTGGTAACCCCCAAACTTCCCCTTTTTCTAACGCGGTTAGTTTATAGGTTAACGATATTCACCATCAGCCACCAAGTCCACTAGTGGCTGTCAGACGCTCCACATACAGTAATCCCCCCTTTCTTCATTTGAGCTTGTCATCCGGCTTCGCGGAAAGTGCGTCAGGCTCGGATCGAGCGCTTCTTCTTCCCCCGGTGTTCTTTTTTTAGGTTTACTACCGTGATGACGAAGTGGACGCTTCGCACATGCTGAAAATATATCCAAGAAGACCCCTCCTTGGTTGTTGTTTTGAGCGTATTTTGTTCTCTTTCTACTGTCTGCGAAGGGAAAGTTCCGGAATCACCTGACGGGCAGACACACCGAAGAATCGGGAGTACGCGGCAGAGGCACCCCCCCCCCCACCCACCCCGTACAGCTCCCCTGCAGATTCTCGCAGCCGGAGGAAGAGCACCGTCCGAATTTCTTCCGGTCTGTTTCCTTTTTACCCCTCCTTTTTTAAGCTGGGTCCGTCCTTCCCTTAGATAATTCAACCGCGTTTTCTCAGACAAGCCGTTGGCCCCAAGGCTTCATTCTCCAATTAACCGCATTCTGTGAACCCATCTGAATGAACCGTAGAGGCCCGCGCCAAATGGAGCATCTTATGAATTCGCCCTGAGCTTCCCGTACGGGAAGTTCGTTTAGGGTTGCGGGCTAACCCCACAGCGAATGTCGTTCCCCGCGGCCAGGCTTGAGGTATTCCCCCCCCTTCGAAACGTGCTCAGTAATACCTGACGCCGCGGTCGATCCCGGCTTTCCCTCGGCCGTAGCATTACCAAATCTTTGTTGGACCTTCACCATCAACCTAACTAGCAGCCCCATAAAAAATACTTACGTCAGGATTTCTTTCCTGCTCTAATACTCCCCGTCTTAATGCCCCTTCGTTTGCCCCACAGTGTCTCTTCCGAACGTTTGAATTGCCCGGACGGCTTCTTTAGTCATTGTTCCTCGGTTGCGTCGATGTTTGTGCCGCCCCGTCTTTGATGGTGGTAGTCACCAGATCGACTAGCAGTTTACTCATCGCGCGATTGTAGCTGTTTCCAGTCTTGCTTTTACGAGCTACCTCGGCCTGCTGCCAGGATGGAATCAACCCTCATCCTCGTCTTAGCAGAGCTCCAAGCTACATGCCGGTTGGATCGAGTGAAACTTCCCCGCTCACGCACTGGTGTGTAGCCCCAAACTTTGACGTTCGGACCTCTTTTTCGAACTTGGCACGTTCCGTCGATTTGGCTTAAAAGTGCACCCCTCCCGTCTAACAATTGTCCCGCAGTCCCTCCTGAAGGTATAGACCTTTACGAATCTGCTTCTTTGCCTCGTTTCCTGTTAGGCGTTGACGGTCACCCCCAACACAATTTCATCTTACTTGGAAAGCGGAGTAACGCCCGCTGCTGCCTGGATCTACCCGTGCCGGGCTGACTTCTGACCAACACGCGTCTGTTCTGCGCGCGCCGGTGCCATCCCCCTATCTACTCGCCTCGTATCAAACCATTGATCAGTTTTGCACTGTCCGCCCTCGGTCCGCCCAACACACAAAGTCGGAGTTCGCATCACTTTAAAATTGCTGCAGGAGCGCCGCCCTACTCCGGTTTCATCATGGGCTTGACTTTCCTGAGACTCAGAACCCTCTCCCTTCCAATGTGGTCTCACTCTTTATAGGAACTAGCTGGTCCTAGAACGCCTTTGACCTCCCTTTGACACCTCTATATTACGGCTTCACTGATTAGAACGAGTTTTTTTCAACGTGTCCGCGAAGCAGATCTTGGAGGTCAAGCAACTCTCGTAACGAAACAGCTAGTTGATAAGCCTTCTATGGCTTTCTATTTTTCGGCACGCTGCAGGTTCTTTTTTCTGAGTTGACCACGTTCCTGCGCCCCCGCGTTGTCCACGGATAAATGCCTTTATGGATAAATCCGGAACTCCTCGTGTTGGATTATTCAGCACCCTTACCGGCCGAAAGATAGATCGAGGTACCGTTTCCCGGCGAGGTTCCCTGGCGGCATAGCCTGCTTTTACTGCTTCCTGGAGACAAGAGAATTTGGTCACTTTAGGGCTCTTCTAAGAGACTCAAATAGACGATTTCCCTGCTTCTAGGCTCTTTGCTAGTCCGTAGCTCAGTAGCCGCGCAGATTCATAGGAAGGTCCGTCAGGGCCGTGGGATGCCTTTCTGACGAAACTGCCCTCGTTTCGTCGTTTGACATCTCAAAGGTTGTAATCAGTTCCTCCCCAGTGGGCATCTGACAGTGCTGAGAACAAGATTTGGTATAGCTCTAAACCTAAACTGCTGATTCGACCAGAGATGGCTTATTTTGGATGTTTTTTTCCCTCAAGTTCTGTTTGGTTTTTTAGAGAGATAAGAACTTTATTCCCCCGCCCCCATCCCTCATTTTAGCGTTCGCTCCTCTCACGTCGAATGAAATTCACAAGCATTGTCGACTGGAAAATGAGGACCGCAAGCCTTTGACCAGCTGTAACCTCTCAGCCCTTACTTCCTACGGCTAAGACGTCCCCCTTGAAGCCCCGGCCGAGTTATGGTGTGGTGGGGTGTAGCCCTCTTGATCGTCCTCCTTGCACATCTCTTCATTTTCTCGCCGTGGCTCGCCAATCTGCCTTGGGCTCGTAGATCCACTGGGAGCAAGCATCTTCTCGTCGCCGTAAAGACCCCCTTCGATGATTCAGGTCCCTCTCCGGCTGCCCTCGACCCTCTGTTCTCTAGGTTTCCGCCGCAGCAACTCTGGCGCGATGTCCACCCCTCCACTGAGCCTTTATCTTGCACACGCTTTCTGAAACTGTGCCGCTCATCAACCGCACCGAGGTAGGCAGATCCCGAAATAAGTCCATTTTCGCCGGCTCCACTCCCTGACGGTTTGTGCTATCGTGGCTTCCCGCGAAGAGGTGATATTCTCCCGTGAACCCTGTTATCAACCATGAAGGGACTAACGGTCTTTCGAGGCCTGCTTCCCCCTTCGAGTAACAGCTCGCGTCCGAGCTTATGCGGCCAACTTGTCTTCAATTCTGATACCTCAGTCCTCCCCATGAGCTCCAACATGATCTCCCTGCGCGTTGGAAGCCGTCAGATGACTTCCTACACGCTGTGTTTTGCTCGTACCGCTGAGGCCACTTCTTCCCCATTTCGCCGCTTGATTTCGACGAGTCCAGTCCCCCCGAACATCAAACGGCCCCGATCGGCACCTCGCGGAATTCTTCCCTCCGCCATCCCGGAGGTTTTCTCTCCCCTTCACCCTTTTCCTGCTTCCCGCATTTTGCCCACTTACTCTGACTTGTGGAAATAACCCCCTGCAGTAACCTCAAATCTTCCACCTGAATTTCTCCTCTTTGACCCATGCAGATGGTTCTCCCTAAGATGCTGGACCAAATTTTCGCCGTCGTCGGAGGAAGCCCACCCCGACAAGGCTACCCTCCCCACGTTTCCCAGCGTCCCATTTCGCTGTGCTACAAATTCCTTCCTAGTGAAGCTGTGCGTTTGGTTTCCACTCTGTACCCGTGCTATGTGATCACTTGATAGCGGTTCCCAATTCGCCTATTGATTATTCCCTCAGAGGCGACCTAGCCTCGGACCCCAGTCACTGGTCCCCCGGCACCCTGCGACAACATTCAGCTCCCGTTTAACGGCTAAGCTATTTGTGCCCCCCCATACCAGGTGGACCCTCATTCCCCAGCGTCCCAAGACTAGACAAGTCGCTGCAGTAAGGCGTCCCCCTTTTTTCGTTACCTCCAGTTAAATCTTCCCTATTAATTTATTGAGGCTCTGAATGACAGTTTGATGGCCCTTTTCCTTTTTCCTGTTTTCCTCTTGGCGGCGATTTCGGTCCCCGATGGCATTTACAACCCTCTTTTGAAGTCCCGCTGTCCCCATGGTTTTACCGCGGCGGCCCTCCACAAAAACACCACAAACACCCCCCCCCCCCAAAAACCCAACACACCCCCCCCCCCAAAAACCCAAAACAAAACCCCAAACCAAGGTAGCCGATTTTTCTCTTGTATCCCCGGTTCGGAGGCACCCGAACCGGGTGCCGTTGTGTGCTATAGCACTTGTGGAAGATAATCGAGTGTGGACTGACCTCGCGTCACAACTTCATTGACTTCCCCTGGGCACCAGCGGTACTTAATAATTTTCCCTGGTGGTTTGGCCCCCTGCCTTTGTAACGTTCCGACGTTCCGCCTTGGGAACAAACGGCCTGTGACGGGTCACGCGGTTATGATATGTCCCCCTTATCGCCCCATCTCCCCCCTTGGGGCCTTGTCTGTCCGACGCGCCAAAACAATGAGCACTGAAGTCCGAGGAGTCGCTTACCTCCCCCATGCCTGCTCTAACCCAATTCGGCCCTTCCCGGCTTCTATTCCTCTATACCGGCTCTCGTCGACCCCGCGTGATGCCTCATGGACCTTGTCGAAATTCTGAAACCCCCCCCTCTTTTTCTCAATCCTCCGTTTTTGTTTTTTGATGATTCTTTTCAGAATTTCAGACGGGCCCCCCCAATTCGCACTCAGGTCGCCTCATCCCGCCCTTACGCTCTCCTTCCATCGCTCCGCGCCTTACGAAGTGAGTATCGCACCGATCTCTCGACCTCTCCCCTGCCCGTGCTTCCTGTATTTGGCGCGCTTCCCCCCCTACATAGGCTTTGTCCTGATTGGGGCTCAGGGACCCCATCTCAGACCTGCGTCCTCCAGCACCGTCTTTGTCCCAAAGTCTCTTATTACATTCTTTAGAAACATCAAAGCAGCCCGTCCCCCCACCGGAATAAACCTGCTGATTTTTTTGTTCACCCTTGCGACCCCGTTTTTAGACTTGCACCTTGGACGAGCCGGTAAGGCCTTTACGCGATGTCTTTTCTCAAAACCGGAAGCCGCAATAGGCGCGTTGGGGGTGGCGGTTATACTAAGTCCAAACCTTGCGTTCTACCCCTTCCTCCCTGCGGGTCGCGATCTTTTTCCCTGGACCTTGGCCTTCCTTAACCAGCTGGTGTAAATTCATACCTCAACCGACCATAGCCGCCTTCTCCCCCTTCCCCCCTTCCTTTTAATGACTCTGCTACCCCTCCCTCTTGAAACTTGATGTAAGAACCCCCTTTCTCATTTCCTTGCTGGGGCTTCGGTTCCCTTCTTTCGTAGTTGCAGCGGCTTTCTCTTATGTTGCCGACTTTAGGTTGGTGAAAAAAGATCGAAAAGCCGGGGTTTTGACCTCCCTTCTCTCTGCGGCGCGTTTGCTAATTAGGAAGTGATTTTTCCCCGTGCAAATGGAATGACCTTTGGCGGGAGACTCATATTCTGCCTTGTCTCTTCGCGACCAGTTTCTACACAGCCTTGGTTGAGAGTCGTTGAAAACAGCAGCCACCGCTCACCTTTAATTTGATGCCCCCTTAGAGAAGACCTCCGTTTGAACTTGGTTTTGGTAGCGAGAGGTGGGTTGGTCCAGTTGCCAGCCAGGATCCCCAATGTTCTTCAACTTGCATCTTGCTTTTTGGAACTTATTGCACTTCCGCTTGACTTTTACTCTGTGGTTCGGCGTAGTCCAACCCCAACCCCAAGTCCTCGACGTTTCCATTTTTCAGCTGCCGGCTTGATGCCTTGAGACCCCCGGCCTGGTGATTCAGTGGAAAAGCCTTCTGGTTCATTCGCCTTGGGGATGACCTTCGCGATCTCGGATTTAGGCTTCCCATTCCGCCGGTGTCCGTTTTTGCCTTCTCATCGGTCAATTGCGCCCACAACACTTCGTCCGAGTGATCATCCCCGTCTTCGGAACAAGTACCAATACTTATCACGGTTTCTTCTGAATTGGTGATGCGATAGGTGAAAGCCCCAACCTTTGCCGACCAGTTTCCCCGCACCTCTCGGACTCGCTCTTTCCCAGACCGGAACGCCGGCATGTTGAATCCTCAGATATAGCATCCCCCGCTCCTCCCTACGAGTTCAACGGGCCCAGACCCTCGCCAGCCCCGGCGCCCAGCCCCATCTTGAACCGCACACAGTCGATTTTAGACCTCCTTCGTGTAGTTATCTTTGTCGTCACCGATGGAAGGTTGTCTGGTTTTCTCGGCTCAAAGTTTTGCGGCCGGCGTTGGCAGTCTATAAAGGCTTTTCTTGATACTAGCGCCCGCGGTGTTTTTGCTTTCGGCCGGCAAATGAAACCGACAGATATATCGAGTGGAGCCGGTCGCTGGCCTGCTGTAAGATCATTTTGCCTTTTACGCGACCCCTCTCCTGTCAGTAGGGCTATTAATAAGATCTCAAGCGATGTTTGGACTCCATTCCTTCTTGTACATCTTATAAGGACTATCCCGGCAAGGGGAGAAGATGACCACCTCGGCCGGGGTGTTTTGTAGGCAGGCTGCCACCATCCCTTCCTCCCAGTTTCCCCTGCTGGCGCCTTGGGACCATGTACACCGGTCTCGTTTCATCAGGTTATCAAGGAGAAAGTATTCTGACAGTGGTTCTTTTTCCCCTCACCATTATATCTTCCAAGCTAACCACTGCTGATCCAATGAGCTGGCTTCCCGAGAGAGAGTGTCCCTACCCACTCCGTTGTTGGTTTTTGATCTCTCACCATCTTTGCAGCATAGCAGCCTCGCGTTTTCTCTATACGCGTTTCCAAGGAACTCACGACTGCTCATGTTTCGAACTGATGACGTAATTATTTTGAAAAGTTGTCCTGCCATCGCAGACCCCTTTTCCCTATGGATCAGCAAGGCACCTACAGCCCCGCCGATTAGAAGAATTTTATGCCTTCTCCTTGATCGGCCCCTCTAGCTGTTCGAGAGGTCCACCATAGCTCTGGGAGTCCGCTGAAGCCAGCCGCCCCTCATGGGTTTTGAGACGCTCCAAATTTGCAACCAGTGCGACCTCAAGGTCCCGCTAGGTTTTCAAATCTCTCCTATTCTTAGGTGATGGCCTTGTTGCCGCAGACGCCCCAACCCCCCCGGGCGCGAGTATCCTTTTTTAAAAGTCGCCTTTATCCTTCAACCCCCCACTTCGCTCGGAAATTGGTTCCGCCGCATCACCAAAGACACCTTCACATGCGCTCGACCATAGAGTCTCCTCCGTCCTTTCCCCGGACCCCAGACGATCTGTGATGTATATCGTGGCTTTTGACTTCCTAAGCGGGATTCTGATTAAGTGACTCCCCGCTGAGAACATTCCTGTAATCAATATCATCTCGGAGGACCTTTTCCCGCCTTATCTCGTTCATTTCGATCTAGGTCACCATTTTCTGCGTCCGAGACGAATTCGGCCTGGCCGTCAAGGTGCTGATTCCCGTCCCCGTATCCCCTTAAGCTCCCAATCTCTCTAGCGGCGCGGCTTTCTACCCTTATGAGGCACGCGATTTTTGTGGGCGCGAACCTGCTCCCCCCTTCCAGTGCAAAAATGACCCCAACGCTGTGTCGGCTCAGCTCGATGCTACGCGTCCGATACCCCGGCCTAGCCCACGCCTTTAATGGATTCCGTCCGAAGCCCCGTTCCAGGGTTCGCCCCATTGCATCCCGCGAGGCTTTTCGCATCCCGCCAAGTATCGATTGTTGTTTGGTCGACCTCAACGCCGACCAACCTCCAAGAGCAAACAAGCCTCGAAGATGAATTGCGAAAGGTCTATCCTTTATCTTCGTCCCCCTTTCGCTGTCCCTTTCAAATTCAGCACCTTTTACAAGACTCAACATTGCCAAGAACGCGACCACTGCGCGATGTTCTCCCCCCACATCCCCTTTCTTTTTACCTGCGGGTTTACACTCCTCTCACCACGGCCCTGTTAGAACTGGTTAGAGCTGATAAAAGGACCTGAAGGCCGGCGGCTTATTCCCCGATCGCAGGCCGAGTCGCCCCTTTTCTTGACAAGCACGGCCTATTAGGACATGCCATCATGCCCGGTTCATTTCGGCACGGTTTTATTCCCGTTTCGACCCCCTCCCCGGCGGACCTCATCGCAGAACCAGTATGCACGCCGTAGAAACTCAGCTCGCAGTTCCACCAATTCGAAAGGGCGGCCCTTTCCCCGTCCCCGGCTGACTAAGAAGGGATGTACCCTGCAGAATGGTCCTCCTTGTGTGATAGTTTGCCTAGTTCTTTTAGATGAATTTCCACATTGGTGGAGCCGGCCCAGTTCAGTTCCCGTTCTCTTACAGCCAAGTCGTCGAGGACTCTTGAGACACACGGTTTTCGAGGATTCACCGGCACCACTTCCCGGTGGTGCTGCCTTTTCGTCTTTTGTGAAGAGCCTCGAGCCGTAGCTGACCCGTCCTCGCCCCAAACCGTATAAGACAAAGTCCAATGCTACCAGCGAAGTCACGACGTGTTATTCTTTTTTTTTTCCCTGCTCGCCTATTTTCGAAAGATGTCCCTTGGGAACAAATGGACCGTTGCTGATAAACTGTGGAATCTACGGTCCACAGGTATACGCCCCCCATCCTTTCCACCCAGCTTTGGCGTTGAAGCAATACCGAAGACTGACCTGGAGAGGTTTATGAATCCCCCTGCTGCGAGCCCGCTTCAGTTCCGGAGAGCCGTCCTTTCTCCCCGGCAGTATTCTCTGTCGACCTGCGTGTTCGAAGTGTCGCTCGAAAGTTATTAACATCTCTCACTCTCGTCTCCTACAAGTATCTTTTCTCTCGACTAGAGATCTGTCTTCTGTTTGTTAAGAACCCTCGCTCCCTGGACAATTACGGTCATTCAAGCCGTCGACGTTCGAAGACAGGTACGATCTAGGCCCTAGAATCCTTTTCCTGAAGTCAGGGTTTTTCTCGCTAGCTGAAGACGGACGGCGCTACTCGCTCACTTCCGTTTTCTCCGGCTTTGCGCGCTCGACATCCCTAGGCATGTAGTGGGTGCGTTCTTAAAGGTTACACTCCTCCCCCCCCACCCGTTTTCCCAAAGGCCCCCTCTTTTCCCCCCCAGGCCTTACCATTAGACCAATTATCTAACCGGGCTTTCTTCCCCCCCACACCGGACTCAACCGGAGGAGGCCGATGGTTTTTTTGAAGGGGAGACGTTTTGTTACGCTCATTTCATGTAAGTCAGCTCGCAGGGCTCTTTCCCAACCATCCATCCCTCTAGCACCCGGCCTTTGTAATCTTCTCCGAAAAAACAGTGAGCGCACAAGTCTTTAATCCGCCTCCTTGAGGGTTCATCCCTCCACAGCTTGGTCCAAGGACATGGGACTGAATTCAACCATGTTGCAATCGACTACACTTTGCAGATTCATACCAGAAAGACATTCCTAAATTTTTTAATGATAGGGTACTGTTTTTTTGCTATCTCCCCCGATGACACGTTGATGTACGAACAGTGAGTGAGAATTAACTTCTTTCGTCATCGGTCGATTTTCTCAGCTGATTCTCGCGATTCGGTGCAGACGAGTTTTCGGTGGATCTACACCAATCCCTCCCATCCGGTTCCGATTCGACGCTTTTGAGAGTGGCCGCCTCTCAGTTTTCCGACTGGAACTCTGTGTGCCTGAAGGGAAAATCGCAATGCACGGTTGTAGGATCCCCAGTTCGACATTCCGTGTTTCTGCGCGAGGGATGGCCCCCCGTCCTGCGTCACGCACTCCATGTTAGCCCCATCGAAGTTTCGCGCTGGCTTGAACTTGGCATGGTTCCCGCCGTCGCTTTTGGGCTTCCCCTTGGGTTCAACGGCCTGAACCCCCAGGCTGCCCCCGCTCTTGCCGGGTCCCCCTGCCCACCCTTCACCCCGGCAATTCTTTTTTTGCCTTTGAGGGCGGCTTTTGCTGGTCTCCCACCCAACAAGTCAGCGTACGGGCAATGCGATCCCCGCCTTGCTGCCTGCGAGACCCGTGCCTGGTCAGGTTAAAAGCCCCGTGAGGCGGTCTATCTTTTTATTGCAGTCGCGATGCCTACGTCGCCACATGCGGTGTATCCGTTTTGTCACTTCGCATCGGACGCGCCAACCACAACCCAAGTTCTTGCCGACCCCCAGTGCCGCCAGACTTTAGGCCCCGGCCAGACGACGCGAGAAAGGTTGCGGCTCCTGGTGCTGCCGCGTCCTGGCAAGCACCTTGCTCCCACGTTGGCCTATTCTTTGTACAGCAAGCGAGTCTGGTAATGACGTGACCGGCCTGGCCCCCCCTCTTCCCCAGCTCCTTTAGCCCTTTCTTATTTCGAACAGAGTCAAACGCGGCCGCGAAGGACATCGGGTCAGACACCATTATAGGCACGAACACCTCTTGGCGACGCATTAGGAGGGTGATCGAAAATTTCTGGCCCCCGGTTCCAGATGGCTTGATTTTTTTTTTATCCTCCCCCGTTCAGGTTCAGGTTGCCGGATAACATTTATTGTAGGATAAATCGAGAAGACAGGCTCTCTTGGTTGAGGCGGAAACCCTGCCCCTAACGAAAGATTTAGACCCTCGGGCGGATTCTGAGCCGTGCCTGATTCTCACTGGTGAACCCGTATTGTACGTCTCCGAAAGTTCTTGAGTATTGTACCTTCTTCATAGTTAACCCGAGAACCTCTGGCGCCGAGAGGAACTTATAGGAAGCGCAAGGAGAAATGATTCTCTCTATTTTACCTCTCTTTCCTGAGGGGACAGGCCTCTCTGCCTCCAACGTCCTTTCGCGGGGACCAGTTTCCCCCCCTTTTTTCATCATGTTTCTTCCCCCCCCCAGTAGTTTGACGTTCCCGTGTCATTAACTCGTGCTTGGTCTTAAACGTAATGTATGGATCTTTTCTCTAGATTGCTATCTCTTCCCCCCCCCCCGTTGTTTGTTGAGTCTTTAGACGCCCATCTAGCGAAATCCTCCTTTTTTCTAGTTTAGATCTATCACGCTGTTTCTCCCGTGCCTGACTTCGAACCTCCTGGAGAAAAGGCAGGAAGACAGAAGGCTTTCGAAACCCCGCCTTTTTTCCCCGAGACTCAGGTTCCCCGTTTATTGTAGAAGGAAGGAGAAATAAATTAAGAGGTTCTGATAATTCATGCGTCCGGCTCCGTACACACGAAATCCCGTGTCCGCACTTGTTGCGCAATTCAGGCTCTGGGTGTTGAAGAACGCTGTCATACGTATTGGCAGACGGAACCCGGAACAAAGTGCTCGGAGAGTTGCACGCGAAGGTCCCTAGTCACGCTCTCTTCCTGTCGGGCTGCCAGGTTTCCTCCCAAGCAGCACCCACCCGAGGGCCCGCTCCTATCTACCCCTTGCCTTTCTCGGCCACTCGGCCGGAACTGTCCCGTCCACAATCAACCTCCCCCAGCGTGCACGACCACCTGCGCACTCCCCTCAGAGGCGCAAAGATCTCTGGTTTGCTGCCTCCCCTTTCTGCGCCGAAGATTTCTTCGGCGGCCGTTGACATTTTCCTTTCTGAAATCATGAATCCCTACTCGGCTGTCTCTGTCCCGGCTCAACTCTTCGAGCCATCCCGCTACGATCAAGAATTGCGGGGCCACCTGGGTCTTTAAAGGTTCGATCCCGACACTAATCCGAGGACACCTTGATCGCCGGCGCTTTGCCTCCGAGTCTGCGGCACGCTCCTTTTGGTTGGCTCCGATTAACTTTGCAAACTGATCACCGCTGATGTTTCCTCCGAGCCGATCGCAGACTTACGGCGGAGCACCTCGTCCGGTCTCCCATCTGCCCTTCTCGTCCTTGCAAATCCACTACCATAGCACTCACAAGTAAGCTTGACTTGTTGGTGGTAGACTCCCACGGACCCTCCCAAAGAGCAAAATAATTTCTCCTCGTCCCGTGTCAGAAGGTCCTTTTCTCCTGTAAGATTCTGCCCAACTGGTAGACTAAAATGGGACCCCCCCCCTCGCCAAGTAGAACATTGAAAAGTTTTCTTTCAATTCGGCGCGATGCTCTACCAAATTCCCCGTTCGTGAAGATGGCGTTCCTCTCTTCGCATGTTCGAACTGCCTCTCCCGGCTACAAGACCATGATTTCTTTCACGACGGCCGAGGCGATGGAACCTTTAAAACAACGGAGATGTAGGACCCTACATAATCCGCGCATTTATGAACGGCTAGTGATCATGGGTGAGCCCCCACATGCGCTAATTCCTCGGTTAACAAATGCTGCACGCCTTTGACCGCCCGCCCGCAGTTCCCATGCGACTGGTTTTCCCCTTTCCAGCCTTCCACCTGAATAGCGGAGGCTATCTGAATCCGGCAGTAAGGTCTTTTTTATAGGCGGCGTTCGTTCCGATTCCTTCACCAGGGTGGTCCGTTCCGGCCAAGGTCCCTGTCCCTCGCCTCCCTATTTCTGCAGCTTCCTAAGAAGGAGAGAGAAGGGGTGACCCCCCCCCCCCCCCCCCCCCCCCCCCCCCCCCCCCCCCCCCCTCCCCCCCCCCCCACCCCCCTCCCCCCCCAGGAGAACTTCCCCAATTTTTCCCGTTTTCGCAGGAGGCTCGCTTGTTTCCTTCCCGCCCATCCTATGCCAAGGAAGGCAGGATAGTCACAAATAACACGTCAGTGGCCCCCCCATGCGCCTTTCCCTAGGTATATTGTGTTGCCGCTGTTCTTTCTGTTCGGATTTTTAATCTTTGGGACAACGGACTTTGCTTTTTCTCAACGCAGGTTACTTCTAGGAACACCCTACCCCTCCCAAAGGAAAATCATATTTTATGTGGTCAGATCCAATACTTCCTCAAGAGTGCGACGTCGCGTCTATTCCCATGCCCTTTAAGCCTGAGGAGAGTCCTCAAGGTAGTACCCCCTGTCGACTGTAGAACTTCGTTCGTAGCAGTGGCGTTCTTAAATTCTGAAACTATATATATTTCTCTCCGTGCGTTGAGACCTGTTCAGACATTACGCCTGTCACACTTCGTTGGCATCACCAGGTCGACTCCGACGCGGTCTCTCCGCGGACTCGTCCAGCGCAGGAATACCTCGTAATTCGCGACAGCCGCCTGGAAGTCTAGCACTCCAGTTGCTCCCTGTGCCATTTTCGTACATCATCTCTTATGGGTGCGCTTCAGTTCCCCCTATTAACGCGCGGTATCAGTCCCCCCGCTTTGTACAAAACAAGGCTTCCTCTTCGAACACCTTAAAAGGCAGATGAAACCCCCTTTGGAAGAACCCCCGGTTGTCCCGTTGTAATCGAAGTTTCTTACCACTGTTTACCTCGAGGTTCGGAAGGGGAATGTGGCTTCCACATCGCGAAATGCGCGAAAGGGCCCCCATGGTCGGATTTCTAAATACACGAAACCTTTCTAAGGACTCACGGATCCTGCGGGTAGCGACCCTTCGTGCTGGGTTCATGGGCATGAGACCCCCTTCCCCCCGCTTATTTACATTCAGCGCCTCCTGCCGCCCTGTCAACCCAAGAAATTCCACCTTTCCTTTCTACCCCAATGAGATCCCTCCCTGCTCCGAACGGTGCCTGTCCCCTTTCTACCCTTTTCCTTGTAAAAGGTGTCCTTTTTCTTCGGTCGATGAGTGACAAGCGCGTCGTCTGATTCGTTGCCTCCGGTGTTCTTTGGTATCCCCAGATCGGTACCCAACGAACTGTGTTCCCCCTTCCCGTGATTTCCGACGTGGAGCCTCTCCTCCCGTGCTTTGCCGCTCGACCTTCACTCTTTTCTTCGGTAACAGCCTCACATTCCCTTCGGTTTCTTGTAGCAATTTTGGCGTCGCCTTTTCATTTTTCCCGTGGTTTTTTGTGTGGAACAAGCAAGAGTTCCAACTGGTCTTGATCTGCCAACATCGGTCATTTCGCGATGGACTTCGGAAATGGTAGCCTTCTCTTTTGCTAGTCGAAAACTTGCCTTCCCACCACTGTACCCTAGGCCGCCTTTTCCCCTTCGACGCTTCCTAGACTTCGTTAGGACTTTTTCTCGGCCTTGTCCTTTCCCTACCATATTTGAGCTTCCCTGGGTTGAGGGTCCTCACACACAACACTCTCGTATTTTCCCCTGCTTTGTTCCGCTTTATGCAATGTGGCGAGGACACGGGCCTCTTTTCTTTCCCATTCTTATCGGACCCAACATTTTTCGCGGCTGCTTGAGAACTTGTGCCGATCTGTCCTATCTCTATAGTGACATCGCGGTTGATAGTTCCATTAACTCTTCCCAGTACTTCGTCACTTCCTGACCTTAAACCCCAAATTCCACATTATTCTTTACAGGCTTTCCCTTTCCCTTCCCTCCCGCTGCCCAATTCCTCTCCTCTTTCTTCTCCCCTCTTTCCCCTCTTCTTCCTTTCCCCCTCCCAGGAACTTTCCCTTTTTTGCAGTCGCGCCATAGGTTCCCGTGATCCATTTTGATGCCTGGAGGCTTCCAGCAACACCTCCTAAAAGGTTCGGCCACTCCCCCCTCCGGCGCACCCTCTTTTAATGAGGTATCCTTCCTTCTTTCAGTTCCCATCTTTCATTTATCCGGTTCACTCCGGCCCTTCTCTAGCCATCCTCCTCATTCATTTTACGAACGAGCTTTCTCTCTACTCTGGACAGCCCTTGAAGAAAGATCCGTTTTGTCCGGATCTCCAAGCAGCTAAACGAACCTTTCGCTGCGTGGAAGAAGATACCTGAATTCTCCCTCCGGGGTCCTACTTCTGTGACTTGCCCTACTCGGCACCGGCTTTCCTGCGGGCCGGACCCCTCTTGGCCACTCCCTTCTTACTTTCTTTTCTTCTCCTCTTCATTTGGAACAGCGATTGGGCAGTAGTCTTGGTCTAATCACTGTCCCCTGGCGGTACCCTCTTTACCCCACTCACGCTGTCTTTTTCGGCGGTTGGATTGTCTCCCCAATCGAATCTTCAGTACAGATCGTCCCTCTCGGGTTTACGGTTTCGCTTTCCTTTCCTTCCTTATTAGTTGGTCCCCGGTTGGAATCGATAGCCCGCCCCCAGATCATTTTCCACCCATCGGGTCGTTATGCTTGGGATAACCCCCATCTATTCCGCGTCTATTTTCCTCCTCCCTCTCCCTCCTCGTTCGCCCCTGCTAGGTCCACATTTCCTTCTCTTTTCTTCCACGGACTTTTTCTCCCTCTCCAGTTACTTATCCCTACGGAAGGGCTCTTCTTTCTACTTCTTTTTCTTATGACCCCCATTCTGACCACTGACTTTTTTTTTTGAAGTTTCCCATGTCTTATATTTCGTTCTCCCCCTCGCCATTTTTCACGTTGCTTTTCCCCCTCCCCTCCCCTTCTTATGTGACTGTCTTCCAAAGACTCAACGTCTCCTTAGAATCTCTTCTCTGATACTTCTCCTTTTCTCCCTTCAAGCGTTTGTTTTTTCCCTAGAGATTCATATTCGTCCTCCCTCTTTGGCAGTTTAGACGAATACTTTTCTACTTCCTGCGTTAGAAAAATTACTTACTTTCTCCTTTTTCTCCCATTTCTGGACGACTCACTTTCTTTGACCCCTTTTTTCTTCCCCGCTCCCGACGGCCGTCTGGTTTCCTCAGACCGTAAACATAAAGCCTCATTTTTTTCGACCTGACTCTCCTCTTCATCCACGTTGCTATCATACCTTTCCCACCGGCGGCACGCTTCCCGGGCTCGAAATCTCCTATGGGCCCACCTTTTTCTCCCCGTCCCGCCCTGAATCTCTAAGTTGACTCGGGACCTCTATTTGCGTCAAAGGTGAGATTCTTCATATTCCCCCGCGTAGTTTTCTTTGCACGCGATCCTATTCGTGCCGTTTTGTTCATTGTTGTCACGTCCCCCACCCCAACGAGGGTTCTCTCCGCCTTAGAACGACAAGTTCGCTTCATTACGTCCCAACAGCGGCTCCCTCACATTTAGGGGCTTCCTGCCCACTTATACCTCTGAACATTCAGTTTTCCGGCTAGTCTCTCCATCTCTCTTTTTCTCATTTCAGGTCCGTTGCCCCCAGCCTTTTGTTTGTTTGAATCTTAGTGGTAAGAATCTTGCGATTTAGTGTATTCTTTTTTGCTTCCAACACCCTCCCGATAATTTGACGTTCCTTATTCCCTCTAGCCGCCTCCCGGGTTTTCTCCCTCTTCTCTTTCCCTCTCTCCTCCTATTTGTTTTTCGTCATCTACTTTCTTAGTTCGACCATCCATTTTGAGTACTCTCTTGTCCTTTTTTATTATTTCTTGCCTCTCTATCCCCCCCACCCCCTGCGTTCGTGCCCTGGATCCCCGCCGCAGGCTCCAGCCTACTCTTTCGCTGTTTTTCTTTTTTTTCGTCCTTCTCTTCCGTTTTTTTCCTCCCGATTCTTCTGCGCCTACTCTTTCTAGTCGTTCCTATGCCTCAACGTGCCAACACCTACCGCCACCACCATGTGATTGTCAACGTTTTTTTTATTTTCTCCGGCCGTCACCCCCCTACACCTCTCTCGCTCTTACTGTCCTACTTTTGCCTTTTTTCCGCTGAAGCACTTCCCTTTTTTCCTTACACATCCTCCACAGAGCTTCATCCTTTCGAACCCTCTTTCTTTGTTGGGGGTACTTCATCCATACTCCGAAACGATTCCAACCATTCGCCCGTCCTTTTCGAAGGTTTATGACGGCTTTCTTTATTTTTTAAAATTTGTCTTAGTTCCTTTTCCCTTGGCCTTTCTAACTCCCCTACCGGATTCCCCCACTTGTTACACTTTTATTCTCTAAAAGGATCCCTGAGTTTTCTTCACTCTCCTTTAGTGAACCGCTTTCAATCTTTTCCCCAATGATGTTTGAATGGTTCCCATCATATTAGGCAGAAGCTACTTTGTATTGATGACTTTCCCGCCCATAAGCTTCCTCGTCTTAGTCATTTCCTCGATTATTCTATTCTGCCCCCCATAGATCCTGCGTTTCTTTTTC
>Ga0179591_1339005_pt1 | contig 18506 bp, 16 predicted proteins | sample CZOMad2_1_08_16f_FD_182891 | JGI IMG/M metagenome (GOLD analysis project Ga0179591, IMG submission 182891) | Vadose zone soil fungal communities from Angelo Coast Range Reserve, California, USA - CZOMad2_1_08_16fungal (PacBio error correction) | ecosystem: Environmental > Terrestrial > Soil >... | reverse complement strand
CAGTTCTTCCCCTGTGCCGTTGAGGTTCAGGCAAGACCACTCGGTCCTTGTTAGAAGCGCTTTTGCTTGACTTTTTTCGGACAAGCGGCACCGGAGGTAAAACACAATCGTGTCCCTTCCCTTTCCGCTCACAGCGCATATAAGCTTGGCGATCGCCACAAATTGCTTTGAAAATCCCTTGTCATCGCCGATCAGTTGGCTTCAGTAATCACACATTTTGAGTTTTAGAGAGAAGAGGAGCATTTTTGTAGCGAAGTGTGATTACACGTCGATCTTGCGTTCGTTGATGACCGACCCTCGACTTGAGATCCCCAGCCCCTGTGCCCCCTTTCTTCCAGGCCGGAGACCTGTGCCATTGGAGGAAGGATAACGGACCTGGAACAGCCTCCTCTTGTGTAGTCATAGCTTGCCGAGTGGCCAGGCGCGCTTTCCCTTTCAGCCACCTCACCCGCCGAGACTGTCATCGAGCGTATCATGTGATGGGTCCTCGATATGGTCGGTGCCGGCCCGGAATTGAAACCAGCTACACTTGTCCCTCTATAGATAAGATTCCGCGATTCTCCAGAACCCCGACTCCCTCCGATTTCCTGAGGTCCCCAGATTATGTTCGCCTGTCCCGTCGATAGAAGTAAGACAGGTCCTTCCCTTGCTTTTGGCCACACATGCTTGATGGTTAAGAACGAGACCTTTTCCTGCGTTTTTGGAAGTCAGCGACGTGAGGTCGTTCGTGAACCCGGCAGCTTGCGACAGAGAAGAGACAGGTAAACCCTTTTGCTTTATTTTAATAACCCACCTGGCTTTGGGAGCCGCTGATCGAGTTTCGATAGCTGAGGAAGAGAAAAGTCGGTAGATTCCCATTGGTAGCAGTCAGATAATAGGCGTTTGGTCTTTGTTGTGTGGGGGGGGATCGGGGGCGTGGGTGGGATGGTGGGGTGGTGGGACGGGAGTGTTTGGGGGTGGGGTGGGGGGGGGGTGGGTGCGGTGTGGGGGGGGGAGTTGCAGGTGGGGGGAGGAGGTGGTTAGAAGGGTGGTTGTTGGGGGGTGGGTTGGCTGGGGGGGGGGGGGGGGAGAGAGGGTTTCGGGGGGGTGGGGGGGTTTTCGATGCGGGGGGAAGGGGATTTTTTTGGGTGTGGGGGGTGGGGGGGGTGGGTTCTTGGGGGGTGGGCGTTGGGGTGTTTGTTTGCGTAAGGAGAAGTGTTTTGTTTTGTTTTTTTTTTTTTTTTTTTTTTTTTTTTTTGGTTGTCATCTTTGCAGACGTAGGAGGACACTTCCCCCCCCTAACCGTTGTAGTGTTTCTCGAGGCATTTCTGCCCTCGCATAACGATTGTCAGGATTCACACCGACCGGCTTTTCTGGCTGGCATGACGAATAGATAAAGCTCACATGGGTTGAAGTCACGGAATGGTGAGAGTTTTTCGCGGCGTCGCCAGCGCATGTTTTATATTTGCGCTCACACGCCTCGGCGTCTATTAGGCGGAGGAGACGCGTCCCCCCCCCCTTTGTCAAAAATATGGTGTATCAGTAGTGCCGAGCAGCTGTCCCTTCTACGACAGCGTAGCGCCAGTTCCCCCAATTGATCCCATCCCGTCCCTTCGATTCATGAAGGCAGCTGGCTTTCAGCCGCTCCCCCTTAAACGACTCCATCTCCGAGAGTGCAAAACCCGGAGTCTCTCGTAACTGACTCTTTTTCCATCACACTTTGTAAGTAACCGCCTTTCTTCCTTTCTGCTTAGCGATTTTTTTGGCACCGCAAATCTTCACCCATTGGTCCGCGATCGTTTTCGAAGTATCCCATTTCGTTGTCGCTTTCTGTCAGGCAACCGACGTCACCTGCCTCGAAGAAGATGTCTGCTCCTTGGTCGGCCATGTCGACCCCCTTTTTTTCTATTACTTTCGAACTTGCCGGAGTCCAGTCGATCTTTTTCCCTCGGGACCAGAACCAGCGGTTTCCTCCTGCGGCCGCGCGACAACAGCACCCTCCGCATCGCGACCGAGCGACGAACGCTCTTCTGTGTCACCCGTCCCTCCGTTCGATAAGGACGAGCGCGTCCATACGCTTTTCCTGACAACCTTGCAGTTGGCCGCGCAGCTCGACATCGCGGTACAATTTGACTGCAAAACAGGCGTCCTCGCTCCAGTCACATTGCCATTTCATGACGGGAATCCCCTTAGTATGAGCGGGATGGGCTCAGGGAAACGTATTCAGCAGAAGGTTGTCACCACAGCATCGTAGTGGTGGACGTTTCCCGTCTACGACGATAGCGACCAACGAGATCACCTAAGGTCCCGGCACTGGGGTCGGGACTTCGCTTCACATTGCCGCATGATCACCTTTTGCAGCGCGCCCTTTCCCGATTTAGACTTGCGGATTTCGAGGGAGATGCCGCCGTTACTCTCTTTTGACCGCACCGGTCCCCCTTCATATTCATCATCGCCCTATTCGATGGGGACTCAGCGCGAAAAGAGGCGACGTTGTTCTTTAGCTTGACTGTGCTTATACGCTAAGCCCCGCGATTAGGGCGCCCGAGTCAGCTATCAATGGCCGATCTCCAGGCGCGACAATCTCCGGGGTGGGGGATTCGGCCTTCTTCGTTGCTTTTGCCCCTCTCTCATGGCAGCGTTGCTTTGCCTGAGGAACCATGGCCCTTCCTTCGCGGCTTCGGATGATTGAATTGCGCGGGCGTTTTCTGTCTACGGAAAAACAACGCCTCTATCGTTTTCTTTTGCCGATTGTATGCTGTGCGACGCGCTCCACATCTGCCGTAATTGCGCACACTCATCTCAGATTTCCACCTGCCCGCGTCGCCTTCCTCCATACCTGTCGAGCACGTCTAGCGAGCAGGCATGTCTTTAAGAATTGCTACGATTTAGCCGTAGTTAAGCCCCTTTCCAGCAGTCTTCCTAGGAAGTCCCTGCTCCTGGCAGACTTGGCATGCCGGAAAGCATGTGTCGAAAGAAGTCTATCCTCAAGTATCATCGCCTGCTCAGGAGCGACGAAAACCGCCATGTCATTCTGAACCGCTGAGGCCGGTCCCCCTCCCCTTGTGAAAGACGGTTTGCACCGGTTGGCCCCCTGCTCACGACTGGACGCCATCCCTTAAGTCGCCTCGATTAAAAAAAGCCGCCAACTTTCCCGTGGGCAACGGACCTACAGATGCTTTAGCTAAACGGCAAGACGTGGTTGCCCACACTCCAACCCGAGTTTGGTGAGTTGAGGATGCGCTGCAACGCTCGGTAACACATTCTCTCTCAACCCAGTTCGTTGGGGTGGGTGTTGAGAAAGTTTTTAGTGCCGCATTAAGCAAGGCAATTTCCCCACTCCTTTTTTGAGTGCTGATCAAATGTCAAAGTTCTCCCGTTCGCTCGCTCTTTGAAGATTTATTGAATGCATTAAGGTTTGAGGGCTCCTGCGACAGCCGCCAGCCTACTAGAGATCGAGGTTAAGGAGTGGTTACGGCAACCTGTCACGCCCCGAGTTTTCACCAGTTTTTACGAAAAGCGTCCAGCTTCGCCCTGACGACCGTTTGGAGGGAGGAGGGGATGCCTCTCTCTTGCTCGGGATCGCTCTATCCGCTTCTGCGACACGCCTCCTGACACCCTTTTCGCGCGGGTTGAGGACTGCGGCGAGGGGGAACTCCGCTCGGGGTTACGGTGGGGGCCCCTCCGCCAAGTGGTCGCGCTGCCGTCGGAAAACACAATCTTTTTAGGGTCCCAATCTTACGGCATCAATCGGCGTGTCCTGCTCTTCGGGCGAGTCTGTGCGCCTCCTTCAAGGCCGAGGGTGGAGTCTTTTCCTTAGGGTTTACCGTCCTTATCAACGACGGATCTCTCGCTTTTTGTGATTCAAAGAACCTCCTGCTATTTTCAAGCTCAAGCTCAATGATCTCCAGTGTCCCTGATGTTCGGAGGTTTCAAGTATTCGTCCACGTGGACGCACAGCAATCGATGCTGGGGGGGGGGAGCTGTTTGATTCGACCGTGTGACCGATCCCCAGGCTGCCCCTCTCCTTCCGTCCGCGACGGAAATAACAAAATGCTTTCTGGCCTCTTGTGCCGGCCGACTTATCCCTCCTTCAGCTGACGATTTATATGATGAGTCCTTCTGGCGCCGCGCTGGCTTCGGGATCTCATAGACCCGGAAAAGGTTTTCCCTTTCTCCGCGCCGCGCTGCCCCCGGAGCTCCCTTGCTCCATTTCTTTTGGAAGGGCCCTAGATGCAGGCGTCATAAGCAGTGCCTGGAGCTTTTTCTTATAGGCGTCCCATTTGAGCGCAAAGGCCCACTGCTTTTTTGACCGCCGGCGGGATAGAGATTTGCCCATCCCCCATTTTATGGAGGTAAGCTAGCCATCTCTTTTATGAAGGGATCGAACTTTTTTTTGCAACCATCCGTCCATCATCGGCGATTGTCACAGGAACAACGACAAGTCCGGTCGCAACCAGTTATGTTCGGGCCTTTCTGAAACGGCCGGGGGGGGTTGAACCAAGATATAGTTCGCTAAGTTCCTCTTGATTGGCGCTGTGCTGTTGTCCCTTGCGATCCGCCGACGATTCCTGGCGGCCGCTTAGATATCCCCTCCTTGCTGGCAGTTTACAAACGTGTCCCCGCGTGTACCCCAGATTCTCACAAGCGTGGTGCCGATACGATTTTCTTCGATCCGGCGGCCCCCCACCTCAGGTTTCCGTTGCTCGAAAGAGAATCAGCGTCAGTCTCGACGAAACCGATCTCTTAATGAAAAAGGACGTGAGGTGCTCAGCTACGCGTAATGCCGAAAGAAGGGGCCCCCATTTTGCACCACCCCCGGTATTCCCTACTACCGGGGTGACGAAGATAGCCCCATGAGAGCTTTTTTTGCATGCTCGAGGTGCGCGGGGAGGGAATGTTCCCTGCTGGTCGAAGCCTCGAGTAATGAACTATCGCGAATGACGGGGTCCTGGATATGGTGTTCTGCCTGCCTTCCATCTAGTCGAGTCCGAGGGCATCAAGCTGCCTCACTACGGTTATTTTTCTCCTAGAATCAAAAAAAGGAAGGCGACTCGGCTGTTATTTTTCCTCACTAAAGAGACGTTCTCCGGGCGTTTTTTCCCATATCAAAACAGCTGCGCGGGCTTAACGCGACTAACTTGAGGCACAGGTCGGCTGGCGTGCTTTGAGCGATTGCGTTTGCTTTTTCAGGGGGCATGCGTACGGCCGGCAGGGTGTGTGTCCAAAACTAAAATCATTTTTGCAGATGCCCGAGGAACGACTGACGGACACGGCTAAGGAACAGTGGGAAAATGTGCATCCCCAAGTGAATCTTCCCCCCCGTCCGCTTTCTGGAAGTGCCATTGGGCGTTGCACTCTCCCTGTTGCTGGCGTCCCGTCCGCTGGACAACGTCTCCCCCGGTCCAAAGCCTGAAAAAAAGGATATTGCATGCTTCGTTCCCTCCTCTCCGCGGTTCCGAAACTTTATCGACCTTCCTGACTCGCTGACTTTCCATCACCCCCCCCCCCCACTCAATCACCTCCCCCACCGGTAGAGTTCTCCGCTTGGGACCCTAGCGGGCACGCATACCCCTATCCAGGGTGACGTTTTATTCCTAGCGTTCCGCGAACCCACATATCTGGGCCCCTTCTTCTGCCGAAAGCGCTGGGGACAACTCCCAGCTTACTGGCGACCTTTACACTTGAGCGATCGGAGGGCGCTGGTCGGCCCCGCGATTTTGTATTCCGGCTCCCCACCGACCATTTTTGGGTGCGGGTTGGTCAAGGCTGGACATTGACGAATTATCCAGTCTGAGGAACAGATCGCTTTGGTCGGGTTCTCACTTCTTTCCCTCGCTCGCGCTATGGCAAAAAGTCCATCCAAGAGTCCAAACGAGTGGTCCCCTTCCCCCTGCCTTCCATCATCCACTGGGGCGACATGTTCGACTCCGTCTGCGTCATCTCGAGGGCGATGGACGTCTGCGCCTGCCAAGACAAGATCTACGGTGAGGGTTTTCCTTCCCACTGCGGACACATGCGCGAGATCGACATGCGCCCTGATAATTATAGGGTGCTCACCGCCACTGTCCCGTCTGACAAGGTTTTCGCCGCGCGTAGAGAATTTTGACCGATCGTTTCTGTTGTGGCTGGCAGGCGACGATCCGCTCCACTGTTGGAAGACGGTGCCGCCTGCGCGGCCACATCTTCACTTTGATGCGCCCTGTCTAGTGTTGCCTACATCAACGGACATCAGCACCTCCCCCTCCGTTGGTTGTGGAAGAGATCAAGTGATCTGGCCGTTGAGGTTAGGCCCTTCCCCCCACTTCCCCGTTCTTATAGTCGTCGCTTGAAGATGGTCTCTAACGCGGCACCGTCGTTCCCCCATCGTCCTTCGCAGCAGCCGCCGACGACAGAGCATATTATCTGCGTCAAATGCCGATCAGTCAATTCGGAAATACTTCCTCCGCGGCGCAGTTAAATCATTCTACATTTTGAGTTTTTCCCTCGGTTCGATCAGAGACCGCTAAGACCCCACACATGATCTTGGGCCGTGGCGTTGATCAGACCGCGATCATCTTGTCGATTGCCCCAGCCGGCCCAGCTGCAGACCATGTGCCGGAAATTCCTGACTTTCCTGGGAAGAACGCGGTTGTAGACTATTGCCCATACGGCTTTCGAACGACTGACCCCAGGCGCAGAGAGGCATATTGATCACTTACCCTCAGACGAATTCCTCATGAACTTTTCTTTGTCGCCCTCTCCCCCCAAAGCGGTAGGTGAACTGCGCCGGTATAACCCGCCCCCCATGGTTGCCGCCCTCCAGATCGCAGATAAAATCCGCGATTAAGACAATTTCGCGCTGAGAGGGTCCATCGCTTCGGTCCCTCGGGGCTCGGTCAACAGTAGCGCCGCGGTACTGTTCCAGTCGCCGCCGTCAAGACAGGATCGTATCGGTGCTATCGGCCACAAACAGCTTTTTACGCTGTTGACAGAGTGCCTTAGAGCCTGTAAAGGTCCGAGACGATGGGCGAATATCAAGAAGGTCCCCGGGGCGGGATTGAGCAGTTGATGCCAGCCTATGTTGTTTTAGGGATTTGCCTAACACCAGGGTCTCCAAATCGCTGTCGCCCCAGATATGCATCCCCCGGCCAGATATTGGTGCCTTCAAGCAGCGTTTCATTTATAGGGTTTCACTCGCAGGTTCGGGATGACCACCTTTTTCCCCCCAACTGCTTGACGCGTTTGTAGTAATGGCTTATAGGGCATTTCCCGGAACCGTGGGTGAGCTTCGTCAGGGATTCCACCCGGAAGATAGTGCGGCTTTTCTCACTGGCACTAAAGACCGCCCGTCTGGTTGTCAACATGGACGGCGATAGACCCCCGCGGTCGCCTAAGGGTGTAACGCTAGGCGATTCACACCCATGAGCTAACGTCGGCTTCAAATTCAGCCAGGCCTCGCCCTTCGTCACCCAACTTCGGGAAGGATCCGTACTTCCGATTTCGACTTCGCCGAAGATTGCGAGCACGTGGAGGTCAGGTCCCCCCATATCCAGGGATGATACCTCTCGTACTTCGCTGAGTAATTGAGCTGTGTCTTTCCTTGCCAGGCGAAATAACCCCCTTTAAAAAGAAACTCCCCGACGTTTTCCATGTTCCGAAAGATTTAAACTGGTCGCGCAGGCAGCTGATTTTCCTTTCAACTGCAACAAACATTTCCTTTTGCCGTGCTTGAAGCCCTTGATGTTTCGTTATGAGCACCTCAACGCTTCAGCTGGATCCGGTTTCTGAGAGCCGGATGCCTGTATTGACTTTCGTCAGCAACGCGCCTGCGTGGTCGATGGCATCCTCGAAGATTTCCCGGCGTCGAAGAGGTGGTTCTTTTTGAGTCATGTTATGGCGTCGCCGGCCTCGGGCATGCGGTGAAGGTACGACAAAGCCCCCTCTTACCGAGGATTCGAGCGGTTTTACCTAGATGATGGTGTCCCCACTTCGGCACCCACTGGGAAGAATTTCCTGTCGGGCTTGTTCGTCATAGTTGGTCATGTACACAATATGTGAGAAGAGCGGCGCTAGCTCCACGTCTGGACGGGAGGTTAAACGAGCAGTAAGGCATTCGAATCTTGCCATATGAGGCACCTCAATTAATGTCGTAGAGATAGCTGTCCCCAATGCTTCTGCTAGATTTGCTCAAGCAGTCGACATAAGTGGTTGGCATTTCGGATTTGGTGAACGCCGATAAGCGACCCTTCTGCCCCTTCTATACCGGCCCTGAAGGTTCTTTTTATTTTCCCCCCCCAAGAATTGAAGCCAGTTTGCGCTCTTTTGTTCGCGTTGCCGATTTGTAGATGCTCTTTTTTCAAGGAGCCTGCCGAGATAGCCGCCGCGAGTCAACCGGTCCTCATAGTAAAATCGATGAGAGATGGGAGGCCTCCCCTAAGTTGTGATTAAGGGGCAACCCCGGCTGCTCTCTCTCGCAGATTGCAGCAATAGGCTTCAGCTGTCGTCAAGGGTCTTCAGACCCCCCCCAAGCGCCTTCCCCTCGGAGAGGTCCTTCAAGCGTGCAGAGAGTAATTCAAGGACATCTCGCCCCCTTCCAGATCCGGGGTATCACTTGTCATTCCTCGGGATCAATGAGCTTTTATAGCTGAGCCAGGCTTGTTCTTTTTTAGCGGCACCTCCCCCTTGTCCAGCGACGGTAGTCAGCTACTCGCTCAAAGATGCCGTCTGATACAATTCTAGTCGCCGATCGACAGCGCGCGTCGATTGCTCCCCCAAAGCCATCTTCGGGAGAAATTTTGTTCGCTTCCAGAAGAGCTTCAGAACTTCGGAATCCCGTAATCCGCTGATCCTCGTTATAAATAGAGCAGCCCCAACTCCGGCTCGTGGGAAGGCCGACGATGATCCGGAGCGGGCCGATATAGAATTCGGATAAGCAGCGACATGCCCCCCCGTTCGTCAGGCGAACGAGGAATTTCGCCCCCACCGACAATCGACGCTTGCACACGCTTACTTTTATAACTCGAGCTTCGGTAAGAGTGCAGGACGAGGTAGTGGGACGATTATCACAACAAAGAGCCCAACTGGTCCAAGGGTTCACGGTTTCAATCTGCGAACGGTTGCAAAAGTTTCCGTTTTTATGGGATCAGAATAATCCAGCTTTGTTTCCCGTCTTTGCGATTGCTGAACAGATAGGTGAACACCCTTTTCCTTTTCGTGGTGAGAGCGTTTTCAACGAAGCGTGGTGTGCATCCGACAAGTTCCCCCTTTCGATGTGTCCCATGACGAACGTATCGCGATTTTATAATTCTTCTTCCCCGGACGGTCACCCTGAACGGGCCCCCCCCTTACGGTTTTGCGCGGTTTGATCTCCTGCGCGGGAAGCAGATTTCGTGCGCGTCGAGGCGGCCGGGGTAAGGAAAACGGTTGGCCCTGGGCCCACATGCTTGAAAAGCAGGCTTTTTAGCAATTGGCGCGAGGCGGCGGATTCCATCTCTTTGATTTAGAGGAGTAATAACAGTCCGGAGAGTGACCCATTTTTTCGTCTGCAACACTCGTAGAGACCCCAGGTCCCACTTTTGGACGACATCCCGCGCTACAGCCCTTTCTTCCCCCTCCCAACATCGGGCGCCGTGCGCGCTGCGTTTCCAAAAACTTCGTAGGTATGGTTTTTTTCTTGAATCGCGCGCGGCTGTGAGCGATGGCGACGATTGTTGCGCAGTGTCCTTCCGAAGAGGTGGGTTCTTCGTTCATTATCAGTCCTCCCCGCGTCCCTTCTGATTGGCGTTTTGCGATTCAACCAAGAAAAAACCCACGCCGGGCGCGCATTTAGATAGCTCAACGGGGTTTTCCCAGTGATCTTCATCGGATCGGCGGGAGTTTGCTTTCTCGCGTCAAAAGCTGGAACCAACCTTGGCTACTCGCCGCGTTTGTTGCTGCTTGACCGACGACAGGCCGGCTGATTACTCCCCTACTTTCCAGGACTTAATGAGAGCTCCCCCAAAAGCCGGCCTCTTGCGCGTCGATCATCAGTTAGTCTTTCTTGTTCCGGTTTTGCGCTTTATTCATCGCAGCAATCCAATCCACCCCAAATCGGTCCATAGACCGCTTGCCCACCATTTCAACGGCCCCGCAATTTATTTTGTTACTTCTAACTGACCTGAATCCACGGCCGGGCCGTTGCGCCCTCGCTTTCTTGGTGCGCTGATTTCCGAGCGCACGGCACACCAATGTCGACGGGCTCACGCTTTTGTCCGACGCAACCAAGCCTTACTGTTAATCCCCCCATTTGGAGCAGGTAGAATTCATTTCCTGGTCCCCTTATCTGGATTGTACGGCGCGTTTTTGCACCTCCGTCCGGGGGTCAAGCGACCTCTCCAACGACCAAGAGTCCCCCGGAGCACCTTCCCACCAGCGCCTCGGGGTCTTGATTTAGCTTCCCGGGCACCAAATGGGGTTGACAACCCTCTCGATCTCGCCGATCCGCGATCCGGTGTGTGTTGTTCGCACAGGCGACGTCCTTGGATCCTCCTCGGAACTGGTAGACGTCGTCCCTCTAAATCGCCTGGCTAGGCAGTCGCGTTCCCTCTTGACAAGGCGCTGGCGTACAAGACGACAATCCCCTCATTCCGCGCAACGGCGCGGCCGTCGTTGACCCGAAGCGATCACAGCCTGCAGGCATGGTCTGGGCCCCCTGACTCTCTGACCAAACTTGAGTTGTGTCAGATCTCTCCGCAGATTTCGCTGCCCGGTACCAAGGCTTTTATGCAGGGAATGATAAGCTGCTTACTCTTCAGGTCCCCTCTCTTCTCTTTTTCGTTCTTGTTTACGGGTTTTTTGAGCGATTAAGGAAGCCCCTCGCCTTCAGGCTTTCCCGGCGGACGGTTCTCTGGTTTTTCTTCCACTGGCGCTACGTCGACTTCGGCGAAGTCGAAGCATCAGATGAGTCTTCCCACTCGAGTTTTGACGCTGAAGTGCACAAACAAGGAGATATTATTAAAATCAGAGTACGCGGTTTTTGTTGTTTGTCCCCAATTAAAAGAGCTTTTGGGGATGGTCCTGACACCTCGTCACCTTCCAGGTTGAGGCCCCATTTTCGGTTGAGTGGGATATTGATTCACTTCGCGCAGGCGGACTGCAAGCGTTGTGTGACTCCCTCAAAAGAGGAATTTCCGTACTTTTTGCATTTCACCTCACCTCCATTCACGGGGCTTCCCGGGAAACATGGGGAAATTTCCGCCTAATAGATATTCGCCTATACAATATACCTTTCTCGTGCATATTCTCCTCACCCGAATGTGCCTTCCTAGTCGTAACGGCTGGATCGAAGTCTCCCTCGGAGGACAACTGACCCATCACAAACGGACGGCTCTCTTCCTCGGGGCCGCTTTCTCTCGTAATCTTCTCTAGTTCGCTTTTCAACTCCGGCACTCCCTTTGGCGTTCGCCGCGCAATGTGGGTGCCGACTCCCTTACTTCCTCCATGGCTGTGAGAGGTACTGTTTCTTTCGCGAAATGGACAGGAATCGGCTTCGGATTTGCGCAATCGCGGAATGTCTGGACGGCTGAACTCTCCATGCTCTGTTGAGGGCGGCCGGCGATTTTTCTGTATCGGGCTCCACCTCCAAGAGGGTGGACCTTCTTCCAGGACAAAGCCCGTGATCCTATTGAGCTCTCTTTGTGTTCAACCAGGTGTTTCTTTCTCCTGATTTCCTCGAGCGTTTTTCTGCAGGCTAGCGACTCCCCGAGGAATAGAATTGAAGTTCTACACCTGTTTTTCCCTGAGCCCCTCATCACTGGCTCGGAGCCCATTTCTCTGCCGGCTAATTGCACCCGGATCTTGGACCCCAAGGCGATTGGATTTCGTCCCCGCCACCCCTCGCAAGTCGTCTCGACGGTGTCCCTTCTCCCCTTCCTTCCTCTGCGCGAGATCGTGCTTTTTTTCGATAAAAACCGTCACTACAAATGTTTATCCTACTTTAACTGATCTCCTTCTATGTCCAGGATTTCGCACGCCCTTCCCTTTTTCTTACGCAGATCGACACCGCGGCGTCCTCTTCTGAAGGGAGACGAGGCCTAGTCAGATTGGTGCTGGGACCGGGTGGTTTTCCCTCTTAATGCGTCCCTGACTCGCATTATTAACCATTACGCATCGTGTTTAGGACCTTTTCCCTTTACGATACTTTTCTATTTTCCTCTCCTCTGGTTTTTGCTCCGCTTGATCCTGATTTCCGTGAGGTTAGTCCCTGACCCCCGATGCCGAGTCTTGGACTTTTTCGGCGCTCCCTCTCGGCAGAGCCTCTTCCCCTTCGGTCCATCCACATCGTTGGAATCCCTCCGCCAGACGGAGGAAAGGCGCATAGGTTGGTTTTTCACAACCGAATTTTGTGCGTCACTCCCTTGTCTTTTCGATCAGTCTTGCGTCTTGTACAACCTCTTCCGGTCCCTTACGGTTTTGTGAGACTGCGGGAGTTGTCGCTGTTGCGCCTGAGATTTTACCCCCCCGTCCCGACTTGCGGCGTTGGAGTGCGCCGACTATTCGCGAGATCTCTGTGGGAAACAGTACCGGCCACGCAGTCATGTTCCTGAGGTGGATGATGACTCTTTCCCCGGATGGGACAGCGCGGGTTACACTGGAGTAATCTGCTTCGGACCTTTCCCAGGTCCATCCTTCTTCTTCTCAGCCAATAAACCGCCGCGTTTTCTTTCGTCTCTGGTCTGGCCTTCCACCGCGAGATGGGCGTTGCGTTCGTCCCGCGCCGCCCTGCTTTCGCCCATTTTCGATCGAGATCCAGTTCAGAGTTTCCCGTCAGCCTGTTCGCGTCCCCCATCGCTTCTGCGGAAGAAGAAGGTCTACTTTTCGCCGGACCACGCGATCGTCCTGTCCCGATCGCCGACTTATCGTATCGGCCAGGTCCGTCTGCCACAAAATTCGTTCGCACGCCCCGGTGTTGATCCCTTAGAGCTTTGATGGCCCGGTCCGCTGCGTAGATAGGTGCGATAAACGGTCTTTTGGCCGTTGAGCGCGTCAGTACAGGAAATAGCTTTTCCATTTGTTGCTCGGGGCTCGTCTGGATCCGCGCCGTTCCTCTGCATTTCTCTCTGCCCGCCCTTGGCGGGCCTTTCCAGCTACTCTTCTTCTTCGCCCGACGTTGTCTGCTGCCATTCCAATTTTCAAGCCAATGGCTTTTCTCGGGAGTTTCTGCAGTCTTCTAATTCTTGTGTGATTTCTTCCTCCACACCGGCCGCGGGCCTGCCGAGCACGCCCAGCGCTCAAGCGCACCCTCGACCATTGTTGCCTTATGGAGTTTTCCCGACGTGTTAGGCCCCCGTGCCTCGAACACTCATGGGGAAACAACGCCTTGAGGAGAACGTGCCGATTTCATTCTCCGTCTCCTTTTACTTTTTGCCCTCTGTTATCCGTGTTGCCGAGGAGTGTGCTCGACTTTCGACGACTTTTCTTGCGATTTTCTTTTTTCTTCCAGAACTATTCCCCGTTGATCACGCCGTACCTAGATGAGATTACTTTGACGTTCTTCAGCCTCCCTCCAAACTCTTAATCCACCGAGAGCATGCGACAGTCAAGTCCTTGAGTGCGCCCCGGTTACAGTCCTCCTTCAACCTTTGTCCTGTACAGTTCTTTTCTCCTTCCGATTTTCTCGGTTCCTCAAGATTGCGCTCTCGGTTGTAGCATTTTTCTCAACTGCTGCGGCGTGACGATTTCGCAGCAACGCGGTCTTTCGTTTTTCCTCCTGCATCGAAGAAGATCGCCTTTCGTCCCTTCGGAGACGGGAATCGCTAAAGTGGAAGTTCTCTGCCGTTCTCTCTTCGTCGCGGACCAGTTCGTCCCCTTTCTGCCGGTCGCGTTCGAAACATCGCCGTAATCGCGATGGCCGTACGATCGAGCGAACTTTTCCCACTTCTCCCTTTCCGATTTTTGATCAGGCAGATTTTTTTGCCTTGTTTGCTCTGGAAAAATGTATTATTTTTTGACATCGCGTGCCAGTAAGATGGATTTCTTTTTTCCCAGTCCGTCCGACAGCTCAGTCAATACAGGAATGGGGTTCCCTACTCACTGTCGTAGGAGATGTTTTGATGGGTGGCTTTCGGCTTCCTCGACCCACTTTCCCCCCCAGAGTAGAAATAGTTTCGTGGCCTGGAATTGGTGGTCCGAAGATAATTTTGGCCACCCTTACTATATTCTTCACGCGATACGGGATGCTTTTATTTCCCCCAAAAAATAAGAAAGTTGATCATTCAAGACCCAGGTTGATACCCCGTTTGTAGATGAACCTATGTTGCCTCCTACTAATACTGAGCTCAACAGGGAAACATATGAATTTGCCCCTAGTCTCTCTGTTTTCCGCGCCGGCCAGGACACCAGGTTTGGTTTTCTCCTCAGAGGAATTAGGCTCCTAAGCCTTTTCCCTCCCTTCGGGATTCCAGCCGCGCTTCTACGCAGTCGACCAGCCAGCTCTTCGCGCGATTTAGATATTGCATACGTTGGAGTAAAGGTTCTAATTTCCCCTTTTTTTAGAGTCTCAGCTCCCTGTTTCCTTTCCTTATTCAACTGGCGCGGGAGTCGTGTGAGTTTACGCGCTTCGGCTTCTTCTTTTTTGTTAGCACAGCTCTTCCGGTCTATTCCTCCGGTTCTGAATCTCCCCCCCCCGACTTCCTCCCAACCATGAAGTACGGAAAGCCCCCTACCATCATAGTCTAGAGGATCGTAGAAAGCTTCTTTAGTCCTTCCCCATATTGCACACAATACTCCCTTTTATGAGCGAGAAGCAGCGCCCCTGAATTTAGCTTTAGTAAGGTTCCTTTCAAGCTCTATGCCTTCTAATGTCACTCGCCCTCCTCATCTCCTGCGATTCGGGACGGTGTCATACCCCCTCAGCGGAAGCGGTTAATTCTAGAGATTCGCGCTCAGCTAAGTTCTCAAACCCTCCCCCTTTTTTTCTTCAGTGCGAAGCTGCGGCGTTGTCTCCCCCTTTTTGGGCCCCTAAAAACCTCTTTCCCCCGCTTGCAACCGGTGCGTACCTCGATCGAGTTCGCAAGAATTTGGCCTGCTCTGAGATTCTCACACCTCAAAACTTCCCACGTTTTTAACGTGACGTCGTTCAAGATTCCCGTTTTTTCTGCCATCGTGGCGCTGGATAAGTTGCCGTTTTTTTTCAAAAAGTGCTTTGATCCCCTTCTTCAAACAGACGTTTTCCCATCTCTTATTTTACCCACTCCCTTTTTGTTAGGATTGAGTTCCCTTTTGTTTTTGTTCTTTTCCTAAACTTTTTTAACCAATTTCTTTCTCTGCTGCTCCATTTAAGGAAAACTCTGGCGCCCTCTCTCTTTTCACCCCCCTTTTTTTCCCCGGAAAAGGTCCTTAAGGTTTTTTCTGGTGGGCGGGATACTCGGACTTCGTGAGAGTATTAGAGTGTAAGGGTAAGGAAAATTCCCATTTTTTTTGTTCCCCCCCCCTTTTTTTTCCCAGAACCCGGTTTCCCTTTCCCCGGAGTGGAGGGATACTGCTGATTCGCGTCGGCTCTATATAGAAGCTCTGCTTAGCCCCAAGCGTTAGGAATGATCCTGTATCCTTTATCAGTAGCGAGGGAACTTCCCCCCTTTTTCTCCAGAGGACCCGGGAAACAGTTTTCTTTCCAAGGTAAGATTGATCATTCCTCCCCCCTCCGGGCCCAACCCCCACTTCCATTACGAATTATTGGAGCCCTATCTTCCCCCCTGACGCGCCGAGTGCTTGCCCCGCTGATTTGCGCACTTTCCGGTCCGACGCTTTTTTTTTTTCGCCCTCTCTCGGGTTAAAGTAGGATAGTTGATCGACCTGGATCTCGGGCAGATTGCACAAAATTCCCCAAAACCTAGGATGCTCTCCTCTCCAACCCCACGTTCCTCTCCACTCGAATGACAGTTATCGCATGATATCTTCCTTTCTTATCACGCTTGCCAGCTTGCCTCGCGTCACTTTCCAAACAACTGCAATATTGAACGCTCTTCTTCCGCTTGATCTGATGGGCCCTCTCTTCCTCCTCCAGCGCGCTGAAGGTCTCGTTTCCTCTCTCTAATCTAGCGAAGCTTTCGTGCCCCAACTCTCCTTTTATTTTCTTGGGGAGATGGCCGCTTTTTTCTCATCTACGAGGCAGATGATCCCCGTGGATCTTCGGTCCTCCCTCTTCCTCGTATATTCGCGGAATCTCTTACCTTTTGGCCCCCCTTCTACACATCTATCCATCTACCCTACGCTGCAAAGTCTCTAAAAGGGAGGCACTGTTGGATAGTCCCACCCTGACCTGCCAGGAACGTCTCGCCCTTGAAGTCGCTCGCGCTTGCGCTCTGCTCTTGCGCCCCCCCCTTTCCACGTCCCCCCCCCCACCGCGCTTGGACACTTCTGACGCCGCAAGGACTTCTTCTTCCACATATACGACTCTGGACGGACTTTCTCTCTCACTCATGATTCCCCCCTTTTTCTTTCTCCTTGGACTCGCTTTCCCCGGTCAATTTTCCTTCCGCGATTTTTTCTCGCTAGACGCTTCAACCCAAGAGTTTTAATCCCCTTTCTGCCTCCCCCTTACTCGGATTTGATCATGCCTGCTTTGCGGAATGGGGTTTCCCGCTTTCTTCTTTCTTCCGAGCTATTCCGGCGCTGTGATGTTTGTCGAATCCACTGTGCCATGATGCCGCTCTTTTTTTTTCTTTGTGCCGATATATAGAATGCCTTTTCACGTGATTCCCCAACCGATTCATCCCACTGTTCACCTCCCTCTTTACCTTTTCTTCGATGACGCGACCCCTTTTTTTCTTCCGTCTTTTGATGCCGAAAGCGACCCGCCGTTTTTCTCCCCGCCCACGTTATCACCAAACCAGAGCTCCCCCACTCTTCTTCCCTTTCTTTGATCCAGCCCGCTTCCTTTAAATTTGGTTTCACGCACGGCCCTTCCCAGCTTTTCCTGCGTTTTTGAACCCTCAATTCTTTCCCTTTCTTTTTTATTCTTTTTCTGCTCTCTCGTTTGAGAGGGGGTTTTTGTCCTTTATGGGCTTTTTTGCAGGAAGCCACAAGTTTTCTTCATGGGAATTGGGCTTTTATCCGTCCCTTTTCTGACAATGTTCTCGTGTTTCGACAATCTCTTCCGCCCCCTTTCTCCGAGTGAGGCATCCTCCCTCTATCCTTTTAGTTTCTCCGGTTTCAACAAAAAGTACATGGGATGAGTCCCGCCCTTTTTTCCGCTCCCTTCCTTGTTTTCCTTAAATATCCTACTTTTTTTTTCTTTTCTACCGCGCCCCCCTCGCCCTCGGGTGAATGCACCCTGTCGGCTGCGGTTCCTGATTTAACCAAGGTAGCTCGGCGACCTTTGCCTTTCCCCTTTGTGGACCCCAGGTTCTGCACCCGACTTTTATGACGGTGGGTTTTCCATGCCCGCTGACTTCCTACCACTTCTTCCCCCCTTTGAAACAGTGTTCCGCCCTTCATGCGCCCTCACTCTGATGGAAGTGCCTGGGCTTGCTTCATGTGATGCGAGCTGCGCTCAACGGCGCTGGATGACGTCGTCCCCTATCAATTTTTTTTTTCTCAATCCCCCCCCCCCCCGATATTTTCTGTACTCTCGGCTTTTTCTTCCCCTTTTTTTTCTCCCGCCGGAAAACATATCTCCCTCAGTCGTCGCGTCTTTCCAGCTCCTTCATCAACTAGTAGCCCATTTCCCTCCTTTTCTCTTTTTCCCGTCTTTTTTTTGCCGATAACCTTCCCATGGTGAGGTTTCCTCTTTCCCTTGACTTTTTCTTTTTCAGAGAAATGGGTCCCTTTGCTCCTCCCTCCTTCTGACCCCAGAGAAGCGCGTTCCCTTTTTCTTGGTTTCCATAAGCTTTCCCTCTAGAGAGATAGGTGAGGTTCCCGAACCTCCTTTGTGTTTTTTTTATTCCGGAGAAGTTTTCACTCTCTCGGGTTTATGCACGAAAATAGCCGTCCCTTTTCGCGACCCGCTCGCTCTTCACCAGGTTTTTCTGGAGGCATAATTCTTTTTCTCTCTTTTCCCCTTCTCGGGCGACACTCCTATGGTAATTAAGCCCTGAACACCCTTGCTTTTTCCCCCCCGCGTCAGAGGAACCGTCATCCCCATCCCTTTTACTCCCCTGTCTGGCCTTTTTGGATTAATGGTGCACTTTATCTCCCTTTTTTCAGCGCGGTTCCATAACTCCCACCCCCCCAGAAGCCAAGATAGCTTTTCCCACCCCAATTGTATCACTTTCCACGATTTTTTTAGATTTTTAGACATGCGAATACGTTCCCCGTAACCCCCTTCGTTCGACTGCAAATCGTCCCCCTGAGTGAAAACTCAAGGGATTTTCTCCTGTTTTAATTACGTTTCCCCTTTAGTTTATAGTTTTGCCCTCTTTTCTACGCGGCCGTTTAATCTTTTGTTTCCCCCTCCCCCCGGTTTCCCTTATCTGCAACCTCTTCAATGGTTCTGTCTTTTACTTTTTTCCCTAGTGTCTTAATAAGGACCCCAACCACCCCCCAAACCCCCCCTTTCCTCCGATTTT
>Ga0179591_1140221_pt1 | contig 18507 bp, 28 predicted proteins | sample CZOMad2_1_08_16f_FD_182891 | JGI IMG/M metagenome (GOLD analysis project Ga0179591, IMG submission 182891) | Vadose zone soil fungal communities from Angelo Coast Range Reserve, California, USA - CZOMad2_1_08_16fungal (PacBio error correction) | ecosystem: Environmental > Terrestrial > Soil >... | reverse complement strand
TTGTTCAGGTCTTGGTTTCTTTGTTCCCGTTTTTTTTAATAGCAAACCTTTGAGTCTTCGCGACTAAGTTTACCCTGACAGTTCCGGGGTGAAGCTTCCTTGGTTTTGTTACCCCCACGTTTCTAGTTGGATGGAAGAGGCCCCCACCCTTCCACGATACTTCTCACCCTAGGGCGCCGGTGAGACCCCATAGTAAGTAACCCCCCCAGCTTTGTCGTTTGGATATTTCTGTCCGACCTTGCCCCCCGACCCCCAACCATTTACTGGTTTTGGTCCCCCATATATGAGTTGTTCGTGTCTTTCGATCTGTCTGTGTGCGGGTCCCGCGTCATACTTCTTTAAATGCCCCCCTCCCTAATTTTTTTTTCCACCTTCCTTAGAGTTAAACGTTCATCCATCCCCTTTTTGTGCCGCTCTTTCCCCCCCTGTCTTTGGTCACCCCACATTAACCTGCCCCGCCGGGGCCCCTTCAACCACTCCGCGGACACACCCTTTCTTGGTAAGTCTTTGAAAGTTTCCGACCCCGTTTTTTCCCAACGGCTGCCCGATTTTTCCACCTCGTGTCGTCTCTTCCAGTTCCGTTTCATGTCGCATCATTGTGGCGAGAAGTTTTTTTTGTAACCGGAACTTTTCCCCCCATCAATGGCGTGCGTTTCCATTTGCCTTTTTGGTGTGACGTAGGTTATTTTTTTTTACTTTTAGTGTTTTCCCTAGATTGTTTTTTCAGGCGATTCCCTTTCCCCTTTTTTTTTCTCCCGGCTTGTTGTTGTTTACACAAAAAGGCCCCTTTCGCTTTCTTCTTCCTTGATGGGGATTTCCCGTATTTACCATGACTATTTTTTTTTCTAGGTTTCATGTAAAGCCCCTCATTACAGTTTTAGGCATATCCATTGTGGTGTTGTTAGGTTTTTTTGTTCCCAACTTGTTTTTTCTTGAACGTTTCCTGTTTTCGCCCCCTTCGTTGTGGTTTCAACTGCCCAACCCCAGGATTCGTCATTTTTGTTTTAATCGAAATCTTCCCGACCCCTCACCCCCCCCCCTTCATTTTCTTTTCCCTCAAGTTGCTCTGTCCAAAATGGTTAGGTGAACTGTTTTTGCCTGTTTTTTTTTTTTTTTTTTGCCGCGTGTCATTCCCCCCTTGTCCCCTTGTCTTTCCTCTTCCCAGTCCATTACGCGCACTCTTTCGGACTCAGGTTGACGCACGGTTAACCAAGCCATCCCCCCCTGTCCCCGGGCTCTTGTCTGGAGCCGGTTTTTGTTCCCCCGAAGGGGGCGTCTCCGCAGTTGTTTTACCCCACGTAACTATCTCCCACAGTTTCATGAATTGATTTCCCTTCTCCCCGAGTCTTCCTCCCTAAGTAAGCTTCTCTCCCCAGTGGTTTTCATTTCAGCTTGTTGCATTTCCCCCTGTTGCATGTTTTGATTTTTGAAGATGTTTGTTTTTGATTTGTTTCACCAACACATTAACTTTTTTTTTTTTGGTTTTTGGTTGTTTTCCGGCCCCATAAAGCGGACGTTCCCCCTGGACCGGTGGCGGGCCTGCCCTGCACAAGTTTTTTTTTCATCTTTTGCACCAGTTTGTTCCATATTTTCCCCCCCCCTCCCCCCACGTCTTCCGCCCCCCAAAAGTTTGTTGAATTTTGGGTGTTTCTTTCATGTCCCATGCTTTAGTTGATTTCCCCCCGCGTTATTCGTTGTGCCTCGTTTTTTGTTGTCCCCTCCTGGAGTTTGGCTGGCAGCCTTTCTTGATGTTTTTGCTTTGCCATTGCGATTTTTTTTTTTTGTTTCAGTTCAATTTGAACTCCGGGACAACTTTTTTTTTTTACAGCCTCCCATTTTTCCTCCGTGGTCCCTTTTGCTTTTGCCCTGCTCCCTGGGAAGGATTCTTGGGGTTGTCAAAAAGCTTTTTACCTCCCGCCCATTTTTTTTAGGTGTGGTAACGTGGTTTTTACCTAATGTTAGGCTCCCTTGTTCGCCCACCGACACTTGGTGTGCCCCACCAATTCCCCCATGTCCTTTTCCGGTTCTCCCCCCTTGATTTCCACGGGACCACCCGGACAACCGGCCCATTGTTTTTTCGAGGCCATCCAAGGCCATTTCCGGCCTTCCATTTTTGATTTCGCTCAATCACCGTATTAAGTTTTGGTCTGAGCATTTTTTTTTTTTTAATTAGATTTCCTTCCCCCCTTCGCTCCTTTTTCCTCGATTTCCGGGCCAGCTTATGTTGCCGAGGCAACCCAAACATACAAAAATTTAGGACTTTTGGTAATTTTGAATTCCGGATTTTTTTCATTTGGTTTTTTTGTTTTTTTTTTTTTTTTGTGAGCATGCCACACCGTACGACAATCTTTTTTTCCGTTAGCGTGGTCTTGATTGGAATGTTTGGGCTTCATCGCAGCCTTTGATGATTAGCTCCCCCTGTTCACCCGGCCTTTCCCCCTGCAAGCCGATTTGCACGATTCCTTATGACACCGCCCTTTTTTTTTTTTTTTTGTTTCCACTTCCCTGTCGTCTTGTACGAGCCCATTTACTTTTACCGGATACGGTCCCCGGGGTCTTTTTTTTTCCTTCGTCCCCAATTGGAGTTGGCCGGTGGATTTTTCTCCAACTTCTGAACAATAGTTATTTTTGATCGTTTTGTTGGGTGTTTATAGGGTGCCTTGCAGTACCGACCCCTGTTTTGAAACCCCCCACAGGGATACTATTTTTTGTGCTGATAAGGAAGCCCCATTCGACCTCTCCACTATTTCTCCGTCATTTTCCCCTTTTCACGGCCCCAGTTTCCTTTTCAATCACATTTTTTCGGATGAGTTTCTTTGATCGCCGTATCTTTGGCCGTTTTTTTCTGATTTTTTTTTTTTTCTTGCGTAAACTTTTTTTTCCCCCCGCGTTGATCGCTTTTGCAAACCTCTTTTTTTTGTTGTTCCCGGTGAATTGGGTTTTTTTGAAGCCTTGATTGTTCACCCGCCACCCCCTTATTTTCTTCCCTTCCCCCAGTGCCCAGCCCGAGCTTTTTCTGCAAAATTTTCCGACCAGCGTAGTAGTTTTTCTTTGTCATCAGCCTCGTTTTTTTGGTCTTCATCGTTCGTTGGACTAATCTTATTTCCTACTTTTCCCCCCCTTTTGTTTTGTTTCGAGATCACGTCTGGCCGATCTCTTCGGCCCTCCTGAAACCCTTTTCTTTTCAATTTTAGAGTGGTTTTTTCTTTTCTTGGTGTCTTTCCCCCCCTCGAAACTTCTTTTTTTTTTCTTTTCCCGTTTCCTTCACCCCTCCCCCTGCCGCCGTCCGTTGTTTTTCGCTGAAACCTTTTTTGTTTCCCAAATTATATCGAACCGTCCGACACCCCAGTGTTCTCCCTTTGTCTGGACAAGGGGCTGACGCCTCAGTTCGTGCGCGTCTAATTGGTCCCTTGGCGGTTTTTATTCTGCCCCACGACCTGCTCCATGGTGTTAACGATGCTTCCCTTCCCCTCATTCCCAGACCACTTGATTCACGGATAGTTCCGAGTTTGTCCCCAATCCCCGGGTGGTCGTTTTTTTTTCCCCTTTGCTCACCTTTGTCCCCAGTCCAACTTTTTTAGCCGAGTTCTTCCTCCCCCCCTCGTTCCTCTCTTGCGTCCAATTTTTTCACGCCGGTTGCAGTTCACAACCCGCGGTTTGAGGTACTTTCCCCTTCTTTTTTCACCCTCGGGGTCAGTGTTTTGCTGACCTTTCCTCTTCTCCTTCCGATGGTGCGGCACGCAACATGGTTGGACTTTGTCCAAGTTTAAACTTTTTCCTACCAGAACTGGCAGCTTGGCATTTTCGTCACCCTGCCCCCCCCCCTTCCCTCGTTCGACCCAGGCATCCACTTTTGCTACCCCATAAGCTTCCCTGGATCCGGGGGTGTTTTTTTTAGGTTCCCCCCGTGCGGTGATCCTGATATTTTTGAGTTGGCCCCCCAATTTGATTTCCTGTGGATTCAGCCCCCCTTCCATATTTGTTTCCAAGCTGCAGTTTTGGATGCATTCGATCTACCCCTGACGGTACCTTTGGGGACTTCTTTTGGTGACCAATGTAGATATTTTGTAACTTTGGTCGTTCACACATTTTTTTTCCTTCTCCCCCGATGTGGTTTTTCGCCAACCCGGTTAGCTACATGTTTTTTTTCCCAATGCCGGGGCTTTTATTGTCTTTTCGCCTGTTTTTTGCCCCCCCCTCGTTGTGCCATTCCCTCGGCACAGGTCTTTTGCTCTCAAGCGTTTTTTTTTTATGGCGGCTATTCTGATTCCCCCCCCCTTTGATCCATGTGCTTGTCGTTCCCAACACCCTCTTCGCCCTTGAAGAGGTCCAACCAATTAACAGGTTAAATTCCCCTTTCACGTTTGCTTTTTCCCTCGCGCCTTGCCCCTTTTTTTTTTTTTATCTTTTTTTCTATCTCTCCTGCCCCATTGCAAACCAGAAGACCACCAGTCTTTTGTTGGAGTTGGAGTCTTCTGGCATTTAAGTTTTTCCCCCCCTCCCCCATCCTTCTTGACTTCGTGGCCCAGGGCGGTCAAGTTCGCCGACTTCTTTCCAGGTGCGGTGCACCCCCGTTGAATTTTCCCCATCCCCCCCTTTTCCCTGGCTATTTTCCATGGTCGGCATGCGGTCTGTCGGTCTTTCGTTCGCGCGCCCTTTGCCATTTTCCCTCGGTCGCCTTTTTCGGTTCTATTGCTTCTTTGTTTGACCCCCCCTTCGGTCCCTTTCTTCTTGACCCACCATCGCTGCAGGTGGATTTTTTTCCTTTTCAGATGGGGGCTACACGGGCAATCGCTTTTATCCCCTCTTTTTTTGGTGGACTCTCTTACCTGCCGTGCACCCACTTTAAGCGTTTTTCAGACCCCCCGTCCCTTCCTTGTACCATGTTTAGTTTTCGGTAGCAAGCCTTCTGGTTTCCCGAGACTTTCGCCTCCTGGTGTTACGCAACCCATACCCCTTGGGTGGGCTTGCCCCGTCCTTTCATGCGGCGCACCTACCGCCACTTTGGGTGTGTAACATTTTTTTTCTCGGGGCTTTTCTCGCCTTATCGGTCCCCCCTGCTTTTTCGCCTGGCTCACTCACCGACGACCGCTTTGACCACCCCCCAACGGCGAAACGGTGCCCCGCCTGTATTCTGTCCCACCCACCGCTTTTGTAACTTCGGTAACAACGACACCCTTCCCTTTTCTGAACGCGGTATTCGGTCGTGGCCGTTGGCGGCTTTGACCCCGCGTTCCTTCAGGTTCACTCGTGCGAACCTTTTTCTTTTTGTTTTCCTCATTTCCCCCCTTTTTACTCCTGCGACGTGGCGTGAACTTCCCCCAGGGACCTTCCCATATGTTTTTGCCCCAGGCTTCCTTTTTCTTGTGCCAGCACTTTTCCCTGGGCGTTATCATTTTGATTGCCCCCCTGTCGAATGTCACTGGGTTTTGCTTGCATTACCTCCTTTGCCGACTAGCCCCCGAACCCCAATCCACTCGTTAGCCAAATCCGCCCGTTTTTTGGTTTTGCTCTTGGCGTTACAGCCCCACCTTTTCAATTTGACCCCCCACTTTTTGTTTGGTCGGCGCCCTTTTTCATTCGCGGGCCCTGATTTTTTTTGTTTTACAAGGTCTGTTTTTTTTTGCATTTCGCCTTCTTTTCCCTAAACGTTTTACTTCCCCCGTCTTCGATCGCTTTTGATTTGGCCCCGGCCTTCGGGCTTTGTTCATAACCAAGACCCTTTTTTACAAAGTCCTCCTCTCCACTACGTTTTTTTTTTGAGAACTAGGAGATTTTTTGTTCTTGTTATGGGATGGCCTCCCTAGTTACCCCCGTTGCTGTCAATATTTCGGATAAGTCCGAGGGAACTGTTGTTCCTTGCATTTGATTCCAATTTCCCACGAGACCTTCACGTTTGCGTAGTCAATTTTCCCTTGCCCACGCGTTCGGCGCTAAAATCTTCGAACAAACGCCAGTGGACGTTTTTTTTTTTTTTTACTTTTTTTGTTCAGTCATCACTGAAAAACATACTTTTTTTGGTTGCGTTAAACTATTATGATGTTTGTTTTTGTTTTATTGGCCTTTCTACGTCCGTTTTGGTTGTAATTCCCTAACCCGGTGGTGTCCCCTCATATTGAACCCCTTTTTCATTCCGCATCTTTTTTTCATTCGTTGGTTGTTTATTGTAGGGCTCCTCCCCCCCGCTGCACATTTTTTTCAAAAACCCATTCGTCTTTACAAACCCTAACAAAGGACGGGCTTCACAATCCACGCGTTAGGCCTCTTTTCCCACTCAGACCCTGTCCAAGTCAACAGGGATGTGAACCTTTGATCTTTTTCAAACGTTGTGAGCTGACTACGGTATGGTGAAATGCCCGTTCCCGACTGGGAGTATTTGGGGTGTCATAACACGTACCCCAGGGCCAAACTTTGGTTTTGCGGCTTTCAATGGCTTGCGTGTGGTTTGTCGATTTGTCCGGTCTTTATCTGTTACCGCGTCCTCAGCATGGACCCTTCCTTTCTCCATTTTGTTTGGCTTTCAAAACCCCCCCCTTTGGCGTCCCTTTCGGAGTTATCTCTCTTGGCGAGGGTTTTTTCATCTCCGCTTAACAACTTAGCCCCCCTTTTCAAGATCGCATTGACACACTGACCCAATTTTTTTGTTTTTCGTTTTCCCCCTTTGACCCCTTGTTACTTTGCGTCCCTTCGTAAGAAGAGGTGGTTTTATACCCGTTCGTTCCAGGATTGGAGCCATTTTTAGCTACCCAGACTTGTGGCTGCCGCGCCCCTCGAAACAAAGTCCCACTGTTTCTTTGACTTTTGATGTGCCGAGTTTAAGTGACGGTCAGTTCTTCGTGAAGCTCCATCTGATTTCCCTATTCGAGGGGCAGTTGAGACGTTTTTCACCCGTAACTCCTCATTGAACTGCCCCCATGCCCGCTGTCCAGAAGCCCTGCCTGTTGCCAAAGGGAAAGAGTGACGTGAGTATAGGATTGTTTGTGCCCTCACCCCTTTTCTGACCCCAGATAATCGCGGTCGTGTCTTCGCGCCAAGCGTGCGGAATGAGTGTGTCCCCTGAAGTCAGTTTAAGGCTCTTTTTTGCCGTTGCGTATGTTGTGGCCCCACCACGCTTTTTTTGTGCACCCCTTTTTGACAAAGCCACCGCCCTTCTGTGCCCGGTTGGCATTTGCATCCCCCGTCCTTACCTTGCTGATGTTGCCTGGGGCTTACATTTCTCGTTACAGCACGGACCGCAAAGTCCCCCCCACACCCTTGTCTTTTTGACATTGCTGGGGGGTTTTTTTTTTCCCCGTTCCATTTTTATTTCTTACCTTACGGCTTTGCGTTGCGGCGCTTTATCCCTTTTCAACCTGTGAGGCCGGTTGGTCTTTGCCTGTTGGGCCCCCCTGTCGCACTTGCGTCCAATTGCCTCAATGCCCCATTTTTTTACTCCGTTTTTTTTTTACTCCTGCGATCCCAAGTACCCCTTTCGCACCGTTGTCTATGCCCCCCCCTCCCTTCTTACCACCTCCTTGAGCTGGGCAATTTTTATGATTTTCGTGGGTTTTTGGAACCCAAACCAAACCAACCTGACAAGGCGCCCGCCCATTAAGAATTCTGATTCTCAAATTTTTTAGCTACCTTTTGTTTGCAGCCCCCCACCCCCCCCCCACAAACCCAAACAAAACCAACCACATCGTGTCTGCCGCGGAAACAACCATTTTTTCCGCCCCCCCCTTTGGACATGCCTTGAGTTTTTCCTTTTGAGAAGGAAAAGAAAATTTTGCAGTTTGTGGTTTGACTCTTCGCTCTTTCAGAATTCCGGCTTTTATCCATTTTTCCTTTTTTTGTCTACACCCTTAAGTTTCTATTCACGCGAAATTGACCCCGCCCATATGTCCCTCCTCAATCATTCCCCGGGTTCCAGAGAGGCTTAGTTTGCCAAAACTTTGTTTGATGAAGGGCTGAGTGGTCCGATTTTGAAGGGTCCATTGTTATGGTCTCTTCATTCCTTGATTTGACCGTTTTGCGTTCATTTTTCGTGGCCGCTTATTTCACATGATCGATGCCCCCCTGTTTCAAGTAGCTCTCTTTTTCCTAAGTCTTTCCGTTTACACGCTTTGTTTATGACACCCGGTGTTATTAATCGACCTGCCTCAACCCTCCCCTTTCCTCCGCTAAGCCGGTTAAATTGTTCCTTTGAGCCAAATCCGCGCTGCTTTTTTGACTTTTATTTTTCCCACCCCCCCTCTTCGACCACCCCCCAAGGATTGATTCACGTGAGAGGGGGTGGTCTCGTTTGGGAAGGCTGAACCGAGTAAGTTTGAACACACCCTGCTGACGCTCGTTGTGCTACGCCCTAATTATCACGGCGTACCCGGATATTCGGTCGACCCCCCCCCCAGTCCCCCTTTTAAGCCGGCGGCCCCCGGTTTTTCTCGATGTTCGTGATATTCTTCTCTCCTCCTCACCGCAAAAACTTTTTTCCTTGTTTTTTTGTGGCGACAACCCCCAAAACCCACCCTTTCGCGTGCCTCTTTTTTGACGGCGGTTTTTGAACTGGCCGTTTTTTCTTTTTTGCCACCCCGCAACCCTTAATTAGGTCGACGTTCCTCCCGGAGGACTGGGGACCCGGTTTTTGCCATCTTTTTTCCCCAATACCCCAGGGGCGGTGTTTTTTTTTTTAAGCGCTCGAACGAGATCGGCCGGGACTACTCTTTTCCCTTCCTTTTTTTTGGTTTTTTTTTTGTCGTTCTTTCTAGTTCCGGCTCCGAGGGCCTGCGCGAAATCCACTGTACCCCCGTTGTTTCTTACATTTGCGCTTTCGGGGTGGTTTTATGGACCGATTAAATGTTGCGTGGCCAGGCTCAACACTCTTCCCCCCTGGCCGTAGTTTTTTTGCCCCCGGCGATTCCCCTCAAACGGGTGCGTGACCTGCCATTTTGAGGACATCTCGCAAAAACCGTGCTTTTCTTTGCCACGCGGGAAACTTGTGTTTTGCCTTCTCTCTTTTTGTACCCTCTCCTTGATTTGCGTTTTTTTTTTATTCAGCCCCGCCCCCCAGTATCAATTTGTGTTCATGCCTTTTTTTTGCATGCTTCCCCACACAAACCCGCAACCCTTTCGCGGAGTCCCGTTTTTAGATTGCTTTGACCCCCCTTTCAAACTCGAAATTCTCGATTGGCTCAAGGGAAGCTGGGGGGGGTTTCCCGCGGATTTCTACGCGGTCGTTTGACTTTCTTCTTTTTCTTAACCCCCTTGTCGTCCACAAAACCTGTCGTGTGCTTTTTTTTTTTTTTTGGAAATGACGTCTTTGACACTCGTTTTTTTTTTTTTCTTGTTTTCCCCAGGGAGATTTTTTCTGTACTCCTCGTTTTGTTTTCGTCCCAAACATGACCACCTTCCCTTTTCCACTTCCGCACACCCAGGATAGGACTTGTTGCGTGGTTTTTTTAACATTTTTCCCCCCCCTGCACATCGCCGGCAACCCCGTTTCTTTCCATTTTGACACGTTCCTTCCTTCTGGCGGCCCCGTTTTCAAAGTTTGATTTCTTGAATGGTCGCACTAGTTGGCCCCCCCCCTCTCCTGATTTGTTCGTTTGTTATTTCAAGCTCAATCCTGTTTCTTCAACTTGCCCCCCCCCGCCCCGGCCCTGAGCGAAGATCCCCTGCCTTTTTGGCCGTCGGGTATCAATTTGGCGTACACTTGTTTTGTTTGCGTTAAAATGTTTTTCCGGCCCCCCCCTGACTTGTGTTTCCAGGTGGTGCTCCACATTTCCTGCTCCCACTTATTTTTCAATACGTTTGGCCGTGTTTGCCGTTTTCTTTTTTCCACAAACCCCCCTAGTTTTTAAATCTCCCCTTGTTTTGCTTAATTGCCCCGGGGCGATCATTTCCCTTTTTTGGCTGTGGCTTTTCGGGCTCGCTTACCACCCAATTTTTCGATTTGAGCCCCTGGACTTTTTTTTCCCCCAATGGGACCTCCCCCCCTCACCCACTTTTTGCCCCCCAGTTCCGTCATGAGGTCTTTGACTTCCTATCGTTCCTATCTCTACCAGTTTTTTTTAAAACCCCCTCAGTTATCACCGCCCCTTTTGTGGGCGTTGTTTTTCCTTTTTTCTTTTGAATTGATTTTGCCTCCTGCAAAAAAAATATGTGTTGCCCGGCCAGGTCCTTTTTTACCCCAGTGGTGCTTCGCTTTCCGACGGTTGGCCCCCCCCGCTGGTTATTGTGCCCTTCACTTCAACCGCCAAGAATAGAAGGGGGCCATGCAGGGCCATGCGTCGCGTATATTTTTTTATTCTTCCGTCCTTCGCCTGATGGTCTCGCTGACCAGGTTTTTTTTTCTTGGCCCCCCTGGGGAATTTGACTTTTACTAGCGGTCTTGAAGGATGATTCAACCTCGCTAAGGTCTAATGATTTTGTTGTTCCTACTTTTCTCACCCCCTTTTGCACCATATCCTTCTTCAGGTCGGCCTGATAATTTGAACGGTTGGCAACTAAGACATCCCCCGTCACCCCCCGTGCCTTTTCCCGTCTTTTGTTTCTGCAGACCACCTTAGGGAGGATTGATGTGTTCGGATTTTCGTTTTATTTTGATCCCTCGAAAGGGTTCTTTGCCCCCTAGGCCCCACGGATTGGCGAACACCCTTACCCCCTTTTCCCACCCACCCCCTTGGCTCCCCCACTCCGAGGCTTCTTTTTTTGGCTGGCGTATGCGTATTCGTAAGGTCGCGAAGTACCGCCATTATTATTCCCTGCCGAAGCCCCCTTTTTTTTCCCCCCCCCCCCCCCGCTTCAAATTTTCCCCAATTTCTCTGACTTCCGCGTTGCCAACTTTTTCAGAGACATCGTCCACCGTTCCAAGTTTGGTCCCTGTTTTGAGTCAAGCCCTCCTGTCCCTGGTTTTCCCTTTCCCCCCCTGCGTCCGTTTGCGGCTTTTCCCCATGCTGCTGCTCCCCTTTTGTTTCAACCCCTGATGAGTCCGAGTGGGAACAGGTTAGCATGCTTCGGGGACGTTTTTTTTTGACGTTTTTTCCCCCAACCCAGACCCCCCCTTTTTTGCGGAGTGTACTTCCCTGGCGTTCTTCTTTCCACCAGACACATTTTTAAGTGAGGTGAATACCCGATCTGATGTGCCCCACAATTTTTTTTCTCTCTGGGCCCCCACCCCCTGCACCCCGGGTCCAGTGAACGTTTTTCAACGGGATTTCGTTCTCTCCAGTCAAAACACCCCCCTAGTAGATGACCCCTGTTTTTTTTGCCGTCCGTTCTTTCCCGAACAGATACACTTTCCCCTTTGTTTGTCCTGCTTTTTTCGGTAATTCTAGCGTTTTGGTTTTTATGGAGAGCATTCGTGAAGTGTGCCGGGTTATGTTATCCTCCTTGAAATTCCCTTCCCGGCCCGTTGCTGCCGTCGCAGAAACTTAGTTTTGGACTGCGTCGAGCTGTCCAAGTTTAACCTTCACGCACCACCGAGAGACTTTCTCCCTCCCCCCCCTCCCGTGGGTGTTTGTTGAATGCGCCTTTCCCCGGTTTATTTTTTATTGAGTGCCAGTCGTGACTGCTCTTTTGTCGATCGACCAAGAGCGGGGGCCGTGTTCTTGTTCTGAATCTTTTCATCTTACTCCCAATGGTCCCCTCCCTTCACTTTTCTTCTTTCCCTTTCGGTGGTTAGATTTTTTTCGGCTTCCTTTCCAGGTTGCAAGACCACACCCCACGGGTTCCCCTTTTTTGAGGTATGTAGTGCCGTTGTGCACCACTTCAACACCACTTTCCCCCTTTTTCGTTTTTGCGGTAATTCCTTTCCGTTTTGTATTTGGCCCGACGTTTGCTGTGACAGTTACTTTACTAATTTAACTTATCCCCTTTTTTGTCCCTTCTTCGCCTCCCTTTTTTTTATTTCCCACAGCCCTGTTCGGCTGCCCGCCCAAGTATTTTGGTTCAACCTTAACGGCCTGAAGTTTTTAACCCTCCGCCTCCATTTTTGAGTCTTTTTTTTTTTTTGGCCCCTTTCCAGTTAGCACATTGGCCAAATCCTTTCACTCAACCCATTTCCTTTTTTTGTTTTTCGATTTGATTTTCTGCCTTCACCCTTTGCCTTCCGAGTTTTTTGTACGATTCCAAGTCACAGTTTTTGGCGTTCTGTTGACTTTTTTTGTCATTCCTTTGGTTTTTTTTTCGAGAGGATTTCCCGGACCAACCTGATCAGAAACCTGTTTCATTTTAGGCGGTAGTTTTTGTCAACACCCCCCTCTTGTTCATCTTTGGGAGGTTGAGCGCCGGCAGAACCGGCGTCCCCACTTTCCATATTTTAGCCTGTGGTACCCCAGTTTTTTCTTTTGTTGGTGTTACCATTGAACGTACGCAGGCGCCTGTGTTTACTTTTTTTTCCACCTCCCACCGTTTTCTCTTGTCTTCCCGTATTCTTGCACCTGACCATTCTTTCTTAAAACTTTAAATACATTGAGTTGCCCTCGCCCCCTTAGTGAAAACATTGGTCCCCTGGTTCTTTTCCCAATGTGGGACTTTTGTGAGTTTGAAACGTTCCGTCCCTGGACCTCCCCCTCCCCCTAGTTTTAGTCGCCTTTCGAGGTTTAACTTGTGAGGTGGCCTTTTTTACATTTTTCCGCCATCTCCATTTCCTGCCCAGTTTCTTGACTTTTGTTTCTTTCCAGAACCTTTTTAGATTTTTTTTTCAGAGGATTTGCCCGCGCAACCCTTCAAGCTTGTTTTTTTTTTTTCGAGGGTTCTTCCCCTTCATTTTTTTTTCTTTTTTTTGCCCTCGACGGGCCTCCGCCCTTGATGCCGTCATGCCCATTGTTTTGATGTGCGTCGGTGACTTTGGATGGTGACACCTCCAGAGGGTTTTGCCGCCTCTTGGAACTATTATGGTCACTTTGGGTTCCTTTTAACAAATTTTCGATGTGACATGTTTTGGCGTTCACCCTTCCCATGTTTTTCACTTCCTGCCCACCCCAGTTTAAACAAACTTTTTTTTGACATTTGTTTTGAGTTTTCTTTCAGGGCCCATTGTCACTTGTCTTAGAGCTTATCCCCTGCCTTTGTTGTTTTTGCGGCTTTTTTTTTTTTCGTGACCTTCCCGTTTTGGACTTTTTGTTTAATTTAGTCTTGCTTGCTGGACTTGGCGTCCTTGGCCGACCATCTTTGTTTCTTTTCCAAGCCTCCCTTTTTACCCTTCATTGCTTTGCTCCCCTCGTTTTTGACGAGCCCCTTTTTTTTTCTTTTCCCCACCGTTCTCGTTTTCTGGAGAACTTATGGTAGCGGGAGCTTCCCTTAGGGTTTTGTTCCAAAAACACCCCCAACTGTCGGCTCCCCAACCGCTCCCCCCTGCCTTCTTTTTCCCCCCTTTTTTCATGTGCACCGGGAAAAACACAATTAGTGTCCTGCCGTTTTTTTTTTCACACCCTATTTTTCACTCCACCTTGACATGACGCTTTGTTTTTTGGTTCTCGAAACGTCAGGCACCCTGATGGTGTTGGGGGTATCGATTCGTGAACTTCCTTCCGTCCGATTTCTGACCCTGGTCTTTTACCGGAATTCATCCACCGCCCCTTAGCTGTTCCATCATCGGGAGGACCCTACTGTTAACACTTCATATTTTGTCATATATTCCCTGAGGTTCCCCGTTACGGACCGAGTTTGCCCCCACCCAAGTCGGATGGCGCCCCTGTGAACCCTCACGTTCCTATTTGTGGCCGGTGTTGGTCCTGTTTGCGATCCCCCCATTTCCTTGAGAATACTTGGGTTTGCTCCCTTTGGGAGGTCACATGTTTGGATGGCCTGACAGTCTCATCTGCACTGATTCCTGATCTTCCCTTTTTCCCTTTCCTTTCGACGTGTACCCGAGAGAGCTCAGACCATTTTAATTAAGTCACAAACGCTTGGTTTTTTTTTGCCAATTAAAAGGTTATTGTTTTTTTGCCTATAACCCGGGGACCCATTCCTCTGACAATGATTATGTCCAGCGGCGTCTCTTAAATTGCAGCCCAAGGAGAAGTCGCTGCAGGTCCCGTTTCTTTTTTTCCCCCCAGCCTCCCCTGAAAAACACCCGGTAGCCTTTTTGTTTTGTACCAGTGCTTTTTTCCCTTTTGGACGTTTCCAGCCCGGAATGAAAACCCCCACGGACCTGGATATTCGCTGTTGTTTTCCTTTCCCCGGCCCCCGCCCCTTCTTCTTTTTTTCGGCATCCACCCGATCTTCGGCGTCCGACCTTATCCTTTTTTTTACGGCGTGCACGGTTTTTTTCCGTCAGATTTAGTTCGAACTTCAGCGCTTCCACCCACCGAACCCCCCTTTTTTCGGGTTGGATCGGGGCGAAAAAAACAAAAAACTCGGGGCGCGCCTTGTGTTGAATTGTGTTTTGACCGCCTTCTTTGGTCCCCCACCCCCGTGTTGAAACTTGCCATTCGGGATCGGTTCCCACCCCCTTCCGGCCTTCACGCACCGTCTCAGATAGCCCCCCATCAAAGAATCCTTGCCAGTTCAAGTTTTTCAATGTTTCCTAATATAGTTCCTCCGCGGATCGGTCCCCTTCCTCTTTTCCTCTCTCTTTTTCCTCCTCCTCTTTTGTGTTTTTTTTTTCTCTCTCTAGTACCCGGCCCCCCCGTTGACCTTCTCAGTTCACTATGACTCAGTCCCCCCCAAACCTGAAGAGTTCTCTTTACTGTTATTTGTCCACCCGCTCGCTTTTTGCTTGTCCCCTTATGGGATTACCGTCGAAATTCATCTTTGCGGGGGAATTCCCTGTCTTTCACCATGGCTTCACACGACGAGATTATTTTATACAGGCTTTTTTCCCCCCTCCCCAATGTTTTGAGGTTTAATATGCCCGGCATTTTCCTCTCCAAACCCCTTTTGACCGTCGGCCACGGGCGTGTGTGGACACTTGTGTGATAGTCCTAGTCTCCCTTTATTAGTCACTCTCAGTCGGGATGGGTGCCCCCGGCATCCTGCCCCAGACACGAACATCCGTCTCATTTTTTCCTCTTCTTTCCTCCCCTTCACGAGCCCACCACGCCCTTGTCTTTTTTCTTGTTTTGATAGGTTTGAATAATTTTCCATTCCCCACGAGCGCATTGGCCCCAATGTAAGCCTGGAGTACCTGCCTTGATCTCGCGGTCTTTTTTAGGAATTATTGATCCTTTTTTCCCTCACGTCCGGTGCATTTTTCCCCCAACCCGCGTGTTGCTGTACTTGAATTTTTAAATAGGAGGTTTCCGTTCTTAAAACCCCCCTGTGGGCGATTCCCGGGATTTCATTGAATGATGTGCGTCCACAGCCAACCAGGCACCAGCCATCCCCCTACTTCATCCCCCCTCCAACGGTGTCTCTCCTAATTTGAAGCGCAATCCCACACCGTTTCCACACCTTTTCTGGCCATTCCTGTTAAAGTGTCCATCACCCCCCTCTTTTTCATATTCCTCAAGCTGGACAGGATTCCTCGTTTTGGCAAACGCTTTGATTCTGTGTCTGACAGCTGTTTTTCTGTATTTCCTTTCCTCTGTAACACTTTTTACTTCTTGCTTTTTTGATTCACTCTGAACTTCCACCTGTCAGCCCCAACGCGTCATATGAATGGTTAATTTTTCAGATCTGATAACCTGAGGGGGTCGGGTCTCGTTGTGTTTCGATAAGTCATTTTACGTCAAGGTTTTCCCCCTGTTGGGAGTTCCCCCCCCCCTTTTTTTTGCAGACGGCGCACCCGTGTGTTTTTGGGGCGTCACACACCGATCTCAGTAAACACTTGGAGGTGAAATAAGGCAGTTCTTGCTTCTCTCTTTTTTCCCCACCCCTCATGTGACAACCATTTCCTCGCATTGCTTTCCCCTCCCTCGGGCTCCCCTAGGGCTCAGTTCCCCTTTTTCGTTTAGATCGTGTGATGTCCTAGTTTTCCAACCTTTATCTCTTTCGGGACACCCCTCCTCGCCCAATGGTTCCGTCCCCCCCCCCCATTCCCCCCCCAAACCTAAATCCCAGGTCTTCCCACCAGCATGTTCCTTCCTTTTTTTTTTTCGGTTGTACCTCCCTCTCAGTGTTCCCTCACCGCGTAGTATTACCTGCAAGTTTTCCCTGTGTACCACCCCGCCGCTTTCCACCAGCATTTTTGGTTTTTTTCTTTGTGCATTTCTTTTTTGGTTTTTTTTTTAAAACGTTACTTTTAACGCCCTCTTGCAAACCATCTCTCTTATTCGTCCGGCCCCGGAGTTTTTTTCCCATTTTTAATTTGTTTTAGTATTTTCCTTTCCGACGTGTCCGTTTCCCCCAAACGCGGGGAATTTTGTGCACCCCCCCCCCCCTTCACTTCCCTTGTGCCCGTCCCTTTCCATTTGAACCTTGGCAATTCTCTTCGTCCTTTGGACCCTGCCCCTCGGCGTCCCTTTTTCATCTCAGTCCCAATCTGGTCGCGCTGCCTGTTTTTTCCCCCGTCGGCCCTGCACATTACTTTTCCGTTCCCCCTAGTTACTGTTCTTGACATTCTGTGAAAACTATCTTCCAGGTTACTTGATGATGTTGCTATTGTACCTTTTTCAAAGTGCCCCTAGAGACTTTTTAATTTCTTTATGTCGGTTTTCTATTAATTTTTCCGGGACTTTGACCCTCGGCCAAGAAAGTCAACCCTGTCCCCCCATGGACATGTTCCCGAGGGCGTTCGGAAAGAATTCGGTAACGGCAGCTCTTTTTTCGGTGCCTGGGATTGGACGCCATTCTCACAAGGGTTTTGCGTGCACTTCGTCCCGGCGTTTCTGTTGAGGCTTTTGAACCACCCTTACACCCACTCCCCCCCCCCCCCCAAAACACCAATTGTTTTACGGTGTCCTCGGCTCTTGGGCTGGACGCTGCCGATCCGGTCTGTTTCTCTTTTTGGCCTAGCCAATAAAGTCGATCCCCCCCCCTCCCTCCCCCCCTCAGTTTGCCCAAACGCCCGCTATGAAAACTTTCATGGTCAGCTGGAATTCGCTGCCCCATCCTTGGACTCTCTTTTGAACGATTAACACCCAGCCTTACCTGGTAGAACCCTCCCCTCCTTTTCGGGCGGTGGCCCCAGCTTAAGCTGGTCCTGCGTCAAAACTGCTATCGGCCCCTTTCGGTCCCAATTCTCCGCCCGCGTGCTGCCCCATTTTTCCAGGGCCTGTTCGGGACCGTGTGAGGAATCTTAACCCCCCAGACTCCCTATTGTCGCTTCTTTTCCCTCCTTTTCTTCCTTATTCAAAACTGTCAACCCTGTTTGAATTGCGGGCAACCGTTTATGATTGAAAACTTTGCTTTCGATACTGGGGCAAACCTTCCCTTGTTTTTTTATTGCATTTACCTTCCCAGGTAAGCACCGATCGATCCCCAAAATTCACACCAGTCTCAATGATGTACTTCCTCCCAGTTCTTTTTTCTTTTTGCCGTGTACTACACGACCCACGTAAATGGCGGTTTGTCGTTCTTTCCGGGTAATTCCGCGGCCCCCTACTGGCCCTCTTCTTTCCCTTGTTTCGCGGTTGCCTGTCGTCCAGTTGAAATAACCCGTGAATGGACCTTTTTTGATGGACTTTTTCCCTCTGAACTTGCAGTCCCGCCTTCGTATTTTCCTCCCAGCCCCCCCAAATTCTCCTCTTTTCCCCCCTACTTCCCTAAGTTTTTTTTTTTTTAGAGAGTTTTGCGTGTTTGTCTTTTGAAGGTCCCCCATCCCTCAGGCTCTCGCGTCTTTTCTTCGTTAGTGTTTTTTTTTTTCGCAGTTATTTCCGCTTTTTCTACCGTTCCCTCGACTCCTCTTTCCGCTGGGCCTGAGGAGTTCCAAAAGGAAGTCCCAACCCTCCCATTGTTACTTTGATCGGTCTGTCCCTCTTGCACCACATGTTTTCGGATTCTTTTTTCCAATCTTTCCTGTTTTTGAGTGGTTTTCGGGGGGTATCGTTCGGCCGGGTTCCCTGATTTTTTTTTTTACTTTGCCCAAATACCCGTTTAATTTTCAATCGAGCAAACCTTTTTCATCAGTGACTCTTTTCTGGCAGCCATTTGATCCAACAGTCTTTGGCAATCACACGCCTCGGGTCTTTTTTTCAACCCCGTTTCCTGTCGTTTTTTTGAATTCCGCCCTCGACCTGGCTACAACCTGATGTTTTGTTTTCAAGTCCTTCCCTTGACGTGGAATTTTGGAAGGTTGCCGCCTTGAGGGCATTGCGCTCTTAACGGATGTTGTACCCCGATTTCAATCCGCCCGTTTGTTCGTTCCCGTGTTTCTTTGGTATTGGTTGTTTCTGGGTCGAGTTGGACCGATTGAGATTTTTTACTTGGCGCTCAGCTCCCCCCCTTGACCTTTGGGCCTTCGTGGTACAACCCTGGTTTCTTTATGATAGTATGGCTCCGGGTTTTGTAGCCGTTTTGCGCTTTTCCATACCATAAGGTACTCTCCCCCCCAGGGCCCTTGACTTTTCGCCCCTTTTCCTTGAACACGTTAGAATGTTTTTTGTTGCGGTTCCCGTTTTTGTGCTGTCCGTTTTTTCCCAGTTTCGG
>Ga0179591_1302382_pt1 | contig 18508 bp, 27 predicted proteins | sample CZOMad2_1_08_16f_FD_182891 | JGI IMG/M metagenome (GOLD analysis project Ga0179591, IMG submission 182891) | Vadose zone soil fungal communities from Angelo Coast Range Reserve, California, USA - CZOMad2_1_08_16fungal (PacBio error correction) | ecosystem: Environmental > Terrestrial > Soil >... | reverse complement strand
GTTCACCCCGAGATTCCCCCTTTTTCGTGAAATTTCATTTCTTTAAATTTGGTTGTTTCCCCCCTGTCTTACCCCCCCCTTAAATCATTCAACACCAAACATTCGACACCCACTGGGCCCCCCAGATTTAAGGCCCCAAGCCCCTTTTTTTCCCTTTTTTTTGCCCAGCGATCCTCCCCCCACTTTTTTGTCACTTTAATAGTGAATATATCAGTCGTCCTCCCCTTTACTTTGCTACTTCTTGTCCAACCGTGTTCAGACCCCCTAGTTGACCCTTTGTTGGCTTTCCTTTTGCCGTCCCCTCTAATTTTCTGACTCCAACTTTGTTTTTCGGTTTGCCCAATAACTTTTTTCCCTTTTCTTCATTTTCTTTCCACTTTTTTTTTTTTTTTTTTTTTTTTTCCTTGTCACAGGTTTTTTCCCGTTTTACTGTCCCCCCCTTTTATAAACCTTGGTGAGTTCCTTTTCGTTTATATCTTTTTTCTTTCATTTTCTTCCCTGCTTTGTGTGTGGGCTTTGGCGACCCTTTTTTCCCCTGTGCATCTTTCCCTTGCCCTTACCTTGTTTTTTCCCATGTTTCTTTTTATTCGAATTGTTTCCTGTTTCTCCCTTCTGAGGCTGTCTGGCTCTTTGGTTTGTTTTTTAATTCTTTTTCCATTGTGCCTCCTTCGATGGTTCCATGTTTCACTGTTTCGCTTGCTTCCGTTTTACGTACTTTTTCTTGCTTCCTTCCTCGGTTTGTTGAACCACGTTGTTTTTTACCGACCCCTTTTCAATAACTGCTTCTTCTTTTTTTGTTATAATGGGTTAGAAAGAGGTTTTCACCCCCCCCCAGTTTTTTTTTTTTTTATAGCCAGTCCCCCATGTTTCCCCTTCGTGGCCCCCTATTGTCACACCCTCCTTTTCATGATGGTGGTGCTTGAACCTTTCCCCCCCCCTCCCCCTTTCACAGTCTCACACATGTTGCATCTCTCTCTTTTTTTTCCTCCTTTTTCCTTTTTGTGAGTTGTTTCTCTTGACAGCTTTTGTCAAATGTGTGGGTTTGGAACTCTTATTTCACCTTCTTTTTCCCCCCCCTGTTCCTTTTTGTCCCTTGGTTGACAACTATTATTCAGTAAAAGTGATTTTTTATTCAAACCCACCAATTGGTTTTTTGGCCCCCCTTTGTCCCCCAGTAAACCTCCCCACCCCCCCCTCCTCCCCCCCCAGCATTTCTTTTTTGTCTTGCCCTGCCCCAATTTGTTTTGACACCCCTCGCAAGTTTTTGATTTTTCATTTTTTTTCCCACTCGTCAACCAATGTTAGACACTTCAACGTTGACCTTCCCCCTCATCCCCCTTTCAATAAAACACCCCCCCCCCCCTCTGTGGGCCCCACTCCCTTCACCATATACACTGCCCTGTTTCCTCACCCTTCCCCCCCCCCACAAGGATTCCTTTTTTTTTTCAATACTTTCCCCATCTTATTTCTCCCCAGTTTCCCCTCGTGTCCCCCAATTTTTTCAATGACCCTACCCTTTTTTTTTTCAACATCCGCAATTTAGGTTAACCAATGTTTCTCGGCAGCACCACACCTGGACCAATTCTCTTCCCTCTCCCCCCCTTGACCAAAAATGTATTTTCATTGCAAACAGTTTCCCAGTGGCAGGGCTCCTTTGCTTTCACACCAGTGAACGCAACACCCCCCCCTTTCCCACAGGCTATGTACTCCCCCCGTTGACTCACGTACACTCTTTTCCTTCCATCCCCCGAAATGGGTACAACGAGAGCTGCATATGTCTTTTTCGATTGTGTCCAAGAGTTCTTGGTTCCTTTCCGTCTACCCCCCATGGCCCAAACCCTTTTGTGCGGCCATTTCGTGGCCCTTTGCCCGCTTGGTTCTTTTTTCCACTTCCCCTTTTGGTCAACCCAGTTCCCCCCAGTCCTCCCCCCCCCCCCTTTCTTGCTTCTCCCTTTTTTATTCCCGTCTTGTACACTAGTTTTTTTTTGTTTTCTTTGGTCAGGTGTCTGTGGTGAGTTTAGGTTTTGTTCAACTTCTTTTTTTACCAGGTTTTTTGTTTTGATGCCTTTCTGCCCTCTCATGCTCCCCCCCCCCCCCCAAGTGTACCCCACGCAAACTTTTACTCTTGGCTTTCGTGTTTTATATTTACCCATCCATCCTTTCCTCCTCCCCTCTTGCCTGTTGGATTTTCCAGGTTCGGTGTAATTTGAGCGCTGGTTATCCTAAACGTGATAAACGATCCTCCCACCCGGGAAAGCACTTGATTTTTTTTTTCCCAGACCCCCCAACTAGGCTCCCGGCTTCTATTTTTTCAGACAGCACCCCATAGCCACTGTTTTGGGTCTTTTGCCCAAGAAGACCCACTCTCCCCCACCCCACTTTTTTTTGGTCAGTCTTTGTATGATTTTCCCTTTTTAACTTCAAATAGTCCCCGTTCTTTCCCCCCACCCCTGCTCCTCTGCTTCCCTGCAACCCCCAATCCCACCCCCTGACTGGCCTACCTACTTTTGTTTGTTTTTCTTACCCCCTGGTCTTTCTCCCCCCACCTCTCTAGTGGATTTTTTCTTTCAACCCCACCTAGTCATGTTTTCTTTTACGGTCTTTACAAAGTACTCCCTAAATACCCAGATTCTTTCTAACTTTTGTGTCTTTCGCCAGCCCCCTGCCTTCTTGGGACAGCTGTGTGATCCCCAGACCCCCCCCCCTCTGAATGATTTTGTCCCTTAGACATTTTCGCATCCTTTTCCGCCTCTCCTCTTCCCCAGATTCGCCCTTTGACCCTCGAGCTATAAGCCCTGGTACACCCAGATCTTATACCTTGCCCCCGAAACTTGCTTCTTTTTTCCTCGTGCCCCCCCACCCTGGTTTCTCTCCCCCTTGGATCCTTTCCTTTTTTTTTCTTGTACCTTTTTTCCCCCTTTTAATCTTACTTACCCCACCCCCCAAAACCCCCCACAAATTTTTTTTCAGTCCAAGAGACCCAACATACCCCCTCTCCCAAGGTTTCTTTTCGATAGATTTCTTATTTTTTCTGTGTTCAACAATTTTCCCCTGAGGTCCTTTCCCCCTGTGCTTCCTTTTCATTCCTGTTTTGGTACCGCCTCACCTGCCCCACCCCCCCCGTCCCCCCCCCTCCCACACCTTGCCTTTTTTTTCTGCCTTTCACCCCATTCCCACGCCACACTTACCGGGTTTGTTTTTTTTTTGGGACTTGTCTCTTCCAGGTGTTCTATAATCTTCTTCAGACTTATTTGGTGGGACCCTCACCTCTTTCTATGCTTGTTCCCAAAGGCCCATACCTACGAGACAACTTCTTGTTCTTCCAGTTTTGTCCTCTCCAAATTTTTTTCTGGGCATGTCAACCCTCAACCCAACCCCCCCCCCCCCCCTCCCCCCTACCCCCGGGTCCCCCATAACCCCCCCACTTCACTCAGCGATTAGTCTCCCTTTTCTGTGAAATCCTCTTCCCACTCCTGGTTTTTTTTTAAGAGATCCTGAGTCCCACAGGTGAGTTTCGATCGGTAACCCACTCCTCTCTTTTGAGGTTGTTGATTTCCAAAGTTGTTGATGGGATGGGTTGGATTTTTTTTTTACCTTTAGTCCCTTCCCTAACCTTTTGTACCCCCCCAACCGTTTCTTCCCCCAAGAGTTTTTCCTCTTCGTCTTCCCCCCATTGAAGAACTTCGTCACCCCTTATGGTTGAGTCCGGTACCTGGCGTTACTCTTCACCCTAGGGATTATACTTTTCCCTCCCCAACCCCCCCCCTCCAGTGTTGGCTGCTTTTTATACCATCCTTTCCCCAACCAAAACGGTACGTGGGATGTTCTGCTTGTTCGTTCTTCCCACCCAACCCCAACAGCCTGGCCTCCCTTCGGCAAACTTGAAATTCATTTTTGTTTAATGTTTAACAAATCTTTCCCAAAACCTCCTTCCCTCGCAATCCCTTTTTCTGATTTTTGTTATGTTTATCTTGTGCACCCCCCCTTTGTTTTTTATATTTCCCATTCAGGGTGACCCCTAAACGGGAAAATGGCATACCCTTCCACTTTTCTCTCCAAACCATTTGGTTTTTTTCTTTTTCCCCTTGACCAATTAGGACGAAATGCCCTGCCCCGCTTCAGATCTCTTTTTTTACCAGGCTATACTCTCTCCTTCCCTTTTGCTAGGCCTGATTAGTCGGCTGGCGTATAATCTCCTGGCAGTTCAGTCCTAATTTTCATGGCTTTTTTTGATGCCGCCATCTGTATGAGACCCTTGAGTGGTTTTTCTCGCCCCCCCAATTTTCTCCCCAATCCTATTTTTTCTTTCGAGGGTTGGATGTCAGTCCATCCCCCCCCTGTGCTATGATCGTATTTTCTCAACTTCTGGCTTTTGACTTTCGGATTTGGCTGGCCGCCCGGTGTTTCCCCCAACGTACTTTGATTTCATCAGTGGTCCTTTTCCCTGCAGTTAACTCTAGGCTTTTGAAGGATTTTCTTCTTTTTTGTCCACGTTTTTACCGGTGCCCTTTACCAATCATTATTTAACACCTTGTTGTGTTTTAGTTAGTGCTGCTGCCCACTCCAACTCGTCCCTGGTTCTCTAGGTTCCCGTCTTCCTTAGAGCATTTCCCCTCTAACTGGCGTTCCTCCAAAGTCCCACTGCGGTCTCACACTTGGTGCGTATCCTTGATTCCAAAAGTCGGTTTCTAACCTCCGTCCTCCCCCAGGCATAAACCCTGCAGCCCCCCCTTTTTCCCCTCAATCTGGGATGATCTGGATTGGCCGAGTGAATATCCCACCCTTCCCCACGAGGCTCAGTTTGCTGTCTTCTTTTTTTTCTCCTTGTGTTCATACTAGTAGTCCCACTCCCACCCAACCTCCCTGTATACCTCTCACCACTTTCGTAATCCACAACCCGACCCCCATTCCCCGTCCCGGGCCAACAAACAACCCACCACCCCTCTTTTTTCCGCCCATAGATCACAGTCTTCTTTTACGCCAACTCCCCTTTTTTGTTCTCTTCCCTTGGTGCCACTTTCCTTTTTAAATACTACCCCCCCAACACCCTGGTCAATTGGATTCCCTGGGCCAGCCCCTGTGGGCACGGTTATCTTGGACCTCTTTTACAGTGTCCCACTTCTGGTGCCCTGTTTCCTAATTTCCCCCTTTTTCATATACGCTCTCTTCACTTTCTCCTGGTTACTATTGCCCCAACTTCTTTTTTCGTTCCCTAGCTGGTTTTGTTTTTTTTGATTTTTCCCGTTGAAATACCCTTTTTTTTTTTTTCTTCCTTCTGTGAACACTTTACCACTTTTGGTTGTCTGAACAAGTACCCAGGGGTGTCCACCATTGTTATTTGATATTTGAGACGTAACGCCCCCCTTTTTGGTGTGTGGTTAACCCTGAAAAGTTTGTCACCGTTGTCCTTTAGTCTCATTTCATTAAAGTTTGTCGACTTTTTTTGTTTGATATTTTTCTTGTATTCCATTTTCTTTGTCCAACTAGGTTTGGACCAGCGTCCACTGTTCCCCCTCCCCTCTTACCGGTTCGCATCTTTTTTTCACTCTGAGGGTGTGGATTTACGGGTATTCTTCTGCATTTGTGGTCCCCCTTTTTTTCTTAATAGTTGCGGGCTTTATTGTTGATCCTTTTGTTTTGTTTGGGAAGTAGGCCCTTTGGCGTCATGGGCAAACTGTTTCCCCGTTCTTCTAATTTTCTAATTCCCCTTTCCTTTCCCGTCAGTTTCCCAGTCGGTTTGAACACAATTTTGTCGGTCACTCCCGTTTTCCCATCCCCCCTTTTTCCAGCTGTACTTTTTTTCTGGTTACTTTTTTCATTCCCAGTGGGGGTTTTTGTGCCCGAGGCCCCCTTTACTTTGGCGCTCCCTTTTTCCACATGGAACCCCCCTCAGTTTTGTCAGCGACTGTTTCCCCCTGTTGAAGACCTATTTTCCCCTTTGCTCTTGGTTCAACTCGCTTGGTTGCGACCCGAAAGTTGTTGTTTTTCTGTATCGATTGCAACGGTGCGCCTTTGAAAATTCTTCTTTCCACCACCTCCTTCTTCCCCAACTTCTTTTTCCCCCCCTTCAGTTGGTAACCTCTCTCTTCCCTAAATGTTGGCATTCCTAGGCCACAAAACAAAACTTTGAACCCCCCCTCCTTTTGTCCCCCCCCTTTTTTCCATCCACCCCCCAAACCCCCCAGCATTCCTCTTTCCCCTTGTTAGTGGCCCGCCAAATTGTGGGACCCCCCCCCGAGTTGTAGGATTACCTTTATGACCTCTTCCCCTTTTTCTCATCACCACGTGGTGACCCCCTTCTAGCTCCATGTGTCCTCCTTCCACACCCACCCCACTACTTCCCACCCTCTCCCCCTACGTGCCCACGGAGTCCCCCCTTCCTAGAAAGCACCCCCCTCCCCTTACAATACAACCCAAGACTTTTTCCCTGCTGCTGACCCCCTCCCTTCTTTTTCGTTCCCCAAGGCCTTTCCTGTTTACAAAGCTCCCCACCATTTGACTACATTCACGAAAATCTCCCCCCTTTTCTTTTCACACGTCTTCTTTTTTTTCCCCTACCATTACAAAAAGTTGGCCCCCCCCCCAATTTTATTACCCTATCCCCTTTTCCCCTTTATTTTTCTGCCAAACCCCTTTTTCCAGGTTTCCTATATGAGCTTTCCATTCCAAGAAAACCCACCCTTCCCCCTGATTTCGACACACCTTCCCTTTTTTCTGCCCCTTACTTCCCATCCCTCCTTTCCCTTTCCTTTCCTTTCCCTGATGCACTCTGATTCCCCGAATTTTGGCCCCGCCTTCCCTCTTTTCCACATGGACCCCCCCCAGGTCTTTGCGGCCAGGCCACCGTTTGCTATTTTTTGGTCTGTTGTATGTCCAACTGAAACCTTGGACCCCAACTTTTTCTTTCCAAAGAATTCCCCCCCCTGTCTTTGCGTCCTGACACCCCCCCCATTGATCTCGTTTTTTTGTCCTCGGTTGTGTTGTTTTTTGACCCTGGTGTCTTTTTTTGATGCGTATTTTTTTGCCAATGTAATCCCGTTTGCTTTTTGTCTTCCCTACGACCTTTGCCTTTTCCCCCTTTTTTTTTGCCCCCTACACACTATGCGTGCGTGTGGCAGTTGGACTCTCCCTCCCTATATGCATTCTGTGCTTCTTGGATCCGTAATTTTTCTTTTTTTTTCGCTCTTTCTTTTATAAGCCCTTTGGATACCCTCCCCCCAATGTGCAAGCCGTTGTCCTGTCGTTGACCGGAAAGAGGCGTAAAGGTGTGTTAGAGGCCGCACCCTAACACCCCCCTAAAAACCTTGCTCGTTGGATTTTCCTTCTGACAACCCCCCCACCAATTTGTTCCTCTCTGTATTCATTTAAACCGGACCCTCCTGTCATTCCTTTCCCCCCACACTCCTCCTTCTGTCCCTGCCACACTCACCATGCTGGCCTCCAAAGCCCTGTTTTTTATTCACCCTGTGCCCTCCCAACCCCTCCTCGCATGTTAGTTGTATCCCTTTTTCCCTTCTCTACTTGCATGTTTTTTTAATGGGATTCAACAGCATTCACCAACAATATTCTCCAAAGGTTTTTTTCTCGTCCTCAACCCCCCGCCATTTCTTCTTCAGATGTCCTTTTTTTTTTCCAGCAATGTGTCCTCAATTTGCCTTTTGAAACTTATCCCTCTCTCCTTGTCCTGGCTCCCTTCCCTTTTGCTAGCCCTTTTTTGAACTTTCGGATCATCACTTTTCACCTCCTGATACTGTAACTTGGCCTGACCTTTCTTTCTTTTTACGACTCACCACCCCCTTGTTTTTTCTAGTGTCCCCCCCTTGGCCTCTTAGGCCCTTTTTTCTTTTACCCCCATTGCATGGGTGTAATCTCGCCCCCACCCACGTTTGTGTGGCCCCCCCAGATCACCGACCACCCCTCCCTCCCCAACTGCTGGCTGATCATATTTTTCTTTGGTCTTTTTTTTTGTTAACCCATGCCCCAACCACCATTCTTTTGCTGGTCCGATTCGCTAATGCTTTGGTGTGTTGGCCGCCCCCCCCTAACCACCCCTTTCCCTGAAACAGTCCCCCCCCCCCCTGGGCCTTTTGGCTGGTCTCGTTTTTTTTTTTTTCCTCCCGCCACACCTGAATTTGGGGTTGGTTTTCCCCTGGTACTCTATTATTATAATCTGTCCCGCAACCCCTAGGGCGTTCCTCTCCACCATATGTGTACTTTCCAGTTCAAGGACCCCTGATGACTCTCTCCAACCCCTCTTGTGCTACCGTTTGGGGCTCTTTTTTTCCCAAGGTGTGGCCTGTTTTTGAAAGTAAACACCTTCCCCACCCCCGTTCCCAAGCCCAACCCCCCCTTTTTTTTACCCCCCCCATCACGCCCAGCGCTTCTTTGGACTGCGCCCTTGGAACGTAGAGTGCGACGTTTTCTTTCTCCGCCTGGTTGGTTTGGTGAGAGTCTGATGTCGGTCCCCTTTAATGTCTAACAACCCGTGACTTTTTTCTTTTGCTGTGAGTTGCTGGGTTTTATTTCCACCTTTTTTATGGGATGGTGTTTTTCTTGGTGTTTTATGACATCCCTCAATTTTTGTATATCTACAACCATGTTCTCCCACAAGTTTTTTCTTTCTTATCTCCTTCCTTGTCCCTCATACTTTAGAACCCTTTTTTTTGGATGTTTTCCGGATATTGGAGTTGCCTTTATTATCATTGAAACTCTTGTTTTTATACCTGGTTTTTAAAACCCAAACACCCTTCAGTTTTTGGTTGGGGTTTCCCTTCCCTGATACCGCCCCCACAGGCCTTTTTGGGTCGTGTCTCTTGGGATTTTTCGGTCCTTCAACACCCCCCCCTGCTTTACTCTTTCCTCTTCCCGAAGCCTTTTTCCTGTTTACCCCCACCACTCCCCCCCACTCCCCTTCTCCTGCTTGGATTTTTTCTTGGGAATTAGGGGTCCTACCCCCCCCTTTTTTTTCGATTATTCCATGGCCATTGTTGTTCCCCTGGGCAGGGGTTTGACTACAGACGGTCCCCCCCGGTTTCCTAGTAAAAACCCAACGTTTTTCTTCTGAAGCAAGCCCCTTTCTGTGCACCAGTTCCCGTTTCCTTTCCTTTACAGCTATCCGATTGCCTCTTCCCCCTTTTTTTGCTCGATGCTCGTTTATCGGTCGTTTGCTTTTCATCCTAAGTAGAAGGTTTTTTTTTTCACACCCTTCGTTTTGATCGCCATCCTTTTTCATCTAATTTGCCTGTCGCGAGTCCCCCCAAGGCTACAACCTTTTTCCTATCCCTTTTTTTTTAGCGTCTTTTTTTGCCTACCCACTGTCACTGCCCTACATTTTGTCTCTTGATCTTCTTTGATACCCACTCTTTGTCTTCTTTTCGGAACTTTTTTTCGCCGTTCCTTTTTGTCTACCCCAATTTATTCGTCAATTCATGTTTTTTTTGTTTTATGTCCGGCTGTGGGTTTCTTTGTTGAATTGTATGTACCTTTCGGTGTTGTTCCACTGCCATATCATAGCTTGGTTGACCCCCCCTTTTTGTGGTTTTTTCCCCCTAGTGCTGCTTGCCCCACAAACCCCGAACCCCCCCCGCTGCTTTTTAGTCGGTTTTTTTGTTTTCTGTTGACCCACTCTAGCATGCCTTTTTTAATTTCTTTTCGTTTCCTCATGTCCCAAGCACCTTCCCTTCCTGTCGTTTCTTTCGTCTCCCAGTTCTTCTAACATAACGGTGCTGGGCTAAGGGCCACTTGTCCCCCTAACCCCTTATTGTACCTCCACTCTGTCGAGCTTTTTATGTAATATAACCAGGTGCAAACATCTTCATATTTTGTCGTTTTGAGCATTGCTCGTAGCATCCTCCCCCCCCAAAACCCCTTCCCAAGGTAAGGATACTTTCACCCCCCCTCGCCATCCCCCCCTTCCCCAAAATTCCCAGGACAACCCCACCCCCCCCCAACCCCGTTTTTTTCAGACCTCATCCATGTGCTACTTCACTCCCCTGTTGGAGGACTTTGCTGTTTTTGGCCTTTGAGGTTCCCTTAAGACCCCACCCCAGATCACCACTGGCCCCGAGTCCCTTCCACGTCCACTTTTTCCCTTGGTGTCCGCGACCCCCTTTCCCAAACCTTTTGGATTGCCCCCCTTTCCTGCTTTTTCGACTTTTACCTTTCTTTCATCGTCGGATCGACTGAATCTGGTCCAGGTTGTCCCCCCTCTGAGGATTTGGTGTGGTTGTGCTTCATGGTACTCATCCCCATTTCCCTGTCGGCCCCTTTTCACTTTTTTTTGTCCCTGACACAAAACATTTTTTTCCCCCAGTTTTCCCCCTTCCCCTGAAAGTAAAAAAGGTGTCCTTTTTGTTCACATGTCATCATACAGTTTCTTTCTTTTTTTTTTCCCTGCCCGGGTTAGATTTTCGGGTCTTCTTTAAGGCATTTTTGGGGAGAGTGGTTTCCCATTTGAGGGGTGTACAGGAGAATCCTCCCTTTTCCGCATCGTTGGGACGTACGTCTTTTTTTTTTCTTTACTGTATTCCTTAGGCTTGTCCCCCCCCCATTCAGTTCGAAACTTAGTCCTTTTAGTGTTTATTGATCTTGGTTTGTTTTTTTCCTTCTGGCCCTTTGCTCCCTGGGGACGTAACGGTTCCTTCTTTCCTTCTCTTCCGGACTTTATCCATTGACTGCGGGTTTCACACCCACCTTTGTCCCGGGCACTTCCCCACCTACGTTTCCCACTCCTGCTGTTTTTTTTGGATATTGTTAGCCCCACCCTCGGTTTTCATGTTTTTGTGACCTTCGTTTTTGGGCTCCTTCAGCTAGTCCAAACTTGTTGACCACTAAAAGTTTGTAGTAGCGGTTGATGGTTCCCTCCCCAACTATTTCCAAGTCGCACCATTGTTGTTTCTCTTTTCCTATACTTGGTGGCGAGAGATTTTTCCCAATTTTGCTCTTAATTATTTCTTCAATCACCCCAAAACCTTTCCTCTTCCCCTTCTTTGTCCATCTTGTGTCCTCTCTATGTCGCCACTGACTGGTCTTAACCCCCCACCCCCCATGTGCCCTTTATACCAGCAACTTCCCCCCCCTCTCAGTCTTAATTTTGCCCCCCTTGGTCCTTCCCCCCCGACCCCCCCTTTTGTGTTCACCCCCCCCGTCTTTTCCCCTGGATCAACCTTCCTTACTCGGTCAACCGAGTCACTCACGTGGCCCCCCCCCTCCCCCCCCTTCTCTACACTGTCATACCTTTCACCCACCCCAACCAAATATCCCCTCCTTCTCGAACCTCATTTTTTCTCACTCCCCCTTTTACATGTCCCTCCCTCCCAGACATTTAAACCCCCACCCCAAGACGTTAACTTCCAGGACCCAAGTCTTATTCTCTCCACCACCTGCCCCCCCATGTTTGGACCGCTCCCCAATTGCCTCATCCCCCCCCGCCAAAATCTCCCCGGTTCTGAACATCTTTTCTCCCATTTACCCCTTCACCTTTTTTTTTTTTCAATATACCCCGTGACAACCTGTATTGTGACCCCTTCCCAACCCCCTTTTCGGTCAGGGCCTTCTAGTTTCGCTTTCCCCCACAAGTGGCAAGCCACACCACCTTTTTTTTTCCCCCCCCAGAGTATGTGTCATATGTAAAATCGCCTTAACGACCGGTTTCCGGGTCTTTTCGCTATTCTTTGCCTCTGTCTTCACCCCCCAGAAGGTTGTCCCTGAAATCCCCCTCTGTTTGGGCCCCCTTGGCTTTGGCCTAGTTCCTTTTGCGGGTTTTGTGTAGTCTTCATCCCTGGGGACACCCCGTCCCTTGCCTCCAAATTTTTTGGTGCTTGTCCTTTCTTCCCCCTTGATTTTCGTGTCTTTTTTGTCCCTTTCCTTGGTGTTTTTTTTCGTTGGTATTGTTTAATTTTTCTGTGTGTACTCTGCCGGTGGTTTGTTCCCCTGTATCCTGTCGTTTTTTTTTATCTGCTACCCCCCGTGGTTCCTCATGCTTCCCCCTACCTGCCCCTATGACCTGAGGTGTTCATGTTTGGGATATTTTCAGCCCACTCTTTCTTCAACCTCTGCGTTCGGCTCCTTGTTCTTGATGTTTCCCGCGCTGTAGGTTTTCTCATCACGTGATAAAAACGACTTTCCGCCACCATTTTTCCAAAGTTTTTTGGCTTTTTCCCCGGCACAAGAGTTTTTTTGCGTAAAAGGTTTTTTGTTTTTGCTCGGAGGAACCCCCCTCCCACTCTCCCCTGCGCTTTTCCTTTGCCGCCGCCACTTCTTCCCCCCCAAACATTTTGGTCAGATATGCTCCTTTACCCGTCCTTCCTTTTTTACCCCAAGCTCCCCTCTTTTTTCTCCCGCACACACCAACCCTGCTTTGCTACCAAGGTACCTTTGTCGGCCCCTGTCTTGCCTCACAACCTCTTCTCGGTTGCCCCTTCTTGCTTTCCCCCACTCTCAAGCTGTCTCCCGGGTATGAACCTGCCGCTAAATCAAATATCTTCCCCCACCCCCCTCTTCCCTGTCCCTCCTCGCCCCTCTTTCCTCCTCATTCATACCACCACCTATGTCCTCCGCCCTTCCCCCCCTCTCTCACATTTCACACCCCCCCCCCCCCCCCCCTCTACGACTCCTCCCATCCTTCTGTGCCCTTCCCCCTCCTCCCCACCCCTCTAGCCCGTACGCCCCTTCCTCCACCCCCTCCCCCTCTGCGCTATCCGTGCCACCTCCGATCCATTCTACCCCCCCCTGTTCTTTCCTCCTCTTCACCCTACCGCCTTCCCTTTTCCCCGCCCACCCTACCCTCTCCCCTCTTTCCTCTCCCTCCCCTCCCCACCCTTCCCTTCCCCTACTCCTCTCCCTTCCCTTTGTACAACCTCCTCACCCCCCCCCCTCTTCCTCCCTTATCGCCCCACACCCCCCTTCCTGCGGTCCTCACTCATCCCCCCCTCCATCGCCCCTCTTCGACCTGCGTCCTCACATCATTACCAATTCTCTTCCCCTCGCTCTCCCCCCCCACGCCCTACCCCAGCACCACACCCTTGCTTCGTCCCCTCTCCCCACCCCCTTCCCTCCCCCCACCCCCCCACCATCTTCTCGCCCTACCCACCTCCCTCCCCCCTCCTCATTCCCGAACCCCCTTTCCTTCACCTTTCCTTGTCACTCCTCTCCCGGCTTCCATTCTCATTCGCCCACCCCCTTCTTTCTCGCTGCATGTTTCCCACCCCCTCTCCCCCTCCCCTTTCCTTACCCCCACCCCGATCCTCCCCTCCATCCCCCACAACTGCTCTCCTTTGCCTCCCCACCCTGTACCCCCCTCCCCTCCCCTCACCCTTCCGCCTCCCCCCCTTCGTCCATCCCTCTCATTTCTCCCTCCCCCCTCCCCTCCCCCCCTTTATCCCCTCCTACCTTCCCCCTCCAACCCACTCCCCCATACCTCCCCTACTCCCTCCTCCTTCCCTCCCACCTTACTCGGCGCCCCTGCTCCCCCCCCCACTTATCCCCTATTCCTTTTCCTCCCTCCCCCCTCACCTCTCTCCACCCTTCCCCCCCCTCCCCTCCATCCCCCCCCTTCCCTCCTCCTCCCGCACTCCTTCTTCCCCCTCCCCTTTTTTACTCCCCCTCCCTCACTACCCCCCTCTACCACTCTCTCTCCCCTCCTCCCACCCTCTTATCCACGCTCCCCTTTCCCCACCCCTTTCCCTCTTTCACCCCCTCTCTCCCGTCACATCCCCTCTCTCCTGCATCGTTATCCCTCCCCCCTCAACTTTTCCCTTCCCACCCTTCCCTCCGTACTTCCCCTTTTCCTCCTTCTCCCCTCCCCCTCCCTCCCCCGATCACCTCCCCCGCCCTTTTCTCCACTCTACCCCTTCCTCTCCCCTTTCTCTCCCACATCCTCCAATCCCCCTCTCTTCGCTCACCCCAGTCCACCTTTCCTCTTGATCACCCTCCCCTTTCTCTCCTATTCCCCCTTCCTCCTACCCTCCCCCCAACCCCTTTTCATCAGGCCCCCTCCCTACCCCGTCATCTGGAATGGTCCTCCCGCGGGAAGCCTCTTGGCAGCCAGAATGTGTTTGACGACGCTTTTTCGGCGGGGAGACTGCGGCCAAACTGCGAAAGTGATAGTGCTCTGCGCGATCTCCGAGGTCAGACGCGTTCGGTGGGACGAACCTTCATGTTGATTCCAAATTGTCCGGCGTGATGATAGCAGGGCGTTTTTTAATTTCCTACGGTCGACCTTGACTTTCACGTCTTATACCACTGTTCTTTTCGTCCCGGCCCACATCTTCGCAAAGATTCTGTTTGCACGCGGCCTTTTTCCCCTGGGCCTGTCGGGTACGATCGCCACGGGCGCGACCCCCCTGTGTATGAGGAGCCCATCCGATCGCTTCTGGCTCATCACGTGCGAAATATGGGTGACTATTCCACGCGCCGCGAGAGTTTCCGAAGGGTTTTTTGCTTTCCCCCTCCCAAAAAAGACCCTCGCTTTGGCCTAGGAACGGTGGGTTGCCCCGTTTATACCGAATCCCCCTTTCTTGGTATCAGCGCGCAATAGTGACCCAAAGTGGAACAAATAAAAAAAGGGTGGGGAACCCTAAACACCAAAGGCCCCCCCAAACAACCTAAGAATTTCAACTACCGGCTCCCCACCCGTATATTCACTGGTGGCAGACGAGACGGTCGCGTTTATGATGACAAGGTTTCACGGCGCGACCCCCACCGGCATTACGCCCTATTTCGTGTTTTTTCCCCTTTGTTCTCGGTTTACACGTTTGCCGTAACCCGCTTTGCAAATTGGGTCATAACCTGGACGTTTTTCGGGCATCTTTTTTCACCCCTTCAGGCCAATGTGCCCCAGTTAAGATATCACAGGTTTTAGCCAGGACAAGGCTGGATTCTTTCTTGTCGTGTTGCCTGCCAGAAGTTTTGAAATTCAAGATTCACTTCGTCGAGAGAGGTTCCTCCCCCACTGCCGCGGTGGTCTGACGCCCTAACCTTGAACGGCCAGGCCCTCGGTTCGTGACGATCCCTGGAATTGCCCTGACGGCCCCGGCGAACCGCGCCTGTCCCATTTTTTCTTCCGTGGCCGCCCGCCCCGTGACTGGCATCCGTTTCTCGGTCTCGCCAAGATCTCAGGAAATGTCTGCTCCTCATTCGGTCCTTTTTCAAGCGGCCGCCTCGAGATCATGAAATTAGCGTGTGAGGAATAAGTGACACGCGAGCAATCACCGGCCAAGACGGCGGTCGGTTTTATTTTCCGTTGGATGGCACTTCTTTATTTTTCGAGTTGGGTATCCCCTGGATTTTCTCCTGAGAGTTCTTGGTCATAGTCGACTCCTTTTCCCGTTGTTGTTGAGAGATCTCCCGGCTGGAACCACTTTCAGGGCACACTCGGGTTCCCTGCCAACTCGAGACGGTCCTGCGCCTGACCCGAGCGGTGGTAAAAATATGCCAGCACAATTAGTGCCAAGCATCGCCCTACGGTCTCTGGGGCCTGCTCGGGAAGTCCGGCTCTTATTCCTCCCCATGCTCAATCTTCCTGGACCACTGTAATCTGAGGCGTTCGTGTCGACCCCTGACCTACGTGCCGGAACGCTATCTGAGGGCAGAAGCCTGTTGACGAGTCATGGGCTCTCACGCCCCTTCTTTAGGATTAGCCCAAGGGCCCTATTTCCTTGCGACCTTTAGCGGCTGTTCGCCGAGGATGGCTCGGTTTGGCGGAATTCCGTTTTGAAGTTTCACCTCCGAGGGCTGTCCCATTCTTGACCCTGGCCTCGGCGGACCTTGGTCTTTCAAGGCGCTCTCGACCTTCGCTGCCGACGCTTCCGGCGCCGTTCCCAGTGTCGGAGATCAGAAATCCCATACTGTCTTGGGCACCATCGCAGCCCCCTAGCTCCTTGCTTCGCACAGTGTACTGCTCTGTTGGCATCAAAAGCCTTCGACCGTGCTGCAACTCACAATTTGACGCATTGTTTTCGCTTAAACGGGTTTCCCGTGCCCAACACAGTGACCGATTTTCAGCGTGCGGCCTGCGTGTTTTTTTGCTTCAACGGAGTTTCTCATTTGTTGTATACAGTTTACGCTTGTATGGGACAGCGTTTGGTGCCTAACTCTCTTGCAGACCTGAAGGCTTCGGGCGATAATCGGAAACTTGCCGAGCATTTTTCCTCTCAGAGGTCCTGTTTGGCATTAGAATGCCATTTTTTTTCTCGCGCTTTGGGAGATGGCTTCACCCATATTTTTAGATGGATGCCCCAAGAGATTTCCCGCCCTTTGTTTTTAGTGAACCATCCTGATTTTGCCGTTGGCTCGTTCAAGACACGACATAGCGGTCCCGTGACCCATCGATTTCCCGCGTGAAACCCCAAAACATCGTGTTGGAATCCAGTCGTTTGTTTTTCTTTGATGAGAGACGCCAGTTGTGTGGAGCTGCCTCTCCCGTTTTCGAACCTAATGTTACTTTTTTGAACAACGGCGAATCGCCATCTTTCAGACGAATTTTGGCTCCACATCGCCTTCCTTCCACCTTAAGCTGCGGAATGCATATCTATTTCCTGTAGTTTGAAGCCCGGCGGCCTTCTTTCTCGACGGTTTTGGCTCTTTCCCCGTCACGACCTAATCCGGCTAGTACACACAGCTGTTTTCACAATCGTGCGCGTATGAAAAGCCATGTTTACTCCCATTCTTTAGTGGAATCTGGAACTATCAAACTTGCGCGGAATCCGACCCGACTTCCTGGACAGCCGTAGCGGAATGGCGATGGCTCTCCCGTCAACCATCGTAATGAGCGGTCGCCATGATTTCTTGTCGTGAAATAATTTTTTCAGCAGACCTTATGATGGAGTTGTTTGGTGGTGTGACTTCCTCGCCCGGGCTGCCTTCTTCCCGTTGATTCCCATCAGATCTTTTTTGTCTCTACCAAGGACGAGATTCTCCTTCCTCCTTGTTGTTTTTCTTTCGTATAGGCAACTTTCTCGAACCGCCCGCTCTCTGGCTCACCCGCGACCGCAGCAAGCGTAGTCACGAGTCTCACCTAAACAACTCATCGCGACTGTCGCACACTCTCGCTCATCAAGGGAGACGCATAATGATTTCCTGAGTCTTTTTTCCCCCGGATCACTGCCCTCTGAATGCGTTTCTGCACCCCCGACTCGTGTCCTCTCAATATAGTTGTCTCCTCGCCCCTTTGGGACCGGAGCCCCCATTTTAATATTACTTAGTTTCGCCGGCACGTTGTGCAGCCCATCCCACATTTGACGAATCTCTGGAACAGGGCTGTGACGTTAGGCCCTCCCAACGTAGAGAAGAGGTTCTTGGCTCCGCTGCGGCAAGACCCACAGAGAGACCCGCGAAGTTTTGGTGGCTTTCGGAAGTATGTTTATTTCCATTTTCCTTCGAGAAGTGCTTAGCGTCTTCTCCGTTGTCTTTCTCCAAGAGCGGTTCTCCGAAGGGCAATTTCGCGTTATTTTGCTCTTTCTTCACTTGCCCCCACTCAGAAACCGACGAAGATGTGTTTGTTTTACTGGACATCGGCTGGTTGAACGCTATGTGTGGTCCGCTTCCCCACCTTGGCCAAAGTATTTATGATTCGCCCCCACCTTTCCCGAGCCGATAGCCTTTGCTTCATCATCGCAACTTTTGGTGAATATTTTTTCCGCCCCTCCGCGGCTCGGCATTCCTAAGGCGATCCCCCCCAAAAAACATCTCGTTTCCCCTGCGCTGCATAGTGGAACCTATTTCATCCCGAAGCTATTTGGTATCACTAGCTCTCGGCGCCACACGACTTACACATATATGCCCTCAGACGAGACGGCATGATGACACCGCAGCAGTTCCCAGGTTGACCCCACCCACCCCACCGGCCGCCCGCTTACCGGACGTGCCCGGGGGGTGTCGCTATGGGTACCTTCACTTGCAGGGGCCAATTGCCCCTTCTTTCCGAGGTCCTGTTGCGCGGTGAAATGCGAGCCTATTAACTTGGTCGCCAAGAGCCTCCTCTTTTTACTATGTATGTCTGGAGTGGGTCCCCGATCGCTCCGTTTGAACGCGTTTACCATCGCATCGTCCCCCGTCCTTAAGTAGACTTGGCCAGCAATCAAGGGCCCCGCGGTGTCTTCCTCCCCATTGAAATCCATGCTCGTCGCGTCGTTCACTCTAAACTGGCGGCGCCGGCCCTCCCCGGGAACTGCACATGTTAAGAATCCCCGTTTTGTCTTGCCCGACATTTTCGATTTCTCTTGCCCCCAAGTCGCCGTTTGTTGCCATTCCTTCTTCTCAAGAAGCATCGGCGTCCTTCCCGTGATCCCGGGTGACACGACGTCCTCTTCGGTCCGACACCTTGAGCATGGTTTCTTCATAAGAGCGCCGCGAGCCCAACGGCACAAGTAGGGCGGTCCCTGTCTGAGTGGCCCAATCGTCTTTTTTGAAGGCATTATTTACAGCCCTTGTCAGGTTTTTCCTCGGCCTTTCTATCGTTTTCCGAGGGCGACTCCAACCTTTTTCGATCGGTGTTCATGCTCGGTATTGG